>SXGT01215610.1_pt1 | contig 31045 bp, 25 predicted proteins | sample 3176221 | NCBI WGS metagenome assembly SXGT01 (sample SAMN11356862, study PRJNA531348) | freshwater metagenome | isolation source: freshwater sample F1-120 | place: China: Fuxian Lake, Yuxi | collected 2017-12-25
CGACGGCGGTCGCGACGCGGCCCCCCGGCCGGAGCCGCCCGAGTTGCCGCTCTGCACGCTCTCCGGGCCCCCCGTCACGGCACCAGGCGACGTCCTGATCTACGGCGACGACTTCACGGGCAACGTCGTCGATCCGCTGAAGTGGAGCGTGCGCGACGGCTACAAGGGCCACGGGACGATCAGCAATACGGTGTCGCCTGCCAACGCTGTGGTGCGCGACGGCTCTCTCTTCATCGTCACGGAGCGAGCTCCGGCCGACCCCGTTCACCCTTATGTCTCGGGCTGGATCGACACGATAAGCAAGTTCGCTCGCACCTACGGAAAAATCGAGTTCAGGGCGCGGCTCTCGTTCTCGCCGGGCGTCTGGTCCGCGCTCTGGGGCAGGCCATGGTCACAGCCGTTTCCCGAGATCGACATCGAGCTCCTCAACCGCTCTTCGAAGACCGCCCCCCAGCTCTACTTCGTCAATCACTGGGCAGCGCCGCCGCTGCCCGCCGCGGAGCGACGCGCCTTCGTGCTCATCGAGGACGACGATTTTACCAGGTTTCATAGCTATGCCGTGCTCTGGAAACCGAATTTGCTCGAGTACAGCGTAGACGGCGTGACCAAGATGCAGCGCACCGGGCAGGGGGTCCCTGACCTGCCCGTGCAATGGATCATCAACAGCTGGGTGGGCGGCTGGTCCGGCGAGCCCACGGCCGCGACTCGGTTCCCTCACTGGCTCGAGGTGGATCACGTCCATGTTTATCGTGTCGACGGGCTCATCGCCGACCCTGTGCTCAAGATCGCCAACCCGCGCGCGCAGTACGGGAGCTCCGAGGCGATCGAGGTCATGGCGGCGAACTTCGACGAGGCCTGCGCGCACGTCGCCATGTACGACGGCGACAGGCTCGTGAAGACGATGTCGACGGCCCCCTTCCGCTTTCGCCTGTCCGCGCTCGCCCCGGGCCAGCACAGGATCTCGTTTGTCGCCACCGACGGGGTCCGCAGCACCACAACGTCGATCGACTCTCGGATCGACTGAGCTCCGGGCCGATTGACCTTCCCACACCCTCCTTCGAGGCGTCCATGCGTCATTACCGCCCCGCGTTTTTCCTCGCGCTCTCCCTCTCCGCGGCCTGCACCGGCGCGGCCTCGGACCCCTCCCCGGCCCCCTCCCCGGCCCCCCCCCCGTGGTCGCCGCTGTCCGCGCCCACCCGTCCCGAACCGCCCCTCGAAGCCATGTACCTCGAGATGGACGGGGGGGAGCAGAAGGTCGCCGACGGCCTTGTCGACGACATGTGGCCGGCCAAGGATCGTCCCGCCGTCAAGCTGGCCTGGCCGCTGACCTGGACCGAAGATCCGTACGACGACCCGTCCTTCCGGTTCATGTTCTACTCGCTCGGGTACACCAGGCACCTCCTCTGGGCCTACCGGACGACGCGCCAGCCGCGCTACCTGAACAAGCTGCTCGCCATCGTCCGCTCGCACGTGGCGTACGACGCCAATCACCCCCACGACGCCCGCAAATTCGACGACGAGCACGCCACCGCGTACCGCGCCATGGTGCTCACCAACATCCATGTCAAGCTGCGACGGGAGGGCGTGCTCCCTCCCGACGTGGCGGTGGGCATACGCGGATCGCTCGAGCGGAGCGCGAAATTCCTCATGGATCCTCGCCACTTCGAATACCGGGCCACCAGCGGCTTCACCGAGGCCGCGGCCCTCCTTCTGCTCGCCCACAACTTTCCCGATCTCGAGAGCGCGAGGGGCCTGCGCGAGACCGGTATCGCCAGGCTCGAGAAGATGCGCACGACCCGCGTGGACGGGGATGGAGTCAGCGTGGAGAACTCCCCGTACCATCATATGCTGGTCCTGGGGAAGGTCAGCGAGATCGGAGAGTGGGCGGCCCGGTACGAGCCGTCGATGGCGAAGGCCTGGGACGCGACCCGGAGGGCGATGATGCGCTACCTCGCCTACGTGACGCAGCCCGACGGACGGCTCCCCATGCTGGGGGCCACGGGGACGACCCTCGTGCCCAATCAGGATCCTCGGATCTACGGCTGGCTCACCGCCCTCGATCCCGAGTACGCCTGGGTCTGGTCGAGCGGCCTCGGAGGGACGCCGCCGGCCAGGCGAGCGGAGCTCTTCAACGACGCGGGCCTCTTCGTCCTCCGCGCGCCAGACGCCTCCCGGGAGCAGACCTTCGTGACCTTCGACTCCGGTGCTTACAGGACGGACAATAGCCAGCTCGACGGGCTGAGCGTCTCGCTCTATTCCGACAGCGTATCCTTGTTTCCGGACGGCGGACTTTACACCTACGAACGTGGGAGCGATTTCGACTACTTCCACGGGACGCGCTCTCACAACACGGTCACGGTCGACGGCAAGGATCAGGAGCCGGGCCCGGCGAGCCCGGGCGCCTACGGCGTGATCGGGAGCGCCGCCTGGGCTACGGGCCAGAGCCGGCTCTACGCGGGCGTGACCCACCGCAGGACGGTGCTCGTCCTGGACCAGGGCCTGGTCCTCGTCACCGACGATCTCGAGAGCGACGCCCCCCACGACTACTCGCAGAACTGGCATATCTTCCCTGGCGCTAACCTGACCATGGCCGGCCTCGACGCCAACGTGGCCAACATCAAGGGGGCTCCCATCGTCCTGGTGAGGCAAGCCGATCCCGGCGGCCTGACCGTCGTGCACACCCGCGGCGGCACAAGTCCCATGCAGGGCTGGATCTCCCCGGCCCTGGGCAAGAAGGAGCCGGTCCACGCGCTCGAGTACCACCGCCGCGCGGCGAGCACGAGCTTCGCGACGCTGTTCACCATGGGCCGCCGCGCTCGCTCGGGCATCGCGCCTTCGGTCCGGCAGAGCCGGGATCCCGCCACCGGCGATCGCTTCGTCCTCGTCTGCGCGTACGGGACGAACGCGATGGTCCGGATAAGCGACGAGGGCACGGTCGGGGCCTCGGTCGCCATCATGACCGGGGGCTGCTGAGCGCGCCCTCTCGCGCCCGCGGCGGCGCCCCGTTTTACGCGAGCTCGGGAAGGGGCTATAGGCACGGTCCGGGGTGCGATGCTGACGACGGTAGAACCCACGCTCATGCCAGGTGCCGTCGTGGGCGGCTACCAGCTCCTGCGGGTGGTGGGCGAGGGGGGGATGAGCGTGGTCTGGGCGGCGCGCTCGCTCTCGTCGGGGGAGCGCCGAGCGCTCAAGTTCCTCAAGGCCAAGGATGGCAAGGGGGAGGCCAGGCTCCTCAGGGAGGCCAGGGCCACCATGGGGCTCACCCACCCCGCCGTCGCAAGGACCTTCTCGGTCGAGGTCCTGCCCACCGGACAGCCCTTCATCGTCATGGAGCTCCTCCAGGGCGAGACCCTGCGCGCCAGGCTCGAGCGCGACGGGAAGCTGCCCCTCTCCCTCGTCGCTTCGGTGCTGGGTTCGGTCGTGGAGGCGGTCGTCGCGGCCCACGCGCTGGGCGTCGTTCACCGCGATCTCAAGCCGGAGAATGTCTTCCTGGTCCACGGGGATCCCCGGCCGGTGCGGGTGATCGACTTCGGGATCGCCAAGGAGATCAAAGGGATCTGTGGGGATCAGGGCAGCTCCCTGGGCGAGCCCTCGGGGGCCTCGGCGGGGAGCGCCTCGCTCACCGCCACCGGGGCGATGCTGGGGACGCCGTTCTACATGGCGCCCGAGCAGATCTTCGGCGACGCCGACGTCGATCACCGGGCCGACGTCTGGGCGCTGGGGATCATCGTGTTCGAGTGCGTCGCCGGGCGCAGACCCACGGACGCCAGGGGAGTGGGGCAGGTCCTCAAGCTGATTGCCATGAACGCGCTCCCCTCGCTGGCGACGGCCTGGCCGGAGGCCCCTGGGGATCTGGTCGCCCTGGTCGATCGGATGCTGTCCCGCGACAGGGACGCCCGACCTCCGCTCCACGAGGTCCTTGACCTGCTCCGCTCCCTCTCGTCGACCGCGGGCTCGGGCTCCCGTCCCAGCGCTCCTCCCGTGTCTCGCTCGCTCGGATCCATCGAGACGATCGATACCCGAGGAGGCCCGCTCGACGAGCCTCCTCGGGCCCCCTCTCCTCGCCCCCGATCCGTTGTCCCGGGGCTCGCTGTCGCCCTGGCCACCCTCGCCGTGGCGCTCGTCGCTCGCGGCCTGGCCAGCCGCCCCTCCTCGGCCTCCTCGCCTCCTTCTGTCGTGGCCCTTCCTTCCGAGCCGGACAGAGCCACGCCCGTCCAGGGCTCGGCAGGGGGTCGGCCCACCTCGCCCCTCGCGTCTACCCCGCTCACCTCGCTCGCCTCGCCTCTCTCTCCCTCCTCCGCAGCTCCTGTTCCCAGGGCTCACGCCGCCCCGGCAGCTCTCGCCGCTCCGGTCGATTCGCGTGGCGCTGCGGCAGGGGTGGCAGATCGGGAGCCCGGTCCGCCCGGGAGGTCCCTTGCCCAACCTGGCGATGCGGGGGGCGCCCCCGACGGCAATGTGCTCTATTTCGTGACCGGTGATCGCCTCTAGCCGACTCTGCAGGACGGCGCTCGCGCTCGCTTCGAGCGTCGTCATGATGGCACTCCCGCTCGTCGCCCGTGGGGACGAGGCCCCTCCGGCCCAGGGTCAGGTCGCCCGGCCCGTGGAGGACGCCGTGGCGCAGTCCCTGTTCGACGAGGGCGTGGCCCACATGCAGCGGGGCGAGTTCGAGGAGGCTTGCAGGAAGCTCGACGAGAGCCTCAGGCTGTCGCCCGGGGGCGGCACCGCCTTGAACCTGGCCATATGCCTGGAGAAGATTGGCAAGCTCGCCAGCGCCTATGTCGCCTACAACCAGGCGCTCAGCGCGGCCCGCCGGGACGGCCGAAAGGAGCGTATCACCATTGCCAGGGATCGCCTGGCCGCGATTCACCCCCTCTTGCCAAAGCTGGTGATCTCCGTGCCCGCCGCGAGCCACGTCCCCGGGCTCGCGATCAAGCTGGATGGAGTCCAGCTCGGGGACGCGGCGTGGGGCTCTCCGGTCCCGGTGGACCCTGGGCCTCACAGGCTGGAGGCCTCGGGGCCAGGGAGGCGAGGGTGGACCACGACCGTCGAGGTGGCCGGGATCGGCCCCACCGAGATCCAGATCCCTCCCCTCCCCCTGGCTCCCGGGGGCCCCCCTGCAAAATCGGACCTCCCTGCGTCCCCTTTGCCCTCCGGCCGAGGCGCGACCCAGCGCAAGGTGGCCTATGTCTTTGCAGGGATCGGAGCGGGCTTCCTGCTCGAGGGAGCCATCACGGGGGCGCTCTTCCTCTCGCGCTCGAGCGCTTACCGGAGCGCCTGTCCCACGTCCAGGGGATGCTCTGCCGAGGCCATCGGCGCCTACGACGACTCGGTCGCCTTCGGCACGGCGTCCGCGGTGGGATTCATCGGTATGATGGCCACGGTAGGCGCGGCGATCGTGCTTTATGTCACCGCGCCCAAGGGCGAAATCCAGAGAGCGACCAGGGCTCCCCTGGGGGCCGTGTTGTTCTGACTCGACTTTCGCTGTCGTGAGTCAGGAGCAGGAAGTCGTCCTATCCGTGAGTGGTGAGTCGGGAGCATAGGCCATCCCACACGCAACCCCACAAGCGTGGTCTCTGCTTCGCCGACGTCGTCCGGGCGGCTCGCCGTGCTCTGGATGGGGTCGATGTTTTGGTTCCATTGAAGGATATCAAGAACTTGCAGAACCCCTCGCGAGCCTCACACGCTCCGAAAAATCGCGCCCTCGACACCGCCGCATGACGGCGAAAGTCGAGTCAGAGGGCGAGCGCCCGATCGAGGAGCTCGCCGAAGGTGGGCGGGGCGATCTGGAGGGGAGCGCCCAGGGTGGACGCGACCCCGGGCTCCGGCAGAGAGGACGAGAAGAACGAAGGAGCCTGAATGAGCTCGGAGTCGGTGGGCTCGAGGTGAACCTGGCGAGGGCGCCCCGGAGGGAGGCCGGCTGGCGCGAGGGCCGAGGGCGTCGTCGCCATGCTGGGCGTCGAGGACGTCCGGCGTGGACGCTCCTTGGGGGGAGGGGGCTCGTCGGCGCTCTGGTCGCCGCGCGTGGCCCCGGGGGCCCTCTGCTTGCCCGACTCGGGGGGAGGCGTGAGGAGACGCTCGGCCTCTTCCTCTTCCTCTTCCTCTTCCTCCCGGCGATGGCGCTCGGCGCTCTCGATCGCTCGAGGCGCGGAGAAAGGAGGGGGCGGAGCGAAGGCGACGGGCGGAGGGGGGAAATGCGACGGGTTGCTGGGGGGCATCTGGATGGTCGCGTCGTCGATGTCCGACTCCGAGCCCCAGTCGTCCTCGCCCGCGAAGAGGTTGTCGAGGGAAGGATCGACGTCCAGGATCACCGAGGACAGCCCGGAGTCCTTGGGGGGAGGGTCCAAGCGCAGCGAGGGAACCTCGGCGACGGCCCCCGGGGAAGGCCTGGCGATCGGGGTGGGCAGCTCGAGATCGGCGGGCGCGGGCGCGGCCTGGGCAGGGGGGGCAGGAGGGGCAGGGGGGGCAGGAGGGGCCGGAGGGGCAGGAGGGGCCAGGAGGACGAGCGGCGCGGCGCCGCGCGGCGGAGGGAGCTCGCGAGGAAGCGAGGGTTTTCCCTGGGACAGAGAGGCCCTGGACGAAGGCGCAGGAGGCGCGACGAAGGGGCGGGTCACGGGAGGGAGCGCCGCAAAGGCCTGGGGGGGCTCGGCCGCCCGCGCCTTGCGCGGCTCGGCGGCTCGGGTCTTGATGCGGGCGAGCAGATCCTCGAGCTTGGCGATCTGATCCTGGTGCTCGTTCACCGTACGCTCTCCGCGGCGTGCAGCTTCTCGAGCACGCCCATGAACGTGCTCCCGTCCGCGAGCCAGCCGCGGACCTGCTCGGCCGTACCCCGGCTCGTGATCAGGAGCTTGACGTCGCCTCGCTCGCTCACGAGCTGGACGGCGTGGGTGTCCTTGCCCGTGGCCGTCGCCAGGGCGGCGCCCACGATGCCCGCGAGGATGGCGTCGTCCTCGACGGCGGAGTTCTCCAGCGTCACGATCAGCGCTCGCCCCCAGCGCTCCAGCCCCAGCCGCCCCAGGCCCGAGGCCGCGATCTCCGCGCCGAGCTCGTTCAGGAAGGACTCGGGAGGCGCCTTGCTGGCCCCCTCGGTCCCACCCAGCCTGGTGGCCACCCGCGCCCCGAGGGACGCTCCGATCGCCTTTCCGAGCGTCAGTCTGAGCTCCGGCGAGGCCTCGAAGGCGAGCTCGGTGAGCGCGGTCGCCGGGAGGAGGACGAGGCGCGCGTCGTCGGAGGCGAGGGCGGTACCCCGCGGAAAATCAAGGCGAACGGCGCGAGCGGGGTCGAAGGTGGACGCCATCTTGGGTGCTCTCCGAAAAGCGCGAGAAAGATCTTCGCGTGGCCCGGAAAAGACGTCTAGCGGTTATAGACCATGAAGGTAGCCTCTGCCTGCGCGCTCGTTCTTCTTTCCATCGCGCCCTCGCTTGCCAGAGCGGATCCGACCGGAGATGCCCCCGGCGCCCAGGCGTCCGACGCCTCCAGCGGTCGACCCGTGGTGCTCGGACCAGGGCGGCCGGAGCCCTCCTCGGCGTCCCTGCGGGCCTGCTCGTTTCGCCTGCCGGTGTGCGCCTCGGGGCGCCCGGGCGATGAGCCTCGCCTCAGGGCGATCCTCGCCCAGGCGGAGGTCTCCTTCGCTCTCCTTCGCGGTCCTCTGCGCTTGCCCTGGCCCGACAGGAGCCTCGCCACCGGCACCTTCGATCTGTTCCTGGTGGACGAGCCCGGCGAGGGGAGCACGGTGCTCGACGCGCGCGATCCTCGCTCTCCGCTCGACCGGGCGAGCGGTCATGTGCGCCTGCCCCGCGCCCTGGGACTGGGCTGCGCCCTGGACTCGGCGGTCACCAGGCAGGTGCTGAGGGCGGCGCTCCTCCGGGCCGCGCCGGGCACGGACGAGGGCTCCGCCGAGGCGGAGACCGAGGCGCTCCTGGAGCTCATGGTGCCCTGCGCTCCCGCCCGCTCCGCCGCGGCGCACTCGACCTTCCAGGCGCACCCCGAGCGGGCCCTCGTCGATCGCATCGCCGACCGGGCGGGGCGCTTCACCCGGCAGGAGGAGCCTCCCTTCGACGACGAGCCGACCCGGATCTACTCGAGGGGAGCCGCGCTCTTTTACCGGTGGCTCGATCGCAGCTACGGCACCGAGCCAGGGGCCGTGCTCCGCGGCCTCTGGGCGCTGCGCGCCACCAAAACCCCCGGGGACAGTCCCCGCTGGGTGAACGAGCCAGACGCCTTCGAGGTGCTGTCCAGGAGCTTCAGGGACACCCTCTTCGAGGGCTCGAAGTTCGAGGATCTCCTCCTTGATTTCGCTGGCTCCAGGGCCCGGTTCGGCGCGCCCAGCGAGGGCGGCGCCCTGGCCGTCATGGGGCAGATCCCGAAGACCCGGATCGAGTGGGAGATCCCCTGGCCCTCCTCGCCCAGGCGCCTGGCGCCGGCCTGGCCGCTCTCCCCGACCGGAGCCGGGTACATGGTCGTGCGCACCGCGGGGGCGCCGGCCGGGGCCAGGCTGCGCCTGGAGGCCGAATGGGAGGAGCACGCGAGGATGCGGCTCATGTTCCTGCGCCTCGACGCGTCGGGGCGGGAGCTGGCGAGGGTCCGCATCCCCGCGAGGGAGACGGCGACCTCGGCGCAGATCAGCGTGGTGGATCTCGCCGGGGTCGACCGGGTGGTGTTCGTCGCGTTAAATACCGGGGATCCTGCCTTCCAGTTCGATCCTGACGACGTCGCCTTCGAGCCTCACGGCTTCATGCTGACCGTCGGCGCCGAATGACGAGCGCGGCGAGCGCCACGACCCAGGCCCAGGGCAGGCCGCGCGCGCCGGTGGCCGAGCAGCCTCCGAACACGCTGCTCGGGTAGTTGGCATTCCAGCCGTCGGTCGCGATGGGGATACGCTTGGGCGAGACGACGGCCTTTCCGTCGAAGGTCGCGCCCAGGGTGACGTGCCTGCCTCCGAGGCCCTGGCCAGGAGCGCGCAAGGAGTAGGCCCACACGCCGGGGCCCCTCCTGGTGAGCGAGGGGCGGGGGAGCGAGGGGCTGTCTGCCGCCAGGCCCGCGATGGACACGGCGGGTTGTAGCCTGGAGGCCTCGAACATGTCCGCTCTGTGCTCGCCGTCCTCGGTGCGCAGCTCGATCACCGCGGTCACCTCGCGCGAGCCGTCCGCGGGGAGGTAGTCCGAGCTCAGGACGATCCAGCTCTGGGAGGTGCTGGGGAGGAAGGTTTTGGGATCGTGCATCCTGGCCAGCGCGTCGATCGAGCCCATGGCGTCCACCTCGCCGGGGCCGCTCTGATCCTCGAAGGGCGCGGCTCCCCTGAAGCGGTGGGCTCCCCCCTGGAGCAGCGCCGCGACCTTCTCCTGGGTGAGCGTGGGATCGAGCTGGAAGAGCAGGGCGACGACGCCGGACACCACGGGGGCGGACATCGAGGTCCCGGCGGAGATCCCGTGCCGCTCGTCGACCGCGAAGCAGCGCGGGTCGGCGCGGCCGGTCCTGCCCTTGGGGCAGCTGGGCGACGTGAAGATGCTCCTCGGCGAGCCCGGCTCGGCCTGCGAGGAGATGGAGGAGGCCACGAGGCCGCCCGGCGCGCCTATCTCGGGCTTCATCGCCCCGGTGACCGTGGGCCCCGCGCTGGAGAACCAGCACACCTCGCCCTCGGCGAGCTCCCGGCTGTCACCGGTGGGGAGAAAGCCCGCTTTGTCGAGGGAGGGCGCCCCCAGGGTGATCTCGGAGCCCGCCGCGCTGCGCCAGCGGGTGCGGTTGACGGAGCAGCCCACCCCGATGATCGAGGGGTGGGTGGCGGGCAGGTTCACCGTGCCCTCCCGTATGCCGTTCAGGAAGCTGGTGGGGCCCACCGATCCGGATTCGTCGGCGCCTATGGACTCGAGGTAGAGCTCCGCGTTGCCCTCGCCCTCGAGCGTGATCGCATAAGGGCCCGGTGGCCATTTCCCGGTCCACACCGCGATGGCGCCGGCGTGGCCCGCCGGGATGGGCTGCCCTTCCTGGGCGCCGTGGATGACCCCGGCCGAGTAGCCGTCCGTCTTGCGCCCACCCTGCTTGCCGGGCGACACCGGGGCGATCCACTCGCCGTCAGGTCCCTCCAGCCCCACGTTCATGGCGCTCCCTGCCCGGAGGGCGATCCAGATCTGTACGGTCCCCGAGGCCGATCCCCCGGTCTTCACGGGCACCCTGGTGCGGGTCCCGGGCGCGACGTGGACGCTCTGATGGATGGCGACCTCCGCGACCGAGCCGCTGTTGCCCGCCGCCGCGATGATCGCGTGGCCGGGGCGCTCCGGGCCGACGAAGGCGGCGATCGCCTGCTCCCAGAGGAACGAGCCGTCGTGGGGGCCGAAGTCGCTCCCGAGCGACAGGTTCACGACCATGGGGCGCTTGAGCGCGTCGCCCATCTTGAAGAGGAAGGCGACCGCGCGCACCAGGTCGTCGTTGTCGATCAGGTCGGTGCCCGGGCGGGTGAGACGCACCGCGAGCAGCCCCGCCCGGGGAGCGACCCCCTTGTACGCGCTGCCGCTCCCCCCGCCTCCGGCAATGCCCATCACGTGGGTCCCGTGCCCCACCTCGTCGGTCGGGAATCCCACCTTCTTCTCGAGCAGGAGATCGATATCGGCCTTCGAATAGATCGCCCCGGCGAAGAGGGCGCCCCTGTCGTCGGTCACCCCGAACTCCTTCTCGAGCTCGGGGTGAAGCCCCACCGGCTTCCGTGAGAGATCGAGCAACCACTCGACGCGGGATTTCCCTTTGTCGTCGAGAAAATCCGGGTGGCTCACGTCGAGCCCGGTGTCGGCCACGCCGATGAGCGCTCCGCGCCCGTCGACCCCGGCCGCCTCCGCGACGCGCGCCCGGGTAAACTCGCCCACCCGATCGTTCAGGAGCTTTATCCTCGAGCCAAGCTCGATGGGGAGATCCGGGTGCCTCGCCGCGAAATCGGAGATCGCCGCTCGGCCCGAGAGCCGCCCGAAGCCCGGCGCCGCCTCCTGGAGCCCCAGGCTGGCCGCGGTCACTCCCCTGGGCAGCGCGACCAGGGCTCCCAGCTTTCCCGAGCCCGGGGCGCGGGCGGACTCCACGCGGGCTCCCAGCACCTCGATCAGGGCCACTCCGCTGGGGGAGGAGGCGCGGGCGGGGGCCGAGGAGAGCAAGGGTAGCGCCGCCAGGAACAGGCCCGGGAGCGCGCTTCTAAGCCGAGACATGGGTACACGGTGGGCGACGCGGTCCCGGGAATCAAGCGTGGAGGAGTCGGGGGGAGCTCAGTCGCAGTCGAGGACCAGCTTTCCAAAGCCGGAGTTCTCGGCCAGGAGGGCGTGGGCCTCGGCCGCCCGGGCCAGCGGGAAGACGCGGTGGATCACCGGGCGCAGGGCGCCCCTGGCGAAGAGCGGCCCGAGGTTTCGCTCGAGGAGCTTGCCGGCCTGGATCTTCTCCTCGAGGGGCCTGGTCCGCAGCACGGTTCCTCGCAGCACCAGGCGCCTGCGGAGGATGGCGCCCAGATCGACCTCGGTCCTCGTCCCGCCCAGGAGCCCGACCAGCATGATACGGCCCTTCGGGGCGGCGCAGGCCACCGACTCGGGCAGGTACGGGCCACCCACCAGATCGAGCACCACGTCGGCGCCCCGCCCGGAGGAGGCCTCGAGCACCCCGGCAGCGAAGCGCGTGTCTCGCACCAAGACGCCGTGGTCCATGCCCAGCTCCCTGGCCCTGGCCAGCTTGTCCTCGGCGCGCGCCGTCCCCACGCAGGTGGCGCCGACGGCCCGCGCGATCTGCACCGCCGCGCTGCCCACCCCGCTGCCCACCGCGTGCACGAGCGCGACCTCTCCGGCCGAGAGCCCTGCCTGAACCACCATGGCGTCGTAGGCGGTGATGAAGGCCTCGGGCAGCGCCGCCGCCTCGAGGAACGAGAGGCCTCCTGGGAGCCTGGCCAGGGTCGCTCCATGCACCACGACCGCCTCGGCGTAGGTGCCTCCTCCGGCGAGGCCGAAGACCCGATCGCCCACGGCCAGGTGGGAGACCCCCTCGCCGACCTCGTCGATCTCGCCGGCGAACTCCAGGCCAGGGATGTCCGCGGGGGCGTCGGGGGGCGCGGGATAGGCTCCTCGGACCTGGATGAGATCCGCGCGGTTCACCGCGGTGGCGCGCACCCGGACGCGCACCTCTCCCTTGCCGGGGACGGGGAGGGGACGCTCCCTCAGGATCAGCTCGGAGCTCTCGATGACGACGGCGCGCATGGCGGAGGATCAACACCCACACCCTCGCGAATGCAAGCCTGGCTACTCGTGGGTGTGGGTTTGCACCGGACGCACGTAGAGGCTGCCCTGCCGAAGGTTTGGTCCTTCGCTGAGTTGGACGAGGGGAGAACACCGGGGAGGATGCGCAGAGGGAACGGTCTAGCCGTCTCGCAGTGGGACACCTTTGGGCGTCTCCTCCACGGGTGACATGGTTCGATTCACAGGGAGAAGGCGAGCAGGCAGCCGTCTCGCAAACCCTGAACCCTGAACACTCTGAGAACACCCCTCCAAATGCCGAATAGTGACAGACGGACATCCTCACTCGATGGGAAGCTCAGGAGCTGGATACGCGCGCGATGTTCAGACACCCATGTTCTGCATCGTGAGCTATGGAGGTGTTAGGCTTCGAGGATGTCTTCCCGGATGACGTTCTCGGGTCTCCTCGCTCTGGCCCTCCTCGCTCTGGCCCTCCTCGCTTGCAGCTCCGACGGGAGCGAGCCCGATGGATACATGTACCGCGTCCAGAGGCGAGCCCCGTTCACGGCCGAGAAGCTCGCGCCGGTCGATGACGCGCGCTACCTCGGTGGTCGGCTGGCACCAGACCGGCCCTCTCGCCCGACGACGCGCTCGACCCTCACCATCTCGTGGGTGAGCGCGGCGTTGCGGGCGACGACGCTGTTCACGGCCCGGGCGATCGCCCCCATCATGCTGTCACAGCAAGCGGCAAGCACGAACGACGAGCGCTTGAGGTCAAGGGCCGTGACAAGCCATGAATTGCAAGGTGCAAGATGGCCGGGACTTGGGTAATCGTCGAGCATGGCACTCATCGAGCGGAGCGTGGTCCGTCAGTTCAAGGCGAGCTTCGCGAAGGAGGCGGCGGAGCACGTGCGCGCCGGAGGGCATGCCATCTACTGGGAGACCGCGAAGCGGGCCCGCCTGCTCGTGCCTGCGCCGGCCAAGGGCGACTGGACGGACCTCGGCGCGTGGTCGTTCTACGACCTCGGGCTCGAGCGGTGGCGCATCGGGAAGGAGGGGCCCTTTCGGGGACTGGCGACGCTGCTGGTCCCGCGCGACGCCCTCCACATCGTCCGCCGCCGCGCCGAGAGGGACTCCATCCACCCCGGGCCTACCCGGACCACCGAGTTCGATTGCCTGGCCTGCGGCGCCTGCTGCAGGGACAACGAGGTCGTGCTGGACCGGGACGACATGAAGCGGTTCCGCGAAGCCGGCCGCCCCGAGCTCCTGAAGAAGCCGTGGACCCGGCGTCACGACGGCAAGGTGATCCTCACCCTCGGGAAGGACAAGCGCTGCCACCACCTGCGCCGCGACAACATGTGCAAGATCTACGAGATTCGCCCCGCCGCGTGCAGCGTGTTCCCCGTGGCGAGCGAGTGCTGCATCTCGGCGAGAGAGTACGAGCTGGGCGCGTTCGACGGCCACCCGCCCGAGGGCGAGTAGCCCTGGCCTTCCCGAGAGGGGGGCCGGTGCCGTCGCCAGCGGCGATCCGCTATACGTGCGGTCCTCATGTTCTTCTTCTTCTCGAAGATCCTCGACGCGCTGCTCAGCCCTTACACCTGGGGGATCGGGCTCATGGCGCTCTCGCTCCCCTTCCGCCGCGGCCGGGGCCTCGCGAGGAAGAGGTGGAGGGCGCTGCCGCTCTTCGGCTTTGCGATCCTGCTCGTCTTCTCGCTCGATCCCGTGGCCAACCGGCTCACGCTGGCGGCCGAGGGCGACGCGAGGAAGACCCAGGCCCCCGGGCAGCGCTACGACGCGGTCATCCTGCTGGGGGGCGTCCTCGAGGACCGGTCCATGCAGCGGAGCCATGCTCCGGCGTACAACGGCAACGTCGAGCGCCTGCTGGTGAGCTTCGATCTGCTACGCCGCGAAGAGGCGGCCTTCGTCGTCATCTCCGGGAGCTCGCCCACGGCGCACCCGGAGACCGTGGAGGCCAAGGTCCTCGCCGACCAGCTGGCGGGCTGGGGTATCGCGAGGGAGCGCATCGTGCTCGAGGATCGCTCGTTCAACACCCGTGAAAATGCCCTCTTCACCATGGCGATCGTCAAGGAGCGGGGGTGGAAGAGCCTCCTGGTGGTCACCAGCGCCATGCACATGAAGCGGGCGATGGGCTGCTTCAGGGCCATCGGCGCCCAGGCCGACGCGCTCCCCGTCGATTACCGCGCCTACGATCCTTCGGTGTTCGCGGCCTCGTTCCAGCCCCGCGTGGAGTACCTGAGCCGGAGCACCGAGGTGCTCCGGGAGCTCTTCGGGAGGACGGTATACGGGGCCCGGGGGTGGGCGGTCTACGAGTGACGACGAGCGACGGCCGTAGCACAGGCTCCACGGTAAAGTGCCCGCTTTGAAATAGGCATTCAGCGGGGCGCGATGAGCGCGGGGGCGCCGCCGGAGCGGGAGAGGAAGAGGCGGGCTTCGCGGGGAGCCACCTGGACTCGCTGCCGGCCTCCGGCGCCGATCTTTCCGCTCCTCGCCCCGGGCGCCCTGGGAGGGGTGATCTCCATCGTGTCGGGCGGGAGCTCCAGCTCGGAGACGTGATCGTCGGAGCTCCAGCCAAAGACCGCAATCGCCCGTGGTCCTCCGGGGGCCAGCCTGGTCCATACGTGAGGGATCGAGACGTCGCCTGGCAGCGCGAAGAGCGGGCTCGGGGTCAGCTTGGGATCGAGCTCGGCGCCCAGATCGAGCGGCCTCGCGGCCTGGCCGCTCCGGGTGAGCTCGAGGATCTCCGGATCCAGCGCCATCGTCAGACGAAGCTCGCCGGCCTGCCTGCCGTCGCCGAGGAGGTAGTTCCCGCCGGACATGGCCGACATCACCACGACGGTCCACGCGTCGGCGTCGGTGATGCGCTCGCCCCTGAGGAGCACCACGTCGGGATCGAGCGCCCACCAGGCGTCCGTGAAGCCTCGAAGGGCGATGCTGCGCGCCTGGGTGGCCAGGAAGGGGTAGTGAGGAGTGGGGGAGTTGAAGAAGGCGACGTCGGGGCCTATCCGCATGCTGTCGAAGGTGCCCACGCTGGGCAGGAGCGGGGCGCCGCAGCCCACCAGGTGGGCCTCGGGCAGCGCGTCGCGAATGGCCTTCAGCCAGAGCGAGTAGGACTGCATCGCGGTGACGGGCTCCTTGTGTGTTCCGTCCAGGCCCGCTCCAAACAGGAAATCAAGCTTGAAGACCCTCACTCCGGAGGCCCACAGTCGCTTCATCTGCTCGAGCGCGAAGGCGCGCGCCTCGGGGTGGGTGACGTCGAGCGCGGCCTTGCGAGTGCTGCCTATCGCGTCGTAGGTGCGCGGGCTCCCGTCGGCCCTGCGGACGAACCAGTCGGGGTGCTCCGTCACCACGGGATCGACCAGGTCGACGTAGACGGGCGCCAGCCAGAGCGCGGGCACCAGGCGCTCTCTGGTCTGCTCGGCCACGAAGGAGGAGAGGTCGGCGCCGAAGCCTGGGCTGGCCCTCCACGCGCCCCAGTGAGGCTCGTAGCCGTCGTCCACGAGGAAGGTGTCGAGGGACAGGGGCGCCAGGCGCCGGGCGGTGAACGCGATCTCGGGGCGCAGGATGTCGGCCGAGATCTTCTCGTAGTACATGTTCCAGGAGCCCCAGCCTCCCAGAGGCCGGCGCCTGGGCGAGGCGGGCGGGGGATGCGCCCTGGCCACGTGGGCGGCGTACTCGTCCAGCCCCGAGGACACCTCCCCCCGCCGCACGAAGAGCCCGTCGAGCTCCCGCGCCTCCCCTGGCGCGACGCGCAGCGCGCCTCCCTCGACGCCCACCACCAACCGAAGGCGCCTGCCGTCCACGGCCACCCGGGTCTTGAATACGCGCGCCCCGTCCGCGCCCGCGACGAGCCCTTGCCCACGCGCGTCCATCCTCGCGCCCACCCACCAGGAGACCCCCGCGATCTCGCCGAGGACATCCTCCTCGTCCCCTCCTCGAGGCGCGGTGCCCAGCGCGTCGGCCAGAGAGGCCGGGATGGCCTCGACACCGGTGTAGGACCAGCTCTGGTAGCCCTGGTGCAGGAAGCGATCGGCCCCGGAGTCCAGCCCCTCGGCCGCCCACTCCAGCCCCACGAGGTCCACGGGAGCGCTCGTGGTATTACGCACCCTCACCGGGCGTATCGCCCCCTGCGCGATCGCCGTCCACTCCCCCTCGACCCTGAGCGGCCCCTGCGTCGCGTTCGACCATGTCGGCGCCGACAGCGCCCCCGTGGCCACGCGCAGAGAGAGCCCCACGGTCCCCGGGCAGCCCTCGGATCCTTCGAGCAAGAGATCTTGCGAAGGGCTCGAGCCCAGCCGGGTCACGCATGGAGGCGCCTGGGACGGGCCCGGGGTGGAAGTGGGGCCCGAGGAGCAGCCGCCCGAGGCGGCCAGGGAGAGCCCCAGGAGGGACACGATCGAGAGGACGGGACGGGCTCGCACGACGCCGAGTATAGCCGTAGGGCGACGACGAGCCCCTGCACGTCCGCGAGATCCTTGAGCCGGTGGGGTGCGGTCATGCCCGAGGCGAGCTTGAGCTCGACCAGGCGGGGCAGCGATAGAACACGGTACCTTGCCCCCGCTTCGGAGGCCTCGGCCGGAACGGGGATCACGACGGGCTTGGGCTTGCCGTCCCCGGGAAAATCTCCGGTCAGGAGGAAATCGATCCTGATGTTGTTGCAGGTATCGCGGACGGGCTTGCCTCCGGGGCGCAGGTTCACATAGCCGCGCCCGAGCCACAGGCCCTTGAACTTCTCGAGCCCCTCCCGGCGAAATCCACCGCGACGCCGCGACCAGAGTCGTAGCCGGAGCCACGAAGCGCACCTGTTCGTCGACCTGGCCCTCGTTCTGCTCGAAGCGCATCGGCAACTTGCCATAACGAGCGGCCGCGGTGATGGCCTCGAGCGCTGGAAGTGGGGCGAGCGCCCTCTTGGTGGCTCCAGGGAGCAGGGGCAAGAGGGCGAGAAGAAAGATTTTGCCACGAAGCCCGGGTTGCATCGACTTCTCCCTGGTGATGGGTAGCCATGCCCCGGGGGCTACAGAGCAGGGTCGATGCCGGGTCTGCAGCCGCGAACCCGGCATTTCCTTGGCGCTTTCGTCATGGCGGTGACCCTCTCGGCGTCGTGCCACGGTCCTGGTGGTCCGTCCCCCGCGCCCCGTCGAGGGTGGCTCTGGCCGGGTTGACCGCGGCCGCTGGCCAGGGGCTCCTTACCAGGCGGCCTCCTGGGTCGCTTCCGTGTACGATGAGGATCCCTTGGAGGTCCCGTGAGAAAAGCTTCCCTCTCCCTCGCCGCTCTCGTGATCATCGCCTGCTCCTCGACGTCCGAGCCCCAGGTCAGCCCCGACGGCGGGGCCGACGCCTCGGCTCCGCCCGTCGTGGGAAAGCCTCCCCTCGAGGGCGTCGTCACGACGGTGGAGCGCACCCTGGTGCCGACCAAGCCCCGTCAGAGCTCGCAGGCAGGCCCCAACCCCTCCCTACCCGAGACGCTCGATGGCTATCTCGGCCAGGGCTTCGGAGAGGTGGCCCCGGGGCCAGGGGAGCCTCACACACCCCGCACGATCGACGGCTCCACTCCCCCGGCCCCGGGCGCCAACGCCAAGCGCATCGTCCGCTTCGTCCATATTCCCGACTTCCAGATCGCCGACGACGAGTCGCCCACCCGCCTGGGCAGCTTCGACTCCCCGCCCGACGGCCCGGACGCCGCGCTCCGCCCGCAGGACCCTTATCTGTGCCATATGGCCAACGCCGCGGTGCGCACCATCAACGCCCTCCACAAGAAGGACCCCATCGCCTTCACGCTCCTGGGAGGCGACAACGCCGACAGCGCCCAGACCAACGAGGTGGACTGGGTCCTCGGTATCCTGAGCGGCGCCGACAGGATCAAGTGCGACTCCGGCAAGGACGACGATCTGATCTCCGGCCCCGACAACGACGGCAAGGACCCCTTCAAGCCCGAGGGCCTCGCCATGCCCTGGAAGTGGGTCACCGGCAATCATGACATCCTGGTGCAGGGCAACCTGCGCATCGAGGACAAGAGGTCCGACGCGCTCGAGGCCCGATCGATAGGAGGTACCAGGCACTACGAGGAAGGCAAGAAGGGCGAGGTCAGCCGGGAGGACGTGATCCCGGATCCCAGGCGGGCGCTGCTCGACCGGAAGGCGCTCATGGCCAAGCTCGCCGCCCACGGCGACGGCCACGGCATAGGCGAGGCCGAGAAGCAGTCGGGGCGAGCGACCTATACCTTCGACGTGGCGGGGACCAACCTGCGCTTCTTCGTCCTCGACACGGCGACCGAGAACGGAGGCGCCGAGGGCATCATCCGCAAGGCCGAGGTCGATCGCATCATCAAGCCCACCCTCGACAAGGCCAAGGCCGACGGCAAGTGGGTCATCCTGTCCTCGCACCACGCTCAGTCCAGCCTCTCCAAGAACGGAGGGACCTTTGGACAGGAAGCGCCGGATCCCGTCCTCCCGGACGAGTGGGCCACCTTCCTGGGGGGCTACACCAACGTGATCTTCAGCATGGTCGGCCACACCCACGCCCACCGGATACGCAAGGTCGCCCCCACCGGAGGCCACGCCTACTGGGAAGTGATGACCAGCGCCATCGCCGACTTTCCACACGAGTTCCGGGTCGTCGAGATCTTCGATCAGGACAACGGGTGGCTCATGCTGCGAGGGACCTGCGTCGACTACGCCGTCGACGGCGATCCGGTGGCGGCGCAGGGCCGGCGCCTGGGGGTCGTGGATTACCAGTCTGGCTGGGGCGGCGCGGGCGGTCTGGGCAACAAGGACGATCGCAACGTCGAGCTGTGGATCAAGAAGCCGTGAGCGCTGCACGTCTGGTCCTGGCTCTGGCCCTGGCCTCGCTCCGGCCCACGTGCGGCTCCTCGGGGGCGGACCCGTCCAGGGGCGGGCCCAGCGGGACAGGCGTCGAGGGGACCGTGACCTTCGTCGAGCCTCCCAAGCCCGGGGCTCCCGAGGTCCTCGTCACGGCGGAGCCGGTCAACGCCTTCGCCGACGCAGGGGCGATCCAGGAGGACAAGACCGCGCTCCAGCAGGCTCAAGAGTACCACGACCGTGGCCAGAACTGGCTGGCCAGGCTCCTGCTCGAGAAGCGCGCCCTCTCGCCCGAGGGGACTCCCCAGGAGGTCCAGCTCCTCGCGTCCATCTGCGAGGCGCAGAAAGATGCAGCATGCATCGATGCCTGCGGCAAGAAGCTGGGCAAGAAGATCAAGTGGGACGCCGGCGGGGCCGTCCCGCCGGGCTCCCCGGAGCGCCCCGCCGCCACCGACTTCACCAAGGCCCGCGACCTGCACCTGAAGCACATGGACAGGGAGGCCCGAGCCCTGCTCGAGCCCCGGGTGATCGACGGCAAGGCGCCCCCCGAGGAGGTCCGCCTTCTCCTCGAGATCTGCTCGGCGCAGAAGGACAGGATGTGCATGGCCCTCTGCAAGAAGCAGCTGGGGCAGTAGCTCTCCCCACGCCTCCTCAGCTGGCCTCGGTGACCAGGGCCTCGAGGCGGACGAGAGCTCGATCGATCGTGTCCCTCGAGGGGCCGAACGAGAAGCGAACATAATCGCGGAAGCGTGAGGCCCGGCCGGAGCGGCGCTTGCCCGGGTTCACGTCGAAGAACTCGCCGGGGACCACGATGACCTTCTTCTCGAGGGCCGCCCTGAAGAAGCCCATGCCCTCGTTCAGGGGAGCGGGGAGAGCGCCCACGTTGCCCCACGCGTAGAAGGTGCCGTCGGGGATACGATCGAAGCGCACGCCCAGGCGCTCCAGGCGAGAGAGCATGACGTCGCGCTTCTCGCGGAAGGCCCGCTGGATGGCCTGGGTCTCCAGGATCACGTGCTCCTCGCCGAGGAGCGGGATCGCCGCCCGCTGGAGGGGCTTGGAACCCCCGCCGTCCAGGAACGAGCCCGCGCTCCCGAAGCTCTCCATGACCGACCTGGGGCCCAGCGCCCAGGTGATGCGCCAGCCCGGATAACGCCAGTTCTTGGTGAAGCCGTCGAAGATGACGACAGGATCCCGGTCCACGTCCTCGACGTACCGGGCCGCGCTCTCGATGGGGAGCTGCCCCGGGCGGCCGCGGTAGATGTAGTGCGAATAGAACTCGTCGAGGAGGAGGGTGCAGTCCAGCTCCCTCGCCACCGAGACCCAGCGGGCGAGCTCGTCGCCTCCTACGAGCTTGCCCGTGGGATTGCAGGGGTTGGAGAGCAGGGCCGCCGACAGGCCCCGGCCCAGGATCTCGTGGCGTAGATCGTCGGCGGTGAAGCTGTAGCCCCGGTCGCCCTCGAGCAAGATGGGAATGGAAGTGAACGCCTTGAAGATGTCGAGCAGCTCCTCGTAGGCCGTGTAGTCCGGCAAGAAATGACCGAGGTTGATCTGGCCGAGGCTTGCCGCCGCCCGGGTGAGCGCCGCCCTCCCTCCCCCCGAGATGCACACGTTCTCGGCGCTGTACCGGGAGCCCAGCCCCTTGCGATAGAGCGTGTTGTAGAGGTCGGCCACCGCCTCCCTGAGCTCCCAGAGCCCTGCCACGGGGGCATACTCCTGGTCGTCCATGGCGATGGCTATCGTGTGGATGCGGGCGGGAGCGCCGGGGAGATCCCCGGTCTCCGGCTGGCCCTGGCCCAGGTTGCACCAGTCCGGGCTGGCCATGGTGAAGCCGTGCTTGGTCGCCTCGCTGGTGACGTAGATGACACCGGTCTTGGGGACCGAACGGAAGGCCTGGAACGCGCTCTCCTCCATGGGCGCACCCTAGCGATCCAGGGTCGGTATTAGAAGCCCGTTCTCGGCGCCGCCCGCGGCCAAGGTCCGCTATCGTGCGCTCCATGATCGAGCTCGCTCCCGAAGCGCGCGAACGCATCGAGCGCGCCCTGGGCCAGGATCTCCTGTCCGTGGCGCGTCTGGCGGGAGGTGCCTGCCAGGACAACTTCGTCATCGAGGCCGGCCTGCCCGGGCAGGTCGACGCGCCCCGCTCCCGCTGGGTCCTCCGCTCCGACGCCCGCACCTCTCTCCCGGGGAGCATCGATCGAGCTCGCGAGTTCGAGGTGCTGCAGGCCGCGGTGCGCGCTGGCGTCACGACCGCCGCACCCAGGGATCTCTTGCCCGATCTGCTGGCGCCCGGCGCGTCGGCCTACCTGCTCGAGTGGGTGCCGGGAGAGGCGATAGGCCGCAAGATCGTCAGGGGCGAGGAGCTCTCGGAGGCGAGGAAGAAGCTGCCCGAGCTCCTGGTCGGCGAGCTCGCCAAGATCCACGCGATCACCCCCGCCAGCGAGCCCTCCTTGCTGGACGCCGAGGCCTCCGGCAAGCCAGGGTTCTCGCCTGCCCTGGCCAGGGTCGCCTCCATGCGCGTCTCGGTCGCCAAGCTCCACTCGCCCAGGCCCGCCCTGGCGCTCCTCCTCCGCTGGCTCGAGGAGAACGCGCCCCCGCCCGACGGGGACATCTGCCTGGTCCACGGCGATTTTCGCACGGGAAACTTCATGGTCACCAGGGAGGGCCTCAGCGCGGTGCTCGACTGGGAGTTTGCGCACTGGGGCTCGCCCTACGAGGATCTCACGTGGATCTCGGTCAGGGACTGGCGCTTTGGCCAGCTCGCTCTGCCCATAGGGGGCATTGCCAGGCGCGCTCCCTTCTACGAGGCTTATACCAGGGCCACGGGCCGGGAGCTCTCGCCCGCGCTCCTCCATTACTGGGAGGTCCTTGGCAACGTGAGCTGGGCCGTCGGGGCGGCCTGCCAGTCGGAGCGCTACACCCACGGGGGCGAGGACGATCTCGAGCTGCTCGCCATCGGCCGGCGCGCGGCCGAGATGGAGTGGGAAGCCCTCAGGCTGGTCATGAAGGGAGCGATTTGAATGCAAGATGCACCCGACAAGGAGACCCTCCTCCTCGGCGTGGCGAGGTTCCTGGATCGAGAGCTCCGCCCTCAGATCAAGGATCCTCGCCTGGCCTTCCGCGTGCTGGTGGCGGCGCACCTGGCCCTCACCGCGGCCATGGAGTCCTCGGACGAGGAGGCCGACGTGGACGCCGAGCTCTCCAGGCTGGGCCGCCTTCTGGGCCACACGGGGCCCGCCGGGAGCCTCCGCGCCAAGAAGGCCACCGCCAGGGCCCTCGAGGCGGAGCTGGTGGAGAAGATCCAGGACCCTGGCACCGGCCCCGGCGAGCTCAGGGCGATCGCGGCCTCTCTCCAGGAGACGCTGAGGGCCAAGCTCCGGGTAAACAATCCACGCTTCGACACCCGACCCGACATCGAATAGGAGATCCCATGGACTTCGAGCTTTCCCCCGAGCTCTCCCGGCTCCGCGCCGAGGTGCGCGCCTTCATGAACGAGCGGGTGCTCCCCGTGGAGTCGGAGCTGCTGGCCCGGGCGCTCGGGGGCGAATATGGCTGGCTCCTGGATCTACGCGCCAAGGCGAGGGAGGCCGGGCTCTTCGTGCCTCACCTGCCCAAGGAGCATGGAGGGCTGGGCCTGGGGATCATGGGGATGTGCGCGCTCTTCCGGGAGATGGGCCGCTCGCTCCTTGGCGCCAGCGTCTTCCACTGCGACGCGCCCGATCAGGCAACATGGATCTGCTCCTCCGGACCGCGAGCCCCGCCATCAAGGAGCGCTACCTGGGCCCGCTGGTCCGGGCCGAGACCACCAGCGCCTTCTGCATGTCCGAGCCCGCGCCCGGCGCAGGCGCCGATCCGGGGAACCTGCTCCCGCGGGCCCGCGAGGAGGGCGACCACTTCGTGATCGACGGCCACAAGTGGTACTCGACCGGCGGCCGCGACGCGGCGTTCCTCATCGTCATGGCGCGCACCTCGGACGATCCCAGGCGAGGGGCGACGATGTTCGTGGTGGACCGCCACGCCGAGGGCGTGGAGTACGTGAGGGACATCCCGGTGATGGCGCCCCCGCTCCTGGCCCACCGCGAGGGCGAGCTCAAGTTCCACGGGGTCAAGGTCCCCAGGGAGAACCTCCTGGGCGAGGTGGGCGACGGCTTCTCGCTGGCCCAGGCTCGCCTGGTCCCCGCCCGCCTCACCCACTGCATGCGCTGGCTGGGGCTGGCGTCCAGGGTCCTGGACATGTGCAAGGCGCAGGCCCTGACGCGCCGGAGCTTTGGCAAGGAGCTGGCCCGCCACCAGCTCGTCCAGAAGATGTTCGCCGACAACGCGGCGGGCATCCACGCGGGCAACCTGATGACCTTCCACTCTGCCCACATGCTCGAGCAGGGCAAGGATCGAGAGGCGCGCCCCTACTCGTCGATGGCCAAGAACCACGTGGCCAGGCTGCTCTGCAAGGTGCTGGACGACGCCATCCAGCTCCATGGCTCGCTGGGCTACTCCGAGGATATGCCCTTTTCTCTCTTTTACCGCTACGCCAGGGCGGCCCGCATCGCCGACGGGCCCGACGAGGTGCACACCGTGGTCGTCGCCCGCGATTTCCTCAGAGGAGCGCTGGAGACTCTGGTCTGAGCGGCCGTCCTTGCCGGAGCTCGAGCCCTTCGCTTCGTTGGACGAGGGACGAGGGACGAGAGACGAGGGACGAGGGACGAGGGACAAGGGAGGAGGCGGCAACAGCCTCCCTCGGTTGGTGTGAGCGGGACGTGGGAAAATCAAAGGCGATCGTGAGGTGAAGGTGTCCTCGGGGTCAGCTTTTCGCTAGAACCGCTCTATGAACGAGACGACGCCGGACACGAAGAAGCCGGGGCTACCCGAGATCGACGTCAACGAGTACGGCGGCAAGAAGGACGGGGTGCGCCAGGCGCTGAACCAGCGCCTCTTCATGCAGCTCCTGGTGTTCGACCTGCCGGCCGGCGGCTCGCTCGACGCCGTCACCAAGGAGCTCAGGGCGGCCCTGGAGGCCTCCAGGATCTCGAGCGTGGTCTACGCCGACGCGATGTCCCCCAGGGGCGTCGGCCTCCTCACGTGGAGCCAGGATCCTTCGGACTTCGTCACCCGTGTCCGCCCGCTCTTCGGGGGCCGCGAGCTCTCCGTGGTGTCCTTCCGCGAGGGCTGGGCCATGATCGGCCGCAGCTACAGCACGGGCCACGAGCCGGAGCTCGCCTTCGTCCTCCTGGAGCGCCCCATCAACAACGTACAGAATACGGACTATAACTGGCATATCTGGTATCCGCTGCGCCGCAGCGGGGCGTTTGCCAGGCTGGAGGGGATCGAGCAGAGCCACATCCTCAGGGAGCACGCCGCGCTGGGGATGGCCTACGGGCAGAGCGAGCTGGCGCACGATATCCGGTTGGCGTGCCACGGGCTCGATCCCAGGGACAACGAGTTCGTCATCGGCCTGGTGGGCAAGGAGCTCCACCCGCTCTCTCACCTGGTGCAGGCCATGCGCAAGACCCGCCAGACCAGCGAGTTCATCGCCCAGATGGGCCCCTTCTTCGTTGGCCACGTCTCCTTCCGGACATGACGCGGTCCGAAATGCCCTGAGCGCCTGTCCTGCCGAGGTGCGAGCCCTTCGCTGAGGGGGACGTGGTTCGATTCACCAGGGAGCAGGCCAGGAGGCAGCCACCTCGCTAAAGACAGGCGAGGGTCCAATCACAGGGAAGGAGCGCGAGGAGGGAACCTCCTCGCAAATAAAAAATTCCAGGGGGGAGTCTACACGGATGGACCGAGCTCGGCCGGCGGCTTGCCGTTGGTGTGAGGTTCGCAGTAACACTGGTAGCTCTGAGCGTTACGGAACGCATCCTCCGCCGACATGCCAGCATAGTCGGTCGAGCCGTCTTCCAGCGGACGCCCTCTCGGAGCCGGACGAGGGCTGGCCCGGTGCCCGATCGTCGTCTGGGAGCCCTCCTTGCCGCCGCAGTAGTGGGCGAACTCGTGCACGACGATCGACGCGGCGAACACCTTGTTGGCAAACTCGGGCGTGAAATAGATGGCCTTCTTGTACTCACCGCGAGCGTCCTTGTCCGCCATCCCGTGGTCCATCCCGCCGTAGGTCGTGTAGGCCGGCGCCCCGGGGTCCTGGGGGAACTCGGGTGAAAACAGGAACAGATCGAACTTGTTGCGCATGTGCGAGGCGAAGAATAGTCCCTGTTCCATCCTGTCGTAGATGGCCAGGACGCGGCTGATGTGCAAAACCGGATCGCTCGCGCGGTGGGCCTTGAAATTCCAGTCCACGATCCTCCGCTCGGGGTGGTCGGGGAACAGCGAGCCGGGGGAGTACGACGAGCGCGCCGCGAACAGCCGCGCCTTCGCCGAGCGGACCTGGGCGAGGGCCTCGGGGATGGTGGCGTACGCCTTCTCCACCACGCTCTTCTTGTCGAGCTCGAGCAGCTCCTTGTCGAGCTTGTCGCTCGTCATCTTGCCGACGATGTCGTCTGCCTCCTTTTGGTAAGACCGGTTGATGATCTTCCGGTCACGTTTGTAAGCCAGGACCGCGGCGGCGGTGGATTTTCCGTAACGGGCGCCCGTGAGATCGGCCTCGTCGATCTTGGGCTTGAAAATCAGCTCGAGAGCTCTCTGGATCCGGGTGACGTGAGGGCCCTTGGCGCCCTGGACGACGTGCGCGGAGTCCGCTTTCAAGCAGGCCTGGAGCTTTGAATCGTTGCGGAACAGGCTAGAACGCAGCGGCATGACCTCTCTCTCGGAGGATGATCGTTATTTGATGATGACGAAGGTCTGAGGGTTGAGGGCGACCAGCTGGCCCGAGGCGGTCCATAGCTCTCGCTGCTCGGCCATGTAACCCGCCGCGCCCGCGACGGCCCTGCCTCGGTGAAAGAGAGGCTCGTCCGGGGGCAGGGTGGACGGATCGCAGAGGAGCTGGAACGTGAAGGAGATGGTGGCCATCGGCCTGGGCTGGCTCTCGGCGGCGAGCGACGCTGGCCAGTAGGTGTCGGCGAGCGCGATGACCTCCGCCGCGCCCAGGGCAGGGGAGCGGGTCTTGGCCCTCACGAAGCCCTCGGCCAGGGGCTCCTCGGAGCCCGAGAAGGGCCAGGGTCCGGTCGGCCGGTATTCGAAGAAGCGGGCGAAGTCAGGGGCCGTTGGATGCGAGATGGGGACGATGTCCACGCTCCGCCAATCCAGGTTTGCAGGAGGCTTCAGGCATCCCCTGGCACTCTCGGGGATCGACACCGGGCGATCCTTGCCAAACACCGCGGTGGCCACCGCCAGCACGTCGTCGCCCTGGCGCAGCCGGGCGTGCCAGGTGGACACCGCGCTGCCCCGGCGCAGGCACTCCACCGAGATATCGGCCTCTCCCACCCGCACAGGGCCGCAGAGCACCCCGGTGAGGGATCGGAGCGCCCGTACGGCCTGCGCGTCCTGCGTGGATGCCTGTTCCATCGCTCTCTCCATCCCCCCCAGGACGAGCCCCCCGAAGGCGCCTCGCCCCTGGTGCCAGCCCTCGGGCACGGCGAGGGTGTAGTGGCCATGGCCCCTGGGCTCCGGCGTGAGGATACGAGCGAGATCGGGGAGCATGGGCGGTACCTGTCAGAACGTGTCGCCGCCCCTGAGATCGGGAGCCGCGCTGGCGTTGTCGCCCCGGGCGGGGGGCTCCGTGGCCCGGGCCGCCAGCTGGGCGTCCACGATGGAGGCCATGACCTGGGCCCCGGTCCTCGTGTGGCGATCGGCCAGGGAGCTGGGCCAGTGGACGAAGACGCGGGGCACGCGGCGCACGTCGCGGGCTATCTTGGCCTTGACGTAGTTGGGTTTGGTGGGGCTCTTCTGGCTGGCCCGGAGGAGCTGCACGGCGCGCCCCGGATAGTCCATCAGATATCCGGTGATGTACGTGATGTTGTTGCAAAGATACGTGTTGGAATCCCTTGGGAAGCCGGCGAGCTTGACCCCGGGAGCGAGGACCCCGAAGCGATCCCCGCGATCCATGTCGCCCTCGTGGGCCCTCACGGAGTCGGCCGCGCCCAGCGCCACGGCCTTCCAGGAGAGCAGGTTGGAGCGAGACTGATCCTGGGGCCCGGCGCTCTCCAGGATGGGCGCGAAGGGGGCGTTCCTCGCCGGCAGAGGGCGGAGCTGGTCCGAGCCGTCGTCCAGCGGGGCGGCCTTGTTGATGGAGCCCAGCTCCAGCCACAGCTCCTGACGCGATCCCGCGACCCCGTTCATCATCACGAAGTCGGGGCCGAACGCGTCTATTTCCCTGGCGATCAGGATCGCCGCAAGGTCCCAGTAGACGGGGAGGATCATCGCGCAGAGCTCGACATCGCCGCTCCTTGGCAAGGTGAGCGTGCCCTGGGCGACCGCCAGCTGAGGGCCCGGAGGATCGATCTCGCCCGGGGGAGGCGAGCGGGTCTCGGGGTAGCTCAGGCCAGGGAGGAGGCTGGCGAGCATACGGCCCGTGGCGTTGTTCGTCAGGCCCTGGAAGCGCCCGAACCCCGTGACCAGCACCCTGGGCTTGCCCGTCCCTGGCTTGCACCGGGCCCTGTACCCGCTGGCGAAGGCCACGTTCGCGTCGTACTGCGCCCTGGCCAGAGGCGTGCTGGTGTCGACCTTCACGGCGCTCTCCTCGGCGGCGGGCTCCTCGTCCGGCGAATCCATTTCGGCGCTGCACGAAGCCGATCCGAGGGACGCCGCGAGGGCGAGGCTGGTCAGGGCGAGGCGAGCTTTCGTTGTGCGGGACAAGGCACGTACCTCCAGGGAAAATGGAGAGTAGACCGAATGCGAGGCCGTTGCCTCCGGGAGGAGCCTATTTTCTACTCCCGTCCCTGGAGCCGGCCGGTGGTTCCGACGCGTGGTCTGGGCCCCCGCCGATCCACCGTCGGCGCCCCAGGGTGAGCCCGAGGACCAGGGTGCTCATGACGAGAGCAAGCCTCCCGTCCTCGCTCGCGCCGGTCGTGCGGCACCCGCATGCCTTGGCGGGCTCCTTCGCCGGGGGGAGCCCGGGGCTCGAGGACGGTGAGGGAGGGCTCAGGAGCCCCATCTTCTGGGCGGCCACCTTGGAGACGCAGCGGCCCTTCTCGGAGCACACCTGGGTCTGCGGACAGGCCCCCTGGGGGCCGCAGCGCTGGGTCGCCACCAGGTGCTCCTCGCCCTTCTTCCCGGCGTCGGCGAGCTGCCCGATCTCGACGCACAGGGCGACGGGGCGGCACACCTCGTTGGCGCTGCAGGTGCTGTCGTTGACGCAGACCGTGGGCTCGCACCAGGCGAAGGGGCCGCTGGCCTTGCCGACCGAGCCCGGGGGGCAGTCGGTGGGCGGCTCGGCCGACTGGGCGCGGGCCCTCGAAGGAACGAGGGGCACGAGGGCGAAGGCGAGGGCCAGAAGGACTGCGTGCTTCACGTTGCGCCGAAGATAGCTACTCCCCCCGACATCGCGCTACCGTTCTCTTTCGGGGTCACCAGGGCGGCGAGCCTGACGCCCGGCCACCGCAGCGCCCGGCCCTCGGGGACCTACGTCGCCTCGCGCGGTCGGACGAACACGCGCCAGATGTCCTTGCGCAGCGCATCCTTGGGGAAGCTCCGGAGGCGCTCGAGGAAGCGCTCGGTGACCTCGTAGCCCCGCGCCACCAGCAGGGCGCCGCTCTGGAGCTTGACGTCCTCAGCGAAGATCATGCCGACGCGCAGGTGGCTCATGGGCAGCTCGCGGACGTCGATGATCTGCCCCACCTCACGGATCTCGGCCAGGGCCTTCAAGATTTCGGAGTCGTACTGGCCGACCCTGCTTCGTAGGGTGCCCAGGGCCATGCCCGGCGAGGCCTCGCCGGACGACTCCGCGGCGTCGAAATCCACCGCGACCCTGAGGATCTGGGCTCCCCGTACGATCACCTGCTTTACCGGATCGCGCTGCGCGGCGGGATCCGGACGGTGCGGCTGCGGGTAGGTCCTGAGTATCTCCTGGACAGCCTCCAGGCGCGGAATGTTGCCCAGAAGCTTCTGGGTCAAACCAGGGAGTCGGCCGACCAGCTCCTGCTCCTCCGTGGACAGCGGCAGGCCGTAATAAGCCTTCTCGGCCGTCTCGAGCGGAAGGGTGATGCAGCTGAGCTGCGACAACATCGCCGCGACCTCGACCTGCCACCGCTCGCGGATGCCGAGCTTCTCCACGAGCTCGCTCACGAGCTGCTTGATGCGGGTGGCGCGCCCGAACGCGGCCGGGCTCACCAGCGCGAGGACGTCGGTCAGCGCCTTGATGCTGCCGAGGAGCGTCTGCTCGAGCAGGACCCGTTCGGCCGTGATGAGCTGGTGCTGGTCCACGGCGGCGCCGACCGAGGCGAGAAGCGTCGGTGGTGGACAGGGCTTGGTCAGGAACCTGAAGATCTGCCCCTCGTTGATGGCGGCGATCGCCGCGTCGATGTCTGCCTGACCGGTCAAGAGCATCCGGACGGCGTCGGGCGTGACCTGCCTCGCCCTCGCCAGGAAGGTGGCGCCGTCCATCCCCGGCATCCGCATGTCGGAGATGACGACCGCCACCGCCGGCTGGCGCGCGAGGATCTCCAGCGCGTCCGCCCCGCCGCTGGCCGTATCGAGCTCGTAGTGCCGCCGGAGGTGGAGCGCCAGGCCTTCGAGGATCTGCGGCTCATCGTCGACGCACAGGACGCGCGGCTTTCTCTTCGCTGCCATGCTCAGGCCCCGCGACTCGCTGCGCGACGTTCTTCTTCGGCCAGGATACGCCACCGGGGGAGCTCCGAGCCGAAGGCAGAGCGCTCCACGAACGCGACGTTCAATCCCTTGTCCCTGCCCAGGCCGGACCCGGAAGGGGGATGGCTGAGCGCGTTCGCGACGTGCACGGCCACCAAGGTTTCCGTGGGTGGCTCCGTCAGGAGCTCGGGGTCATGATGATAGGCGACCGCCTGGACGGTGCCCAGCGGCAGCCCCCAGAGCCCGAGGAGATACGCTCCTGCCTCGGCGTGCGTCACGCCGAGCAGCTCCCTCTCGACGACGTGGGTCGAGCGACCGGTCTCGCCGCTGTTGCCCAGCACCTCCGCGAAGCGCCCGGGAAGGCTCATGGCGAGCACGATCTTTCCGATGTCGTGGAGCAGCGCGGCGGTGAACGCCTCTTCCGCGCGTTGCTTGTCCTCGAGAAGGCGCTCGGCGATTCGCGCCGCGAGCACCGAATGCCGCTGCAGCTCGGCGAGCGAGAAGCCCTCGATGGGGGGATCCGCCGCCGAAACGAACACGTGAGCCGTGAGGGTGAGCGCCTTGAGGAGCGGGGTGCCGAGGGACTTCACGGCTTGTCGCACGGAAGCCTGATTCTGGGCGAGCCCGAAATAAGACGAGTTGACGAGCTGGAGGACCGTCGCGGCCATCGCCGCGTCCTGCTCGACGATCTTCACGAGATCGGTGAGGCCGACCTCCGGGTGCTCCAGGGCCTGGGTGAGCTCCCAGTACGTATGATGCAGCGAGGGTAGGCGGTCGACGCTGCTGATGGCATTACGGAGATCGTCATCTACCAGCAGCGCCTGCAGACCGCAGGCTCGTTCGATGACGGCGTGGAGCACGTCTGCGTTGCAGGGCTTGCTCAGGAACTGATGGGCCACCGGCAGCGCCTTGAGCACCACCTCACGGTCGGCGTAACCGGAGAGAATGATCCTCGCGGTCGACGGAGAGATTTCCTTGGTTCTTTGGAGCACGGAGACCCCGCCTATCCCGGGCATGCGCATGTCCGAGACGACGACATCGAACCGCCCGCGATCGAGCGCGTCAAGCGCGGCCTGCCCGCCCAGCGCAAAGACCATGTCCCACCGCTTGCGCTGCTTGCGGAGAAGATCCCGCAGCCCGTCGAGAATCTGCTGCTCGTCATCGACGAAGAGTATGCGCTTCACCCTTCATACCCCCGAGAGCTGTCCGGACGTCTTGCGGTCGATGGGTAGCCGGACGAAGAACGTCGTGCCTTCACCGATCCTGGTCTTGAAGCTCAGCTCGCCGCCGTGCTTCTCGTTCACCACGGACCACGCGAGCGCCAGCCCCTGCCCG
>SXGT01451044.1_pt1 | contig 31037 bp, 30 predicted proteins | sample 3176221 | NCBI WGS metagenome assembly SXGT01 (sample SAMN11356862, study PRJNA531348) | freshwater metagenome | isolation source: freshwater sample F1-120 | place: China: Fuxian Lake, Yuxi | collected 2017-12-25
CTCGAGTTTGACCACGCGGACATCTTTGACGACTTGGCCGCCATAGAAAAGCAATTCCACCATTTAGTCCGCACCGTGCCACAAGCCGGCTTAGTCGTGAGCAATGGTTTGGAAGCGAGCTTGCAACGGGTAATCGCTAAAGGCTGCTGGACGCCGGTAGAACAATTTGGCTCTGGTAACGACTGGCAAGCAGCCAACCCGCAGAGCAACGGCAGTTTTGATGTGTTGCTTGCCGGCGAACGACAAGGCCACGTGGCTTGGGATTTGTTGGGCGAGCACAATCGCATGAACGCCTTGGCCAGCATCGCGGCGGCACGGCATGTTGGCGTGGCGGTGAAAGTGGCCATAGACGCCTTAAGCCAGTTTAAAAATGTCAAACGGCGCATGGAAATTCGCGGGCTAGTGCAGGGCGTCACCGTCTTTGATGACTTTGCCCATCACCCCACCGCCATCAGCACCACCGTGGCGGGATTGCGCAGCAAAGTGGGTAAGGCGCGCATCTTGGCCGTACTCGAGCCGCGCTCCAACACCATGAAATTAGGCGTCATGAAAAATGCCTTGCCGGCCAGTTTGGCCGAGGCCGATTGGGTATTTTGTTACGGCGCCGATTTGGGCTGGGATGCCAATGAGGCGCTGGCACCGATACAGCATAAAGCCCAAGTCTACGATGACTTAACGCGCATGGTCAGCGCCATCGTAGCGATGGCAAAAAGCGGCGACTCGGTGCTGGTCATGAGCAATGGTGGGTTTGCTGGCGTGCATCAAAAGATACTGGATGCGCTCCAATTAAAATCGATTACCGAGTAATCCTTTGCTCAAGCTAGTCAGTCAAAAATTAAAGGCGGTACCGCTGATACGCCTCGCCATTTACCTATCCGTGCTCATCCATGCCGTGCTGTTAAGCGTGCATTTCAGCCCGGATTTAAAAAAATTTGCTGACACCTTGCCGGTGCTAGACGTCAGCCTAGTCAATGCTAAAACCCATAGCAAACCGAAAAAAGCCGATGTCTTGGCCCAAGCCAATTTAGACCGGGGGGGCAATACCGATCAAAATAGAAAAATGAAATCCGCCTTAGCCGCCAGCAAGCAACGGCAAGCGGCACTTAAGGCGCAAGAAAAAACACAAGTGGGTGGCCAAGCAGCGCCACAAAAAGCTGCAAAAAACCAAGCACAAAAACGGCTGGCCAATTTGGAAAAACAAGCCCAAGAATTAATGACGCAATTGCAAGCCAGCAAAACAGTGGAATCGCAGCCGGCGCAAAAAGCCAGCGCGCAAGAAACACAAAATGGCCAGCAAGAAACGCCTAGCCGTGCCATGGACGTGCACGACTTGAGCGCCGCCGCACTGGAAATGGACAGACTGGAAGCGCTGATAGCCAAGCAACAAGACGTATACCAAAAACGGCCTAAACGTAAATTCATAGGCGCCCGAACCAAAGAATACAAATACGCCTTATACGTTGAAGCGTGGCGACAAAAAGTAGAAAAAGTCGGCAACCTGAATTATCCGGAAGCGGCTAAAAATCTCAAAATGTACGGCCAGCTACAAATGACCGTGTCGATTAATGCCGACGGCAGCATAGAGGCCATAGAGCTGAACCGCAGCTCAGGCCATAAAGTGTTGGACGAGGCGGCCAAGCACATCGTCGAACTGGGCGCCCCTTATGCGCGCTTTCCAGACGACGTACAAAGTGAGATTGATATTTTAAGCATCACCCGCACCTGGACCTTCACCAAAGAAGACAGCCTTGCCAGCGGCGACTAAAGCCGTTTATAGTCTGTTCATTGCCCCATCACTGCTTAAATACTATGCCCAGCCACTTTCAATACCACGTGTTTTTCTGCTTAAACCAACGCGAAGCTGGCGCGGCTTGCTGCATGGATAAAGGTGCGGAAGCCGCGTTTGATTACATGAAAGCGCGGGTAAAAAGCTTGGGCTTAAGTGGGCCTGGGCAAGTGCGCATTAACCGCGCCGGTTGCTTGGATAGGTGCGATGCCGGGCCCTTGCTGGTGATCTACCCACAAGCGGTTTGGTACAGCTTTGTTGACAACGAGGACATCGATGAAATCATAGCCTCGCATTTAATGCAGGGCAAAGTGGTTGAGCGCTTAGTAGTAGAGTAAGCGCCCAACTTAAGACGCGGCCAACATCCTGTCCAAGGTCAATTTAGCCAGTTTGGCCTCATGCTCGGGCACTTTAATCTGATTGACCACCTGGCCTTGCAGCAAATTCTCTAACACCCAAGCCAAATGCTGTGGATCAATTCTGGCCATGGTCGAGCATTCACACACCACGTGGCTCATGAACTGCACCAATTTGCCTTGCGGTCGCATTTGCTCAGCTAAACGATTAACCAAATTGAGCTCGGTGCCCACCAACCATTTAGAATTGGCCGGTGCCTCGCTGACGGTTTTGAGTATGTACTCCGTCGAGCCGACGTAATCGGAATTTAAGCACACTTCATAAGGCGCTTCTGGATGCGAGATGACCAAGCCGTCCGGATGTTCAGCACGGAATTTTGTGATGTTTTGCAAACGGAACATTTGGTGCACCGCACAATGGCCTTTCCACAGCAAAATTTTTGCATTTTTGATTTGCGCTTCGGTCAAACCGCCCATGGGTAAATCCGGATCCCAAACCGGCATTTGCTCTAAAGCTATGCCCATCTTATGGCCAGACCAACGGCCTAGATTTTGATCGGGGAAGAACAAGACTTTTTCACGCTGCGCAAAACTCCACTCTAAAATCTTAGGCGCATTGGTGCTGGTACAGACGATGCCACCGTGCTCACCGCAAAAGGCTTTTAAATCGGCGGCTGAATTAATGTAAGTGACCGGCGTAATGACTTCATCAAAATTCAATACTTTGTTCAATTCACGGTAACTGCGCTCAACTTTAGCCAAATTGGCCATGTCAGCCATAGAACAACCGGCCGCCAAGTCTGGCAGTATGGCGATCTGCTCTGGACGACTTAAAATATCCGCCACTTCCGCCATGAAATGCACGCCTAAAAAGACTATGAATTCCGCGTCCAAGCTCTCGCAATAACGTGACAATTTAAGCGAATCGCCGGTGTAATCGGCATGCCGGTAGACGCTCTCGTTTTGATAATGGTGACCCAGTATCACCAGTCGTTTGCCCAAGGCTTGCTTGGCCGCGATGATACGCTGCTGGCAATCGGCATCCAGGCTGGCCTGAAATTTATCAAATTTTATAGGAGCTACTTGCATGGTCTTCTGTCGCCGACTTGGTTAACGGTAAAAATAAAGCGCACATTTTATAACGATAATTGATGTCGCTCACCTAATCTTTTTAAGGCGTCAACATTGGTCCAAGAAAAAACCCGCTGCGCCGCCAAGCGCCAATCGACCCAAGCGTATTGCAGGTGCTCATCTGGCGCCAGCGTTATCGGCAGGGCGGCCGGTAGCATTAAGGCAAACTGGTGCTCGACATTGCTAGTCACCCCGGGGGCATAGCGATGGCGCCAATGCGGGTAAATTTCATAGGTGTTGGCGACCTGCCAATCTTGCAGCTCGTATTGCTCAGCATGCAAACCGGTTTCTTCTAACACTTCACGTATGGCGGCTTGCCGTGGGGTTTCGCCCGCCTCCAAACTGCCGGTGACCGATTGCCAAAAACCGGCTTTGTCGGCCCGCTCCATAATCAACACCTGCAAATCCGCGGTATAAATCAGCACCAAGGCCGAAACAGGGGTTTTAAACATGCTCAGAATAAATTAAGGGATGAACAAATAGCCCAGATTTACGCTTTTTTACTGGGCGCACTGGTCAAATTTTTAGGCAGTTGGAACACCACGCTTTCGACCACACCGTGCAATTCCTGCACCTGCTGTGCACCCATGCGCTGCAATTGGCCAATCACTTCTTTGACCAATATTTCAGGCGCGGATGCGCCGGCAGACACGCCAACTTTCTTTTTTCCCACTAACCACGACGGCTGTAGATAGCTGGCGTTGTCCACCATATAGGCTTCCACCCCTTGCCTTTGCGCCACCTCACGCAAACGATTGGAATTGGAGCTGTTGGGCGAACCGACAATAATCACCAAATCACAATCTTGGGCCATCAGCTTAACCGCGTCTTGACGATTTTGTGTGGCGTAGCAAATGTCTTCGCTTTTAGGCGCGTGTATATTGGGGTATTTGGTTTTTAAGGCCGCTATCACTAAGGCGGCATCGTCCATGGATAAGGTGGTTTGCGTGACAAAGGCTAATTTGGCTGGGTCTTTAACTTTTAATTGCGCCACATCGTCTGGCGTTTCCACCAGATACATGCCGCTCGCTGCCGCTTCATCGCCATCACCTTGCTCGGATTCAACCTGACCCATGGTGCCCTCCACTTCTGGGTGGCCTTTATGGCCTATCATGATGATTTCCAAGCCGGCCAAGCGCATTTTAGCCACTTCAATGTGCACTTTAGTGACCAGGGGGCAGGTGGCATCGTAGGCGATTAAGCCACGCGCTTCGGCTTCGACTCGCACCGCTTTGGATACGCCGTGCGCACTGAAAATAACCGTGCTACCCCTGGGAATCTCATCCAAGTGTTTGACAAAAATAGCGCCCTTAGCGCGCAAGCCATCGACCACAAATTTGTTATGCACCACTTCGTTACGCACGTATATGGGTGCGCCGAATTTTTCTAAGGCTTGCTCAACGATGATGATGGCGCGGTCTACCCCGGCACAAAAACCTCTGGGGTTGGCCAATACTATATCGGCTGATGCTGGCATGTTGGCTTTACGGTCTGTCATACGCACTTTTATTTGTTAAATTAACTTAAGGTATAATGCACATATTAACCTAACTGCACGCGCTTAATGTCAATTTGAACCCGAGTCAGCTTAAAAATGAATCTTACCCACACTAAAAACACCGCCACCTTGCTCATCACCTGCCCAGACAGCAAGGGCATCGTTGCCGCCATTGCCGACTTTCTGTATCAGCACAATGCCAATATCTTGCATGCCGACCAGCATCAAGACGCCGAGAACAACTTATTTTTAATGCGTGTGGAATGGGATTTGGCCGGCTTTAGCTTGGCCATCACTGACTTCGAACTGCACTTTGCTAGCATTGCCCAACGCTTTAATATGCAATGGCAGTTGAATTTATCGCAAAAACCTTTACGCGTGGCCATCATGGTGTCGCAATACGACCATTGTTTGGCGGATTTATTGCATAGACACAAAAACGGCGAACTGGCCTGCGACATCCCGCTTATTATCAGCAACCACCGCGACACCGAAGCCTTGGCCAAATTTTACGGGGTGGACTTTCATTACATCGCCGTGAGCAAAGACAATAAAGCCAGCGCCGAAGCCGCTCAATTTGCCTTGTTTGAGCAATACCAAATTGACCTCATCGTCTTAGCACGCTACATGCAAATTTTATCGCCGGATTTTGTCGCACGTTACCCCAAACAAATCATCAATATCCACCACTCTTTCTTGCCGGCATTCATAGGGGCTAAGCCTTATCACCGGGCATTTGAACGTGGCGTCAAACTGATAGGGGCGACCGCGCATTACGTCACCGAAGTGCTGGATGAAGGGCCTATCATTGAGCAAGACATAGACCGCATTTCACACCGCGATCAAGTGGAAGATTTAATCCAAAAAGGCCGCGATTTAGAACGGGTGGTGTTATCTAAAGCCGTGCGCTGGCACATCGAAAACCGAATTTTGCTGTACGCCAACAAAACCGTTATTTTTGATTAATCGCTTTCCGGCAAAATTTTCTCTAAGGCGTAAAGATCGCTGATTTGTTCGCGCTGGCGAATTAAATGGCAGGTCTCGCCGTCCACCATCACTTCAGCCGCACGTGGCCTGGTGTTGTAGTTGCTGGCCATGCTCATGCCGTAGGCGCCCGCCGACATAATCGCCAAGACATCACCCTCTTGCAAATTTAAACTTCTATCGTGACCCAAAAAGTCACCGGTTTCGCAGACTGGGCCAACCACTTCATAATTGGTCGCCTCGCCTGTACGCGGTGCCACCGCCTGTATGGCATGGTAAGCGTCATACAAAGCGGGGCGCATTAAATCGTTCATGGCGGCATCGACGATGGCAAAGTTTTTTGCCGTGCTGTGTTTTAGATACTGCACTTGGGTCAACAGCACCCCGGCGTTGCCAACTAAGGCTCGGCCTGGCTCAAACACCAATTTAATAGCACGGCCGGCTATTTTGGCGCGCATGGCGCTGGCATAAGCGCTAAATTCTGGCGGCGTTTCATCCTGATAACAAATGCCTATGCCACCCCCGGCATCAATGTGCTGCACGGCTATACCGCGTGCTGCCAAGGCGTCAACCAAGGCTAAAACGCGATCAAAAGCATCCAAGAATGGCGACAACTCAGTAATTTGTGAACCTATGTGGCAATCCACCCCGTGTATCGCAATGCCCGGCATGCTGGCCGCTTGCAGGTAAAGACCCAAGGCATCCTCATAGGCCACGCCAAATTTATTATTTTTTAAACCGGTGGAAATATAGGGATGGGTTTTAGCGTCCACATTCGGGTTCACCCTAAGCGATACCGGTGCCACTTTACCCATGCTTAGCGCCACAAGATTTAGCCGGTTTAATTCGCTGGCCGATTCCACGTTAAAACAAAAAATGCCGGCATTTAAGGCCGCTTGCATTTCGCTTGCGGTTTTACCCACCCCAGAAAAAACGATTTTTTTCGGGTCGCCACCGGCCGCCAATACTCTAGCCAACTCACCCCCTGAGACGATATCGAAGCCGGCCCCTAGGCTAGCAAATAGATTTAAAATGGCTAAATTAGGGTTGGCCTTTACCGCAAAACAAACCAAATGATCGCAATCGACAAATCCACTACTGAAGTTTTTAAAGGCTTGCGTGAGCGCGGCTTTTGAATAAACATAACAAGGCGTCGCGTACTGTTCTGCGATGTCGGCCAGGGCTAATTTTTCAACGTGCAATAGATTGTTTTTAAAAGTAAAAGAATGCATAGTAAAGGCTAATGAAAGTTAAAAATAAACCGCGTGTTATTGACTGGCACTTGACGGTTGCGGGTATTGCTGTTCAGGAATATACAAAGGGCCTTTGGTCCCGCAAGCGGATACCGCACAAAAAATGAGCATGGCGCATAAAAACGGTAGGCTTATTTTTTGCATTAAGCGGCCTTTATCTGGGCTAAGTGACACTGGCGTTAGTTTAACATAAAGGCCTAGGCGAAAGGGTGGCATGCCCGCTTTTGGCTACACCTAGCAAACCAGTGTTGATAGCCTTGGCTTAAACAAGCCGCAATAGGGCTGGACTTTTGTCCGCCGCCTGTGCAAGATAGACCATAGTCCAATGGGAGTAGCCTATGTCCTTTTTAGCCCTGAATAAGCCTAAGTTAAGCCGCCGACTTGTGGCCAAAATACAGCGCCCACAAAGCGGCTTTACCTTAATTGAGTTAATGATAGTGGTGGCCATCATAGGCATCTTGGCGGCGATTGCCATGCCCAATTACAGTCTATACATCAAGCGCGGCAAAGCGGCCGAGGCCACCGCCACCCTAGCCAGCTTACGGGTCAAGATGGAGCAGTACTATCAAGACAACCGCAGCTATGTTGACGGCCCCTGCACCACGGCCAGCGACAACCAGTACTTCACTTACGCTTGCAGTGCCGGGCCGACTGACGACACCTACACCTTGAAAGCCACGGGGAACCCGGCAAAAGGCATGGGGGATTTTGAGTTCAGCTTAAATCAAAGCAATGGCAAAACCTCTAAATTTGATGGCACCGCGGGGCTTACTTGCTGGCTCACTAAAAAAGGCGGCACATGCTAAGCCTGGCGCCAAAAACTCCACCTCGCGGCTTTAGCCTAATAGAGCTCATCATCGCCATCGCCATCATAAGCGTGGTCGTCGCCATTGCCATGCCAGGCTACGCTACTTGGGTAAAAAACTCCCGGGTACGCACCGCTGCCGAATCCATCCAAAACGGCTTGCAAACAGCACGGGCGGAGGCCATTAAACGCAATCTAGCGGTAAAATTTGTGCTCGCCAGCCACTCCGCCTGGTGCATCACGACCAGCAACTGCACGACGGCTAGCGACATCCTGCAAAGCCGCGCCGCCAGCGAAGGCTCTTCATCGGCCATCAGCGTGACCACAGCGCCTAGCGACTCCACAGAAGTTGAGTTCAATAATTTAGGATCGGTGAGCGCCAGCCCTGTGCCATTTAGTCAGGTTGACCTGAATTTAACGGGCGCCGACCGACCGCTACGCGTCACGCTGGGCGTGGGTGGCAATACCCGCCTATGCGATCCATCAAGCAAGTTAAAGCCAGACGATCCTAGACGATGCTAAAGGCCATGAAAACGACACGCCCGGTCCAGCAACAAGGTGCAATTCTCTTGGAGTCACTCATTGCCCTATTGATTTTTTCCATGGGCATATTGGCCTTGGTCGGTTTGCAAGCCACTATGGTCAAGCATACTGCCAGCGCTCAATACCGCAGCCTAGCCAGTTACATCGTCCAACAAAAACTGGGCGAACTGTGGGCCGACCCTAGCCACATAGTGGCCGTTACGGACCAGGCGCTAGATGACTTACCCAATGGCCTATACAGCATCAGTTCGCCCAGCGCCGGCGAGGTGAACATCGTTGTCAGTTGGCGAGCCCCAGACGAAAGCACCAGGCACAACGTCAGCACCTATGCCCGCATCATGGGGGCGAATTAAGCTGACCATGGCTAAAAAAGAGCCCGCCTTCAGCACCCGCCAAACAGGCTTTAGCCTGGTGGAAATCATGGTGGGCTTGGTGGTCAGCCTGTTGGTGAGCCTGGTAATTATGCAAGTTTTTGCCGTGTTTGAAGGGCAAAAACGCAGCAGCTCGGGCACCGCCGATGCCCAAACCAATGGCCACATTGCCTTGTATAACCTACAGCGCGATGTGCAATTAGCCGGCTATGCCTTGCCTATTTTTTCCAGCAGTCATTCGCCATTGCAATGCACGGACTTTACCCCCAGCGGCACCGACATTTCCCCGGTCAGCATTATCGATGGCGGGACGCTCGCTGGCACCGGCACCGGCGCCAGCGACACGGTCATAGTGCGTTATGGCGATGCCCATAGCGGCGGCTCACCGGCCACCATCAGCAGCGTCAGTTCGGGCACGGTCTGGCTACTCAACAACGCCGCCTGCCAAGTGGGCGATACGGCCATCGTCAGCCTAGGTAGCGCATGCGTATTCATCGAAAATGGCGTGAGCAGCCTAACCGGGACCACCGGCGTCACTTTAGACACCACGGCCACCATAAGTAGCGGCGCCCACCTTAGCTGCCTGGGTCATTGGAAAACCATTAGCTACGCCATCAACGCTGCGCAACAATTAACCCGCAGCGAGAACAGCGATGCGGCCTCGCCTAAGGTAGTAGAAATTGTCAGTGTACAAGCCCAATACGGCATATCTACCACGGCAAACGACAATACCGTTAGCCTATGGGTCAATGCCACGGACGCCTGGGCCCATCCCGACATCGCCCAGCCCAACCGCATCAAAGCCTTACGGGTGGCCATCGTGGCCCGCAACGGCTTGCCAGAAAAAGAAACCGTCAGTTTCGATTGCGACACCGCCCAGCCCAACAAACCCAATGGCTTATGTGCTTGGGTAGGAACAACAGGCAGCCCAGCACCGCTGATCGACCTTAGCCATCTGCCCGATTGGCAGCATTACCGTTACCGCGTGTTTAGCACCATTATTCCGCTACGCAACATCGTTTGGTCCAAGGATGCCTTCCCCGCTTAAACGACCATGCCCAAGCCAATACCGCCGCTAGCCCTGCCTCCCCAGCCCGCCAAACAAGCCGGGGTGGTATTGTTTATTGCGCTGATAGCCTTAATCGTGATGTCCTTGGCCGCCGTGGCATTGATACGCTCGGTCGACACCAATACCTTGATTGCCGGCAACATAGGCTTTAAACAAGCCGCCCTTATTTCGGCTGACAGCGGGGTGGAAACGGCCATTACTTGGCTGAGCAGTCAAACCAGTCTGGACAACGAGCTGAATAGTAACGGCTATTACGCCACCTCAGCAGACGCCGCGCAAGGCTTAGCCGATGGCGACAATGCCCAACCAGCCACGGGCAGCCGCATTAACAGCGCAGGGCTGGACGACAGTGGCAACCGCATAAAATACGTCATACAGCGCATGTGCAGAAACGCTGGGGCAGCCAACACCAGTCATTGCCTGTATGGTCCAGCGGGCGAAGACGAAAATTCCAAAAGCCATTGCGACTTATCCAACCCCTGCTTAGGTGAACCGACTGGTGCGCTGTTGTACCGCATCACCACCAAAGTGACCGGGCCTAAAAACACCGTCAGCTATAGCCAAACCTTTGTCTATTAGGGGCCATCATGAAATCGCGCTTAATACTGCTTATCCTGCTTAACGCATGGCTTAGTCTGGGCCTGCCCAGCAGTGTGCAGGCCACCACGCTTGGGCTGGCAAGCACGCCTTTGGCCAACAGCACGGTTAACAACGCCAAACCCAACATCCTGTTTATTTTGGATGACTCCTTTAGCATGGTCTACACCTACATGCCAGAATGGGCCGGCAAAGCGGCCATTTGCGGCAATCCAGGACACATCTGCACGGTGGCTGACAACGCCTTTAGAAGCAGCGATTTCAACACCTTGTATTACAACCCAAAATTTCGCTACTGGCCGGCAAAAAATGCCGACGGCACTAGCAATCCCAGCATGAATAGTGCAAGAACGTCTGCTTGGGCGGCTGTTCCTAATGACGCATACGGGGTTGTTCGAAACGATGCCCCCAGCAACACCTCAAGCACCAGCAATTTAACCGTTGCCCCTTTAGCCGCCACTTACACCGTTATGGTGCCTGGCGAGTATTGCACACAGGCCAACTTACGGGTCTGCCAAGCACAAACTGCCGCATCAAGCACGCACCCCTACCCGGCCACCGTGCGTTTTTGCAACAGCGCCAGTCGTGCCATTTCTGCCGCATCGCCGCCGGCAAATACATGCCAAGCCACGGTGGCACGTGGTGGCTTTGAGGCAGTCAACACCCGCTATCCAACCAGGGGGAATGTGCCCGGTGCGTTAAACGTGGTGAACATCATCCCTACCGACAACAGCTACACAAAAGCGCCGCAACGTAGCGATTGCGCTGGTGGCAGTTGCACGTATGCGGAAGAAATGACCAATTACGCCAACTGGTGGGCGTATTACCGCACCCGTTTACAAACCATGAAAACCTCCACCAGCTTAGCTTTTGCCGCCATAGACGATAAATACCGGGTGGGCTACAGCGTGATTAATAACCACCTACTGGATCCGGACAGGCAAAGCTACAGCGGTTCGGGAGCCAATAAGTTTTTGAACGTGGCGACGTTTGATGCGACCCAAAAACAAGCTTTTTATTACCGTTTGTTCAAAGCGCATCCGGCACTGAATCAAACTTGGCAAGGCCAAAGCTACACCGACCCCTTCCACTTCACGCCTTTGCGCGGCGCCCTGTCGCATGCCGGTCGCTATTTTGCTAAGCGCCACGCCGGCCAATCGTTCGACCCCGTGCAGTATGCCTGCCAGGCCAATTTTAGCATCCTGTCTACCGATGGCTCGTGGAATAAACAATCTGACTTTACTGCAGCGGAACGTGGTGGGGACGACGTTGAAGCGCACCCCTTTGGCGCCTATGATGTATCCGGGCTGGCCATAGGCAACCGCGACAATGGCGCAGGAGTGCCCTTACCCATGCGTGAGGTCAATAGCTTCCCTGAATCGCTGGCGGACGTGGCCAAATACTACGCTGACACCGACATACGCACAGGCTGCACGGAAGCCAATGGTGGCGTCTGTGGCACGGCGGCCAATCACCTTAAGCAAAACATGATCACCTTTACCGTAGGCCTAGGCATTAATGGCACTTTACTCTACCAGGACGACTATAAAACCGCTACCTCAGGCGACTTTTATAATCTGACCCAAGAAGGCACGACGGGCTGGCCCGCGAGCGGGTCAGCGGGCTGCCGTATTGACTACTGCGCTGAACGGGTGGACGACTTATGGCATGCCGCGGTGAACGGCAACGGCAGCTATTTTAGCGCACAAGATCCGCAACAATTGCAAGAAAGCCTGACCGCTGCGCTGGCCGAAATTTATGCACGGGCCAACGCCGGTGGGGCTGCGGCCACCAGCACACTCAATCCGGTGGCCGGCAACAACAATGCTTATGTAGCAAGCTACACCTCGATGAAATGGACCGGCAATTTAGAATCCCGTGGCATAGACACCCGCACCGGGCAAACCAGCAAAACGGCTAACTGGTGCGTGGAAAAGGTGGAGGTGAAGGCTAATGCTTGCCCCGCACCCCAACAAATTTTCAGCACCCGCATTAACGACAGTCTGCGCACTTACTGTGCCCCAGTTGGCACCACCACCTTTACTGCCGCCATGGAAATAAGCGGGGCTTGCAGCGGCACACTGGGCCTTAAATTTCCAGCCAGCGGCGGTGACACACGGCTCATATACAGCAGCGTTGATGGCGAACTCAAAACCTTCACGCACAGCAACTTGAGCGTCACCCAACGGGGCTATTTCAGCGGCACTGGCTTGAGCCAATGGAATGCCTTGGACAGCACGCAGCGCACTGGCCTAGCAGAAAAATTAGTGGCCTATGTGCGCGGCCAAGCGGCTTACGAGGACAGGGGCAGCAATGCCACGGCCGACCGCTTATTTCGTTACCGGGAAAGAACCTTGGGCGACATTGGCGAGTCGGCTGCGGTGTATGTCGGGCCACCCAACTTCAATTATTTAGAAAGCAGCTACACGGCCTTTAAAACCGAGCAAGCGAACCGAGCTGGCAGCGTCTATGTCGGCGCCAACGACGGCATGTTGCATGCCTTTAATGCCAGCGATGGCACAGAACGTTGGGCTTACATACCCAGCATGCTCATGCCTAAGCTTTGGCACTTGGCCGATAAAAACTACGCCAACGCGCATAAAAACTACGTGAACGGCAGCACCACTATTTCAGACGTATGCCGCGCGCCGTGCACCCAGGCGAGCGACTGGAAGACCATCTTGGTCGGTGGCCTTAATGAAGGCGGACTAGGCTATTACGCACTGGATGTCAGTGACGAGCAACCCCGCTTGCTTTGGGAATTTGACCTAAGCGACGATACCGACCTAGGCTACAGTTATGGCAACCCGGTGATTACCCAACAAGCCAATGGGCGGTGGGTGGTGCTATTAAGCTCGGGCTACAACAACAGCGGCGAAGGCTATCTGTATGTGCGGGACGCCAGTAGCGGCGACCATATCCATAAAATTTCCACCGGTGTGGGCAATGCCAGCACGCCCAGTGGTTTAGCCAAAATCAGCGCTTTTGTGGCGCGCCCCAGCGAAAAAAACCAAGCCGACTATGCCTACGGGGGTGACTTGCTGGGCAATCTTTGGCGCTTTAAAATTGATGCCGAAGAAAGCGCTAGCAACCCCTTATTGCTGGCCAGATTAACCGGCCCCACGGGCACGGCCCAAGCCATTACCGCCCGCCCAGAATTGGGTAAAATCAGTGGCAAAACGGTGGTATTCATAGGCACAGGAAAATACCTAGAAAGCAGTGACATCAGCAGCAATGGTGGGCAAACCCTGTATGCCATCAAAGACACGGATAGATCCTTAAGCCGCACGGATTTGGCCAGCCGCAGCATCAGCAACGCCAGCTCAGGCAACAGTCGCACTGGCACGCTGCACTCGCATGCGTTTGCCAATGGCCATGGCTGGTACATTGATCTGCCCGATGCCGGTGAACGGCAAGTGGTGCCGGCAAAACTGGCGTCAGGCACACTGGTGGTGCCCACCATGGTGCCATCAACGGATGCCTGCAGTCCGGGTGGTTACGGTTGGCTAAACTACATCAACGCTAAAACCGGCGGCATCGTTAGCACCACCTTGGACAATCTGATTGCGACAAGAACCAGTGCGCCGCCGGTCGGGATTAATATTCTCTACCTAGGCACACCGTTTGTTTCTTACACGGGTGGCGACAACCCCACCCTACAACTTGATCCCAATGCGCCCTTCAATAGTGGCGGTGGATTTTCAGGCAAACGGGCTATTTGGCGTGAACTGATTCCTTAGCTTTTTTATGCCGGATTAAATCAGCCGTAATCCAGCCATTGATGGCGCCAAAGATCAACGCCGCCAAAGCAAACACCGGCAGCAAATATGCCAGGCCGGCGTGTGGAATCAGCCATAAACGCACCACCAGCAATTGGCCAGCGATGTGCGCGAAAGCGGCTAACACACTCAAACTGACCGGCCCAAAGTACTTTTTAGGCAGATGCATGGCCAAGGATAAAACGGCCAAACTCAAACATGCCCCGGCTAAGCTCAAGGCAAAGCTGGGCGATAAAAACTGGCCCAGTAACAAACTGCTGGCGAACACCCGCAATATACTCACCCAGGCCGCCGTGGCAAACCCGTATTGATACAACACGTACAAGGTCACGATATTGGCTAGGCCGGGTTTCACGCCGGGCAAGGGCGATGGCAGCACCGCTTCTAACATATGCAGCGCAATGGCAAAAGCCGCCAGCTTGGCAATGCGGTGATCGTCTGTGCTGGTAGGCAGTTGTTTTAGCTTGACCATTTAAGCGCCCCTAATAATTAAGCGTGTCATAGGGTTTGCTCGCGCCCACCAGCTCTAAACTAATTTGATTGGGCAAACAAATTGCCACTTGGCCGGCTTTGCTTAACCAGCCTTGGTGCACGCAATATTGCCCGGTGCAAGGCGATTTAACAAAACGCGCTTTGCCGTGCGCAATGCCTATCACCGTCTCGCCTAATGGGCCGTGCAGATGAATCTCGCGCTGTTGATTTAAGCTGTACGTGGCATACGTTTTATCCGCCAGCCTGATTTGCACTTTGGCCGCCGCGCTATTGCTCCACAAATTGACAAATAAAAAATAAACCAAGCCCATGGCGAGCAACAGCACCAGCTTATCGCCTAGCAATAATGACTTATGCAAGGATTTAAGGTTGAGCATGGGGGTTTAAAGTGGTGAATTTAACCGGGCTCACTAACCAATGCAGTTTTTTGGCTAGGCCACTCGTAACAAAAATAGCCGCTTTATCGTCTATCAACAAATAGTCTTGCAGGCCAAAGACTTCCGCGTAGCGATGACTCTGTGCCACCCCAGCAATAAATAAGGGTTTGCTCGCCACGTCTGACAACACCCCGGCTTGGGCATGCCCAGGGGCTTGCGGTGGCACCAGCACGGTAACCGATTGCATGTGCGTGGCAGGATAAGCCGTACGCGGGTCAATAATATGGCAATAGCGTTTGCCGTCTTGCATAAAATAACGCTGATAATCGCCCGACGTGCCTATGGCCCAGCCGTCGGCTAAATCCAAAGTGGCGATGGCATTGGGCAAGCGCGGATGCTGTATGCCGACACGCCAAGGCTTATCCCCGTGCTGACCGATGGCGATGATGTTGCCGCCTATATTGATCAAAGCATGTTTTACCCCTTGCTGGCGCAAATAGGCCGCCGCTCTATCCAAGGCATAGCCTTTGGCGTAGCCGCCTAAATCCAATTTAACTGCGGTATTTTTGCTACGTACGTGCTCGCCATCGATAATGAGGTCGGCCATACCGGGCTTTGCATCCCGCCATTTCTGTATGGCTTGCGTGGCGATAGGCAGTGGGCTAAATTCATCGCGCTGAAAGCCCCAAACACCAATTAAATGGCCTATGGCAGGATTAAATAGGCCGTCGGACTTGGCCGACAATTGCTGCGCCTCTTTAAGCATAAGGGCTAGGTCAGGCTGCACACGCAAGCTTAGTCCTTGCGCAATGGCCAAATTCAGCTCAGCCAATTCGCTGGGCTGATTAGCCGATAGCGGTTTCCATGCGTGCAATCTACCGTGCAAATTTTGAAAGTCCTGTTGCACGTGATTGGCCAACATGGCGGCACGCTCATCGCTTAGCCCGTCAATACTGATGTCGACTAGGGTGCCGAACACATAACTTTGACTGTGGTAGGGCGGCGCTTTATCACACGCGCTGAGCAACAAGGCTAATATCAGGGCCAAATAGCGCATGCCGCTATTGCCGCTCTAAGGCATCCATGAAGACGCTGGCGGGTTGGCAATCGGTTTGCTGGGCAATTTCCACCATGCCGGTGGGGCTGGTGACATTGATTTCGGTTAAATAATCGCCTATGACGTCCAGGCCTACAAAAAACAAGCCCTCCTGCTTCAACACCTTGGCCACTGCTTGCGCGATGTCCAAATCGCGCGCACTTAAGGCTTGTGCCACGCCGGTGCCACCGGCCGCTAAATTGCCACGCGTTTCACCGGCTTTGGGGATGCGCGCCAAGGCGTAGGGCAAAGGCTCGCCGTCTATGACGATGATGCGTTTGTCGCCCAAGGCAATTTCGGGCAAATAGCGTTGCGCCATGATGGTGCGGCGACCAAAATCGGTGATGGTTTCCAATATCACGCCCAAGTTGGGATCGTTTAGCGTCAACCTAAACACACTGCTGCCGCCCATGCCGTCTAAGGGCTTGACCACGATGTCTTGTTGCTCGCGCAAAAAGTCACGCAGTAAATCCTGATCCGCCGTCACCAAACTGGCCGGGGCCAAGTCGATGAAGCGGCTTATCGACAATTTTTCGTTCCAATTACGCATGGCACTCGGGTTGTTGTAGACCTTAGCACCTTGATTAACAGCAATTTCCAACAAATAGGTGCTGTATAAATACTCGTTATCAAACGGCGGGTCTTTACGCATGAGGATGGCATCAAAATCAGCCGGCAGGTATTCCTGCGCCTCGCCTAACAAATAAGCTTGTTCGCTAACGGTGCAGGGTTTAGCCTTTATTTTAGCTGTGCCCGCACGCAAAAATAAATCGTGTTGCAGGCTAACAAACAAGCTGTGACCGCGACTGGCGGCCTCACGCATAATGGCCAAGCTGCTGTCTTTAGCGGTTTTTAATTGATCCATGGGATCTAAAATAAAAACGAGTTTCATGATGCACCTAGGCTTATTGATTAAGGGGGTCTTGCTCTTGCAATTCAATGGCGGCTGCTAACAAGGCCAAACGCGCCACCACCCCATAGGCATAAAAGCGATTGGGCGTGGCATCCGGGCTATCGGCACAATCTGGCATAGTACAAGGTTTTTCAAACGCCAAGGGCACAAATTGTGAACCAGGCGCGTTGAGGTTTTCATCCACGCCACGGCTGGTATGCACCCGATAAAACCCGCCTATGACAAAATGGTCCATCATGTAGATGACCGGTTCGGCTACGGCATTGTCTATGCTTTCAAAGGTGTAGACGCCCTCTTGTATGATCACTTCTGAGACTTGCAAACCCTCTTTGACTACGGCCATCTTATTGCGGGTTTTACGGTTTAAATCACGCACCTCATCCGGTGACTTGACTGTCATAATGCCCATACCATAGGTGCCGGCATCGGCTTTTACAATCACAAAAGGCGTTTGCGTGACGCCGTACTGGGCATACTTAATTTTAATTTTTTCCAGCAATTGCGCCACTTTAAACGCCAAGCAATCCTCACCGGTACGTGCATTAAAATCAATTTCACCACAAGTTTCAAAATACGGATTAAGCAACCATTCATCAATCCCAAGTAAGGCAGCAAACTCTTTGGCCACGCGGTTGTAGGCGGCAAAATGCTGCGACTTACGGCGGGTACTCCAACCGGCATGCAAAGGTGGAATTAAATTTTGCTCCAGGTTTTTTAGGATATCCGGAATGCCACCGGACAAATCATTGTTGAGTAGAATCGCACAACTATCAAAATCACCCAAGACCGGGTTGATTAACTTGATGCGATTGCCCACCCGCACCACCGGTTCCAATAACAGCACCTGACCATCGGGCAAGTCCAACGTGGTCGGCTCGGTAATGTCGGGTGAAATGGAACCCACGCGCACATCCAAGCCGGCTTGCTTCATGATGTGCACCAGTTCCACCACGTTGCGTAGGTAATAAGTATTGCGCGTGTGGTTTTCTGGAATGATTAATAAACGGTGCGCTTCTGGGCAAACTTTTTCTACCGCCACCATGGCCGCTTGCACGCTCAAAGGCAAAAAGTCGCGATTCAGATTATTGAAACCGGCGGGGAATAAATTGGTGTCCACCGGCGCCAATTTAAACCCCGAGTTGCGTAAATCCACACTGGCATAAAAAGGTGAGCCGTACTCTAGCCATTGGCAGCGAAACCACTGCTCAATTTTTGGCATGGCGTCCAGCATGCTTTTTTCTAAGGATAAGAGTGGACCATTCAGAGCGGTGGTTAAGTGCGGGACCATAATGACCTTTATTAAACTGTTGGCAACAACACGCTAGTCTAGGCTAAACCAATTGCGCTTGCACATCGGCGTGATAACTGCTTCTTACCATGGGGCCACTGGCGGTGTTATTAAAGCCCATGGCCTGTGCTTTTTCTTTTAATTGCTCGAAAATCGCCGGCTCAACGTAACGCAGCACCGGCAAATGGTGCACACTGGGTTGCAAATACTGGCCTAGGGTCAGCATGCTCACCTGATGATCCCGCAAATCTTGCATGACCGCCAGAATTTCTTCGTCGGTCTCACCCAAGCCTAACATCAAGCCCGACTTGGTTGGGATATGCGGGTACATTTGGCCAAAGGTTTTTAATAAAGTCAGTGAATTTTGGTAATCCGAACCTGGCCTAGCTTGTTTATACAAGCGTGGCACGGTCTCTAAATTATGGTTCATGACATCCGGTGGCGCTTGATTTAATATCGCCATGGCCACGTCTAAACGGCCTCTAAAGTCTGGCACTAAAATTTCTATCTTGATATTGGGCGACTGGGCACGCACGGCCCGTATGCAATCCACAAAATGCTGCGCCCCGCCGTCTTTCAAATCGTCTCTATCGACCGAGGTGATGACCACGTATTTCAAGCGCATTTGCGCGATGGTGCGGGCTAAATTCTCCGGCTCATTCGCATCCGGTGGCAAAGGCTTGCCGTGGGCCACGTCGCAAAACGGGCAACGACGGGTACAAATATCACCCAGTATCATAAAAGTGGCCGTGCCGCCGCTAAAGCATTCGCCTATATTGGGGCAACTGGCCTCCTCGCAGACCGTGTGCAATTGATTGTCGCGCAATATTTTTTTAATTTCTTGATAGCGTTGGCTATCCGGCATTTTCATGCGTATCCACTCAGGCTTACGCTGCACCGGTTGCGGGATAATTTTAATCGGGATGCGTGAGGTTTTTGCGGCATCCCGTTCTTTTACCCCAGCGATTTTACTTTTACTTAGGCTAGATTCAGTCATGCGGCATTCCCTGGGCTAATTGCGTGAGTAACTTAGCCGTTAATTGTTCGGCCGCTTGTGGCAGTGTGAGTTCTATGCCTAAATCTTGGGTTTGTGTGACCGGCATACCAACATAACCACACGGGTCTATCGCGGCAAACGGCGTTAAATCCATCGCTATGTTTAAACTCAAACCATGGTAACTGCCATTGTTTTTTATGCGTAATCCCAGCGCCGCTATTTTAGCATCCTGCACGTAGACCCCGGGTGCACTGGCTTTAGCGATCGCCACGACGCCGTGTTCGGCCAACAGTGCGATCACGCTGTTTTCTAATAAGCTGACCAATTTGCGCACGTTCCAACCGTGCCGTTTTAAGTCTAGCAGCACATAGATAATGAGCTGGCCCGGGCCATGGTAAGTGATTTTGCCGCCCCTATCGGTCATGACCACAGGAATGTCCGTAGCCTCAGGCAAACGCAGCCCTTGCCGATTTAAGCCCACGGTGTAAACCGGAAAATGCTCGGTCACCCACAATTCATCCGCGGTAGTCGCCGTGCGCTCGGCATTAAATTGCTGCATGGCCTGCCAAGTCTGGGCATAATCGGTCCGACCTAAATGCCTGAGTAACACAGGCGGATTAGGCAAAATGGCGGGCATGGCGGCGGCGTGTTGCAAGGGGTGAATTAAAGTGAAAATTTAACCAGTGGGTGGGCGCTGACCAAACGGTAAACCCCATCCAATTGCGCTTGCGACAGCACGTGTACGGTGCAAGTCAAGCTGATGTATTTACCGCCAGAACTGGCGCGCATAGCTACATTGCTGGCATTAAAATTGGGCAGCAGAGTCTGAATTAAGGCGATGATGGTCTGGGCAAAATCCGCTTGCATTTCACCCATGACCTTAATCGGAAAATCACAAGGAAAATCGATTAAAGCAGGCTTGCTGTTGTCTTGATCCGCCATGATGTATAGGTACTGACGGCTTATTGCGCCAGCAATAACAGACTGTCCCAAACACGACCAAAAATACCGGCGGCCTCCACGCTGCTGGCGGCCACTAGGTTGCGCTCGGACAGCACCTTACCGTTTAAACTAAATTGCACGCGACCGATTACTTGGCCTTTATGAATCGGTGCCAGCAAACGAGGCTGACTGGTCACTTGCGCTTTAATGCTGGCCTGATCGCCTTTGGCTACCGTTAGGTATAAATCCTCGGCCACGGTTAAATTCACTTGGCGAGCGACGCCTTTCCAAACCCGAAGCGACTTAATCGCCTGGCCTTGTTTGTAGATCAATTTAGAATCAAAGTACTGGAAGCCGTAATTAAGTAGCTTTTGACTCTCGGCAGCACGCGCGGCATCGTTGGCGGCACCCAACAACACCGAAATGCGGCGTATGCCATCACGCTTAGCTGAAGAAATTAAGCAGTAACCGGCGGATTCGGTGTGGCCAGTTTTCATGCCATCGACACTGGCATCAGACCACAACAAACGGTTGCGATTCGGCTGGCTAATGTTGTTGTACCTGTACTCTTTGACGGAATACAAACGCTGATATTGCTCAGGAAAATCATGGATCAAAGCCGTGGCCAAGATGGCTAAATCGTCAGCCGTAGTGTAATGCTGGGCATCTGGCAAACCGGTGGCGTTCATGTAATGGGTATTTTTCATGCCCAAACGTTGCGCTTCTTGATTCATCATGTCGGCAAATTGCTTTTCCGTGCTGGCGATGCCTTCGGCTAAGGCTATCGACGCATCGTTACCTGACTGTATGATCATGCCATGCAACAGCTCATCGACGGTGACGGGTAAATTCGGCTCAATAAACATTTTAGAGCCTTCGATTTTCCAAGCAATCTCGCTGACTGGCAGCGTTTGCGTCAAGGACAACTGCTTATTTTTTAATGCTTTAAAACTCAAATAAGCCGTCATGATTTTAGTCAAAGAAGCCGGTTCTATGCGTGCACTGTTGTTTTTGGCGGCCAACACGTGGCCACTATTAAAATCTTTTAATAAATAGGCATTCACCGCTAAATCAGGTGGCGGTGCAATTTGTGCGCCCTCGGCCTGCGCCGTAGCGCTAAGAAGGAGTGCGCTTAAACTGAAAATAAAGGCAAGGGTAGAGGTTTTGAATGGGCTAAGGGTCATGGCTATTGAATTTTTTAGTTAATAACGAGTACGGTCATGTCTAATTGCTGGCGAATTTTAGCGGCAAAATTTTCCGCATCTACTCGGTTGGCATAGGGTCCTAGGCGAACACGGTAGAGGCCGTCATTATACACCTTAGCCGCGCCTGCGTTTTCCATGAGGCCTAAATCTTGAATTTTCTTCTGTAACAGCAGGCTGTTGGCCTCACTCTTGAACGCCCCCAATTGCACATAAAACCCGGACGCGACCGGCGCCGCTGGGCTGGCCGCCTTCGCCACCCCAGAGGGTTCGGTGGCCACGGCTTGTATCACCACCCCATCTGACTCCGTGGCAACTGGCAGGCTTTCCTGGCTGAGCGCTGGCACATTTTTTTGCATGGCCGCCAAGCTGGTATCGATCGCTTCCACCTCCACCAAACCACTGCCATGATTGACCAAGCGCAGTTGGTAGGCCGCCACGTAGGATAAATCTATCAGACGATCACGTTTGAACGGCCCCCTATCATTAATCCGCACGATGACAGAGCGACCATTGGCCGGATTGGTCACTTTGGCATAACTGGGTATGGGCAAGGTGGTGTGGGCCGCTGTCATGGCATACATGTCGTAAATTTCACCGGTGGAGGTTTTCTTGCCGTGGTAGCGCTTGCCATACCAGGACGCCACCCCTTGTTTTTTATACGGCGCATAAGCGGTCGCTGGCGTATAGGCTTGTCCTAAGGCCACGTAGGGTTTGTTGGCGCGCGGCAAGGGTTGCTCTGCCTTTACGGCTGCACTGGGCACGCCGTCCAAATTGGCCGGGGCATTGTCGCCCGGTCCATCGTCCAAATAATAAGCCCCAGCGCCGGGTTTACTGCCGGCATTGTCCGCAGCGCCAGCCTTATCGTTTTTAATCGGCGCGGAGCCTGTGATAGGGCTGTTTAAAGAAAAATCGGCGCAAGCCGTTAACAGCATTACACTCAACAACAGCAGGGAAGTTTTTTTTATCATCATCATTAAGAAAGTTAAAAATTAAGTGGCCACCACATTCTTATGGGTGGCTATGCTCATCAATATACCCAAACTCAAACAAAGCATAAGCATGGACGTGCCGCCATAACTGATCAAGGGCAAAGGCACGCCGACCACGGGCAAGATACCACTGACCATGCCCATATTAACGAAAGCATAGGTAAAAAAGGTCAAGGCTATACTACCGGCCAACAAGCGTCCAAACGTGCTTTTGGCCTGCGAGGCGATGACCAAGCCACGCAAAATAATTAAACTAAACAAGCCCAATAGCAACAAATTGCCCAACAAGCCAAACTCTTCACTGAACACCGCAAAGATAAAATCGGTGGTGCGTTCCGGGATGAAATCCAGTTGCGCTTGCGTGCCATTTAGCCAACCCTTACCGGCAAAGCCACCTGAGCCTATGGCTATCATGGCCTGTATGGTATGGTAGCCCGAACCCAGCGGATCTTGGCTGGGATCCAATAGAATTTCAATGCGGCGCCGTTGATAGTCATGCAACAAGGTCCATAAGAAGGGCGCGGCAACGCTCAAACTCAAGATACCCCCCAGCAATAACTTCCAGCTCAAGCCAGCTAAAAACAATACATAAAATCCGGCGGCGGCGATCAATAAAGACGTGCCTAAATCGGGTTGCTTCATGACCAAGGCGACCGGCACCAAGAGCAATAAACCTGCCAGAGCAAAATGCTTAGCCTGCGGCTGGCTTTCCAGTTTAGTAAAATACCAAGCCAACATCATGGGCATGGCGATGCGCATGATCTCCGATGGCTGTATTTTGGTAATGCCTAAATTGAGCCAACGCTGCGCGCCATGACTGGTCGAACCCACCAACTCCACCGCCACCAGCAACAGCACGCCCAGAACATAAAGTGGCATGGCGATGCGTTCGAGTTGATGCGGCGCAATATTGGCCGCCAACCACATCAGCGCAAAAGCAAGCAGTATATTCACCGCTTGCTCATACACCTTAGAAAAATCTTGCCCCGATGCACTGTACAAGACAAATAAACCCACCATCAGGGTAAAAAATAAGCAGGTCATCAAAAAGGAATCAATGTGCGCAAATAAAGGCTTTATTAATTTACTCATCATGCCCCACCTCCTGCCGAATAGCGGCACTTGACGCGGACGGCTGGTCTTTTACAACATGGGCCGCCGCATCGCTGGGCAGTTTGCCCAACAAATAATAATCCATCACTTTTCTGGCGATAGGTCCGGCCGCTGAGCCACCGTGACCGCCATTTTCCACGATGACCGCCAAGGCAATCGTGGGATTATCCGCCGGCGCATAAGCGATAAATAAAGCATGGTCTCTATGCCGCTCATTGATGCTATTGCCGTCGTATTTTGCGTTCTGTTTTATGCCTATCACCTGCGCCGTGCCGGTTTTTGCCGCAATGCTATAGCCGGCATTCGCCCCCACACTGGCCGCCGTGCCGCCTGGCAAGGTCACGTCCAGCATGCCACGCTTAACCAGGGCTATATTCTCTGCTTTCAATGCAACTTTATCTTGTACCACGGGCGCAATATTTACACTGCGACCGGTCGCCGGCGTTTGTATTTTCATCACCATGTGCGGCCGCATCGCCACCCCATCGTTAGCCAAGGTGGCGGTCGCTTGGGCTAATTGCATGGGCGTTACCAAGGTGTAGCCTTGACCTATGCCGACAATCACCGTTTCCCCTTGGTACCAAGGCTGTTTAAAACGGCGTTTTTTCCAGGCCGGGGTGGGCAACAAACCGGCATTTTCACCCTGTATGTCTATGCCAGATTTCTCGCCAAAGCCAAAGTGCCGAACAAAACCGGTCAGCCTGTCTATGCCTAAATCCATGGCTAAGCCATAAAAAAACGTATCGCAAGACACGGTAATGGCTTTTTGCATATCCACCAGACCATGCCCGTCCGGTTTCCAGTCGCGATAGCGGTGGCGGCTATTGGCCAAAGAAAAATAGCCCGGGTCCGCTATGCTAAAAGGCGGCAAGCGTTTAGCATGCTCTAAGCCCGCCATGGCGACAAAAGGTTTGAACGTTGAGCCTGGCGGATAGATGCCGCGTATCGGCCGATTCACCAAAGGTTTATCCAAGGATTCATTGAGCCCTTTCCAATTATCCACATCGATGCCATCGACAAACAAATTGGGATCAAAGCCAGGCTGACTGACGTAGCTCAATACCGCGCCGGTTTTTGGGTTAATCGCCACCAAAGCCCCGCGTCGATTGCCAAAAGCGGTCTCAGCAATTTCTTGTAATTTACTGTCTATCGATAGCACCAGATCCTTACCCGGCACCGGCGCCGACCTTGATATCACCCTAACCGCATGGCCATCGGCATCGGTTTCAACCTGCTCAAAGCCGGTCTGACCGTGCAATTGCGTTTCGTAAAACTGTTCTACGCCACTTTTGCCTATGTGATAAGAACCTTTGTAATTGGATAAATCACCGGATTTTTCTAAGGCCAGCAAATCTTTGTTGTTGATGCGGCCAATATAGCCTATCGCATGCGCGGCAAATTTGCCCATGGGGTAATGCCGGTATAAACGCGATTTAATTTCCACGCCGGCAAAACGGTAATGGTTGACCGCAAAATGGGCCGCCTCGATCTCGTTCAGATGGGTGCGTATCGGGATGCTCTCAAAATTGCGACTTTCGCTTTTTAATTTATCAAAACGCTTTCTATCCGACTTGCTTATTTCCAGCAATTGGCCCAGTTCAGTGATGGTGGTTTCTAAGTTATCCACTTTAGACGGGGTAATTTCCAAGGTGTAGACGAAAAAATTATGCGCCAGCACCACGCCATTTTTGTCTAAAATCAAGCCACGGTTAGGCACGATGGGCACCATGGAAATGCGATTATTCTCGGCCAAGGTTTGGTAATGGGTGTATTGGGTAATTTGCAAATAAATAAAGCGTAAAGCCAACAAACCAAACAAGGACACCACAAAAAAAGCCGTGAAGCCTAAACGCAGTCTAAAATAATGCTGCTCATGTTGCGGATTTTTAACTTCCCTAAGCACGCTTAAACACCCAGCATACGCGCTTTAGCTGCACAGCCGCTTTGACTAAAATGAGGCATGATCACGACTTTCGTCCGCCCGTGTTTAAGCCTAAGGCCACCGCCACAAACCACAACAAAACACCGGTCAGGCTAGGGATGAAATAAAGCCAGCCGATAAAATGGCCGCCAGCAAAGGTGTTGACGATGAGCAACATCAACTGTGAAATAAGCAACAAGGAAAACACATAGAGCAACTGCTGCATGCCGGTAAATAAAACCAAACGGCGCTGGTAGGTCACGGCAAAGAAAGCCGTGACCGTGTAAGCCAAAGCATATTGCCCAAAAACCGTACCGGCGACTAAATCCAGCCACAAGCCCAGCATCCAAGCCGTGCCCACATTGCAAAGGTTGGGCGCACGGATCAGCCAAAAAATCAGCACCAATAGCATAAAATCGGGGCGCACCGTCAAGACCGCTTGTGACCAGGGTAAGAGCAAGCTCATGAACGCTAGCAACACCGAAAGATACAGTGATTGAAGTTTATTAACGGGCATGGGCATCCCTCGCTGGCATGGCGGGGTTTTTCTGAGTGTTGTCTGCTGGCGATTGGATAGACAAGCCGAGTTTAACCGGACTGTTTAAACTGGATTTTTCTAAATTATCCAACTGTGGCCTGCTCACCACCAACACTTGCCTATGATTTTCCACGCCACCGATAGGCGCACAAACAATCTGTGCAAAAGGCGATTCTGGTCGACTGCTTATTTGCTTCACCGTCGCCACCGCCAAGCCGGCCGGATAAACGCCGTCTATGCCCGAGGTCACCAATCTATCGCCACGCTGAATATCGACATTGGCTGGCAAATAAGGCAAATCCACCGTGCTATCGCGGCCATGACCAAAGGCAATAGCCCGCAAGCCGTTACGCTCAATTTGCACCGGCATGGCTAAAGAGGTGTCGGTAATCAAAGTCACTTCGCTGCTTAATGGGTAAACACGGGTCACCTGACCTATCACACCAGCCGCATCGACTACGGCCATGCCAGGCAAGATTTTGTGATTTTGGCCGCGATTAATCAGCACTTTCCTTGTAAACGGATCGCGCCCCACGTGCAGGATTTCGGCCGCCACACTGCTTTCTTTGAGGGCACTTTGCGCCGCCAACAACACACGCAAATGGGCATTCTCGACCGCCAATAAATTGAGTTTTTGCAAGGCGATGGCTTGCTTTAGATCACGTTGCTTTAACTGCTTATTTTCATTGAGCAAGCGCTCGTGTGTGGAAAAATACTCGCTCGTGTCACGGTAAATTTGCGTGGGGGCATTGGCCAATAATTGCAAAGGATAGAACAGCGTTTGCAAGCTTTGCCGCATGCCGACCAAGTAGTGCCAACGGCCATCCGTCGCCAGCAAAATCAAGGACAACACCGAGAAAAAAGCCAGGCGGGCGAACGGACTGGGGCCACGCACAAAAAATGCTGGGGTCTGTTGTTGCTCTATCTTACTGTATAAATGGCGCGCCATTAGTCGGGGTCTATCTCTCTCATTTCAGTAAAAGTATAGGCCGTCTAGGCGGCCTATTACTGGACTAACATTGTTTGCCACAACTCGAGTGACCTAAGTTTAAGTCTTATTCGTAAGCGAATATATTGCCTAATTTATCGATCTCTTCCAATGCGCGACCGCAGCCACGTGCCACACAAGTTAAGGGATCTTCGGCAACAATGACCGGCAAACCGGTTTCTTCTACCAACAAACGGTCTAAATCACGCAGCAAGGCACCGCCACCGGTTAACACCATGCCTTTTTCGGCGATATCGGCGCCCAATTCTGGCGGCGTTTTTTCCAGTGCGGATTTCACTGCCCCGACAATGGCGTTCAATGGCTCGGTCAAGGCTTCTAAAATTTCGTTGCTGGAGATGGTGAATTTACGTGGCAAGCCTTCGGCCAAATTGCGACCCGTCACTTCCATTTCCAACACGGTCGAACCCGGGAAAGCCGAGCCGATTTTTTTCTTAATGGCTTCTGCAGTGGGCTCGGAAATTTGCATGCCGTAATTGCGGCGTATGTAATCAATGATCGCTTGGTCAAATTTATCGCCGCCGACGCGTTCCGATTTAGCATAGACAATGCCACCCAAGGAGATTACCCCGACTTCGGTCGTGCCGCCACCTATGTCCACCACCATGGAACCGGTCGCCTCAGACACCGGCATGTCGGCACCGATGGCCGCCGCCATGGGTTCTTCAATGAGAAACACTTGTTTCGCCCCAGCACGTTCAGCCGATTCTTTAATCGCCCGACGTTCTACTTGGGTGGAACCCACAGGCACACAAATGATGATGCGTGGACTGGGTGAAAACCACCGCGCATCGTGCACGCGTCGTATGAAATACTTAAGCATTTGTTCGGTGATGGTAAAGTCGGCGATCACCCCGTCTTTCATAGGGCGTATGGCTTGAATGTTGGATGGTGCACGGCCCAACATGCCCTTGGCTTCTGCACCCACGGCCAACAATATTTTTTTGCCGCCTGGGCCACCGTCCATGCGTATCGCCACCACCGACGGCTCATCTAAAACAATGCCTTTACCGCGGGCATAAATAAGCGTGTTGGCGGTACCCAAATCAATCGCCAAGTCATTTGAAAAGTAACTAGTTAAGAACCCAAACATTTTGTTTTTCCTGTGGTTTGATGCAAAATGGCAACGAATGCGCTGGCTAAATAAAAGCGCGATTTAGATGCCCGTAAAATCAAGGTATAATACCGCATATCGTGCTGAAAATTAAGATGCGATGGCAACTTAATTGCAAATAAGCCAGCTGGCGCATGCGTCATAAAGCTGGCTTAAGCTTATAACTCGAACAAACAGATAAACCCCGTTACAAAAACCATAACCTCTGGCGCTCACTTAAACATGGCGTCGTTTAAATTTCGGATAATTGCAGCATGGCATTAAGCACAGAAGACATCAAAAAAGTCGCGCATCTAGCCCGCCTAGAAATTAATGAAAAAGACGCTGACGCCACCTTAAGCAAACTAAGCGGCATATTGGCGCTAATCGAACAAATGCAAGCGGTCGACACCAGCGGCATAGTCCCCATGTCCCATGCCCAAGAGCTTAGCCAACGCTTACGCGATGACGTCGTTAGCAAAACCAATTTACGCGATGCATTTCAAAAAAACGCACCCATTTTAGGCAATGGCTCACACGAGCTTGCCGTCGCAGGTGGCTTATACCTCGTTCCTAAAGTAATCGAATAATCATGGCCAATAACGAACTCACCAACGGCAGCCTAAAAGGCTATGCCCAACTGTTGCAAAGCAAACAAATTTCCAGCCTGGAATTAACCCAAGCCTTCTTGCAGCGCATTAAGCAATACAACCCCAGCATCAATGCTTACATCGCCTTGGATGAAGAAAAAACCCTGGCGCAAGCCCGCGCCGCCGATGCGCGCATTGCCGCTGGCAACGCCGCTCCTTTGACCGGCATCCCGATCGCGCAAAAAGATATTTTTTGCGCGAAAGATTGGCCCACCACTTGCGGCTCCAAGATACTGGCTAATTTTATCGCCCCCTACGATGCCCACGTCATCAGCCAATTTGATGCGGCCGGTGCGGTGAACTTAGGCAAAACCAATATGGATGAATTTGCCATGGGCTCGTCCAACGAAACCAGCTATTTTGGTGGCGTGAAAAACCCCTGGAGTTATGACCGTGTACCCGGTGGCAGCAGCGGTGGCAGTGCCGCTGCGGTAGCGGCCAGATTGTGCGCGGCAGCCACCGGCACCGACACCGGCGGCTCCATACGCCAACCGGCCTCACTGTGTGGCTTTACTGGCTTAAAACCCACTTACGGCGTAGTCTCACGCTACGGCATGATAGCCTTCGCCTCGTCCCTAGACCAAGCCGGCCCTATGGCCAAAAGTGCGGAAGATTGCGCTTTAATGATGAATGTCATGGCAGGCTTCGATGAACGCGACTCCACCAGCTTAGACCGCGCAAAAGAAGACTACTGCCGCGATTTAAATAAACCATTGGCTGGCTTAAAAATAGGCCTGCCTAAGGAGTTTTTTGCCGATGGTCTATCCAAAGATGTCGGCCAAGTGATAGAAAACGCCATCGCCGAATACAAGAAATTGGGTGCCGAAATAGTGGATATCTCCTTGCCTAACACCGGCCTATCCATCCCGGTTTATTACGTGTTAGCGCCAGCCGAAGCCTCGAGCAATTTATCCCGCTACGACGGTGTACGCTATGGCCACCGCACAGCCGAATACAGCGACTTAATGGACATGTATTGCAAGAGCCGCGCCGAGGGCTTTGGCGCCGAAGTTAAACGCCGCATCTTGATTGGCACCTACGTGTTAAGTGCCGGCTATTACGACGCTTACTACTTAAAAGCCCAACAAATTCGCCGCTTAATTGCTCAAGACTTTGTCGACGCCTTCAAACAATGCGACGTCATCATGGGCCCGGCCGCGCCGTCCACCGCCTTTAAAGCCGGGGAAAAAGTAGACGACCCGGTGGCCATGTATTTACAAGACATCTACACCATCTCGACCAATTTGGCCGGCTTGCCTGGCATGAGCGTGCCAGCTGGTTTTGCCACCAGCCAGGATGGCCCAGCCTTGCCGGTCGGCCTGCAAATTATTGGCAATTATTTTGATGAAGCGCGCATGTTAAACGTGGCGCATCAATACCAACAAGTCACCGATTGGCACACTCTTGCACCCAACTTGCCCGAAGGAACAGCATAATGGAATGGGAAGTCGTTATTGGGTTGGAAACACACACCCAACTGCAAACAGTCAGTAAAATTTTTTCCGGCGCATCGGTTAAATACGGCGCCGAGCCAAATACCCAAGCCTGCGAAGTGAGCTTAGCACTGCCCGGCGTATTGCCCGTATTAAACAAACAAGCGGTGCACTGTGCGATTAAATTTGGCTTGGCGATTAACGCCGAGATTGCGCCGCGCTCGGTGTTTGCGCGTAAAAATTACTTTTACCCAGACTTACCCAAAGGCTACCAAATCAGTCAGTTTGAACTGCCGGTAGTCGGCAAGGGCGCCATCACCATCCAAGTGCCGGCCACCGCCAAACAAGCGGCTTATGAAAAAGTGGTGAACATCACCCGCGCCCATTTAGAGGAAGACGCCGGCAAATCGGTGCACGGCGCCGTCGAAGGCATGAGCGGCATAGATTTGAATCGCGCCGGTACACCTTTATTAGAAATCGTTACCGAACCGGACATGCGCTCGGCAGCCGAAGCCGTGGCTTACGCCAAAAAATTGCATGAGTTGGTGCAATGGATAGGCATTTGCGATGGCAATATGCAAGAAGGCAGCTTCCGTTGCGACGTCAACGTGTCGGTCCGCCCCAAAGGCTCGGATAAACTCGGCACACGCCGCGAAATTAAAAACCTCAACTCGTTCAAATTCATGACGCAAGCCATAGAATACGAAACGCGTTGGCAAATTGAAACCTTAGAAGACGGCGGCAAGATACAGCAAGCCACGGTATTATTTAACCCCGACACCGGTGAAACGCGCGCCATGCGTAGCAAGGAA
>SXGT01338048.1_pt1 | contig 31035 bp, 25 predicted proteins | sample 3176221 | NCBI WGS metagenome assembly SXGT01 (sample SAMN11356862, study PRJNA531348) | freshwater metagenome | isolation source: freshwater sample F1-120 | place: China: Fuxian Lake, Yuxi | collected 2017-12-25
TGCGCCATGCCGATCACGATGTGGTCGGCGCCGTGGACCGCCGCCTCTTCGATGGCGAGGTCGAGCAGTGGCAGCAGGCTCTCGCCGCCCTCGAGCGAGAAGCGCTTGGCGCCGAGGTATTTCTTGTGGATGAACGTCTCGAAGAGCTCGGCCTCGGTGAGCTTGCGTAGGATGCGCCGCTGCTCGGCTGCGCTGAGGACGCGACGGTTCTCGCTGTCTTCCATGCGCTGCTGCAGCCAAGCCTGCACCTGCAGGTCGTCGATGTGCATGTACTGCACGCCGATGTGCCGGCAGTAGGTGTTGTGCAAGCGCTGGACGATGCGGCGCAGGGTCAGCACCGGCGCGCCCGGCAGGGTCCGGCTCGAGAAGGGCAGGTCGAGGTCTTCGTCCGAGAGGCCGTAGTGGCCGATCTCCAGCTCTGGGTGCTGCTTGCGGCCGCGACCGAGGGGATCGAGCTCGGCGATGGCGTGGCCGCGGACGCGGAAGGCGCGGACGAGCTGGTCGACGCGCTCCTGGCGGGCGTTGCTCTCGCGCAGCCGCTTGGTGACGACGTGGAAGAGGTTGCGGGCGAGGGTGCCGTGCTGGTCGAGCAAATCGTCGAGGGCAGAGCTCGGCAGCTTCAGCAGCGTGGTGTCTTCCATCGCGATGGCGTCGGCGGAGCGCGGCAGCTGGTCCATGATCGCCAGCTCGCCGACCACCTCGCCGGGCCCGAGCGTCGCGATCTCGAGGCTGTTGCGCGCCACCCGCATCTGCCCGCGCACGACGACGTACATGCCGTCACCGGCGTCGCCGGCGCGAAACAGCACCTGGCCGCGCGCGATCTCGACGTCGGTGGCGATGTCGGCGACCAGCTCCAGCTCGTTGACGCGCAGGCGCTGAAAGAGCTGCAGCTTCTCGAGGTACTGCACACGCTGGCGCGCCTTCTCGGGGAAGCGCAGCGTAGGCCGCGCCAACGCCGCCTCTGCCGCCGACAACCGCCACATCGGCCCGCCGGCTGGGGCGTGAAAGAGCGACGGCGCGGCGAAGCTCGGCCCGATCTGCACGCCGCCGTTGCGTGGGCCGGGGGTGGAGGCGTCGAGGGCGGTAAAGTAGGCGTGCCAGCCGGCGTCGACGCTGCCGGGATCGCGCTGCCAGCGCTCGTAGAGCCCTTCAACGAAATCGAGGCTCTCCAGCGAGAGGGGGCCGAAGGGCGCAGCGGGGGAGGGAGGGACGGGCGGGGTCGGCATGGCGGCTAGGTCCTTGCGCTCGCTGGAGGCGGGGACGGGCCCGCGCCGGGGCGCGAGGATGATGGATGCCGGGCGGGTTGTCGAGGATACGGGGCGGTCGAGATCGCCTTCGGCCGCGGCGGTCTTCATCGCCGGCGCTGGCGATGGTCGAGCGGCGGCGGCGGCCATTCTGTGCGCCGTTGGGGCCTCAAGCCTCAGGTCATCAGCGCCCAAAACGCCGGCGGCGGAGGCGCGACGAAGGTGATCGGGGCGCCGGTGCGCGGGTGCCGCACGGTCAGGAGGTGGGCATGCAAGCCGAGGCGCTCGCCGCCGCGACCGCCGCCGCTGCCGTAGCGGGCGTCGCCGACGACGGGGTGGCCGAGCCAGGCCAAGTGGACGCGGATCTGGTGTTTGCGCCCCGAGTCGAGCGCGACGTCGAGCAGGGTGCGCCGGTGTGACGTGCGTGCGATGGCGAACTCGGTGCGCGCTGGACGGGCGTCTGGGTGGGCGCCGACCCGCACGAACAGGCCGCCGTCTTCCCACAGCGGCTGATCGACCACGGGGGCGATGCTGCGGAGCTGGCCGTCGACGATCGCGTAGTAGCGCTTGTCGGCGAGGTGCCAATGGGCCTGGGTCGCCTCACGCTGGTCATGGCTGCGGGCAAAAAGCATGACGCCGGAGGTCTCGCGATCGAGGCGATTGACCGGCCACAGCCGCTCGCCCGGCCCGAGCATGGCGCGCACGCGGGCCAAGGCGGTATCGGTCGTCTCGCGGCCGGTCGAGACGGCCAGCAGGCCGGCGGGCTTGTCGATGGCGACCAGATCTTCGTCGCGGTAGAGCACGACGATGCCGCCAGCCGACGATCGGACGTCGCCGCCGGCGCGGGCGGCCCGGCGCGTGGCCTGCGCCGGCGCGTCGAGGACCTGGACCTCATCGCCTCGCTGCAGCGGGTGATCGCCGCGCTGCACGGGCACGCCGTTGACCTCGACGGCGCCAGCGCGCAGTCGCTCGCGCAGCGTGCTGGTGCGCCAGGTTGGCAGGCGCCGCTGCAAGGCGGGCAGCAGGCCGTCGGGATCGAGGATGACGAGCCGCTCTGACATCTGGCGTCCTCGCTGCGAAATCGATGGACGGCGCGAGTTCAGCCGGGGCGAGCTCAGCGCTGGGCGGGCTGAGCGCGGGGCGAGTTCGGCGTGGACCGGGACATCAACCGGAGGCGCCGCGGTCTCCGTCTCGGGCGCGTGGCGCGGCTGCTACCCCCACTGCTCCAGGGACCGGCGGTATAGCCCCGTTGCCGAGACCTTGCTGCGCTTCTTGCCCTGCGCCAGCAGCGCCGCCACCAGCGCTGGGCTCTGTGCGGGGCGGCCGGCGGGCAGGTCGAACTGCACGGCGCTGGCCCGCAGAAGCGGGAAGTCGGCGAGCTCGCCGCTGCGGTCCTTGGCCTGGCAGGTGCCGCGCGCCAGGGTCGTCGCATCATAGAAACGCATGACATTATTAGCAAATCTATCCAGGAGCCAGCGCGTAACCTGCTCCGCGGAGTCTGCAGACTCGCACAGGCTGGCGAAGAAGTCGTCGCCGCCGACGTGGCCGACGAAACAACCCGGGTGATCACTCAACTGCCGGAGGCCGCTAGCGAAGTCAGCGATGGCCTCGTCGCCGACCGAGAAGCCGAAGCCGTCGTTGAAGGGCTTGAAGTTGTCGAAGTCGAAGTAGACGAGGGAGATGTCGCGCTCTACGTCGGCGAGCGCCGCCGCGACCTGCTGCTCGATGCTGCGGTTGCCCGGCAGGCGGGTGAGCGGGTTCTGGTCGCGCGCAGTGGCGCGTGCCTCCTCCGACGACGTGTTGGCGCGGCGGATGTTGTGCACCAACAGGAGCAACAGCTCGGAGACGAAGGGGTCGCAGCCCTTCATCTTGCGGTCGAAGGTGCCCTTTGGCACCTGAAGGAGCACCGTCTGCTCCACGGCGCTGGCGCTGGCGGTGCGCGAGCTGCCATCGATGAGCGCCATCTCGCCAAAGATGCCGCCTGGGCCGACGGTCGTCAGCAGGACGTCCTCTCCGTCGCGCAGGCGCCACAGCCGCACGGCGCCGCGGTCTACGAGGTACATGCCGTCGGCGGGCGCGCCCTCGTGGAAGATCACCTGACCGGGCTCCACCAGCACGGGTCGCAGCCCGCCATCGTTGATCGTCTGCTCGAAGCGCTTCGAACTCACGAGACCTCCATGGGCCGCCGCGCTGTGCAAGGCGCCTTGCACCTCGACACGCCGCGACGGTATCGCCCAAATCGGCGTGGTCGTCGACCTAAACGTCCGCGCTCTGCCGGTCGCGGCGCCGCGACGCCTCGACGCGCGACGGAGGGGCCGACCAGGCGACGGAGGAGCACAGCTGGCGCTAGGCAAGGCAGCCCTGGTCGTCCAGCTCCGCGATGACGACGCGACGCTAAGCCACGTCCGAGCCATCGATGTCGACATCGTGCGCGACGCACCTGCCCGCGGCGAGCCTGGCGAATCGGCGCTCGGCCTCGGCGCGCAGCGTTGAGCCCCGGGCTCGACCGTTCGCGTCGCGAGGTGAAGACGGTGCTTCTCACCCCCCTGACAAATGCCGCAGAATCCAGGCGCATCTCCGAGACAATGATCCGACGATTCCGAATGCACCATGCCCCCGTCGCCCGCCGGTGCCGCGCAGCGCCGGGCCCTCCAGCCTGTAGGTCCTCGGGTGTGTTGTACTTGGAAGCGTGCACTCCGCGGTTCCGGCGGGCGATCCCCCTGTCGGGTCGCAAAAATGTGCGTCGCGCTGCGGTGTTGATAGGTCCTGACGCGATCGCGGGACGTCGCGCTCGGCCACGCACCGCTTGGCGGGTGAGGACCAATCGAGGCTGAGCGGGCCTCGTCGTGGGTTGATGGGGGTTCGCAGATGTGGGGCAAAGTCGCCCACAGCGAGCGCTGGGCGCTGGCGGGGCTAGAACGCCCACTGCAAGATGTGTTTGGCCTCCCACGCCGGCTGCTTTTTGGCGAGGTCGCCGTTGATGAGCAGCGCCGCGCCGTCGCCGGGCAGGAACACGCCGTATTGGCCGATGAGCTGCAGGCCCGGGCGGATCGCCCACATCACGTTCAGGTCGAACTCCTGGCCCAAGTCGTGGCTCGCTTGAGTGGTCGGGCCAGCGGCGGTCCAGCCAAAGACGGGCTCCGTCGAGCGCAAGTAGGCGTACGCTGCCTCGACCCTCAACGAAGGCGCGGGGTTGGCGCCGAGCGTCACCATCACGACGGTCGTGTTCTCGAGCTCGCGGTAGCCGCGACTGACCGGGCTGCCGAGGCCCTGCGGGGAGATGCCCTCGGCGTCGGGCATCACCGAGTCCTCCCAAACATTGGTCAGGCCAAAGTAGCCCATCGTTTGAATGCGGTTGATGTTGCCTGGGCCCCGACTTGGATCGTCGTCACCTGAACCAGCCCCGAGCGTGAGCTTGACGTCAGCCGGGATGCCGGCAGTGAGCTTCTGCTGCAGGGTCAGGTAGGCGTTGAAGCCCTGGAGGCTGCCGTCGTTCCGATCGAGCAAGTTGCCCGCGAAGTCGGCGTTGTCGATGTCGTCGTCTCCCCGCAGCACATCGAGTTCGACGTTGTAGAGCAGGCCCTGACCGACCTCGATCCGGCCCTGCGCCTGTACGCCGACCGCGGTCGCCCGGCTGATCTGCGCTTGAAAGCGCGACAGACCGTACATCAAGCCCTGCGGCAAGAACGCCTGCTACTTGGCGCCATCGCGGTAGTGGAAGCCAAAGAGCTCGACCTGGTGCGCCGCTTTGGCGTCGGACTGCCAGCGCAGCGTCAAGCCGACGAGATCGCCGTCGGCGCGCTCGTCGTCGTCGTTCATGAGCGCCCCGAGTGGGACGCGCCCCGCGCCGACACCCTCGTGGAGCTTGGCATAGCTCAAGGTCGCCGAAATGGCGTTCGCCAGCCGGATGTCTGCCCGCACCGCTTCGGTGGTCTGGTCGAGGATCAGGCGATTCCCCGCGGTCATGGGCTGGCGGCCGACCTGCATCCGTACCGGGACGCCGGGCAAGTCGAACCAGAGCCAGCCATAGTCCACGTGCAGCGGGTACGCCGTCCCCTTGTTGCGAAACAGCGCGTAGGGGTTGGGCGTGATCGAGCCGGCGGGGGCTCCCTTGTCGTCGACGCCGACGGAGGTGGCGACGTCCGGATCGTTGTCGGTGCCCCACCAACCCTCGAAGACGTCGGCGCGCACTGTGACGCCGATGTGTTCGGTGCCGATGGTGCCGAGCAGGCGGACGTTGTGGACGACGTAGTCGGCGTCGTCGAGCGCCGCGTCTTTGCCGAGCAAGAAGCCGTGCTGGTTCAGCCCCCAGAACCAAGCGACGCCGTGCAGCGAGTACACCAGCGTTGGGGTGGTGGTGGGCTTGGAGGGGGCGATGGCGGCGCCCTGCCCGGTGGGCGTCGACGCCTCGGGCGCGGCGACCGCTGTCGTCGGCGAGGCGACGCTGGGGCGCGCAGCGAGCGCAACGGCAGCGAGCACGGCGACGGGCCGCGGCGAGCGCGACGCCGCTCCTCCGGCCGAACGTGCTTGCCGCTCGTCCTCGATGAGATGGCCTTTGGTCGAGGCAGGCGCTTCGCGTTCGCACTTGGACCGGGATCATCGGCTCCTCCTTGAACCGTCGTTGGCGGTCACCTCACGGCCGAGTCCGTTGCCGTGCTGGGCCGCGTGGCGAGCAAGCTTTTGAGTACGACCAGCGACGCGTTCGGCGCGAGATCGAGCCCTTCTTGGCGGTGAACGATCTGTCCCTCGGGGTTCAGCACGACGACCAAGTTCGAGTGCGCGAAGTCACCGCTGGGCGTGCGCTTGTAGCGGCCGCCAAGCACCGCGTTGAAGAGTTGGACGTCGCCGGCGCTGCCGTGCAGGAGCGTCCAGCGTAAGGCCGTGAGGCCATATTCTGCCGCAAAAGCGGCGAGCTGCGGTGGGGTATCGCGCACGTCGTCCATCGAGACGAGCACAAAGTGGACGCGGTCACGGTCGGCCAAGTCGAGGCCCGCCTCGATCTTCTGCATGTCGACGACGAGGCGCGGGCATGCGTATTGGCAGTGCGTAACGATCATGGAGATGACTACGGGTTTGCCAGCAAACTCGACGAGCCGCCGCGGAGCGCCGCGCTGGTCTTGCCACGGCACGTCGACCAGAAAGACGGAGTCGTCGGCCGCGTCGTCGGCGGTGCCGCTGCGGACCCCGGCCGGAGCGGCGCCAGCGGGATCTGCCTCTGGTGGCTGCGCCGCAGCCGCGGCGACGCAACAGGGCGAGGGGTCGGGTTCACCGCAGCCGAACGTGACGCAACAGAGCAGCGGTGCGACGCGACGGAGGCAAGCCGCCGGCCAGGTTGGCAGAGAGCGGATCATCGAGCACCTCCCCCGGCATCGACGTGGTCCTTCGCGTCAGCGCGCGGAGCGCCAGCCGGCGCGGCATCGGCGGCGCAGCGGAAGCCGAGCGCGCGGGTCGTGTCTCGCGCACGCAGGCTGGATCGCAGGGCAAAGCGCATGAAGGCGGCGTAATCGCGTGGATCGGCGCTGCCGACCGAGCCGGCACCACAGAACAGGCCGCGGTCGAGGGCGCTGTCGCCACGGGACTCGCCAGTCACCAGCGCGGTGGCGAAGTCTTCGACCCACTCCCAGACGACGCCGTGCAGGTCTCCGACGCCAAAGACATTGCGAGGAGTCAGGCCGGCTCGCGGCGGTCGCGCGCTGGCTGGGCGCCCGTACCAGGCCAAGATCTGGGCCTGGTGGGCGCGGTCGGCGCGGGCGTCTTGGTGGGTCGCGCTGGCGCCGGCCACACGCTCCCATTCGGCGAGGCGCGGCAGCCGCCCACCAGCCCAGGCGCAGTAAGCGCGCGCTGCGAACCAGCTCACCTCGCGCACCGGCGCCTGCGGATCTTCAGCTCCGGGGTCAAGCGCGTCGCGCCACGCCGAGAGGTAGCGAGCGTCGGCAAAGAGCTTGGGCGCCAAACCCTTGCGCCAGCGCGGCTGCGCGCGGACGAAGGCCAGGTAGGCCGCCACCGTCACCGGCAGCGCGTCGATGCGAAACGCTGCCACCTGAACGGCCAGCGGCTCGTCCTTGCCTGGGAAGAACGGGCGCCAAGCGCCGGCGGGGATCGCGACGCGGCCATCGCTACCCGCCGACGGCCGGGCCGCACCCTGGCCCTGCGCAAACGCGGGCAGCGGCACTGACGGCGCCGCAGCGACGAGGGCCCAGCCGAGCAGCGCCACGACCGCCGACGCGGCGAAACGCGGCGCTGGGCCTTGGGCCGCAGCGGCTCCGGCAGGCTGTGATGCGTGGGCGGTAGCGGCGCCCCGTCGCTGGCGCAGGCGGTCCATGATCAGTGGCCAATTCCGCCAGCGGCGCGCAGCTTGGCGACCTCGGAGTCCTGCACGAGGTCTGCCTTGTTGCCCCAACTATTGCGGACGTAGGTCAGCACGCTGGCGATGTCGTCGTCCGACAGGCTGAGCGCCGGCATGAGCGACGGCGGCGACGTACCCACCGCGTTCCACGCCGGGTTGACCATGCGCCACGGCACGCTGCGCTGCAGCCAATGCCACGCCGCGCCCGAGGGCGGCGGCACCTTCGACTACGACGCGCTCCACCTCAGCGACGGCGCCAAGGTCGACGTCGATGACGCAATGACGCTCTGCGCGCAATGCCACGGCCCGCAGACAAGGGACTATGAGCACGGCTCACACGGCGGGATGCAGGGCCACTGGGACCTCCGCTACGGGCCGCGCGAGCGCAACCAGTGCATCCACTGCCACGATCCGCACGCGCCGGCCTATGTCGGCATGGTGCCCGCCGCTGGGCCACGCGACCGCTTCTTGATTCGGCGTGCAGCCGACCCCGCCAAAGGAGGCCACTCATGTCTGCGCCCGACAAACCTGCCGAGCCACCACCGCTGCGAGGCGCCCGCGCGCTGCCGGCCCGGCCCGAAGCAGCCCGCCGTGACGTGCTCAAGGCAGGAGTGGCCCTGCTCGGCGCCGCCGCCTTTGCCAAGGCCTTGGCACCGCTAGCGAGCTTCGCCGAATCGACCTCGACCGAGGATTTCTTGCAGCGCCACTACAAAGAGCTCACGCCGGAGGAGCTGCAGGCGACGCTGCGCCGGCTTGAGGCCGACACGCTGGAGCGCCACGGCGTAGAGGTTGAGATCCGCGCCGACCGCCCGATCGAGGGCGTGAAATTCGGCTATGCGCTGAATCTGAGCATCTGCATCGGCTGCCGCAACTGCGCCGAGGCATGCCACGAAGAGAACAACCACGACCGCGCGACCCACAACTCCTACATCCGCGTGTTTGAGATGGACATGGGCTCGATCGACTTCGAGAAGGCCACCGCCGACTACGTGCACCCGGTGCCGCGCGCCGACAAGTTCTATATGCCCGTGCAATGCCAGCACTGCGACAACCCGCCGTGCGTGGACGTCTGCCCTGTCGAGGCGACGTGGAAGGAGCAGGACGGCATCGTCGTGGTCGATTATGACTGGTGCATCGGCTGCCGCTACTGTGAGGCCGCGTGTCCGTACCACGCGCGTCGTCATGATGGTCGTGCCCGCGTACCTCTACCACGACCACGACATGCACGACGTCTTGATTTTTTGCGAGATTTTGGCGATCGCCGCCATCGTGGTCTGCATCGGATTCGTCGGCGTCGATTTGGGCCGCCCCGATCGCATTTGGCACATGCTGCCAGGCATCGGTCGGTTTCACTGGCCGATGTCGATGCTGACCTGGGACGTGTTGGTGCTCAACGGCTACCTGCTGCTGAATCTGCACATCGTCGGCTACCTGCTGTGGTCGCGCTTTTCGGGTCGGCGGCCGCGGGCGCGCTGGTATGTGCCGTTTGTGATGGTCTCAATCGTCTGGGCGATCTCGATCCACACCGTCACCGCGTTCCTCTACGCAGGGCTCGGCGGTCGGCCGTTCTGGAACTCTGCGCTGCTGGCGCCGCGGTTCCTGGCTTCGGCCTTCGTCTCGGGACCGGCCTTCATCGTGTTGCTGCTCCTCTGGTTGCGGCGCAGCGGCAGCTTCGTCGTAGGCGAGGGCGCGATCGGCACGTTGCTCTCGATCTTGCGCGTTACGACCCTGATCAACCTGTTCATGCTGGCGTCTGAGGTCTTCGTCGAGACCTACACCGGCGGCCACCACACCGCGTCGGCGCAGGCGCTGTTTTTTGGCTGGCACGGCCACAGCGAGCTCGTGCCCTGGATCTGGACCGCCATCACGCTGAACTGCGCCGCAGCCCTCACCTTTCTCTGGCCGAACGTGCGCAACCACCAGGGCGCACTCATCGCCGCCTGCGTTGCGACCTTCATGGGCGTCTGGATTGAGAAGGGCATGGGTCTGATCGTGCCGGGCTTCATCCCCTCGACCCTCGGTGAACTGTCGAGCTATGCGCCGAGCTTGGTGGAGTGGAAGGTCACCGCCGGGGTCTGGGCCGTGGGCGCGATGGTGTTGACGCTCGGCGTGCGCAGCGCGACGACGGTGCTGTCAGCTACAATGCCCGAACCTGATCTGGATGCGCTGTGACTGCGCGCAATCTGTCGGCGCCACAGAGTCGTCGCAGTCGACCACGTGAGCGTCGCAGGGCGCGACGGAGCACGGCACGAGGACCTCGCGCCGCGTCGCGTTGATCAGGGCCCGCTGGCTCACAGGGTCGGTGCGACCCAGACCGCGCCAGGCGCGTGCGTCGACGCTGGTGGGCTGCGTCGACTCGGGCAGACGGCGCAGCGCGGCGAAGAAGGCGGCACCGGCGACGCTGCGCAGGCCTTCGTCGCGCTGGAGGGCCCAGCAGACCACGCGCTAGGCGAGCTCATCATGGCGCATGTCGTGGATTGGACTCTCGCCCCGTGCTCGGCGTCCCGCTTGCGCCAGCGCCGTGGCGCCTCCATGCTCGGGGAGTCGTGGCGTCTGCCCGCCCGTAGAGCCAGAGGCCGCCGCCTGGCTGCCCCATGGCGGCCCTTCGACGGCCCGGCGCCACCACTTCCAAGACGCCGCCGCACCGGCGCGGGAGAAATCGCCATGGCCCGCCCTACCGCCGACATTGACCACCCGACGAGCTGGCGGCGCGACTCGACGAGCGCTCGATTGGCCTCCCGATGGCCGGCGTCGGTCCTGCCGCTCTTGTTGTGCCTGCTGGCCGCTTGCGGCGAGCCGGCGCCCAAACCCGCCAGCGGACAGTCCGATGGCGACACGAGCGCGGGCGCAGAGGCCGACGTTCACAAGGGATGCGCGCCAGGGCCAGTCGCGGCGGGCGCCGTGCGGGCGCGCGCGTTGGTGTGCGCCGACGACCTGCCGCAGGGTCGAATGGCCTCTGGCCGCGTCGGCGACCTCGTCCTGGAGAACGCCCGCGCCCGATTTGTCGTCCGCGTCGGCCCGCACGGTCACGCCATGGCTGGGCTGTTGGGCGGCAACGTGGTCGACGCCGTGGCGTTGGACGGCGCCGGGGCTCAGATCGGCGTCGATCAGCTCCGCGAGTGGGTCCCGGCAGCTGGGTTCCACTTGGTGCGCCCCGACCAGCTGGAGGTGACGCACGACGGCAGCGGCGCCGACGGCGAGGGTCCGGTGGCGATCGTACGGCTGCGGGGCAAGCTGGCGCCCTTTCCAGTGGTGCTGGCGGCGCTGCCGCTGGAGGCGCCGGCGGCGACCGTCGAGCACGAGTACGTGCTACGGCCGGACAGCACTCGCCTGGAGATCCGCACGACGGTGGTGCCGAGCAACCCGAAGGGCGACACGGTCGTGGTGGCGGACGCTACGCTGTGGGGCGGTGGCGTCGACCTGTACCGACCCGGCAAGGGCGACGGTAACAACGACCTGCCGACGCCGACCCAGGTCAAGGCGCTGGGCTTGGCGCCGGTAGACACCGACCCGCTGGCCCTGCCGTGCGCGGTGGCCTTCATCGGCAAGGTCTCGAGCGTCGACGCCGGCGGCATCCTCGCCTTCGTCCAGACCGACGCCAAGGTCCCGGCCGAAGGGCGTGTGTTCCGGCGCTTTCTCGTCGCGGGCGGCGACGACGGAACCGACCTCGCGGCGGCGATGGCGACCGCCGGCGCCGCGACCGGCCTCGAGTATGGGACGCTGCTTGGCAAGGTGTCGGGCATGTGGTCGGGCGTCGAGGTCGAAATTCTGGGGCCGAAGTCGGCGCCACTGACGCGCTGTCGGCCCGACGCCGCGGGCTTGTATCGCTGCCGGGTGCCAGTCGAGGCGGTCGCGGCCCGCGCCATCTGGCTCGGCAACGGCAACGGCCAGTCGGGCGGCGCTGGGCAGACCGCAGCCCCTGCTGGGACGCCGATGCAAGTGACGGTGGGCGGCGAGACGACGCTAGACCTCGCGGCGCCGGTGCCGGCGCGCTTGCAGGTGGCGGTGAAGGACAGCGCGGGCGCCGGCCTGCCGTTCCAGCTCATCGCTCAGCCAATGGGCGACATCGCGGGCGCCGGCACCAGGAACTTCGTCGACGCCGACGGCGCCGCGACGTTCGATTTGCCCGCCGGTGCCTGGAAGCTCTGGCTCCACCACGGGCCGGAATTCTCGCTCCACGAGGCCGAAGTGCAGCTGAAGTCCGGTGAGGCGACGGCGGTCAGCGCCAAGCTCGAGCGCGTGCTCGACACCGAGGGCTGGATCGCTGGCGACTTCCACATCCACGCCGAGCACAGCGCCGACAGCACCGTGCCGAACCGCCAGCGGCTCATCGACGCTGCGGCAGCGGGCGTCGAGTACGCCGTGGCCTCTGACCATGATTTCGTGACCGATTACAGCTTGTTCCTGGCCGAGGCGGGGCTCCAAGGGGCGCTCACCGTAGCGAGCGGCGTCGAGGTGAGCACCGTCGCGCTCGGCCACCACAATGTCTGGCCGGTGCTGGCCCAGCCCGACCTCGCCGGCAACGGGGCGCCGGACTGGTTCGGCAAAGATCCCAAGGCTCTGCAGGAGACGCTGCGCGCCGGCGATCCGAAGCGCGTGGTGCAGGTCAACCACCCGCGCGGCAGCCAATCGTATTTCGGTGGCATCGGCCTCAGCCCGCAGACCGACCTCGCCCTGCTCGCCTTCGACGCCATGGAGCTGCTCAACGGCAAGCGCATGGGCGACACCGAGGAGGTGCTCGCCGACTGGTTCGGTCTTTTGCTGCGTGGCCTCTCCATCACAGCCACCGCCAACAGCGACACTCATGGCCTGAGCTCGGGCAGCGGTGGTGTGCGGACCTGGGTCTACGTCGGGCTCGACGCGAAAGGTCAGCCGAAGGACGTGCAGGGCAAGTTCACCGCCGCCGAAGCAGACGCCGCCCTGCGCGCCGGCAAGGCGGTGGCGAGCGCCGGCCCCCTGCTAACGCTCGAGCTCGACAGCGGCGCGACCAAGGCCGGCATCGGCGAGGCGCTCATCACCGCCAAGGCCGAGATGACCGTGCGCGCACGCCTGCAAGCGCCGGCCTGGATGCCCCTCGGCAGCCTAGAGCTCTATCGCGACGGCGTGATGGTGCACAGCGTCGACGTCTCAGCCACTGTTGTCACGGCCGGCCGACGCCTGGCGGTGGTCGAGCTGCCAAGCAAGCCCAAGACGAGCGGCTGGTGGGTGGCGCTGCACCGCCCCAAGGGAAAGGGCGGCCATCCGGTGGTCGACAAAGAGCCGTGGGCCGTGACCAATCCGGTCCATGAAGGCGTCGTGCCGCCTTGACCCTGGCCGGTGCGCCAGCGACACTCGCCGCCCCTACGCGGGTCGCGCGCGGGCGGGAGGGGCACGATGAGCAAGCGGACCGGACTGCTGTTGGGCGGCACCAAGATGGTGGAGCGGCACCTGCGCCGCGCACTGCCGACCGACACAGAGATGATCGAGGTGCGCTCCATCGAGGCGGCGATGAAGCGGCTAGACGAGGAGGAGGTGACCATCCTCGTCTTTGGCCCGACCCTGCGCCGTAGCCTGGCCTTGGTGACGACGCTGCGCAGCGACGCCAAGACCGCGAACCTGCCCCTCGTGGTCGTCTTCCGCGACGACCAGCGCTCAGAGGTCAGCAGGCACCTGGACGGCAAGTACAAGGCGGACGCCTACGTCATTCAGAGCCGAGCCCAGCGTGACCTGGAGCTAGCGATCGCCGCGGCGCTCAAGGGCGGCGGGGCTGCCGGCGACCTGCACGTCGCCTCGGAGCAACTGGATGTGCTGCCGCTGGGCGCCGTCAGCGCGCTCACCCAAGACGTCAGCAGCCTCGCCCACGCGGCGCGGTTGCCTCCGATCGACAGCGCGCTAGAGCTCGACGTCATCGACATGGAAGAGGTCAGCGACGAAGACGCCTCGGAGACGGCGCCGATGATGATGGACGTCCTGGAGTTCGAGGACGATCTCGAGGAGATCGAGGCGCCCGACGGCGGCGACGCTGTGCAGGAGCTCTCGGCGGCCGACTTCATCGCCACCACGGGCGACAACGCCATCGTCTCGGCCCCGTCCCGCGACAGCGGCGACTTCCTGCCCGAGGCGCTGCCGCTCGAAGAGCTGGACGGCGACCTGCTCAAGGCCGGCGAGGACGAGGCGCAGAGCGACCAGGGCTCGACAGGTGCTGCTGCTACGGCGCAGGACGACGGCAACGCCGAGGAGCTGTGGATCGACGACGACGTAGAGGACCTGGGCCCCGCCGAGGAGGAGGTCGCTGCCGAGGCCGACGTCGAAGCCGACGGCGAAGACGAGATGTTGGCAGACGACGCGTCGATCCTCGAAGAACTCGATGATATTGAAGAGCTCGCCGAGATCGAGCCGTTTGAGGTCTCGACTGTGACCGACCTGGCGGCCAACATCGGCGGCGCTGACGCTGGCGACGTCGGCACCACGCTCGCCGCCGACCTCGAGGCCGAGCTGCAGGACTCCGACGACCTGGATGCCGAGCCCATCGATGCTGAGGACATAGACGCCGAGGACGTCGCCGCTGAAGACGTAGACGCCGAGGACGTAGACGCCGAGGACGTCGCCGCTGAAGACGTAGACGCTGAAGACGTAGACGCTGAAGACGTAGACGCTGAAGACGTAGACGCTGAAGACGTAGACGCTGAAGACGTAGACGCTGAAGACGTAGACGCTGAAGACGTAGACGCCGAGGACATCGCCGCCGAGGAAGTCGCCGCCGAGGACGTCGCCGCTGAGGTCGTCGCGCTCGCCACGGCGCCAAAGGCGGCGAAGCCCGAGGCTCAGGCGCCGGCCGCGGACGAGCCGCAACCGAACACTGAGCCACCGCAGCAGGTGTCGTCGAGCGGTCCGCGCAGCTTGAACCTGAGCGAGCTGACGTCGCTGATCGCGAAGCTACAAGCCGCGTTGGCGGAGATCGAACGGCTTGAGACCGAGAACGCCGGTCTGCGTCAGTCGCTCACCGGCGAGGCGAGCAACCACGCCAAGGGCGAGCAGCTCGCGGCGGCGCTCGCGCGGGCCGAAGCGGCGGCAGCGGCGGCGTTGACGCGTGCGGTCGCGGCCGAAGAGGCCGCACAGGCAGCCTCGGCGGCGCGCGCCGCCCGCGACGTCGAGTTCGCCGCGGCGCAGCTGTCGCTGGCCGATACCAAGACGGCGCTCACGGTCGCCGAGGCCACGCGCCAGGCCGCCGAGGCCCGCATCGCCGACCTCCTGGGCGCTGCCGCGGCGCGAGAGGCGGCGCTCGCTGGGGCGCGAGACCTGCTGATGCAGGCCGCTGGCCGCCTCGGCGCCTGAGCCAAGACGATGGCTGAGGCGCCTCTCCCGGACGCCGCACGCGCGGCCCTACGGCGCCTTGGCGTCGAGCGGCTGATGGGAGCGCTGCCGCGGACCTCCGCAGCGGCGGGGGTGGCGCTGCTCGGCGCCGCCGGCGCGCTCCGCCAGCTCGGGTGGCCGCGCAGCTTCGCCGCCCGGGTGCCCATCGATCGCGACGGCGCACCTCTGCCCTGGTTCACCTATCCCGCCATCGCGCTGCTGGCGCCGAGATTGCGGCCGACGCTGCGGGTCTTTGAGTACGGCGCCGGCAACTCGACGCGCTGGTGGGCGGCGCGGGTCGCATCGGTCCACAGCGTCGAGCACGACGAAGCCTGGGTCGCTCGTCTCCAAGCCACCCTGCCGAGCAACGCCGCGCTGGAGCACCAGCCACTTGGCGGCAGCGACGACGGCGAACGCTACGTCAACGCCGCCAGCCGACGCGTCGAGGCCGAGGGCGCTCCCTTCGACGTCGTTGTCATCGACGGCCGCGAGCGCAACCGCTGCGTCCCGGCGACGCTGCGCGCCCTGTCCGCCGGCGGCGTCATCGTCTGGGACAACAGTGAGCGCCCGCGTTACGAGCCGGGGCTGGCGGCGCTGGCTGACGCGGGCTTTCGCCGCATCGATCTGCACGGCCTCGGGCCGGTCAACCCGTACGGCTGGTGCACCAGCGTGCTGTACCGCGACGGCAACGTCCTCGGCCTCTGAGCGCGGGCCGGCCGGCTCGTCGCCACGCGCCGCCTACTCGTAGACCATCCAGAGCGGCCCGGGGAAGAGCCACGACAGGCCCTCTTGCAGCCGGTCGCGCCAGTTCTCCCAGTTGTGGCCGTCGCGCGCCTCAGTGTAGCGCACCTCGATGCCGTTCCGCTGCAGAAACGGCACCATCGAGCGGTTCTCGTAGATCAGCGACTCGTACTGGCCGCAGGAGAGGAAGGCGCGCGCGATGGGCCGGCCGGGCTTTTCGCGGAAGGCGTTGACGAAGCGGACCACCGGGTCGAACGCCGGCCCACGCTTGTGGTTGCCGATATCGGTGAACGCGAAGCTGCCGGACTGCGAGAGCAGGCCACCGAAGAGGCCGGGGTAGCGCCAGGCTACCGAGAGCGAGGCGACGCCGCCAAAAGAGGCGCCCATGAGCACGCGCCTGGCGGGGTCGGGGAAGAGCGGGAAGCGCGACTCGAGCAGCGGCAGCAAGGTCTCGGCGATGAAGGCCGTGTGCCGGTCGTCGTTTGGATACTCAACGAGGCGGTTGCCCGGGTGGGTGAGCGCGACGATGAGGGGTTGCACCTCGCCGCGGTGGATTAGGTTGTCGAGGACCGCTTGCAAGGCGGCGAATCGCAGATAGTCCCCGCCGTCGTGCACCACGAGCAGCGGGTAGCGGCGCGAGGGCCGAAAGCGGGCGGGCGTGTAGACGGTGACACGCCGCGACTCGCCAAAAGGCGTCTCTGGGATCTCGATGTCTTGCAGCGTGCCGCAGCGCGCCTCGGGGTCGGCGTGGATCCAGTCCGGAACTTGGTAGCCGTCGGTTGCACAGACGGAGTTGGCGCCAAAGGGGTCGGTGGCGTGGCGTGGGTTGTAGGGGTCGCGGACCCAGTGGTGCCGGCCATGCTCGACGACGTCGAACTTGTACTCGATGCGCGAATTCCGAGGCAGATCGAGCGAGATGTGCCACAGATCGGTGCTGGGCACGCGGTGAAACGCGCAGTCCGTCTCGAGCCCGAAGATGAAGTGCCGCAGGATGACGGCGTCGGCGTGGCCGCGCCAGACGAAGGTCGCCTCGCCGCCGTCGATGAGCGGGAATTCATTGCCTTGTAGCAGGGCGTCGATGGCGGCGCGCGTCGGGCGACTCCGACCGAGCAGCTTGCGCAAGCGCGGGTTCATCCGGCACCTCTCTGCCGCGAGCGCGTCGCCGCTGCTGTCGCCGCCTCGGGATGCACGGCGCCGCCGGCGTCGGCGAGCAAACCGCCGGCGTCGGCCGTAGGCCTCGGTGGCCGATCGCGCCGGCTGTGGGCAGAGACGGGGTCGCCGCTCGCGCCGTTCGCCACCGTCTCAGCGGGCAGCAGGCTGGGGTCGATGGCGGCGCCGTCGGAGTCTTCGCCGGGCTGGCGGAAGCCCTCGGCGAAGTCACTGACGCGGCCGCTGGCGCGCAGCACCCTCGCCAGATCGCCGGCCGCCGGGGCGCCGTCGAGGACCTCGCGGGCCTGCTCAGCGTCGGCGCTCGTCGTCGGCCGCGGCGCCGCGTACGCCAGCCACGAACGCTCGTCGAAGGCGATGGCGCGCGCTGGCGATAGGCGACGGGCCATCAGCGCGACCCGGACAGGGTCTTGGAGGTCGAGGCGCCGGCGCGCGTGCGGCAAGCAGACGACGCCGCGCACGAGGCCTAGGCCATGCTCGAAGACCTCGGCGTTGCCGGCGCCCTGCGGCGGCCGATCGTGGAAGAGCACCAGCCGCTCAGTGAGCACCATGGCGCCGCCGGACCAAGCCAAGACGTCCTTGCTCCACAGCGCGTCGAGGAGTCCGAAGATGCGCAGGCGATTGAGCAAGACGCCGACGTGGCCGCCTGCCACGGCGATGACGCTGCAGTCGGCCAGCAGGTCCTGGACCTCGGCCCGCTGGCGCTGCAGCGCCGGGTGGCGTCGGGCGTCGAACTCGTCGTGCCAAGCGGCGTGGATCTCGCCCACGCGCTGCAGGTGGTGGTTGTCGAGCGCCCGCACCGCAGCCACCGCCGAGGCGCGCTCGGGGTCGAGCAGGGCCGCGGGGCCGCGGTGGGCGAGCATCTCGCGGGCGGCGTCCATGGTGTAACGCAGACGGTCGTCGTAGAGGTCTTCGAGGGCCCGAAGCTGGTCTTGGCGGCGGCGATGCGCGGCGAAGAGGCCTGGGTCTTCCTGCTCGACCTGGTGCCAGCGCTCGTGCAGGCGAAGGTTGACCCCTGGCAGCCGCAGGGCGCTGCGCAGCTCGCCGTCCTCGGCCTCGCGGTCCTGCCACCCGGCCGTGATGATGGCAGCTTTCCCTACGATCCCGAGACGCTCGGCGACGTCGCCGACCATCGGCGCGAGGCGCTGTGGCCCGAGGAACACGACCTTGCGCAGCGCCGGATCACGGAGGTCAACTGCGGCTGAGGCCGCGGCAAGGTCAGGCATCTTCACCCCCAAGGGTACAGGCGGCGCTGGCTGAGCGCTCAAAGTCTGCGCCGCCGCAGGCCTCGGGTCTGGACGTCAGGGCCCACACGGTGCGACGCTGCGGCCCTGGTCCGCGCTTGGCTGCTGGCCTCGGCCGCCGCGCGACCCTGGAGGTATCGCCGTGCATGTGATCTTCGTCGCTCCGGAGTTTCCCCACTACCAGCGCGAATTTGTGCGAGGGCTCAAGCAAGCCGGCGCGATCGTCACCGGCATCGGCGAGCGTCCGCTCGAGTGGCTGGACGGCGACCTGCGCGGCTGGATGGACTTCTACGAGCAGGTGCCCTCGGTCTGTCACGAGGGCGTGATGCTGGAGACCGTGCGTCGCTGCCAACGGCGCGGCTGGGTCGACCGCCTGGAGTCGACCATCGAGGCGCACATCATGCCGGTGGCCAACGTCCGCGAGGCGACGGGCATCCCGGGGCTGACGCCCAAAGCGGCCTGGCTCTGCCGCGACAAGCCGGCGATGAAGGAGTTCTTGCGCCAAGCCGGGATCTCCTGTGCTCGCTCGACTGCGGCCGACAGCGCCGCCGAGGTGCGGGCCTTTGCCGCCGAGGTCGGCTACCCGCTCATCCTCAAGCCGCGCGCTGGCGCGGGCGCCGACGGTACCACGCGCGTCGACAACGACAAGCAGCTTGAGGTGGCGCTGCGGCAGAGCGGTTTTGAGCGCGGTGTCTCGATCGCCGTCGAGGAGTTCATCGAGGGCCACGAGGGCTTCTACGACACCCTGACCATTCGCGGCGAGGTGGTCTACGAGTTCGTCAGCCACTATTACCCGAATGTTCTCGAAGCGATGCGGACGCGCGGCGTGTCGCCGACGATCGTCCACACCAACCGCAGCGACCTGTCGGGCTACGACGAGCTGCGGGCGATGGGCCGGGCGGTGGTCACTGCGCTCGGACTTGGCACCACCGCGACGCACATGGAGTGGTTCTTCGGCCCCAAGGGCTTGAAGTTCAGCGAGATTGGGGCGCGTCCGCCGGGGGTGGGCCAGTGGGACGTCTACGCGATGGCCAACGACATCGACATCTACCGCGAGTGGGCCAACGCCATCGTCCACGGCAAGGTCTCGCGCATGCCGTCGCGCCGCTACGCCGCCGGCATCGTCGCGCTGCGGCCGGACCGCGATGGCGAGATCCGCGGCTACGAGGGCCTGGACGCGGCGCGACAGCTGCTCGGTCCGGGGCTCGTCGACTACCACCTGCCGGAGCCTGGTTCGCCGGCGCGGCCGATCGAGGGTGGCTACATGGCCAACGGCTGGATACGCGCCCGCCACCCAGACTACGACGAGCTGCGGGCCCAACTGGCGCGGGTCGGCCAGCTGGTCAAGGTGCGCGCCGGCTGAGGGCTTCGCTGCCGCTGCGCGTGCCGGGCATTGCGGGCGCTGCCAATGACAGATCGCGGCGTCGTGGCGCGCCGAACAAGGCGCCGCTGTGGTGCGGCAGACAGCGCGGGAGATCGCCATGAAGGTCGTGTTCATCCAACCGAGCTACCCGGTCGAGCAACAGGAGTTCACGCGCGGTCTCGCCGAGGTGGGCGCTACGGTCATCGGCGTCGGCAGCGGGCCCAAGGCGCAGCAGCCGGCCCGGACGCTGCGCTACCTGAGCGCCTGGGTCGACGCCGGCAACTTGCTCGACCTCGATCGCGCGGCGCGGACCATCGCCAGCAAGGTGCGCGGGCTCGGCGTCGACAGGGTCGAGTCGCTGTGGGAGCCGACGGTGGAGCTGGCGGCCAAGGTCCGCGAGCTGCTGGGCATCCCAGGCATGACGGTCGACACCGCCATCGGCTTCCGCGACAAGCAGGTGATGATGGAGCGGGCCCGCGCCGCCGGCGTCCGCGTGCCGCACTCCTTCCGCATCCGGACCGCCAAGGAGGCGTGGGCCGCCGCCGAGCGCATCGGTTTTCCCGTCATCCTCAAGCCGATCGCCGGCGCCGGCTCGGCCGACACCTACCGCTGCGACGACGCCGACTCGTTCGCCCAGGCGCTGGCGCTCACCCGCCACGTCGCCGAGGCGGTGGTGGCCGAGTTCATCGACGGCGAGGAATTCACCTGCGACTGCGTGGTCATCGACAACACGCCGGTCTTCGAGAGCATCTCGCAGTACTTCCCGCGACCGCTCATCGCCCGCAGCGAGCAGTGGATCTCGCCGGCGCAGATCACCTTTCGCGATCCGTACCGCCCAGACTTGATGGGCGGCATCGAGATGAGCCGCAAGGTCATCGCCGGCCTCAACCTCGGCACCGGCTTCACCCACATGGAGTGGTACCGGACGCGCAAGGGCGAGGTCGTGTTCGGCGAGATCGGCGCCCGCAACGGCGGCGGCCACCTTGTCGACATGATGAACTGGAGCAACGACTTCGACGTCTATCGCGAGTGGGCGCGGGCGGTGTGCTGGCGCTCGTTCGAGGGCGAGATCGGGCGCAAGTTCTTCGTCGGCATGGTCTTCAAGCGCGCGCTGGGTAACGGCAGGATCAAGGCGCGGCTCGGCGTCGAGGAGGCGGCGGCGCGCTGCGGTCGGTGGCTGGTCAGCGAGCAGCTGCTGGCGGTAGGGACCCCGCGAAGGGACTGGAAGCAGACGCTGGTCAGCGACGGCTTCGCCGCCATGCGCCACCCGGACGAGCAGGCGGTCAAGGCGATGATGGACACATGGATCCGCGACGTGAAGCTGTTTGCGGGCTGATCGGAGGGCGCGCGCATGTGGCTTTGGGGCGGCTCGCTGGCGGCGTGTTGGGCGCGCATGGGCGTCGGCGGTGGGGCGGTCGCGCTGCTGCTGACGGCCTGCCCGGCCGACGGACCCGATCCGACCCCGCCATGCGCTAGCGGCTGCGGCGTATGCGTACCGACCGCCTGCCCTGACCAGAGCCTGACCTACGCCAAGGTCGAGCCGATTTTGGCCGCGAAGTGCGTGGTCTGCCACGACGGCAAGCAGCAGGACGCCTGGCCGATGACCAGCGCAGCGGCGCTTCGGGCCAAGCGGGACGAGATCCACACCGTCCTGCAGCACTGCCAGATGCCGCCGGCCAATGCGCCATCCCCCCTCGCCAAGGCTGAGTCGCAGCGGATCCTCGACTGGATCGGCTGCGGCATGCCGGACTGAGCCCACGCCATGGCCACCAGCGTCCCGGCGACCCAAGCGATCCGCGCCCTGCGCGCTGGCGGCGTCGCCTTCGAGCTCCACAGCTTTGCCTACGTCGAGCGCGGCGGCACCGCGGCGTCGTCGGCGGCCCTCGGGGTGCCCGAGCACAGCGTAGTCAAGACGCTCATCTTCGAAACCGGCCGCGGCGAACCGCTCTGCGTCCTGATGCACGGCGACCGCAGGGTGAGCACCAAGGAGCTCGCGCGCCTGCTCGGTGAGAAGCTGATACGGCCCTGCGAACCCAGCGTGGCCGAGCGCCACACCGGCTACCAAGTTGGCGGGACCTCAGCCTTTGGGATGCGACGCGCCATGCCGATCTACGTCGAGCGCACCATCTTGGACCTGCCGACGCTGTGGATGAACGGCGGACGCCGCGGCCTGCTGGTCAGCCTGCAACCTGATGCGCTGGTGCGGGTGCTGGGCGCCAAGCCGGTGGACGTCAGCCAGGCGACAGACACAGGCTCATGACAGGCTGGCCGGTGCGCCAGGCGAGCGTCGGTCGCGGCGGGACTCCGAGGCTTCTCGGACCCTTGCGGCCCCGCGCCCCATGCGCCGGTCCGCTCCCGCCGCTGCGGCTAGAGCGCGTCGCCTTGGCGGTCGAGAGCCGCGCCGTGGACGGCCACGGACGGCGAGGGTCGCCGCCTCGCTAGGGAGCCGGCAGCGCGCCATCGGCGGCGGAGAAGTGCTCCATCAACGCGAGGTTGAGCCGCTCGGGCGACTGGCGAATGACGCCGTGACCGGCGTCGTCGAGGCGCAGCAGGCGGGCGTGGGGCAGCAGGCGGTGTAGGCGATCGACCTCGGACGGGCGCACCAAGACGTCGAGGCCGGGTCGCACCAACAGGGTTGGCAGGTCGCTGAGGCGCGCGAGTCGCTCGCGGGTGCGGTGGCGCAGGACCGCGGCGAGCTGGGCGGTGCGGGTGGCGGCTGGCGGCGGATCGCCGAGGTCATCGGTCAGGGTGCGCCGCAGCGCAGCGCGGTCACAGCGCTCCAGGTAGGGTCGCGGAAAGAGCAGCTCCTCCAGCGCCTGTCCACGCGCCGCGCGGCCGCCGACTTGGGCCTTTGCGAAGCGGAGCAGGCCAAGCGCGTGGGGCGGCAGCGCCCGCAGTCCTCCAGCGTGGGTCGCGATGAGCGTCAGCGACCGCACCCGGTCACGGCTGCCGAGCGCCAGCTCCTGCGCGACCATTCCACCCATCGACACGCCGACGACGTGGGCCGTAGGCCAGCCGAGGGCGTCGAGCACCCTGCGGGCGTCGTCTGCGAGCTGCGCCATCGTGTACGGACCGCGGGCCCGCCCGCTGTCGCCGACGCCGCGGTTGTCGAAGGTCGCCACCGGGTGCAGGTGGGCGAGCCCCTCGACCTGGCGCTGCCAGGCGCGCCCGGGCATTGCGAGGCCCATGATGAGGAGCACCGGCGCCCCATCGTCACCGTCGACCCGGTAGGCGATGGCCACGCCGCCGTCGTCGGTGTATCGCGCGCGCTGGCGCCAGGTCGCTGCGTCCAATGGGGCTCCTCGGGTAGCGGCTGTGGCGCGGGCGGGCGGGTGGGGGTGGCGGTGCAGAGACGACCCGTCGGCGCTGACCGCCTGGGTGAGGCGGCGCTGGTGCGGGCGCTACGGCGTCGACTCGAGCAGGTACGCCGGGACGCCGTGGAAGGAGAAGCCCATCGAGAATGCGCTGCATGGCCCGCCGGCGCGGAGCCGCGAGTCGGCGAACACAGGCGCCAACTCGGAGAGCTGGTCGTTCAGCGGCTGATCGCAGCCGCCGAGCAGGCCGATGAGGCCCATCAGGTCTTCCATCGTGACGATGCCACCGATCTCGCCGCGGATGCCGCCCTTGCCGTCGGGCTCGACGCGGATGCGCGCGTTGTGCAGGTCAAAACCGAGGTGAGTGCTGATGAACAACATGCGGAACTTCACGAGCTGCGGTCCGCCGCGAGCGCCAGCACCGTCGGGCGTCAGTGGGTCGACGATGGCGAGGACCGGGTCGGGTTCGAGGCCGAAGGACTGGCTACGCAGCAGCTTGCCATCGGCGCCCAGCAAGGGCTTGCCAGAGCCCTTGCGGATGACCATGGCCTTGGGATGTCCGCCACTGGCCAGCGAACCGCCGCCGACCTCCTCCAGCAGCATGGTGAGGCCACCAGCCGAGATGGCGGTGGCCAGCGCGCCGGGCAGCGTCGCGCCGACTTGCGACGGCAGCAGCTTCAAAATCTTGGCGAGCTGGTTGTCGACGCCGGCGTCGCCGTAGCGGTTCTTGAGATCGTCAAATCCGCAGCCGACCGCGCTGCTGCTGGCGCTGACGGCGCCGTCGAGGTCGAAGCCGGCGGCTACGCCCAAGGCGTCGGCTGGCAGCAGCGTCAGCTCGTCGAGCGCAAAGAGGGCGCCATCGCCGCAGCGCTGCGGACAGCTCTTAGGGTCTGGGGCGACGACGTCGACGCCGCTGTCTATGCCTGCATCGGCCGACGGGTCGTCGCCGCCATCGCTACAGCCGAGCGCGGCCAGAAATGCCAAGCAGCGGAGCCGTGTGCGCAGCGAGGCCCATGATGCGCTCATGCGGGTGATGGGCATGGTCGCGCCCTCCAGGTGCGAAGCGCCAAGCGATACTGCGGACCCGACGCGGCGGCGTCAACGGAAGCTCTGGACTTCGGCGCGGCGGACTGTGCGCCCCCCATTGCGGCCAGCGGCCCGCCTCTCTACCCTCGCGTCCGCCGCGCGCCGCCCGCGCGTCTCGGAGCTCGCCATGGAACGCCTCGCCTCTTACCTCTGCGATCGCTGGCAGTCCGGCGCCGGTGACGGCACACCGCTGAATTCCGCGGTCGACGGTTCGGTGCTCGCCAGCGCCAGCAGCGAAGGCCTCGACCTCGGCACCGCGCTCCGTCACGCCCGCGATGTCGGCGGCCCGGCCCTGCGGGCGCTGACCTTTCGCCAGCGCAGCGCCATCTTGTCGGCGCTGTCGAAGGCGATTCGCGACGAGCGCGACGGCCTGCTCGACGTCGCCGCCGCAAACATGGGCGCGACACGGGGCGACGCCAAGTTCGACGTCGACGGCGCCTCGGGCACCCTCGCCTTCTACGCCGCGCTCGGCGAGCAGCTCGGCGACCGCACCTACCTCCTCGACGGCGACGAGGTGCGCCTCGCCCGCTCGCCGCGCTGGGTCGGCCAACACGTGCAGGTGCCGCGGCGCGGGGTCGCGGTGCACATCAACGCCTTCAACTTCCCGGCCTGGAACATGGCCGAGAAGGTCGCCACGGCGCTGCTGGCCGGCATGCCCGTCTTGGCCAAGCCCGGCACCGCCACGGCCTTGCTCTCGGTGCGAATCGCCGAGCGCTGGCTGGCCAGCGGCACGCTGCCGGCGGGCGCTTTCAGCTTGCTCATCGGCTCGGTCGGCGACCTGCTCGACCACCTCGGACCGCAGGACTGCGTGGTCTTCACCGGTTCGGGCTCGACGGGCCAGAAAGTCAAGGGCCACCCGAACGTGCTGCGCAACGGCGTACCGGTCAATGTCGAGGCTGACAGCTTGAACGCCTGCGTCATCGGGCCCGACCTGGCGCCGGGGGGCGCGACCTTCACGATGGCGGTCGGCGAGATTGTGCGCGAGCTGTCGCAGAAGGCGGGCCAGAAGTGCACGGCGATCCGCCGCATCTTCGTGCCAGCAGCGCTGGAAGCGGCGCTTCTTGAGGCGATCGATGACCGCGCCGCGACCATGGCGGTCGGCGACCCGCTCGCCCACGAGACGACCGTCGGCGCGCTGTCGACCCGGCAGCAGTTCCACGACGTCCAGCAGGGCATGGCGGCGATGGAGGCGGCGGGCCTGCAGCGGGCGTGGAGCTATGGCGGCGAGGTGCCAGAGGGCGGCTTCCACGTCGCGCCCCGTCTCTACCGCAGCGACGCCGGCGTTGACGCGCCATTCGTACACGATCACGAGGTATTCGGACCAGTCGCGGCGATCTTGCCCTACGATGGCAGCGTGGCGGCGGCGGCGGCGCTGGTGGCCCGCGGTGGCGGCTCACTCGTCAGCAGCATCTTCAGCGATGACGAGGCGTTCGGCGCCGCGCTGGCGCTAGAGATCGCGCCATGGTGCGGCCGCGTCTACTGGGGCAGCGAAAAGGTCAGCGACAGCGCGACGGGCCACGGCGCGGTGCTGCCGGGCACGGTCCACGGTGGCCCCGGCAAGGCGGGGGGCGGCGAAGAGCTCGGCGGCGTCCGTGGCCTGCACTTCTACATGCAGCGGACGGCGCTCCAAGGCGACGCGGCGCTGCTCAAGCGCGCGCTCGGCGCGTAGGCCCACCCGCCATGCAGGAGGCCGTCGCCAGCAACACCGGGAGCCACCGCTGGGTTCGCAGCACCTCGCGCACCCACGTGCCGGTGGCGCCACGCCCGGCCGGGCGGCTGCATAGCGTCGTGCTGTCGGACATTCACCTCGCCGACGCCGAGCCGCTGGATCCGAAGCGTCCGATGTGGAAGGCGTTCAAGCGCCGCGAGCACTTTGTCGACGCCGACGTCGCCCGCCTGCTGGCCTGGACGGCTGACCAAGCTGAGATGGCCGGGGACAGCTGCGAGGTGGTCTTCAACGGCGACGTCTTCGATTTCGATCCGATCACCGCCCTGCCCGACCCGCCGCCGTCGAAGCTGCGCTGGCTGGCGCGCGCCCGCGGGCTCGGTACCGAAGAGTGGTGCTCGCACTTCAAGATGAGCCTCATCGTCGCCGATCATCCGGAGTTTTTTGGCGCCGTGGGCGACTTCGTCCGTCGCGGCCACCGGGTCGTCTTCGTGACCGGCAACCACGACCTCGAGCTGTGCTGGCCAAGCGTGCAGGCGCAAGTGCGTGAGGCGCTCCACCTCGACGCCGAGGCGCAGCCGCGGGTGCGCTTCTGCGAGTGGTTCTACCTGAGCGACGGCGATGTCTACATCAGCCACGGTCACCAAGCGGACCCCTACTGCGTGGTGCCAGATCCGATCCACCCGCTCATCGACGTCCGCGGCAAGCCGACCGTGCGCCTGCCGTTCGGCGACGTAGCCAACCGCTACATGCTCAATGGGATGGGCTACTTCAACCCGCACGCCACCGCCAACTACATCATGAGCGGCGCCGATTACGTGCGCTTCTTTTTGAAGTACATGGTGCGGGACCAGCCGCTGCTCATCGTCACGTGGTTCTGGTCGGCGGCGGTGACGCTGTTGGTGACGGTGGCGCATTTTCTGCGACCGTCGCTGCGCGATCCGTTGACGGTGGAGGACAAGGTCGCGGGCATCGCCGAGCGCGCCAACGCGACGCCGGCGATGGTCCGTCAGCTCGCCGCCGCCCACACGCCGAGCGCCTGCACCAACCCGATCGCCATCATCCGCGAGCTCTGGCTCGACCGCGGCGTGCTGTTCTTGGTCATGGTGTGGGTGGCCTGGACGATCGTCATGTCGCTCAACCTCGTGTGGCCGATCTCGCCGCTCTGGGTGCTGCTACCGCTCTCGCTGCTTTTTCCGCTCTTTTTGGCCTACTCGTTCCGGGTCAAGCCGGAGACGTTCGCCGAGCCGCTGCTGACCGAGCGTTCGGCGCAGTGGATCCATCGCATCACGGGAGTTCGGATGGCGGTGATGGGCCACACGCACATCCCGGAGATGAGCGACATAGGGCCGATTCGCTTCTGTAACGCGGGGTTTTGGTCGCCGGCCTTCACCGAGCCGGAGTGTCGAACCCGCATCGGGACCCAGACCTTCGCCTGGGTCACGCCGACCGAGGAGGGCGAGCGTCACCTTGCGCTGATGGAGTGGCCGCCAGGCGCCGAAACGCCGCGTCCGCTGGCGACTACTGACCCTGCGATCCCCGTCGGCGAAGCCACAGCAGCCCTAGGCCCCCGATAAGCATCGACACAAAGGACCACGCCGGCATCGCCGCCACCGCCGCAGAGCAGCCGCTGGACTTGTCGCTGACCGTGGGCGCTGGAGCGGTTGGGCCGCCGCTGTCGCCGCTGAGCGCGCCGGTGTCGCTGGCGCCAGCGGTCTCGCCGGCGGTGTCGGGATTCGGTTGCGCCGGATCCCCAGCGTCGGCGCCGGCCTCCTGGCACTTTTGGCAGGGGCCACAGACGGACTTGGGCGGCGTGCCCTGAGAGTAGTCGTTCTTGCAGCACTGAGCGTCAGCGCAGGCGCCAACTTTGCCGCCGAGGTCGCAGGCGTCGCCCTTCTTCTTGCCTTGGCAGGCCGCCTCTGAGGGCTCGATGACGTCGGCAAAAGCGGGCGCCGCGACCGCGAGGCAGAGCGCCGCAGCGCAGGTACCGATGACGCGTGTGAGGTGGATTTTAGGGTCCATGAAGTCCTCCAGGCCGCCGGCGGAGGCGGGTCAAGGGATCCTAGGCGGGCGGCAGCGAGGGCGCAACCTCGCCGTGCGGTCGCGGCGGCGATTGGCGCAGCGACCGCTCGCTGGGCGGTGGAGCGGGAACACGGCGAGCCAGTCAGGGCCGGCTGCGGCGATGGCTGGGCCCTGAGGCACCAGCGCGCTGGCATCAACGCTCCGCGGTCGGCGGGGCGCTGACGGCGGGCGATCCGGGCCTCCTGCCGGCAGGTAGCCTGCGGGCGCAGGCGGAGCAGCGCCTGCCTTCACTCGGCCATGGCCGCGATGGCCCGCTGCAGTTTCGCCTTCACGATCGCAGCCAAGGGCCCGACGCGCGGGTCGCCGACCACCTGGAACAGCGCCTCGGGGTCGATCGCGGCCACAGTCGCGCCGTCCGCGCTCTCGGTGACGACGACGTTGCAGGGCAGCAGCAGGCCGACGCCGGAGTCCGCCCGGAGCGCCTCGAGTGCTAACTTGGGGTTACAGGCGCCGAGGATGACATAGCCGCCGACATCCTCGCCGACCTTGGCGCGCATGGTGGCCTGAACGTCGATCTCGGTGAGGACGCCAAAGCCCTCATCGGCCAGCGCAACGCGGGCGCGCAGAATGGCCTCAGCGAGGGTACAGCCAGCGAGGTGGCGGTGGATGCCGTAGGACGGCGCCTGGTTCATTGCGATCATCGAGGTCTCCTCGCCGAAAGAGTGGTCGACACGGCGGCCGACACAACGAAGAGCCGAGACGGCGGCGAAGTGTTACGCCTTTGCGCCGTGGCCTTCGCTGCGGTGTGTCGCGGCGTCACAAGCGCCGTGACGCGGCAGCTTTGGCGTGCCTCGGCGGTGAGCCTTGGCCGGCGCACGCTGGGGAGTGCCAGGTGCGCGTGCTGGCTGAACGATCCGCCCGACCATGGGTCATGACCGGGCCGACATTCGTCCGCCGCGGCCGACGCTGACCGCTGGCCTGCTGTCTGTCGCTGTGGCTGTCCGAAGCGCTCGCGGCGCCTGCCGCTCTGCCCGGACGCTCGACTTCCAAGCGATCTCAAGCGCCTCGCAGATGCGGGACGATGCGGCGGTGAATGCCTGAGCGCGGCGGCAGCATGGGGCGCGGCTTCGCGTCGTCGGCTGGACTGAGCGCGTCGCTGCGGCGCGCCGGCGTCTCGAACAAGGCCCGCGGCTCGTCGGCGCCGGCGTCGTCAAGGACCGGTATCCCGGCGCCGGTTGCCGGGAGCTGGGGCGCTACCCGGCGAGACGTCAGCGCTGGCATGGCACGCCGCTTGCCACAGGCGACCGGTGCAGGTCCGTGGGGTGCTGAGTGTTGAGGGCGGTTGAGCTGCAGTGGCGCTTGTTGGCGACCTGTGGGTTGGGATTGGTGGGGACTGGCGGGGAGTTGAGACCGTCTCGGGTGCGACCTGAGACCGTCTTGAGACCGTCCCCAAGTATCTTGGGGGGAGGTCGGTGTGGTCGGTTTTTCGCTGCATGACGATGATTTAGTGTGACTTTCTGTCGTGGTGGATGGTTGGCATGTTTCGTGCGAAGTGATGGCGTGGGCCCTTGCCGAGGGCTCGGCCGCTGGGGGGCTTGGGCCCGATCTCCTCTTGGCCGCGACGACCTGGTGCTGGTGGCACCCTAGGCATCTCGCCTGGGGCAGGTGCCATTCGGTAAGCCAGCGTTTTCGCTGGCGGGAAGGGGATGCGACGGGTCCGACCCTCTGGGGGGAAGGGGGCCCGGAGGGAGGGAGGATACTCGGATGATTGCGATATCGGAGCGTCACGCCGACGGGTACGATCCACCGCCGATCGCAAGGCGGCGAGCCCCATGGAGGCCTGCTCAGCCGACCGCGCCAGCCTCCGCCCAAACACCCACACGCCGCCGCGCCCCAACCGGGGCGACCACACCACACCGCCCGCCAAGGCAGCTAGACTTCCCTTGCCACCAGCAAGAACACCCGCGATCCTACCGAAGGCACGCGCGGCAACTCAGCGCCGCGGCGCCGGCCGGAGCGCCCGATGCAGACCACCCGCCAGGACGACCGCCAACGCCAAGACGCAAGCCAGCAGGCGCCGCAGCAAAGCGGCGCAGCCGCGGGCCCGCAAGCGGTCGACGCCTCTGCAGCGCAGCCGGCGCCTACGGCCGCCCAAATCGACCAGACCCTACAAGCCGGCCTGCCTGGCTACGCCGAGGGCACCTCTGCCCTGGCGCAGCGGCTAGCCAGGGAGCAGACGAGCCAAGCAGGCGTCGACGCCCTCTCCAGCAACCGCACCGCGCTGTGGAGCGAGACGATCGCCGCGTGGCGCGCACGGGCGCAGCAAGACGAGCGCTTCATCCGCGAGTTTGGCGGCGCCGACCCGATCGCCACGCAGAAGTTCGCCGACATCGAGAGCGAGCAGTACTTCGAGGGCAACCTCCAATCTGCCAAGGCCGGCTTCTATGGCGCGGTGGCGTCTGAGGTGCAGACCAGCCAGACCGCCCGCGATCGCGTTTTTCCGCTGCTGCAGCGCGCGGCGTCGCCCTACAAGTTCCAGGGCAAACAGATCCCCGCCGAGGAGCTGGCGGCGCTGAGCCGGCGCACGCATGGCGTGGGTTCGCTCTACAGCTACGCGCTCTCCGCACAGGGCGCCTCGATCGTCGACACGTGGGCCCGCTGCGAGCTCGCGGCGGCTGCCGACATGACGCCGGTCGAGGCGGCGCAGGCCGGCCTGTTGCCGGACGACAAGGCCAAGCTTGAAGCCCTCAAGCACTTGTTGCGCACCAGCTACGCCGGCGACGCCAAGTCCCTCGCCGAGCGCTCGGCCTCGCTGGCGCGCGCTGAGACTTGGTACTCCCCGGCAGAGGTCGCCATCCGGCCGGCTGATCCCGACCTCGCCTTCGCCGACATGATGACCGTCGGCGCCTTACAGCCGGAGTGGTACGCCGACGGCGCCCTCGACCTGACCATTGAGCCGCAGGGGATGCGCGAGGCGCGCAAGCCCACGGCATTCGACGGCATGATGAGCGCGCTCTGGGTGGCCCGCAACCAGCCCGGTCAGACCTACGGTGTCACCGGCGGCAGCGCTCGCGAGTTCCTGGAGCGCGGCGTGACCTGGGCCCAGGTGACGGCGGCGGTTCCGGTGATCCCGTCGGACACCTGGATGGCGGAGTTGGCGCGCCTCAACGCCGCGGTCAATGCCTCAACCCCGGGCAGCTCGGTCGGCGAGGAGCTGCTGCGCGGCAACGACCCGGGCGTTCAGGCGACCGCGCCGGCGTATCAGCAGGTCTTTGGCCAGAGCCTGCAGGAAGCGCACGCGCCGTCCACGGTGCCTGGCCAGGCTGCGCCGATGGGACCTGCCGCGGCGCAAGCCGGGGGCACCTTCGACCAAGCGGCGCCGGGACCGGCGTCCGGCCCGATGCACGCCCACCCCATCCTCGGCGCGCCGACCGCGGCGCCCGCGTCCACAGCACCGGCAGCGCCCCCACCGCCCGATCCGGGCGCCCAAGCTGCGGCCGGCGCCGGCAA
>SXGT01106751.1_pt1 | contig 31012 bp, 25 predicted proteins | sample 3176221 | NCBI WGS metagenome assembly SXGT01 (sample SAMN11356862, study PRJNA531348) | freshwater metagenome | isolation source: freshwater sample F1-120 | place: China: Fuxian Lake, Yuxi | collected 2017-12-25
CCGGCCATCGCGATTCTTTTGACGCTCTGCGTGGGCCTGGTCCTGGCCGCGCGGCGGTTGGGTGGGCAGGCTGTGCCAATGAGAGCGGTCGTTGTCGCACATCGGTGGTTCTGGGCCGGGGTTGCCATGATATTGATTGGAGTCCTAACCGTCCATGTGGTCCGGCTGGGAGTCGCCTGGATGTTTTACGAGTCTGGCTCACAAGCGCTGGCGCAGCGGGAACTTGTCCCGGCCATTGCTGATTTTCGGACCGCCGTGAGCTTGGATGCGGGAAAGACTCTGTACCATAGTTCGATGGCTGCCGCGCACTTTCAGGCGTTCGAGCGGACCGGCGACGCCATGGCGGCGCAGGCTGCCGTGAACGAGTTGCAAGTCGCCATGGCGTTGAATCCGTTGGACGGCCGGCTGCCAGGATTGCTCGGTTACGTCTATGCCTCGTTGGCCAAGTCCCGTGCTCCGTCGCAGGCGTCCCCCGAACAGCGGATCGCCTGGATGCGGGCGGCTGTGGCGGCCTATGAGCGGGCGGCAGAACTGGAACCGTTCGTGCCTTCCCATGACTTGGAGCTCGGGCAGCTGTATCTGGCACTGGGTGAACGCGAGCGGGCCGAGACGTGGGTTCGTCGGGCTGTGGAACTGGAGCCGAATTTTCTTCCCGGGCGCGAGTGGCTGGCGAGGCGCGCGATGGAATCGGAGCGTCGGGACGAGGCGGAGCGTGAATATCGGGAAATCGTTGAACGCCAACGGCAGTATGCCGGAGTTCCCAAGGATGAACTCGAAAAGCGGTATCTCACGGCCGATGTCCAAGGGCTGACGGTCGCACTCGATCGCCTCAGGTCGCGGGGATGACCATGTCGACTGGCATAGGGGTACTGAGAGAGCGCCTGCGCGTCGGCGGCTTGATGGTGCTGCTGGGCGTGGCGGTCGTCGGGGCGCTGACCACGCTGGAGCGGCAACGTCCCCCGGAAATCAGGGCGGCGGAGTTGTCGTATTTGCCGAAGGGCGAGTACATCAGAGTCGCGGCGTTGGGCTATCACCAGATGGCCGCGGACTTGATCTGGCTCGAGGCCGTGCAGCATCTCGGCGAGTTGAAGCAGACTGGATCCGGCTATCGCTGGGCCTACCATGCGGTGGATGTGGTGACCGACGTGGACCCGGCCTTCGCCTTCGCGTATCAGGCCGCCGGGACGATTCTGGGGGTGTGGGCCGGGCTGCCGCACGAGAGCATCGCGATCTCGACCAAGGGGATGCGCGTTTACCCGGATGTTTGGCAGCTGCCGCTGGTGGTCGGCTACGACTATTATTACGAACTCCATGATGTGCGCGCCGCCGCCCGCTATTTTCGCATGGCGGCGGTGTTGCCAGGCGCGCCTGAGTATCTGGGGAAGCTGGCCGCCAGGATGACCGTCGAAGCGGGCGATCCGGATGCGGCGTTGGAGTTTCTGCAGCGACTGTCCATGCAGACGCAGGACGAGCGCATTCGGGCTGGCTTGCTGAAGCGCATGAAGGAGGTTGTGGTCGAGCGGGACCTGCGCTTTTTAGAGGAGGGGGTGCAGCGCTACCGGGCGCGGTACGGCGCCTCGCCGAAGACGCTCGAGGACTTGGCGACGGGCGGAATCGTCAATCGTATCCCCCCGGAGCCACTCGGCGGTTCATATCGGCTGAATCAGGCTGACGGCACCGTCAGCAGCACCAGCCTGTCCGAGCGGATGCTGGTGCATCGGCGCCCGGGCTCATAAAGGGCTCGTTCTCAGGAGGAACTTGCATTCTCGTTGGTTCCGCTTCATCATTCTGAAATTACCGAAGGGCTTAAAGAAGGGGCGCGGTGGGTGAAGGCTATCGCTATTGATCGTCTGACGAAAGTGTACCGATCCTCCTGGTTCGGCCAGGCCCCGATGCCGGCCTTGGATGGCCTGTCTCTTTCTGTTCAACAGGGCGAAATCTATGGCTTTCTTGGTCCGAACGGCTCCGGGAAAACCACGACGCTGAAAATTCTGATGGGGCTGATGCAGGCTACGAGCGGGGGGGCCGAGATTCTGGGCAAACCGCTCGGTGATGTGCAGGTCCGCCACCGCATCGGTTTTTTGCCGGAGTCCCCGTATTTTTATGAATATTTGACCGCGGAAGAGTTCCTGGCGTTCTACGGACACTTGGCGGGGCTGGAGCGGGCCGGGCTTGGCCGGAAGATCACGCAATTGCTGGACCTGGTGGGGCTGGCCGAGGCCAGGACGCGGCAGCTCCGGAAGTTTTCAAAAGGCATGCTGCAGCGGGTCGGCTTGGCACAGGCGCTGATCCACGATCCGGAGCTGGTCGTCCTGGACGAGCCGATGTCCGGATTGGACCCGGTCGGACGCAAGCAGGTGCGCGACTTGATCCTGAGCCTGCGGGACCAGGGGAAGACGGTGTTCTTCAGCACGCACATCATCCCCGATGTGGAGATGATCTGCGATCGGGTCGCGATCGTGGTCAAAGGGAAATTGCTGGCGGAGGGCCGTGTGGACGAGTTGGTCAATCCCGGCCATGCGCAATCCGTTGAAGTCGTCTGTGAGGGCATCAAGGCCGGTGAGGTGGCGGCCATCGCGGCGGTCGCCACCCGTGTCCTGCAGCGGGGGGAGCATTCGCTGGTGGTTTTGCCCGGTCCGGAGCAAGTGGAGCCGGTGCTCTCGGCGATCAGGACCCAGGGTGGGAAACTGGTCTCGGTCACGCCGCAGAAGGGGTCGCTGGAGGAACTGTTCATGAAGCAAACGGGCGCGACGCCCACCGGCGCGGGCCGGCCGGCGACCGTCGGCGGATCGTCGGAGTGACCATGCGACGTATTGCCGTCATTGCCTTGAATACGTTCCGGGAGAATCTCCGGGACAAGATTCTCTACAATCTCCTCTTCTTTGCCTTGCTGTTGATGGGCGGGTCCGTCTTGTTGGCGGATCTCACGATCATGGAACATCGGCGGATCGTGACGGATATGGGGCTGGCCACCATGAATCTCGCGGGGGTGATCATTGCCGCCTTCGTGGGAATCGGCCTGGTCGGGAAAGAGATCGAGCGGCGGACCGTCTACACGATTTTGGCCAGGCCGATCAGCCGGACGCAATTCATCATCGGCAAGTACCTTGGGTTGGTGCTGACCCTGCTCGTCAATGTGACGGTGATGCTGGCCGTCTTCCTCATGACGCTCTGGATGTACAAGACCCCCCTCCATGCGGCGCTGTTCCAGGCCGTGGGGCTGATCTTCGTCGAGCTGCTGCTGGTGACCGCGCTGGCCCTGTTTTTTTCGACGTTCAGCACGACCACGTTGAGCGCCATCATGACGCTGGGGTTCTATGTCGTCGGGCATCTGACGACGGACCTGAAGGGGCTGGGGGAGAACAGCCAGCACGCCGCCGTGCAGGTCGTGGTCACGTGGCTGTACTACTTGTGTCCCAATCTGGACGTGCTGAACGTGAAGGGACAAGCGTCCGCCAACGGGATCGTGGACATGTCCTATGTGGCGGTGGCGTCGATGTACGGGCTGTTGTACGCCGCGCTGCTGCTGACGGCCGCCTGCGCGGTTTTTCGCAATCGGGATTTTTAGCAACGTAGGGGAGGCGTGCGATGAGTTTGTTGGACAAGATCAAGAATCGTTCGGCAGTGATCGGCGTTGTGGGGCTGGGGTATGTCGGATTGCCCCTGGCGGTGTTGCAGGCCAAAACCGGCTATCGTGTGATCGGGGTGGATGAAGTCGCCGAGAAGGTGGCCCGGGTGTCCCGGGGCGAGAACTACATCTCGGACGTGGACAGCGCCGAACTCAAGGAGGCGGTCCGAGCCGGGCGGCTCTCGGCTACCAGCGACTTTGCGGCTTTGCGGGGGTGCGACATCGTCATGATTTGCGTCCCGACCCCGCTGACCAAGAACAAGGAACCGGATATCAGCGCCGTGGTGTCGGTCACCAAACAACTGGCCAAGCACGTCCATCCCGACATGCTCGTGGTGCTGGAGAGCACGACCTATCCGGGCACGACCGAAGAGGTCATGTTGCCGATCCTGACCGGAGGCGGCTTGAAAGTCGGCCAGGATATCTTTGTCGCCTTCTCGCCCGAGCGCGTGGACCCGGGCAACCGGTCGTTCAAGACGCACAACACCTTCAAGCTGGTCGGAGGGGTGACGCCGGCTTGCCTGACCGCCGCGCGGACGTTCTACGAACAGTCCATCGTCAAGATTTTCCCCGTCACCTCTCCTCGGGTGGCCGAGATGACGAAGGTGTTCGAGAACGTCTTCCGGTCCGTCAACATCGCCCTGGTCAACGAACTGGCCATACTCTGCGACCGGATGGGCCTCAATGTGTATGAGGTGATCGACGCGGCCGCCACCAAGAACTTTGGGTTCATGCCCTTCTACCCGGGGCCCGGCGTGGGCGGGCACTGTATCCCGCTGGACCCCTACTACCTCGCCTGGAAGTCCAAGGAATACGACGTCCATGCCCGGTTCATCGAGCTGGCCGGCGAGATCAACGAGGGGATGCCCTACTATGTGCTGGCCAAGGTCCAGCGGCTGCTCAACCAGCACGGCCATTGCCTCAACGGATCGGAGGTCTTGATCCTGGGCGTGACCTACAAAGCGGATGTGGCCGATTGGCGTGAAACGCCGGCCATCAAGGTCATGGAACTCTTGCAGCGGGAGAAGGCGAAACTGGTCTATGCGGACCCCTTTACGCCGTCGGTCGAGATTGAAGGGCGGTCGTATGCGGCCGTGGAGGTCACGGATGAACGGCTCCGCCGCTGCGCCTGCGCCGTCATCCTGACGGCCCATTCGGCCTTCGACTATGAACGAATCGTCAAGCTGGCCCCGGTGGTCTTCGACACCAGGAACGGTACGAGGAACGTCAAGGGCAAGAAGGACAACGTCGTGCTGCTCTAGCGGAAGCGGCGGTGCGCATGGCGGTCTCTATGAAGCCAGATGCAGGCAGGACGGTACGGGTTGCGGTGGTCGGCGCCGGAGAATGGGGGAAGAACCATGTCCGGACCTTCGCCCGCCTCCGTGGCGCCACGCTGGCGACCGTCTGCGACCTGGACCAAGCCAAACTCGATTCGGTTCATGCCGAATATCCCGGCGCGGCCACGACAGCCCGTTACGAAGCGATCCTGCAGGACGCTTCGATCGAAGCCGTGATCATCGCCTCCTTTGCCTCCCAGCATTTCGAACAGGCGCGTCTGGCGCTGGCGGCCAAGAAGCACGTGCTGGTCGAGAAGCCCATGACCCTCGGGCCGGAGGAGGCGGAAGAGCTTGTCCTCCTGGCCGATCGGGCCGGCTGCTGCCTGATGGTGGGGCACCTGCTGCTGTATCACCCGGCGGTGGCCACGATGAAGGCCTTGGTGGACGGTCGGGAGATCGGCGATCTCTTCTATCTCTACAGTCAGCGCCTCAACTTGGGCCGGGTCCGGAAGGATGAAAACGCCCTCTGGAGCTTCGGGCCGCACGACGTGGCGGTCGCCGTCCATCTCTTCGGGGACGAACCGGAGACGGTCACGGCCAAGGGAGAAGCGTTCCTCCAGAAGGGGATCGTGGACGTGGTCTTCGTGACCTTGCATTTCCCCGGACGGAAGCTGGCCCATATTCACTTGAGCTGGCTGGACCCCCACAAGACCCGGCGGACGACCATCGTGGGGAGCAAGAAGATGGTGGTGTTCGACGATATGGAACCGACCGACAAGGTCCGCATTTACGACAAGGGCGTAGATATCAAGCCCCAGGCCGTGGCCTACGAAGATTATCTCCATGTCCGATTCGGGGATGTGCTGATTCCCCACATCGGCTCGAGCGAACCCCTCCGGGTCGAGTGCCAGCATTTTCTCGATTGCGTCAGGACCGGAGCCAGGCCGAGGAGCGACGGAAGGCAGGGCTTGCAGGTCATCCGGGTCCTGGCCGCGGCCCAACGGTCGCTCGACCTGGATGGCGCCCCTGTTCCGGTCAAGGGATGACCATGGAACATCAGGCCCCATTTTGGGCGCATGAGACCGCTTGCGTGGATGATCCGGCCGGGGTCGGGGAGCGGACCAGGGTCTGGCATTTCGCTCACATCATGAAGGGGGCGGTCGTCGGCAAGGACTGTTCCATCGGGCAGAACGTGTTCATCGGGGCCGGGGCGGTCGTCGGGGACGGAGTCAAGATTCAAAACAACGTGTCGGTCTACGACCGAGTCACGCTGGAGGATCACGTGTTCTGCGGGCCGTCGATGGTGTTCACCAACGTCATCAACCCCCGCAGCCATATCTCGCGCAAGCAGGAGTACCGGGCGACGTTGGTTCGGCAGGGGGCGACGCTGGGTGCCAATTCGACGATCCTGTGCGGGTTGACCATCGGACGGTTCGCTTTCGTCGGAGCGGGGGCGGTCGTGACCCGCGACGTGCCGGACTTCGCCTTGATCACCGGCAACCCGGGACGACAGCAGGGCTGGATGTGCCGGTGCGGCGTCAAGCTCTCGCTCACGGTGCGGGCCGGCCGCCGGCGGATCTCCTGCCGGGTCTGCGGGGCCGAATATCGCGGCGCAGGGAGCAAGCTGGTCGAGGAGCCCAAGCCATGAAGCTGCTGACGGTGGTCGGCGCGCGCCCCCAGTTTATCAAGGCCGCCGTGGTTTCGCGGGCAATTCCATCGTTCAACAACCGGCAGGGCGGTCGGTGCATGGTCCAGGAGGTGTTGGTCCATACGGGGCAACATTACGACGACGACATGTCGGAAGTCTTTTTCCGCGAACTGGGGATTCCCGCTCCGGACCACCACCTGGGGATCGGGTCCGGCCCCCATGGGCAGCAAACCGGCCGCATGTTGGAAGGGCTCGAACGGGTCATGGAGCAGGAGACTCCGGATGTCGTGTTGGTCTACGGGGACACCAACTCCACGCTGGCTGGAGGGTTGGCCGCCGCCAAGCTGCGGATCCCCATTGCACACGTTGAGGCTGGGCTCCGGAGCTACAACCGGGCGATGGCGGAGGAGATCAACCGCGTGCTGGTGGATCACCTGTCCGCCTGGCTGTTCTGCCCGACGACGCGGGCGGTGAAGAACCTGAGCTGCGAAGGCCTCGTTTCCGGAGTCCACCATGTCGGCGACGTGATGTATGACTCGCTCCGCTACAATCTGGAGCGGAGCGGCGCAGGCACGAATCTCTTGTCCGAGCTGGGGCTCCGGCCCAACGAATATGCCCTGGCCACGATCCACCGGGCGGAAACGACCGACCGGCCGGAAATCTTGCGCGGCCTCATCCAGGCTCTCGGGTTGATCGGCCTGCCCGTGCTTCTGCCGTTGCACCCGCGTACGCGGAGCGCCATGCGGCAGGTTGGAATCGAGCGCTCTTCCTCGAACTTGCGCTTGATTCCGCCGGTTTCCTACCACGACATGCTGTCGCTCGAGCGACAGGCGAGGCTGATCCTGACCGATTCGGGCGGGGTCCAGAAAGAAGCCTTCTGGCTGGGCCGGCCCTGCGTCACGTTGCGCGGGGAAACCGAATGGGTCGAAACGGTGGAGGAGGGGTGGAATCGCGTCGCCGGCACGAACCCGGAGTCGGTCGTGGCTGCGGCCCGGGCGGCGCTCGAACAGGACCTGCCCGAACCGGGGAAGCCCTATGGCGACGGCCGGTCCGCCGAGCACATTCTCGCCGTGCTGGCCGTTCATGCGGAGACACGGACATGAGCTGTTTCCTGATGCTGTTCCGCTATCGCCGTTTGATCGCGAGTCTGGTCTGGCTGGACTTCAAGGTGCGCTATGCCGGGTCCCGCTTCGGGCTCTTGTGGATGCTGCTGGCCCCGGCGCTCGTGTTCGGCAGCTACCTGCTGGTGTTCGGCGGGATCCTGCACGTGCAACATAATCCCGGATGGAGCGGGATGCAGTATGCCTTCCTGGTGGCGTCCGGCCTTCTGCCCTGGATCGGGTTCTCCCAGGGGCTGACCGGCGGGACCGGCTCCGTGCTCGCGCAGCGGAACCTCATGAAGAGCCATGTCTTTCCCGTCGAGCTGCTTCCGGTGACCGCGGTCTGCTCCGGCATGGTGGGGCAGCTCTGCAGCATGGGCCTGCTGGTGCTGGCGCTCTGGGTCGCCGGAGTTGCCGGGCCGGGCCTGCTGGTGCTGCCGCTGTTGCTGGTGATCCAGGTCCTCTTCACCGTGAGCCTGGTGTGGTTCCTCTCCTGCGTCAACGTGCTGTATCGCGATCTCTCCCAGATCCTGAGCCTCTTGACGGTGCTGTTGATGTTCGTGTCGCCGATCGCCTACACGTCCGACATGGTGCCGGCCGGCCTGGAACTGGTGGTCAGGATGAACCCCTTGTCCTATCTGATCGACTGGTATCGGGATTCGTTGCTGTTCAACCGGCTGCCGGACCTGTGGGGGCTGGCCGCCTTCGCCCTCCTGACCCTGGCGGCGATGCAGATGGCCTATGGGTACTTTATGCGGCTCCGCAAGGTGCTGCCGGATTTGACATGATGGATCGCGTCGTCCTCTCGGCCCGCGGGCTTTCGAAGAAGTACCGGCTGCACCACCGGGGGCGCCACCGACTGCTCGAGTTTTTCGGCGTCCCCGTCGGAGGGGGATCCGTCACGGAACACTGGGCGTTGCACGACGTGAGCTTCGACGTCGAGCGGGGCAGCACGGTGGGGATCATCGGACGGAACGGGGCGGGGAAAAGCACCCTGCTCCGGTTGCTGGCCGGCACGGTTGCGCCGACCGGCGGCGAGGTGCAGGTCAACGCCCAAGCCTCCGCCCTGCTGGAGCTGGGGACCGGTTTCCATCCGGACCTGACGGGACATGAAAACGTCTACGCCAGCGGGTTGTATCTCGGGCTGGACAAGCAGGCGATGGATCGCGTCTATGGGGACGTCGTGGCCTTCGCGGAATTGGGCGAGTTTCTGCACCAGCCGGTCCGCACCTATTCCACCGGGATGTACATGCGCCTGGCCTTCTCGCTGGCCACCTGCATGCCCGCGGAGATTCAAATCATCGACGAGGTGCTCGGGGTCGGGGATCTGTATTTTTTCAGGAAATGCCTGCAGCGGTTTTCGCAGCTCAAGGAGGAGGGCCGCACGACGATTCTGGTGTCCCATGACCTGGGCACCGTCCTGCGGCTCTGCTCCCGCTGCCTGTGGCTCGACAAGGGGCGGATCGTCAAGGACGGCACCCCACTTGAGATCGTGAACGCCTACCTTGAATCGATTTATGACGACTACGACCGGCAGACCGTGTCGGCAGCGGCCGAGCCGGGCGCCGAAGACTCGGGCGCGATGCGCGCGACGAGAGCGGTGCGGGTCGAGGGCGTGGATTTTCTGGACGCGACCGGCCAGCCCTCCCGGACTTTCTCCTCCGGCGATCCCTTGACCGTCCGGATCAGGTACGACTCCCGGGTGACGCTGGAGCACCCGGTCGTCTCAGTCGGGATCTACCGGACCGACGGGGTGCTGGTGTGCAACGCCATCTCTTCTCTCGACGAGGCCGATCTGGAGTTGGTGGCGGGGACCGGATCGATCCAGTTGGTGCTCGATCGGCTCATGCTGGGGCCGGGGGAATTCGGCGTTTCCATCGCCATCTATCCCTCGCTTGACCTGAGCGACTCCGCCAAGCCGCAGCATGCAGTCTTCTGGCACCGGCCGCATAACTTCACGGTGAAGCGGCCGCTCGGCGTGGCCGTGGATCTCGGTGTGTTTCACCATCCGGCGCGCTGGCAGGCGGAACGCGGCGCGGCGATCGGGCTCAAGACATGACGAACCCTGTGGCGCCATTGCCCCAAGCGCAGATCGACGGCCGGAACGCCGGCTTTTGGAACGAGTTGTGCGGCACCAGCATGGCCCGCTCGCTGGGCATCGTCGACCATTCGCCGGACAGCCTGGCCAAGTACGACGACGAGTACCTCCGCTACTACCCCTATCTGCGCCGCTACGTCGACGCGGAGGAGTTGACCGGCAAGCTGGTGCTGGAGATCGGACTGGGTTACGGCACCTTGGGGCAATTGCTGGCGTCGCGGGGCTGCCGATACTACGGGCTGGATATCGCCGAGAATCCGGTGGCGCTCATGCGGTATCGCCTGGCGTTGCTCGGAGAGGGAAACGTCGAGGACCGGGTCCGCCAGGGCTCGGCTCTGGATATCCCGTTCGACGACGGCCTGTTCGACCAGGTCTATTCGATCGGATGCCTGCATCATACGGGCAACCTGACGCGGGCGATCGCCGAAGTCCATCGGGTGCTGAAGCCGGGTGGCAAGGCCCTCATCATGCTCTACAACAAGCATTCGCTGCGCCAGCTCATGAGTGTCCCCCTTCGGGACCGATTGCGGGCGGTCTGCTCGCGCGACGGAGCCGCGGACGATCCGCGCGCCTCGGAGCGGATGCGGGCGAGGTATGACGGCAATGCGAAGGGCGACGCGCCCCCCCACACGGACTATGTCTCCCGGGCTGAGGCGCGCCGGCTCTTCAGCCGGTTCCGGACCGTCAACATCCAATGTCAAAATTGCGATCCCGTCGCCAGGCAGGGACGCATCATCGTCCCGCGCCGGTTTCTGCTCGGCAATCTGGGGCGGTTGCTCGGCTTGGATCTTCACGTGCGGGTGCAGAAATGAACGCCTCGCCATTCAGACAGGCTGAGCCGGGCCGCATGGGCAGTCCGGCTCAGAAGATCCCGTCGCACCGGCGGCTCTCGGTGCTCCTGCTCTGCGACGATTTTCAGGGCCACGCCAACACGGTCCTGGATCACATCGCGGCGTTCACCGACTTCTCGGCCCACGAGGTCCGGCTGTTCAATCCGATCGGCATGACCCGCAGCCGGCGCCTGAATCTGGACGAGTTCGACGTGGTGGTGATCCACTACTCGATCAAGATCATCTCCGAAGACCACCTGGCCCCGGCTTTCCGGGAGCAGATCCGCCGGTTTCAGGGGTTGAAGGTGCAGTTCATCCAGGACGAGTACCGGTCGGTGAACGACTTTACCGACCTGATGCGCTACCTCGGCATCCAGGTGCTGTACACGCTGGTGGCCGAGCCGGAGCGGAGCCGGCTCTATGACGAGGCCCGCCTGCCCGGCGTCGTGAAACTGACGACGCTGGCCGGCTTCGTCCCCAGCGGGCTGGTCGCGCACGGTACGTTGCCGCCGGCGCGCCGTTCCCTGGACATCGGATATCGGGGCAGGACGGTGCCTTATTGGCTCGGCGTGCTCGGGCAGGAGAAGGCCTGGATCGGGCAGGAGATGCGGGTTCGCGCGGCTGCGTGCGGCCTGCGGTGCGATATCGGATGGGCGGAGGAGGATCGGATTTACGGGCGGCGGTGGATCGAGTTTGTGGCATCCTGCCGAGCCACGTTGGGCACCGAGAGCGGCGCCAGCATCACCGATTTCGACGGCTCCATCGAGCGACGGGCGAAAGCCTATCTCCTGGAGCATCCGAAGGCGGATTTTCACGAAGTGCATCGGACATTGTTGCGTCCCTACGAGGACAATCTTCGGGTGACGGCCATTTCTCCGCGGGTCTTCGAGGCCGCGGCCTTGCGGACCGCATTGGTTCTGTTCCCCGGCAAATACTCGGGGATGATCGAGCCCTGGGTCCACTACATTCCGCTGGCGAAAGATTATTCGAACCTGGACCAGGTGGTCGAGAAGGTGCGCGACGTCGAATTTCTCGAAGCGATCACGGAGCGGGCGCACCGGGATCTGATCGCTTCGGGGCGCTATTCCCAGCCGGCGTTTGCGCAGGAGTTCGACGAGGTGTTGCTGAAACACGGCTCGCGCAGCGGCAAGCGCCGCAAGGTGTGCTATCGCCTGGCCTGTCTCGAACGGCCCTTCACGGTGGCGGCGTCGCAGTTCCGGGAGTCGCTGAAGCCGGCCCTGCGGATGCCGCAGGACCTCGTCAAGGCGATGATCGCCACCATGCTGCTGCTGATGACCGAAGGCGGTGTCCGGATCGTGACCCGGTACCTGGCCAGCCGCGAGCTGCGGCGGAGCGCGCCTTTTCGGGAACTCTTGCGGGACGTGCTGAAACTGGCCGTCGTGGGCCAGACGCTGGGCGGCAGGCGGACGGGGAAGAGGCCGTTTCGGGTGAGTGTGCGCCTGCAGGCCGACGAGGGCCGGCTCGCATTCGAGAGCCGGCGCGGGCGGGACCCGGAGCCGGCGACGGAGGATGGAGCGGAGGACCCGAGGACGGAGGCGTTCTGGAAACGATTCGGCGAGCTTGTGCGGGAGGGGCGGCTCCACATGATGGTCTGGAACCACTCGGCGCTCGGCGGGAACGTCCGGTACGCGCTGGCGCCGTTTGCCGGCCTCACGGTTTGCGTCGGCGACTATGACATGCACGCCTTTGCCGGTCTGGTCGAACTGGCGCGCCGGGAACCGCAGCCGGCCTGGGGGCTCATTGCGTCGATGCTGCATCGGCGGGTGGCGTAGGGAGAAGCGCAAGTATGTGCGGCATTGCCGGCATTTACAATCTCCTCGGCGAGCGGTACCCGGGGCTGGGGCGCGCGCTGGGCGTCATGAACGGCCTGCAACGGCACCGGGGGCCGGACGGGGAGGGGGTCTGGGAACATCGCGCCGGGTCCGTCGGCTTCGGCCACCGGCGGCTCAGCATCATCGACCTGGCTTCCGGCCAGCAGCCGATGCGCGATGCCGAAGGGAACTGGGTCACCTATAACGGGGAGATCTACAATTACCTGGAGCTGCGGGACGAACTGGGCCTGGACTCGTTCGCCACCCGTTCCGACACCGAAGTGATCCTGCGCGCCTACCGCAAGTGGGGGCAGGACTGCGTCAGCCATTTCCGGGGCATGTTCGCCTTCGCCCTGTGGGACGAGGCCAACCAGACCCTGTTCTGCGCGCGCGACCGGTTCGGGATCAAGCCCTTCTATTACACGGTGGCGGCCGGCGCGTTCTACTTCGCGTCGGAAATCAAAGCGCTGCTGCCGTTCCTGCCGGACGTTCGGACCGACCTGCAAGGGTTCAAGGAATACGTCACCTTCCAGTTTTGCCTGGCCGGCCGGACGCCGTATGAGGGCGTCTCCGAGCTGGCGCCCGGCCATGTGCTGGTCGTGCGGAACGGTACGATCGAGACGAGGCGGTATTGGGAGGTCTGGTACGACCTCGACTTCGATCATACCGCGAAGTACTTCGAAGAGCGGATTCATGCGCTGCTGGACGAATCGGTGCAATTACATCTCCGCAGCGATGTGCCCGTCGGCGCCTATGTGAGCGGCGGCTTGGATTCGGGCATCGTCGCCTCGCTGGCCGCCCAGCGGCAGGGGGAGGGATTCCAGGGGTTCACGGGCCGGTTCCCGCTGGGGCCGGCCTATGACGAGAGCCGTTACGCGCAGGACCTGGCCAAGTGGCGGGGCTTCGAGCTGCACGAGGCGGAGATCACCGCCTCCGATTTCGTCGAGCACATGCAGCGGGTGATCTATCACCTGGACTATCCGGTCGCGGGGCCCGGCTCGTTCCCTCAGTACATGGTGGCGCGGCTGGCCGCCCGCCACCGCAAGGTGGTCCTGGGCGGTCAGGGCGGGGACGAAATCTTCGGCGGCTATGCCCGCTATCTCATCGCCTATTTCGAACAGTGCATCAAGGCGGCCATCGACGGCACGATGCACAGCGGCAATTTCATCGTCACCTACGAGTCGATCATTCCCAATCTGGGGGCGCTGCGGGAGTACAAGCCGCTGCTGCAGGAGTTCTGGCGGCAGGGCCTGTTCGAGGACCTCGACAGGCGGTATTTCCGATTGATCAACCGCGCCAGGGACCTGGGCGACGAGATCAACTGGGCGGCGATCGAGCGCTACACGCCGTACGACACGTTCCGCGGCATTTTCCGCGGGCAGAACGTGCAGAAGGAATCCTATTTCGACAGCATGACGCACTTCGATTTCAAAACCCTGCTGCCGGCCCTGTTGCACGTCGAAGACCGGATGAGCATGGCGCACGGGCTCGAATCCCGCGTGCCGTTCCTGGACCATCCGCTGATCGAGCTGGCGGCGACGATCCCGTCCAACGTGAAGTTCATGAACGGGCGTATGAAGCATGTGCTGAAGAACGCCATGCGGGGGGTCCTGCCGGACTCCATCGCGAACCGGACCGACAAGATGGGCTTTCCGGTTCCGCTCCAGGAGTGGGTCACGCAGCCGGGGGCCGTGCGGGAGTTCGTGCAGGATGTGCTGTCGTCGCGCCAGGCCCTCGCCCGCGATCTGGTGGATAACCGGAAGGTGTTGAAGGGGTTGGGGCAGGAACCGAAATTCGGCCGCAAACTGTGGGGCCTGCTGAGCCTGGAGCTGTGGCAGCAGACGTTCCATGATCGCGCGGCGTCGTTTAAACGTCTGCTTGAAGCGGAGGGGACCAGATGAGAGTGTTGATTACCGGGGGCGCTGGGTTTATCGGGTCCCACGTGGCCGAACGCTTGCTGGGCCGGGGCGATCACGTGCTCGTCGTGGACAATTACGCGACCGGCCGGCGGGACAATCTGACGCCTCACCAGAATCTCACGCTCGTGGAGGGGACGATCGCCGACGGCGCCCTCGTGCAGCGGCTGTTCCGCGAGTTCGCTCCGGACCGGGTGGTCCATGCGGCTGCGTCCTACAAGGATCCCTTGAACTGGACGGAGGACGGCGCCACCAACGTCGTGGGGACGGCCCACGTGGTCCAGGCGGCGCAACAGGCGGGGGTGGCACGGCTGATCTACTTTCAAACCGCGCTCTGCTACGGCCTGCATCCGCTGGAGCAGCCGATCACGCTGCAGCACCCCCTGCGTCCCGGCGCGAGCAGCTATGCGATCAGCAAGACGGCCGGCGAGCACTATGTCGCGTTGAGCGGGCTCGACTACCTGTCGTTTCGCCTGGCCAACGCCTACGGCCCCCGCAACATCAGCGGACCGCTGCCGACCTTCTATCACCGGCTGACCAACGGCAAGCCCTGTTTCGTCATGGACACGCGGCGGGACTTCATCTTCGTGGACGATCTGGTGACCGTGGTGATGCGGGCGCTGGATGGGCAAGGCGAGAAAGGCATCTATCACATTGCGTCGGGGCGGGACTATGCGATCAAGGACCTGTTCGACGCCACCGTGCAGGCGCTGGGCATGCCGGCCCCGGCGGTGGAGGTGAGGCCGAGGAGCGAAGACGACGCCTACACCATTTTGCTCGATCCGACGAAGACCCGCGACGCGTTTGCGTGGAAGGTCAGCACGCCGCTTGAGGTCGGGGTCAAGAAAGCCATCGAATGGTACCAGCGGTTCGGCATTGCCCAGACCTACACGCACCTCAAGCCGATGGAGGAGAAGGCCGCGCCGCGATAATCGGACGGTGCGGAAGCGGGGGGCGGGATGAAAGAACTGCGCAAGTCACGAGCTTTGGTGGTCGGCGGGGCCGGCTTCGTGGGCGGCAATTTGCTCCGGGCGCTCCTGGCGCAGGACTGCGGGCAGGTCCTGGTCGTGGACAATCTGCTCTCCGCCGAGCGGGCCACCCTGCCTCAGGACCAGCGCGTGCGGTTCCTGGAAGGCTCCATCGCGGACGATGCGGTCCTCGACCAGCTGGCCGACGAGTTCGACTATGTCTTCCACCTGGCGACTTACCACGGCAACCAGAGCTCCATCGCCAACCCGCTGGAGGACCATGCCAACAACCTGATCACCACGCTCAAGCTGTACGAGCGGATCAAGACGTTCACGCGGATCAAGAAAGTCGTCTACGCCGCGTCCGGATGCACCTTGGCGCCCCATACCTTCGGACAGGCCGAGGCGACCCAGGAGGACGGGCCGGTCCCGCTGGATCTGGACAGCCCCTATCAGATTTCCAAGGTCGTCGGGGAGTTCTATTCCGTCTATTATTGCCATCGGCACCGGCTGCCGACCGTGCGGGCCCGTTTTCAGAACGTCTACGGGCCGGGGGAAATCCTGGGGGCCGGCCGGTGGCGCGGCACGCCGGCCACGGTCTGGCGGAACGTCACGCCGACCTTCGTCTACCGGGCCGTGAAGCGTCTGCCGTTGCAGGTCGAGAACGGAGGCAAGGCCGGCCGGGATTTTATCTTCGTCGAGGACATCGTGCGGGGCTTGCTCCTCTGCGCCACGGAGGGGCGGGCCGGGGACGTCTACAACCTGGCCAGCGGTATCGAGACCTCCATCCTGGACCTGGCGACCCAGGTGAACGAGCTGGCCGGCAATCCCACGCCGCTCGAGCTGTTGCCGCAGCGCGATTGGGACCACTCGGGACGCCGGTTCGGCAGCACGGACAAGGCCAAGCGGATGCTGGGTTTCGAGGCGACGGTGGCCCTGTCAGACGGGTTGCGGCGGACCGTCGAATGGACGAAGGCGAACGAAGCTCTGATCGACCGATGCATCCAAAAGCACGCGGCCCAGATGGATCGTTTCCTACGTTCGCCGGCGTGACGGGCAAGGAACCGATGATCGAACGGATTCCCACCCTGATTCTGTACGCGAAGAGCCAGCCCCACTGGAGACGGGTGGTGGCGGACACGTTGGTCGGAGGGTTGGGGCTCAGGCCGGACATGGTCCCGGCCCTGTTGCGCCGGAGCCGCCGTGTCCGGTTCCTGTTTGCCGAGGAGTACCGGACCTTGTCCTATCTGCTGGACTGGCAGGAGGCGTTCTGCGAATCCTCCTCGCTCGACGAGCGCCTGTGCAACATCAACAACCTCTTCGAGTACCGCGGGGCCCTGCGGACGTTGAAACGGTATCCCCTCATCATCGTGCTCCACTCGGCAGCCGGCGACAACCTGGCGCTGCTGCGCCGGGCGGCGGGCTACTTTCAGGATCGCCGCGGCAAGCTGGTCCTGTTTCTTGGCAACGAATACAACGGCATGCCGGACAAGATCGGGTTCGCCCGGGACGTGGCGGCCGATTATATCGCTAGCCAACTGCCCCGAGAGGCGGCGGCCTGGTTGTATGCCGGGTGCCGTCAGACAAAAATTCTCGAGGCGCCGCCGGCGTTGAATCCGAAAACGTACCAGCCGCAAGCAGGCCGGCGCCCGATCGATCTCGGTTTTCGGGGAGATCGGTACGAAGACCGGTTGCTGGGTGATCGGGAACGGACGGGCATCCTCCGCGCCGTCGAGGAGGGGGCCGAGCGCTGGGGGTTGGTCAGGGACATGCAATTCGTCCGGTACCCGCGGGACGAATGGAGCCGGTTTTTGGGGACCTGCAAAGGCATCGTGGGCGCCGAGTCGGGCACGGCCTATCTGGAGCGGGACGATCGGACGCAGGAGGCGGTGAAGCAGTACCTCGCCCGCCATCCGGACGCCGACTTCCGGGAGGTCTACGAGCGTTTTTTCAAGTCCTACCAAGACCCCGTGTCGGGGAAGGCGATCTCCTCCAGACACTTCGAGCCGATCGGGACCAAGACCTGCCAGGTCTTGTTGGAGGGCCGGTACAACGGGATTCTGACGGCGGACGAACATTACATCAGCGTGAAGAAGGATTTGTCCAATCTGGACGAGGCGATCCGCCGGTTCAAGGACGAGGCCTGCCGGCGGGCCATCGTCGAGCGGGCCTATGAGCATGTCATGGCGGGCCACACCTACCGGCATCGCGTGGCCCGCTTGCTGCAAACCCTGGTGGCGGACGGGCTCCCGTCCCGCTGACCGGGCGATCACGGAACCATCACGATGTGCGGGATTGCAGGACAGGTGACGGAGGATCGGCGGCCGGTGGACGCGGGCCTGATTGCGGCCATGGGGAACCGTCTCCGGCATCGGGGGCCGGACGACCAGGGTCTGTACATCAAGGGCCATGTGGGGCTGGCGCACCGGCGTTTGAGCATCCTGGACCTGAGTCAGGCCGGACGCCAGCCGATGTCGAACGGGGCGGGCACCGTCTGGATCGCGCTCAACGGCGAAATCTACAACTATGAGGAGCTGCGCGGAAGGCTGAGATCGGCGCGGACCTTCCGGTCCCGCACCGACACGGAAGTGTTGCTGTACCTCTACGAGGACTATGGGATCGAGTGCCTGGCGTTCCTGCGGGGGATGTTCGCCCTTGCCATCTGGGATGAACCGCGCCAGAAGCTGGTCCTGGCGCGGGACCGGCTGGGGAAGAAACCGCTCTTCTATTCGGTGGATCGCCGCGGGCTGCGCTTCGCCTCCGAGTTGAAGGCTTTGCTCCTGGACGGGCCGGTCCCCACCGTCGATCCGCTGGCCGTCCACCATTACCTGACGTTTCAGTACGTCCCGACCCCCCGCACGATCTTTCACGGGCTGCGGAAGCTCCAGCCGGGGCATGTGCTGGTCTATGAACAGGGGAAGGTCTCCGAAAGCGCGTACTGGTCGCTGAATTACGATGAGAAGCAGGCCGGCCGGTCCGAGGCGGACTACCGGGAGGAATTCCTCGCCCTGCTGACCGAATCGGTGAAGCTGCGCCTGGCCGGCGACGTGCCGCTCGGGGCCTTTCTCAGCGGCGGGGTGGATTCAAGCAGCGTCGTGGCGATCATGAGCCGGCTCATGGATCGGCCGGTCAAAACCTTCTCGATCGGGTTCAACGAAGAGGAGTTCAACGAACTGCCCTATGCCCGCAACACGGCCTCCCGCTTCGGGACGGAGCACCATGAATTCGTGGTCGAACCCTCGGCCCTGGAGCTGCTGCCGACGCTCGTGCGGGTGTACGACGAGCCCTTCGCGGACGCCTCGGCGATCCCGACTTACTATGTCTCGCAACTGAGCCGGCAGTTCGTGACCGTCGCCCTCAACGGAGACGGGGGCGACGAGCTGTTGGCCGGCTATCCCCGGTACCATCTGACATCGTTCGACAGGCTGAGCGCGTGCCTGCCTGCGTCGGCGCGGGAGCGCCTGGCCGGTCCGCTCGCCCGTCTCCCCTTCGGCGCCTCCGGCCTGGGGAGAGTCAGGAACCGACTCGAGCGGGTGCTGGCGCCCTTCAGCCGGACCTACCTCACCCGCATCGGGTATTTCCTGCCGGAGGACAAAGCAGGGCTCTATACGTCCGACTTCCAGAACTCCGTCCGGGGAGAGGATTCGTTCTCCCTGCTGGCCGAGTGGTTCGAGCGGGCGCAGGCGTCGGATCCGCTCGATCAGCTGCTCTCGGTGGATACGCGCTCGTATCTGCCGGACGACCTGCTCGTCAAAGTGGACCGGGCCACCATGGCGCAGGGGCTCGAGGCCCGCTCGCCGTTTCTGGATCATCGGCTGGTGGAATTCTGCGCCTCGCTCCCGCCCTCGATGAAGATGCGGGACGGCCGGAGCAAGCACCTGTTGAAAGCCGCCATGCGCGGGACCCTGCCCGATCGCTTGCTGGAGCGCGAGAAGATGGGATTCGCCGTGCCGCTGGACCGATGGTTTCGCGGGGACTGCCGCGAGTTCGTGACCGATACGTTGCTCTCCGCGCGCGCGCTGCAGCGGGGCTATTTTCAGCCGGACAAGCTACGCACGATGATCGAACGGCAGCAGGGGGGCCTCTGCGGCTACGGAGCGCGCATCTATGCGTTGCTGATGCTGGAACTCTGGCATCAGGAATATGCGGACCGGAGGGTGGCATGAACAGCCAGGTCGCCGGTGGAACGGTCGGTGTCCCGGCCTCCCGGGAAGCCATCCGGCCTCAGCCCCTCGCAACGGAGGCGCCAGGAGCGGTGGAACCCTGCTTGCATGTCTGCTTCATTTCCCCTCTTGGGTACGGCCTGTACCGGCCGGAGAGCGGGGCGCCGTTCGGCGGGGCCGAGGTCCAATTCTTCCTGCTGGCGAGGGAGATGGCCAAGGACGGGCGACGACGGGTGTCGGTGCTGACGACCGTGGCGCAAGCGCCGGGCACGGAAGCGCAGGGCCCGGTGACGGTGGTGCGGCGGCAAGGATTGCGCCGGCTGGAATCGTCGCTCGGCCCTTTCCGGCGCGGCCTTGGCTATGTCCAAGCCTTTCGGGACATGTATCGGCAGTTGCAGGCGATCGACGCCGATATCTATCTCCATTCCGGCTCCGGCGTGGAAGTCGGGGCCTATGCCCTGATCTGCCGTCTCCTGCGCAAACGGTTCGTGTATGTGGTGGCCTCGTCGGCCGACCTGGATGAACCGTACGGTAAGGTCCAGGGCCCGTTGCGATGGCTCTATCCCCTCGGCCTCCGCCTGGCCGACGCCATCGTGTGCCGGACCGATGAGCAGCGAGCGCGATTGCGCGAGCGGTATGGGCGGAGCGCGGCGCTCATCCGCACCGGCCATCCGGTCCCCGAACCAGGCTCCGATCCGTCCGGGACCGGCTCGATCCTATGGGTCGGCCGCGCGCATCCGCTCAAGCAACCGGACTTGTTCCTGGACCTGGCCGGGCGGCTGCCGCACGAGCGTTTCGTCATGGCGGTGATGCCGGACCAGGCCCATCCGGACTTGCTCCCTGCGTTGCGTCGGCGGGCCGCCGAGCTGCCGCAGGTGACGTTCCAGGAAGGGGTGGCCTGGGGAGAGATCGACCGGTTGTTCTCGCAGGCCAAGCTCTTCGTCAACACCTCCACCTACGAAGGGTTTCCCAACACCTTCGTCCAGGCGGCGATGCATCGCGTGCCGATTCTCTCCTGGCTGGTCAATCCGGATTCCGTCTTGACGACCCATCGCATCGGCGCTTGCGCGGACGGTTCCTTCGAGCGGCTGGTCGAGGAGGCCAAACGGTTTGCGGGCAACGACGAGCTGCGCCGCGAGGCGGGGGATCGTGCCCGCCGCTATGCGGAGACGCACCATGACGTGGCGCGTTCGGTCGAGGCGTTCACTGACCTGCTGCGGCTGGTGGCGGGACGTCGGAAGGCGGCATCATGAAGCCGTTGCGCCTGGCCTACATCGGTCCCGCCCACTCCGTGACCACCAGGCGTTGGGCCGAGTGGTTTGTGCGGCGCGGTCACGAGGTCACGATCCTGACGGTCGAACCGACGGACGAGGCACTGCCCGGCGGGTTTCGACAGCTCGACCTCAGCTCGGCCGGCGGACCGCGCAAGCTGGGCCGGCTCCTCTCCGTCGCGAGGCTGGCCCTGCATCTGAGGCGGCTCCGGCCGGATCTGATCCACATCCACTATGCGAGAGGTCTGGCCTGGGGGCAGTTGATCGCGGGCGTGGCTCCGTTCGTCGTGACCCTCTGGGGCAGCGACGTCCTGGAGGAGCAGGGAGCGTTCAAGGAATGGTACAGTCGGCCTCTGACAAAGGCGCTGTTGCGGAGGGCCGGTCTCGTGACCGTCCATTCGGCCTATATGGCATCCCGCGTCCAGCCCCTGTTGGATCGGGACTCAGTCACGGCTCGCATCGGCTGGGGCGTGGATGTCACCAGCTTCCGGCCGGGGCTGGACGTGAAGGCCGTAAGAGAGCGGTGGCGGATACCCGACGCTGCGCGGGTCATCTTCAGTCCGAGGATCGCGCAGCCTTTCTACAACCTGGACCGGATCCTGCGGGCGTTTCCTCTGGTGCGCGCGCGCGTGCCCGAGGCCTTGCTGGTCCTGTCCGAGTCGATGCCGGACCAGGCCTATGTGGCGCAGCTTCGTCGACTCGCCGCAGACCTCGGGGTGAGCGAGCAGGTCCGCTTCGTGGGGGCCATTCCATACCGGGACATGCCGCTCTGGCTGAACCTGGCCGAAGTCTCCGTGATGGTTCCTGGGTCGGACGGGATGCCCAATTCCCTCTGGGAAGCGATGGCCTGCGGGACGGTACCGGTCTTGAATCGCCTGCCTCAATATGCCGAGCTGATTCGGGACGGCGAGAACGGATTCCTGACCGGTCCGGAGCCTGAGCCATTGGCCGATACGTTGGTGCGGTCCCTGGCCGATCCTGCGGAACGGCAGCGGATGGCCAGGCGTAATCGGGAGATCGTGCTGGAGTGCGGCAACCAGGACCGCGAGATGGAGAGAATGGAGGGGTGGTACGCGACGCTGGCCGCAGGGCGTGGCGCCGGGCGGGTGACCACCGGCAAGGCAGCTGAGAGGGATGCAGTGCCATGTGCGGGATCGCCGGAATCGTCCAGCTGAATAAGCGGCCTCTGGACGGAGGGCTGTTGGAAGCCATGACCCGCTCCCTGGCCCACCGGGGGCCGGACGGCGAAGGCTATGTCCTGCTGGCCCAGGAGGGGCCGGGCAAGCCGATCGCCGTCGCGGGGCGGTTGTCTGATTCCATCCGGTCCGTCCCGCGCGACTATGCCGTCGGGTTCGGCCATCGGCGCCTGGCCATCCTGGACCGCTCGCCGCTCGGCCATCAGCCCATGTCCTGCGATCGGGGAGAGGTCTGGCTCACCTACAACGGCGAGATCTACAACTATCTGGAGCTCAGGCAGACGTTGCAGCAACGGGGATGGACCTTCCGGTCCATGAGCGACGCCGAAGTGCTTCTCTACGCCTACAAAGAATGGGGCGAGGATTGCCTGCCACGCTTCAACGGCATGTTCGCCTTCGCCATCTGGGATCGGACGAAGAACCGGCTGTTCTGCGCGCGGGACCGATGGGGCATGAAGCCGTTCTATTATCGCGTGACGGAAGACCGGCTGATGTTCGGCTCCGAGATCAAGGCCCTCTTACAAGACCGGCAGGGGGCGCCGGCGCCCAACCAACGGCTGGTCCATGCCTATCTGCTGCTGGGGCTCCAGGACCATACGGACGAGACGTTGTTCGAGGGCATCCAGCAGCTCAGGCCGGGCCATGCCCTGGTCCTGGAGCGGGGCTGGCTCCACGTCAGGCCATGGTGGGATGCGGGGGAGGCCTCGGCTGAGGAGGAGGTCGATGAGGCGGCCGCGTCACGAACGTTCCAGGAGCTGTTTGCCGACGCCATCCGCCTCCATCTGCGGAGCGACGTGCCGGTGGGGAGCTGCCTGAGCGGCGGCCTCGATTCCTCGTCCATCGTCTGCACGATGCAGCGCCGACTCGGCGCGAAGCCCGCCAGAACTTTTTCCGCCTGTTTCGACGATCCGGCTTGCGACGAGCGGCCCTATCTGCATGCGGTGGTGGCGCAGACCGGGGTCGAATCCCTGGAGGTCTTCCCCGACGGGCGCCGCCTGTTCATGGACCTGCCCCGTCTGTTGTGGCATCAGGATGAGCCGTTCGGGAGCACCAGCTTTCTGGCCCAGTGGGCGGTCATGCAAGCCGCCGGCGAACAGGGGATCAAAGTATTGTTGGACGGGCAGGGTGGGGACGAACTGCTCTGCGGCTATCCTGGCTACTGGGGGTCGTACTTCGGGGATCTGGTCCGGCAAGGGGCTCTGGGCAAGGCCTGGCACGAGCTGCGGGCCTATCGGACCTCTCAGGCGGGGCTGTCTCCGACGGTGGCGGCCAACTTCGCGCGGGCCTTGCTTCCTTCTTCCCTGGTGGCTTCGGTCCGCGCCCGGATGAAGGGGCATGCGTCATGGGTCGACCGGGACTTCGCCGGACGCTACAGCCTGGCGACCGATTATGAGGAGCGAGGCGGCATGGCGCTGGAGAACCACATCGCCGCCTATCTCCGGACGCACAGTCTTCCGGCCTTGCTGCACCACGAAGATCGAAGCGCCATGGCTTTTTCCGTCGAGGCGCGCCTGCCGTTTCTCGACGTGCGCCTGGCGGAGCAACTCCTCCGGTGGCCGGCCCGGCTCAAATTGCGGGACGGGATGAGCAAGGCCGTCCTGCGGGACGCGATGGCGGGGATCCTGCCGGAAGCCGTGCGGCTGCGGACGGACAAGATGGGGTTTGTGACCCCTCAAGACCGCTGGCTGCGGGACACCTGGCGTCCGGAGATCGAGTCGCTGTTCCAGTCGCCGGCTTTTGCGCAACGGGGTTATTGGGACCCGATCAGGTTGCGACAAGCCTATCGCGATTATTGCGCCGGGCGCCTGGACGGGGAGCTAGGCTCCAGTCTCTGGCGCTGCCTCTGTGTGGAACTATGGCACCGACATTGTCTGTCATAGCCGCCGACGAAGCTCGGTCTGCGGCCTGGGCCGCGCCCCGGTCCCCGGCCGGGGCGCAGGGCCAGGCGCGTCTCCGGCTGTTGCTGCTGACCGTCGGCCTCGGCATCGGGGGCACGGAGGAGCAGATCAAGGAACTGGCGGTGCGGTTGGATCGCCGGCGGTACGACGTGACGGTCTGCGCGTTGAAGGGCGACGGGGCGATTGCGCAAGAACTCCGCGCGTTGGGCCTGCCCGTGGTGCTGCTGGAAGGGAAGGGGAAGGGCGACGTGTCGGTGCTCCACCGGCTGTATCGGCTTATTCGAACCCTGCGTCCGGACCTCATCCACGCCTTTTTGGGTCCGGCCAACCTCGGCGCGGCGCTGGTCGGCCGGCTGCTGCCCGAGCCGATCCTCGTCTGGTCCTATCGGGACCTGGATGTCTGGAGAAGGGGCCCGCATTGGATGGTGGACCGCTGGGCCGTCCGGCGCGCCGAAGCCGTGACCTGCTGTTCGGATTCGGTCCGCCGGTTCGTCATGCAGCACATGGGACTGCCGCCGGCGCGCATCACGACCATTCATAACGGCGTGGATCCGGCCAGGTTCGACGCGCCGGCGAAGGTGGAGCGGGAACAGCTCGGCCTGCGGACACAGCTGCCGGTGGTCGGGACCGTCTGTCGGTTGGACGAACCGAAGAAGGGCCTGGCGGTCCTGCTGCAAGCCATGCGCCTTGCGACCGGTCGGGGCGATGCGCCGGCCTGGCAACTGTTGATCGTGGGAGAAGGACCGGCCAGGGAGGGGCTCGAACGACTGAGCGCAAGGCTGGGCCTGGCCGACCGGGTGATCTTTGCCGGTTCGAGGCGTGACGTGGCGGCGATCCTGCCGCTGATGGATCTGTTCGTCTGCCCCTCGCTCTACGAGGGGTTCGGCATCGCGATCGTGGCGGCGATGATGGCCGGACGGCCGGTGGTGGCCAGTTCGGTGGGGGGCATCACGGAGATCGTTCGGTCCGGCGACACGGGCCTGCTCGTGCCGCCGGGCGATCCGGCCGCCCTGGCCGGGGCGATTCAGGACCTGCTCCGGCAGCCGGAGCTGGCCGCGCGATTGGGGCGGGAGGGGAAGCGCGCCGCCACGGAATTTTCCGTGGACACCATGGTCGAGCGGCACCAAGCCCTCTATGAATCCCTCGTGGGCGCGGCCGGACCGCGCAAGGCGATGCCACAGGAGAGACGCTGAACATGCTCTTGCTCCTGGTCCTGACCTTCGGGTTGGCCTTTCTGCTGAGCCTCTACGGGGTGCCCGTGGCGCGGCAGGCGGCGCTCAAGTACGGCATCGTGGACAGTCCGGACGGGCGGCTCAAGCATCAGCGCGAGCCGGTGCCCTATTTGGGCGGGCTGGCGATCCACCTGGCCTTCCTGATCAGCCTGGCCTTCACCTTCGAGTTCCGCCACGACGTATTGGGGATCGTCCTGGCCGGAACGTTGATCCTGCTGCTGGGCTTGATCGACGATTTCGGCGTGCTCTCGCCGGGCGTCAAACTGATCGGGCAGTTCCTGGCCGTCTTCGTGCTGATCAAGAGCGGCATCCAGGTGGAGATCGCCGCATTGCCCCAGTGGATGGACCTGGTCCTGACCGTAATCTGGATGTTGGGCGTCATCAATGCGTTCAATCTCCTGGACATCATGGATGGTCTGGCGGCGGGGGTCGGGTTCGTCTGTTCGGCCTGTTTGCTCACCGTGGCTCTGTTGAACGGAGACCAGACTCTGGCCTTCATGTTGACGGCCCTGGCCGGGAGCCTGCTGGGCTTCCTGCGCTACAACTTCCGCCCGGCCCTGATCTATATGGGCGATGCCGGCGCCATGTTCATCGGGCTGATGCTGGGCGCGGTCTCGATGATCGGCCAGTACCAGGGGAGCCATCCCCTGGCCCTGTTGAGTCCGGCGTTCATCCTGGGCGTTCCGCTTCTGGATACGCTCTTTGTCGTGTATATGCGGCTGTCGCGCGGCGTGCCGGTCTTCGTGGGCAGTCCCGACCATTTGGCCTTGCGGCTGCGACGCCACGGGTTTCCGGTCCCGGTGGTGGTGAGCCTCATGTACGGGGCCGCCGCCCTGTTGGGCGGCATCGGGCTGGCGCTCTTGTTCGTCGAGATGCGCTTGGCCCTGGTGCTGGTCGGCCTCACGGGGCTCGGGTTCATTGTCATGACGTTGGTGATGAAGCGTGTGGACGTGACCGTGCCGGTTCAGGCTGGCGCTACGGGAGCGGCCGTGGCGGTGCCCAGGGATGTCCGGGAAGGGCGGGTGCCGTCATGATCGTGGTCGTCGGCGCCGGGCTGGCCGGACTCAGCACGGCCTATCATCTGGACAGGCCTTACCGGATCTGCGAACGGGACCTCGAAGCAGGCGGGCTCTGCCGCTCCTACGAGGTGAAGGGATTTACCTTCGACATGACCGGCCATTTGCTCCACTTCCGCCAGGCGGAAATCAAGACGCTGGTGGAAGGGCTGCTGGGGGGCAAGCTGGAGCGGCACGTCCGCCGGTCGTTCATCTATTCCCACCGGACCTACACGGAATATCCGTTCCAGGTGAACACCTACGGGCTCCCGCCGGAAGTCGTCCGGGACTGTCTGTTGGGATTCATCGCCACGCTGGCCAAGCCCCAGGCCGGTCCGCCGCAGGCCCAGTCCTTCAAGGCCTGGATCCTGGACAATCTCGGAGAGGGGATCGCCAGGCATTTCATGGTGCCGTTCAACGAAAAACTCTGGCAGGTGCCGCTGGAGGAGCTGACCTCGGACTGGGTCTCCTGGCTGATTCCCAAACCGGACCTGAAGGACGTGATCAACGGGGCGCTCGGGATCAAGGACAAGGCCTTCGGCTACAACCCGACGTTCCTCTATCCCAAGCGGGGCGGTATCGACGCCCTGCCGAAGGCGTTTCTGCCGCGCGTGCCGGACATTCGTTATGGAACGGAACTGGTGGAACTCGACACACAGCGCCGGCGGGCGACCGTTCGGACGGGGCAGAACGGCTCGCAGGTGCTGGAGTACGAGAAGCTGGTCTCGACGATCCCGATCCCGGAGCTGGCGAAACGGTGCACGGACCTGCCGAAAGACATCCGGGAGGCGGCGGAAAGCCTGCGCTGCGTATCGGTCTATAGCGTCAACCTCGGAGTGGCGCGCGAGCGGGTCACCGACATGCATTGGATCTATTTCCCGGAGCCGGACTATCCCTTCTACCGGGCCGGCTTTCCGATGAACTTCTCGCCTGGTTTGGGGCCGGCCGGCTGCAGTTCGCTGTACGTGGAGATCTCGCATCAGCCGACGGAAGCCATGGCGGAGGACGACGTGCTCAAGCTGGTCCGGGGCGGGCTGGAGCGGGCAGACATCTTCACCGCGAAGGACGAGATCGTCGCGGCCGATGTGCGCGACATCCGCTATGCCTATGTCCTCTTCGACCGGCACAGGGCCAGGGCCCTGCCGGCGATTCTCCAGGAATTGGAACGGCGCGGCATCCACTCCATCGGCCGGTACGGCCGCTGGGAACATACGTCCATGGAGGATGCGATCGGGCAAGGCAAAAAACTGGCGGAGCAACTCAACGGACAAGCCCTGGTCCACCCTCGCTCGGCTGCCTCGGCCCTGGGCCGGGCCGGAGCCAATCCATGAAGGAGCCGATCACCGTTGCGCACCTTATCACCAAGCTGGAGTTGGGCGGGGCCCAGCAAAACACGCTGTTTACCGTCGCGCACCTCGACCGGTCGCGATTCCGCCCGATTCTGATTGCCGGGGAGCCGGGGCTGCTCGACCGGGAGGCCGCATCGTTGTCCGGCGTTTCCTTCTATCAGGTGCCGTCGCTGGTCCGTCCGATCAATCCGCTCGCGGACCTGCTGGCGCTGATCAAGCTGACCCTCCTCTTGACCAGGCTCAAGCCCACGATCGTCCATACTCACAGCTCCAAGGCGGGGATTCTGGGTCGTCTGGCGGCCAGGCTGGCTGGGGTGCCCATCATCCTCCATTCCATCCACGGCTTCGGGTTCACGCCTTCCCATCACCCGATCGCGCAGCGGCTCCTGATCGCGTTGGAGCGGCTGGCGGCGCGGGTGACGACCGGGTTTATTTCCGTGTCGGAGGCCAACCGGCGGCAGGGCATAGAGCTGGGGCTCTTTGCCGCGGATCGCTGCACCGTCATCCGGAGCGGGATCGACCGGGCGCTGTTTCAAACGACGCGGGTGGATCGGAGCGCCAAGCGGCGCGAACTGGGCCTGGACCAAGCCCGACCGGTTGTCGGCATGATCGCTCCGTTCAAGCCGCAAAAGGCGCCGCTGGATTTCGTGCGCATGGCGGCGCTGGTGCACGCGACCAGGCCGGATGCGCAATTCCTGCTGGTCGGGGATGGAGAGCTGCGGAGCGCCGTCGAAGCGGAGATCGAACGGCTGGGCCTGTCGGCGGTCGTCCATCTGGCGGGCTGGCGGCGGGACATTCCGGAGATCATGCGCTGTCTGGACCTGCTGGTGTTGACGTCGCGCTGGGAAGGGTTGCCGCGGGTCTATCTGGAGGCCCTGGCGAGCGGGGTGCCGGTCGTCGGAACCAACGTGGACGGGGCAACAGAGGTAATTCAGGAGGGCGTGAACGGCTATCTCGTGGAGCCAGGCGACGTGCGGCGCCTGGCCGAGCGGGTCCTGTCGCTGCTGAACCGTCCGGAGGAAGCGGTCCTCATGGGCCGGGCTGGCCGGGCGCTGTCGGACGAGTTCGACATCCATGAGATGGTCCGGCGGCAGGAGCGGGAATATGAGCGTGTCCTGGGGCGGTCGGCTGAGTGGAATCGCTTGAGAGTGGTGGCCGGCTGTGGTACACAAGCTGGGAATTAAGTGACCGGGCGGTGGGAGACAAGCAACCGGAGTCTTGAATGAACGTTCCTTTGTTGGACTTGAAAGCGCAGTTTCGCGGGATCAAGAAAGAAGTCATGGACGCGGTGGAAACCACCTGCGAGGAGCAGGCGTTCGTCCTGGGCTCCCGCGTCGTGGAGTTGGAACAGGCCCTGGCTTCGTATGTCGGCGCCTCCCATGCGGTGGGGGTCGCCTCCGGCAGCGATGCGCTCCTCCTGTCCTTGATGGCCCTGGGGGTCGGGCCGGGGGACGAAGTCGTCACCGTGCCGTTCACCTTCTTTGCCACGGCCGGTTCCGTGTCCCGCCTGGGCGCCAGGCCGGTCTTCGTGGACATCCGGCCGGACACGTTCAACGTGGACCCGCAGCAGATTGAGAAGAAGATCACCGCCAAGACCAAGGCCATCATCCCGGTGCACCTGTTCGGGCAATGCGCCGAGATGGGCGCGATCAACGAGATCGCCAAGCGCAGGAAGGTGGCCGTGATCGAGGACGCCTGCCAGGCCATCGGCGCCATGCAGAACGGAATCAAGGCCGGCGTGCTCGGGGACACGGGCTGCTTCAGCTTCTTCCCCTCCAAAAACCTGGGCGGGTTCGGGGACGGGGGCCTGATCACGACGAACGACGCCAAGCTCCACGAGGCCCTGGCCATGTTGCGGGTGCACGGGAGCCGGGTCCGTTATGTGCACGAGCAGATCGGGATCAACAGCCGGCTGGACGCCTTGCAGGCGGCCATCCTGCGGGTCAAGTTGAATCATCTGGATCGGTGGACCGAAGGACGCCAGCGCAATGCGGCGCGCTATGAGCGGTTGTTCACCGAGGCCCGGCTGCTGGATCGCGTCACCCTGCCCGTCACCCAGCCGGGCAACTACCATGTTTTCAACCAGTACACGATCCGCGCCCAGCAGCGGGACGAATTGAAGAACTTCCTCAAGGAGCGGGGCATCGGGACGGAAGTCTATTATCCCATTCCCATGCACGTGCAGGATTGTTACCGCTTTCTCGGCCACAAGAAGGGCGACTTCCCCGTGTCCGAGCAGGCTGCGGCGGAGGCCTTGTCACTGCCCGTCTTCGCCGAACTGACCGACGAGCAACTGGTCTACGTCGTTGGGACAATCCAAGACTTTTACGGCGGCAAGTAGCTGCCTGTGGAGCAGACGGGGGCGGGCGGTGTCGACACAGCCCGCCCCTTTTTTATTTCCCGCGCCGGGCCGGAGGCAATGTCGGTGGGCGCGCGCCGCGAGGCTCGGTCAGAGCCCGATCACGCCGACGTATTTCTTTTCGAACTCGAACAGGCGGAAGGGAACGTGACGGCTGGTCACGTAGTCCCGGAAAAAGCCATTGTCCTGAATGTCGTCCATGATCACCAGGCCGTGCGGAGCCAGCCGGGGGGAGATGACATCCAGGGCGAACTTCCGTCCCGAGTAGGACTTGTCGGAGTCATAGTGGAACAGGTCCACCGTGCCGCAGCGGGCGATGATCTGCGGCAGGTTGGCGCGATCCCCTCGGGTGAAGAGTTCCCACCGCTCCCGCAAGCCCTCGTCCACGAGATGCCCGATGTACCGCTCCGGATTGTCGAAGCGAAAGTAGGGGAAATCGCTTGAAAACAGCCGCCCCCGCCCGTTGGCTGCGAGGGCGGCCAGGATGGTCTGCGTGGAGTAGCCAGCGGCGACGCCGGTCTCGACGACCCGGTCCGGTTTCTTGTGGCGTACCAGGAAGTAGAGCAGCGGATAGTGTCCCCCGCCTCCGAGCCCGACGTCCAGGGGTTCCAGTTTGCGACGGGCCTGCGCCTGGAAGTCGGAACTGAAGCGCTGGGCCTCGTTCCACAAGTCTGGGTCAATCGCGCACAGCGCGCCGGCCGTGTCCTCGACGTGCCTGGCGCACCAGTGCCGCATCGGCATTTTCTCGCGGCGGCGAGGGAATTCGCTCAATCGGATGAGAATCTTCCGGACCATCACAGGGGCATAGCCGGGACGCATCAGGTTGGTCACGACGTTTTTGAGGGTACGCAGCATCACGATACCTGGCGCATCGTGCGGCAGACAGTGCTTGCGCCGGGTCCAATGGTCGGCCCTGGGGTGTTCATAGGCGGTTCGCCAGGGAAGAAGGGAACATAGTGAGCGGAGAATAGCAGCGTCCAAAGGGATCAGGCAAGAAAGAGCGCGAATCGGGCCGGGGCTCGGATCATGAGGAGTCACCCTCAACATAGCTCACGCTTCCGGTGGCCGGAAGGTTTTACCTTGACAAAATACTAGCTAGTATTAAACTAACATGGACTTTAAGAGGGGGCCGAGGTCGGGACAAACCGAGGAGGTGCGAGATGAAGGAAATAGGGTGCCTGCTCAAGACGGA
>SXGT01074913.1_pt1 | contig 31011 bp, 23 predicted proteins | sample 3176221 | NCBI WGS metagenome assembly SXGT01 (sample SAMN11356862, study PRJNA531348) | freshwater metagenome | isolation source: freshwater sample F1-120 | place: China: Fuxian Lake, Yuxi | collected 2017-12-25
ATCCCGTGTGCCCCCGCCTGGTCAGTTCCATGTCGGCTGCCGCGAAGCAGGCAGGCATCAAGCATGTCGTCGGCGGTACCTATCTCGCCATGGAAGGTCCGCAGTTTTCAACATTTGCCGAGTCCAATCTCTATCGTTCTTGGGGCTGCAGCGTGATCGGCATGACAGCAATGCCGGAAGCAAAGCTCGCACGCGAGGCGGAGCTCTGCTACTCCACGATCGCGATGGCCACGGACTACGACTGCTGGCACGAGGAGCACGAGGCCGTCACCGTCGAGGCCGTGATCGCCGTGATGGGGCGCAACGTGGGCAATGCCAAGGCGCTCGTGAAGGCGGCCGCTCCGCGCATGCCGGCCCAGCGGACGTGCGGCTGCGGCAGTGCGCTGCGCCACGCGATCATGACCGCGAAGGACCGCATTCCGCAGGCGGCCCGCGAGCGCCTCGGACTCATGATCGACAAGTACGTCGGGCCACAGCAGGGCTGAGCGACCATGGCAGGCGCGCGCGATCTGGGGCTTGCCTGCGCGCTGGCGCTGCTCGCGCTCGGTTGCTCGTCGTCCGCGCTGCCGCGCGGCCTCGACGAGGCCGTACTGACCGGCGAGGAGAACGCGTCGTCGTCGGTGAGTGAGCGACATCGCGGCCCTGGCGTCGTCGCGGGCGGCGAAGGCACGGCTCGTTTCGCTGCCGCGCTGCACGGGCGCTTCGATCGAGAGCGCGCGCTCGAGCGTACGCGCTTCATCGATGGCTTCTACCGTGCGCCCGCCAACGACGGCTTCGAGGCCACGCTCGCTCGCGTCGAGGCCGAACTGCGAGCCGCGGGCTTCGGAGCGAGCGACCAGCTGCTGCTCGAGTGGCTCGCGCAGCCGATGCAGACGCGCGCCGGAGCGCCGTCCTTGGCGTGGACGCCCGTATCGGGTCGGATCGAGCTGCGCGGCGCGCGCGGTCAGCAGGTGCTGCATGCCTTCTCCGCGTCCGGCGATCGCGATCGCGTGATGCTGCCGGTGGGCACGCCGAGCTGCGATGTCGAGGGCGCGCTCGCCTTCTCGCTCGACGAGCTCGACGCAGGCGAGGTGCTTGTGACCGACGCGTCGCCCGACGGCGGTGCGCTGCGCGGGGCGAGCGAGAAGGGCGCGGTCGCCGTACTGTCGGCCTTCTTGGCGAAGTTCAACGTCGATCCCAGTGGCGCGGAGCGGCACCTCGACGCGATCCAGTATCGCGGCATGCGCGGCACGCTGCCCGTGGCGATGATCTCCGCGCGCTCGCTGGCGGCGATCCGAGACGCGCACGCGAAGGACCCCGCCGTGCGCATCGCCTATCGGGCGGAGGTGAAGCTCGACGAGCGACCACTGCGCACACTCGTCGCGACCGTGCTCGGCGCGGATCGGGCGCAGGAAGCGGTCGCGATCGCGGCGCACGTGCAGGAGCCGGGTGCGTGCGACAACGCGAGTGGCGTCGCGGGTGTGTGCGAGGCGGCGATCGCGCTCGCCGGCGCGCTGCGCGAGGGCGCGATCGAGTCGCCGTCGCGCTCGATCGTGTTCCTGTTCGGCGACGAGTTCACGCAGAGCTCGATGTGGCTCGACGCGACCGCGCGCAAGCCGGTCGTCGGCATCTCGGCGGACATGCTCGGAGAGTCGCGCGCGCGCACGGGAGCGCTGCCCCTGCTCGAGCGTATGCCGGATCCAGGCGCAGTACAGCCGCTGCCGCCCGACGAGCACACGGCCTGGGGCGGACGGACCTACTCGGAGGCGAAGCTCTCGCCCGCGGGACTGAACGTGGTCGCGCGCTGCGCCCTGCTCGACGTCGCTGATCTCGAGCCCGGTTGGGAGACCGCCGAGCATCCCTACGAGGGTGGCAGCGATCACTCGGAGTTTCTCGGCCGCGGGATCCCGGGCGTGCTGTTCTGGCACTTCACCGACTTCGCGTACCACACAAGCCTCGACCGCATCGAGCATGTCGATGCCGACGAGCTGCGCCGCATGAGCGTCGCCGTCGTGACAACGGCGCTGGCGGTCGCGGATCCGCGGCCGCTCGATCTCGACCGCTACCTGCGCACGAATAACGAGGAACGCAAGCTGCGCGTCCAAGCGGCGCTCGACGCCGGCGATGCCAAGCTCGCCGAGCTGTGGCGCACGTGGACCGATGGCGCGCGGCAGTGGCTGCGCATCGAGTGCATGCGGATCCCGGCCGAGGAGCTTGCTCCGCCGCCGGCCGCGTCGAACACTGTCCCCACGAAGGAGTGACCATGAGCCAGAGCGAATCCATGCCGTCCACGGGTCTCGATCGTCGCGCGCTGCTCGGTGGGGGTGCAGCGGCCGCCGCAGCGCTCGCCTGCCAGTCGACCGCGCAGGTTGCGGCGCAGGCTCCGTCGCCTGCCGGTCCTGCGAGCTCCGCGTCCGCTCCGCGCAAGGGCTACCCGGCGATGGTCGGAAGCGCGAACGCGCTCGCCGGCATGAAGCTCCACTACCAGAAGCTCGTCGACGGCTGCGATCCGCTCGATGCGGCGATCGAGGTGGTGAAGGTCACCGAGGCCGATCCGGGAGATACGAGCGTGGGACTCGGGGGCCTCCCGAATGAGGAGGGCGTCGTGCAGCTCGATGCAGCCTGCATGCACGGGCCCACGCACAACTCCGGTGCAGTCGCTTGCATCGAGAACATCCTGCACCCCAGCGAAGTCGCGCGGCTCGTGATGGAGCGCACGGACCATTGCCTGCTCGTGGGCGAGGGCGCCTACAAGTTCGCGCGCGCCCATGGACACCCGCACGTCGAGCTCCTGACGGAGTCGACGCGCAAGAAGTGGCTCGAGTGGCGCGAGCGGCACTCGAATGACGATGACTGGCTCCCGCCGGCGAAGGACGAGCGCAACGTGCGACTCGAGCGGACGCTGCGCTATGTGGCGGAGCTCGAGCGGCAGGGTTACGACCATGCGTGGGGCACGATCCACTGCTCGGCGCTGTCCGTGCGCGGCGAAGTGGCCTGTACGACGACCACCAGCGGGTTGGCGTGGAAGATCCCCGGTCGCGTCGGTGACTCGCCGATCATTGGTGCGGGCTTGTACTGCGACTCGGAGGCCGGCAGCGCTGGCGCCACGGGTCGTGGTGAGTCCTCGATCCTCTCGCTGGCGAGCGCCACGATGGTCGAATATTTGCGCCGTGGCGCGGCTCCACTCGATGCGGGTCTCGAGACGGCGCGGCGCGTCGTGCGGCAAGTCGAGCGCCAGGCACGCTGGCAGCCGGCGCTGATGGGGGCGGACGGCAAGCCGAGCTTCGGCCTGCACCTGTACGTGCTCGGCCTCGATGGTCGCACGGCGGGCGTCACGCTTCAGGGCGGCGGCAGCTACGCGGTCGCCGATCCCGAGCGCGGGCCGCGACTCGAGCCGCTCGTGCCCCTGCTCTGAGCGCGGTCTACTGCGGTCGCGCGCGCGGAGGCGTCGCGATCGCGGCCGCGAACTCGCGCGCGTCGATGACGCCATCCTCGTTCAGGTCGAGGGCGGCGAGCACCGCGCCGCCGCGCGTGCCGATGGCGGCCGAGCCCTGCAGCCGACGCAGGTCCTCGCTGGAGATGACTCCGTCCCCATCGACGTCGAGCCGCCGGAAGTGGGGCACCGGGCCGGGGATCCAAGGCGGCAGCTCGACGCTCGAGGCGCTCGCCGGACGCTCCTGCACGCGGCCCAAGAGCTCCTCGAGCGTCTTCGGCGGCGTCTTCGCGTCGCCCGCGCCGCGCCCGACCTCCGGCGTCACGCGCGCGTAGCTCAGGATGCGAGCGAGCTGGAACAGCTCCTCTCCCGCCAGCCGTCCGTCGCCATCTCCGTCGGCCGCGCGCAGCAGCGCCTTCGCGTCGTTCTCGGGGTTGCGCGAGCCGCCCTCGACCACCATGGCGGCGAGCTCGCGCGCATCGAGCGCGCCATCGCCGTCGAGATCGAACGCCTGTCGCAAGGCCTCGGCCGAGCGCGGCTCGTCGCTCGCGCTCTCCGGCTTGGGCCGGGGCAGTCGGAACATGCCGCTGCGGGCGACGATCTCGTCGTAGCGCAGCATGAACTCCCGCGAAGTGACGCGCCCATCGTGGTCGCGGTCATAGAGCGCGAACTCGGCCCGATCGGCGTCGATGGCATCGCGCATCTCGCGGTACGAGAGCCAGCCCGACTCGTCGTAGTCGATGCCGAGGAACACGGGGCGCTGCAGGTTGCGCCACTCTTGGGTGCCCGGCCGGACATCGCCGGGCAGGGTGAGCGTGGAGGGCTGGGCCGCGCTCGAGAGCTGCGACTGCGCAAGCTCGGAATCGGCCAGCTTCTTGTCGATCTCGGCCACGAGGTCGAGGAAGCGCCGCTCCCCGGCGGCCAGCGCGGCTCCCTTGGGCGCCGAGGTGACGGGCGCCGGCGCGTTGAGGTTGGCACCGAGCGGCGGTGCGGCGGGCAGGGTGCCGCCGATCAGGTTCTTCGAGGGGCCGAACACGCCCGTGAGGCCGGCGGTCGCGCGCTGGGGCCGCGGACGCCTGCGGCCGCCGCCGCGCCGCCCTTGGGCGAGCGCATCGGGCGTGAGCCCGATGGCGAGCAGGCAGGTCAGCGTGAGTAGGGTGCGGGTGCGCATGGACAAGCTTGACAGCAGTATGGTGAAACGTGGACGGGGCACTCGCAAGGGTGGAGGCACGGCGCGAGCTAGCCCGAGCTTCGGCGTCGGCGCTCCGGGGCCGGCTCGGCCGCGGGTTCCGGTACGGGCTCGACCGTCAACGGCTTGCGCAACGAGAGCCCCCAGCTGATGGCCTCGCTGACGTGCTCGACCATGCGGATCTCCAGCCGTCGACGCACCTCGCGCGGCAGGCGCTCGACGTCCTCGCGGTTGCGTTCAGGCACCACGACGGTGCGAATGCCGGCGCGCAGGGCAGCGAGCAGCTTCTCGCGCAGGCCGCCGATCGGGAGCACGGTGCCGTGCAGCGAGATCTCGCCGGTCATGGCCACGTCGTGGCGCACGGGCGTCCGGGTCAGCACGCTGACGAGGGCGGTCGCGATCGCGATGCCAGCCGATGGGCCGTCCTTTGGGACGGCGCCGGCGGGGAAGTGGATGTGCAGGTCGAGACGCTCGAGGGCGTCCGGCTCCTGACCGATGCGCGGCAGCTGCATGCGCGTCCATGACAGCGCGGTCTGGACCGACTCGCGCATGACATCGCCGAGCGAGCCCGTGAGCACGATGCGTCCAGCGCCGGGCATGAGCACGGTCTCGATCGGCAGGATCGAGCCGCCGACGTTGGTCCACGCGAGACCGGCGATGACGCCGATCTGCGGTGCGGTCGCGTGCACGAACGGATCGAGGTTCGGTGCACCGAGCAGGCTGGAGAGATGGATCTTCTCGACGTGCAAGGCGTGGCCCTCGCGCACGCGCGCGACCGCAGCCTTGCGCGCGAGACTGTCGAGGCAGCGCTGGAGCGCGCGCACCCCGGGCTCGGCCGTGTAGCTGCGGATGACCTCGACGAGCGCACCCTGCGAGACCGTCAGGTCGCGCGGAGCGAGGCCAGCTGACTCGCGCGCGCGCGGCAAGAGGTGCTCGCGAGCGATCGCGACCTTCTCGGTCTCCGTGTAGCTGCCGAATTCGATCAGCTCGAGCCGGTCGATCAGCGCCTCGGGGATCGGCGAGAGGTCGTTCGCGGTGACGACGAACAGGCACTCGGAGAGGTCGAAGGGCACGCCGAGATAGTGGTCGACGAACTCTCGATTTTGCTCGGGGTCGAGGATCTCGAGCAGCGCGCTCGAGGAGTGGCTCCAGCCGGCGCCATGGATCTTGTCGAGCTCGTCGAGCAGCACGACCGGGTTGCGCACGCCCGAGCGCGCGATGCCGTTGAGTAGGCGGCCCGCGACGGAGCCCGCCTGCGACAGGTGCCGCCCGCGCAGCTCGCTCTCGTCCGCGCAGCCGCCGACGTGGATGTGCACGAACTTGCGTCCGAGCGCTTCTGCGACCGCGCGCCCCATGCTCGTCTTGCCGGTGCCTGATGGACCGAGGAAGCACAGCACGGTGCCGCGCGAGGTGCCGGAGAGGTGGCGCACCGCGAGAAACTCGCCGACGCGTTCCTTGACCTCGTCGAGGCCCGTGTGCGTGAGGTCGAGCGCGGTGACGACGCGACGGAACTCGTCGGGCGTGGCCGTGGGGTCGACGGTGCGCGCGTTCCACGGCAGCTCGAGCAGCCACTCGATCCAGTTGCGGATACGGCTCGATTCCTCGGTGCCGATGCCGCAGCGACGCAGGTGCGCGAGCTCGCGTGTGCAGGCACGCCGCGCCGTCTCTGGAATCTCCGCGGAGGCGATTTTCGACCCGAGCTCGCGCGCGAGCGCTTCCACGGGGTCGGCCTCGCCGAGCTCCATCTGGATCACGCGCAGCTGCTCGCGCAGCAGGCTGCGGCGCTTCTCCTCTTCGACTTTTCCGTGCAGCGAGGCCGTGACCTCGCCGCGCGCGATCTCCTGCTCGAGCAGCTGGCCGAGTAGTTCGAGCCGCCGCAGCACGTCGGTCTCGACGAGCATGCGTGCGCGATCGGCGTAGGAGAGATGCAGCTTGGCGGCCGCGAGATCGGCGAAGTGGCCGGCAGCGGAGGTATTGAGCGCGAGAACGCGTGGCAGTTCCGCCGAGTAGCGGCTGTCGACGCGTACTAGCTCGTGCACTTGCGCCATGGCGTGCTCGACCTCCGAGCCGAGCTCTGCGTCCGGGATGTGCGCGTAGGTGGGCTCGGAGGTCTCGACCTCGAACCAGCCGTTGGAGTCGTCGATCGAGCGCAGCACGACGCGGCGCATCCCCTGAAGCACCACGCGCTGGGAGCCATCGGGCATCTTGGTGCGGTCGAGCACGCGGCACAGGGTGCCGATGCGCGCGAGTTTCTGCGGCGCGGCCTCGCCCTCGAGGTCGAGCAGCGGCACCGCGACGATGGGCGTGTCGTCCTCGGGGTGCTGGTCGATGCCGAGCAGGTTCTCGCGCCGTTGCAGGTCGAGCGTGGCGACGGAGCGCGGCAACACCACCGTGCTGCGCACGGCGAGGCAGAGCATCCGTACCGATCGGGGTGAGCGGGCGTGGGCCATGGGGACAGGCCCGCGTGGGGCCCATGAAGGCCTTTTCGGGCGCGCGAGGGGCCCGGGTTGCGCCCGAATGGCGGGCGGCGGGCACAAGCGTGCCACGCGCGCCTCGGAGGGCCCTTGGGAAACGTTCTAAGTCGTTCTCGGGGCGAGACTTAGATCGAAGTGCAACTCAGCGCGCCGCGCTGCGCAGGACTTCGCTGACCCGGTCGATGTCCGCGTCCGAGAGGAACGGGTGGACCGGCAGGCACAGCACCTCGCGCGCGAGGCGCTCGGCGTTGGGGAAGTCGCCCGGACCGTACCCCCAGGGCTTGGCGGCTTCCTGCAGGTGCACGGGGCTGGGGTAGTGCACGCCGGCGAAGATTTGCGCCGCAGCGAGGTCCGCGAGCACCGCCTCGCGCGTGCGCTCGCCGCTGATGCACACCGTGTACTGGTGGTAGGTGTGGAACGCACCCGGCACGACCCGCATCAGCCTGATCGCCGGATGGTCCGCGAGGTTGCGGTCGTAGCGCGCCGCGTTGGCGCGACGGCGCTCGTTCCAGCTCTCAAGGTGCGGCAGCTTTACGTTCAGGATCGCGGCCTGAATGGCCTGCAGGCGCGAGTTGGTGCCGATGCGCGTGTGCACGTACTTCGCGGGAGAGCCATGGTCGCGCAGCTCGCGCAGGTTCTTGGCCACGGCCGCGCTCTGGGTGAGCACCATGCCGCCTTCGCCCGCCGCACCGAGGTTCTTCGTCACGTAGAACGAGAATGTACCGGCATCGCCGAGCGTGCCGCAGGCCACGCCATCGCGACGCGAGCCGTGGGCCTGCGCGCCGTCCTCGAGCAGCAAGAGCTGCTTCTCGTCACACAGCGCGCGGAAGGCCTTCATGTCGGCGAGCTGGCCGTAGAGGTGCACGGGCAAGATGCAGGTCGTGCGCGGCGTGAGCGCCGCGCGCGCCTTGGCGGGGTCGAGCAGCGCCGTCTCGATGTCGACGTCGGCGAGCACGGGCCGCGCGCCCATGAGCGCGATCGAGGCGGCCGAGGCAAAGAACGTAAAGGGGCTCGTGACGACGTCGTCGCAGGGCTTGACGCCGATGGCGAGCAAACCGAGCCACAGGGCATCGGTGCCGGTTCCGACGGCGATGCCGTGGGCCACGCCGTGGAAGGTCGCGAAGTTGCGCTCGAGGGTCTCGACCTCCGGTCCGAGGACGTACTTGCCCGAGTCGAGCGCGCGCAGCACGGCCTCGTGCAGGGCCGGGCCGAGCGAGGCGCGCTCGGCTGCGAGATCGACGGGGGCGATGGGAGTCAACGCGCTGACGGTGCTGGGCATGGGAAACCTATGGAAGGACCTCAAATGGTGCAATACGCGCATCGCAAGCGCAAACATCGAGTGGCGGCCGACGCGGTAGTCGCCGTGCTGCGGCCGGATTTCGGCCCTGCTACTCTCTGCGCGATGTACACCGTGCTATTCGCCCCGTTGCTCGTCCTCTGCCCGCAGATTCCCACTCCGCCGGCCCCGCAGCAGGTTTGGACGCCGGCGGAGCTCGAACGTGTCGCGGTCGAGATCCAGCGCGACATCGAAAAGCTGCGCGGCGAGGCCTTTCGCGCGCCGGTGAAGGTCAAGCTGGCCTCGAAGTCCGACCTGCGCAGCTATGTCGAGGAGCGCATGCGCAAGACCGAGACGCCGGAGAAGCTCGCGGCGGACACCCTAGTGGGGAAGCTCCTCGGAGTGATCCCGCCGGAGCTCGACGTCATGGCGGAGACGCTGAGGCTGCTCGACAGCCAGGTGGTCGGCTTCTACGACCCCGACAGCGACTCGTTCAGCCTGATGGATGGCTGTCCGATGGGGCTGGCGCGCATGACGATGGCGCACGAGCTCGGGCACGCGCTCGACGATCAGCTGTATGGCATCGATGCCCAGCTCGCCAAGCTCGGCAAAGACACGGACGCGCAGCTCGCGTACTGGTGCGTCGTCGAGGGCTCGGCCACGCTGGTCGGCAATCGCTGGCAGATGGCGAACGCGCGTTCGCTCGACGCCGCGAGCATGGCCGCGGCTGGTGAGATGATGAAGGGCACCTTCGACCAGTCGCCCCAGTGGATGTGGAAGCCCCTGATCGGCAGCTACCTCGTCGGCTCGGGCTTTCTCGCGCGCAGCGAGACGTGGCTGAGCGCGCAGATGGCGAGCGTGCCGAGCGCGGACGTCGCCCGCGCGTTTCAGTCGCCGCCCGTGTCGACGGAGATCGCGCTGCACCCGGCGAAGTACTGGGACGAATCGAAGCTCGACCTGCCCCAGCGCATCGAGCTCGTGAAGGAGAGCGTGCCCGCGGGCTGGAGCGTGCTGCGCGAGGACACGCTGGGCGAGTTCTCGTGCGCGATCGTCTCGCTCGCTCCGGCGAAGCGCGGCGGTGTCGATCTCTCGAACCGGCTGGCGATGATGGGGCTTGCGTTCACCTCGAAGGCGGCGACGGGCTGGGACGGCGACCGGCTGGCACTCGTCGGCAACGGCGAGGCGCGCGTTCTGCGCTGGCGCAGCGTCTGGGACAGCCCCGAGGACGCGGCGGAGTTCCGGGCGGCGCTCGCTGCGCAGCTCGATTTCCAGAAGGGCTGTCTCGAGAAACTCGGCGGAAGCGGCTTGCGCGGGGTCGAGCTGGCCGAGGCCCTCGCACCGACGGAAGTGGACCTGCTCGTATGGAGCGGGGTCTCCACGGAAGCCGAGCTCGCTACGCTGCGCGCAGGGCTGGCGTTGAAGGTGGTTCCGTAGTTCCGGCGCGCGAGTCCCGTAGACTTCCGCACCGCCGATGACCCCGTTTTTCCGCAACTCGTGCGCGTCGGCGGCCCTCGCGGCCTTCGCCGCCTGCGCTGCGCCGAAGCCGCTCGTCCTCGATATTCCGCCGCTCGAGCGCCACCGGCCGCGCACGAGCCCGGTCGACATCGAGCACTATGCGCTCAAGGTCGCGCTCGACCCGAGCGCGCGCTCGCTCGACGGCGAGTGCCGCATTCGCTTTCATCCGCGCCACGACCTCGTGCAGGTGCTCGAGCTCGACCTCGACACGCTCGACGTCGCGGACGTGCGCGACGAAGAAGGTCGTTCGATCTCGTTCGAGCGCCGACCCGGCGTGGTTGCGATCGACTTTGGAGCACCGCTGGAAGCGGGCACGAGCCACGAGGTCGTGATTCGCTACGGCGGCGTGCCGCGACGCGGACTGTGGTTCGCGGGGGAGCGCGACGGCGTGCCGACCCACGCGTTCACGCAGGGCCAGTGCGACGACTCGCGCGGCTGGTTCCCGTGCTGGGACGAGCCGGCGGAGCGCGCTACGAGTGAGCTCGAGATCACGTTGCCCGCGGGCTGGATCTCGGTCGCGGCGGGGGAGAAGGTCGAGTCACTCGCGCGCCCTGATGGCGGCACGGTCGACCTGTGGCGCATGAACGTGCCGCACCCGGCCTACCTGACGACGCTGGTCGCGGGCGAGCTCGTCGAAGGGCGCTCGCGCTGGAACGGCGTGCCGCTCTCTGTCGTCGCCGAGCCGGATCTCGACCGGCACCTCGAAGCGAGCTTCGAGCCCACGGCTGAGATCCTGCAGTTTTTCGAGGACCTGACCGGCGCGCGCTACCCATTCGCGAAGTATTCGCAGGCCGCGGTGGCGAATTTCCCGCACGGTGGCATGGAGAACATCTCCGCCACGACGCTCACCGACGCCTGCGTCGGCGACGAGCGTGGGCGTCGCGACTACGATCCGACGGGCCTGATCGCGCACGAGGCCGCGCACCAGTGGTTCGGGAACCTGCTGACTTGCGCGGACTGGTCGCAGGTCTGGCTCAACGAGGGCTTCGCCACCTACGGGGAGCTGCTCTACCGCGAGGCGACGGCGGGCCGCGACGACTTCCGGGCCGCGCTGCGCGACATGCAGGACTTCTACGTGGCGCAGGACACCGGCGCGCAGCGCCGGCCGCACGTCTGGGACCAGTGGCGCGAGCCCTTCGACCTCTTCACGCGCGGCGGGCAGGCCTATCAGGGTGCGGCGAGCCGGCTGCACCTCCTGCGCTTCCAGCTCGGCGATGCGGCCTTCTTCCGCGGGCTGCGGCGCTACGTCGCCGATCACCGCGGCCGCGCCGTGGTGACCGACGACTTCCGCCGCTCGATGGAGCAGGAGAGCGGGCTCGATCTCGCGCCGTTCTTCCAGCAGTGGTTCACGCGCCCCGGCTATCCCGAGTTCAAGGTCCGCTGGAGCTGGAGCGAGGCGCGGCGCAGCGTGCGCGTCGAGGTCGAGCAGGTACAGACGAGCGCGGATGGCACGCCGGCCGTGTTCGTGCTGCCGGTCGACATCGAGGTCCGGGATGACGCGGGCGCGCGCCGCACGCGCGTCACGATCGACGAGCGTCGCGAGGTGATCGAACTTGCCGCGTCGCAGCTCCCGACGTGGGTCGTGTTCGATAAACACGGCTGGGTTCCCAAGCGCTGCCACACGGAGCGCAGCACCGCCGAGTGGCGGGAGCTCGCGAGCAAGTCCGACGACGTCAACGAGCGTCGAGAGGCATTGCTCGAGCTCGGGCTGCGCCTCGCGACGGAGCCCGACGAGGATCGGCGCTGGACGATCGCCGAGACCTTGCTCGACGGGCTCGGGCACTCCTGCGAGTCCGTGCGTCTCGCCGCCGCGCGCTCGTTTGCGCGCGTGCACACGTCGGTCGACAATCCGATCGCGCAGGAGCTCATGGGCATCGTGAGCGCAGATGGCTCGGCACGGGTCCGCGTTGCCGCGCTCGAGACCCTCGCCGCTTGGGAGACGCGCTCCGAGTTCGCGCGCTTCGCCCGCGAGCAGTACGCCGCGGAGTTCAGCCCCGCCACGATGGGCGCGGCCGCGCGGCTGGTTGCCTTGTGCGAGGGGGAGGATGCGCTGCCTTGGCTGCTGAGCCAGCTCGAGCGCGAGTCCCTGCACGATGGCTTGCGTGCGGCGCTCGTGCCCGCGATCGCGAGTGTGCGTGGCTCGCGCTCGCTCGAGGCCCTGCAGCGCGGGCTGCTCGACGAGTCGTGGGGTGTCGCCGCGCGGGAGGCTGCCGCGCGGGCACTGGTTCCGAGCGCGAAGGGGCGCAGCGATCTCTCGCGCGAGGCTTCGGCCTTGCTCGAGCGCACCGAGCTGTTCCGCCTGCAGCTCGCGCTCGTCGACCTGCTCGCGGCGATTGACGACGGCCGTGCCCGAGCCGCGCTCGCACGCTTCCACGGGCGCAGCGTAGACTCGCGTTCGCGCCGCGCCATCGAGGCTCACTTCGAGCGCGCGAAGCGTTAGGGACCATGGTGAGCACCTTCGAATCGGAGCTCGCCGAGGCCCTGCGCGCCGAGCGTGGAGCGCTGGCCGCATACCGACGACTCGCGGGCCTCGTGCGCGAACCGGAGCTGGCGCGCCTGCTCGCGACCTTCGTCGAGGACGAGCGTCGCCAGGTCGAGGAACTGATCGCGACGACCCGCGCCCTCGGTATTGAGCCGGTGAGGCCCAGCCTGCGACGGCGCGTGCTGGCCGAGCTGCTTGCCGCCAGCGTGCTGCTCGGCGCCCGCGGGATGGTCCTGCGCCTGTGTCTCGACGCCGAGGAGACGCGTGCGCGCTGGTACGGGCATCTCGGGAGCTTCCTGCGGCAGCAGGGCGAGCCGCGCTTCGACGCCAGCTTCGCCCGCATGGCCCGTCTCAAGCTCCAGCACGCGCAGGCCCTCGGCGCGTGGGTGCGCAGCGACTAGACTCTCGAGCGATGGAACGTCGCGGCCAAGGCTTCTCGAAACGAATTCACTCGCTCGTTCCGTTCGGGATCGGCGAGACCAAGCCGCACCATTTCCTCGAGATGGCCCGCATCACGTGGGCGAACCGCGACAACCTCGGCTACGCCTGGGACGTTCTCACGAAGGGCGTGTGCGATGGCTGCGCGCTGGGGACGAGTGGCCTGAGCGACTGGACGGTCGACGGCACGCACCTGTGCCTCGTGCGGCTCAACCTGCTGCGCCTGAACACGATGGGGTCGATGCCGGAGGGCGCATGGGGCGACGTCGAGGCCTTGCGCGCGCGCTCTTCGAAGGACTTGCGCGAGCTCGGCCGCATTCCGTACCCGCTGCGCCGTCGCAAGGGCGAACACGGCTTCAGGCGGGTGTCGTTCGACGAAGCGTGGGCCGACATCGGCCCGCGCTGGCGCGCCTTGAATCGTCGGCGCACGGCGATGTTCGTGACGAGCCGCGGTATCACCAACGAGACGTACTACGTCGCGCAGAAGGTGATGCGTTTCCTCGGCTCGAACTCCGTCGACAACTCCGCGCGCCTGTGCCACAGTCCGAGCGGCGCGGGCTTGAAGGCCACTGTCGGTGTGGCGGCGACGACTTGCTCCTACACGGACTGGTACAAGGCCGACGTGATCGTGTTCTTCGGCTCGAACCCGGCCAATGACCAGCCGGTGTCGACGAAGTACCTGCACGAGGCGAAGAAGCGTGGCGCCCGCGTCCTGATGGTGAACGCCTACCGCGAGCCTGGAATGGAGCGCTACTGGGTACCGTCCAACGCGGACTCGGCGCTGTTCGGCACGCGCATCGCGGACCGCTTCTTCCTTGTTAAGGTCGGCGGCGACCTCGCGTTCCTGAATGCCGTGGCGCGTCGGCTCGTCGAGCGCGGTTCGATCGCGCGCGACTTCATCGCTGCGGCGACGACGGGCTTTGCCGAGTTCGAGCGGGCTCTCGCGCAGGTACCGTTCGACGAGCTGCTCGCGCGCGCCGGCACGACGCGCGAGGATCTCGAGGCTTTTGTCGACGAACTGGCGCGCTCCGAGCGCGGCGTGCTCGTGTGGTCGATGGGCGTTACGCAGCACATGCACGGCGCCGAGACGGTCAAGGCGATCGCCAATCTCGCGCTGCTGCGCGAGTGGGTCGGGCGCGAGGGTACGGGCCTGATGCCGATCCGCGGCCACTCGGGCGTGCAGGGTGGCGCGGAGATGGGGGCCTACTCGACCGCGCTCCCTGGCGGTGTTGCGATCGACGAGGAGAGCGTCGAGCACTTCTCGCAGCTGTGGGGCTTCGAGGTTCCGCGCGGCAACGGTCTGACCACGGTCGAGTACCTCGAAGCCGCGCACCGCGGCGAGCTCGATGGCCTGTATTGCATCGGCGGTAACTTCCTCGAGACCATGCCCGAGCCCGAGCGCATCGGCGCGGGGCTCGCGCGTATCCCGCTGCGCGTGCACACGGATATCGTGCTCACGAAGCAGATGCTCGTCGATCCCGCCGAGGTCACCTACGTGCTGCCATCGCGCACCCGCTACGAGCAGCGCGGCGGCGGCACCGAGACTTCGACCGAGCGTCGCGTGATCTTCTCGCCTTACATCCCGGGCCACGACATCGGCGAGGCGCGCTCGGAGTGGGAGATGCTGCTCGACTTCGCGCGGGCCGTCGAGCCAGAGCGCGCGCGCGCGGTGCACTTCGCCGACGCGGCCGCGGTGCGCGCGGAGATTGCGCGTGCCGTGCCGAGCTACGCCGGCATCGAGAAGCTCGCGCGGCAGGGCGACCAGTTCCAGTGGGGTGGCCCGCACCTGTGCGCGGACCGTCGCTTCCCGACCAAGGACGGCAAGGCGCACTTCCAGCCGGTGGTTCCGCCCGCGGCGCGCGGTGGCGCCGGCACGTTCACGCTCGCGACACGCCGCGGCAAGCAGTTCAACTCGATGGTGCAGGCCGCGCGCGATCCGCTGACGGGCGCCGAGCGCGACCACGTGTTCATCGCTCCCGAGGACGCGCGCCGACTCGGCCTGCGCCACGACCAGCCGATCCGCCTGCGCAATGCGCTCGGCGAGTATCGCGGCCGCGCGTTCGTCGCGGACGTCACGCCCAGCACGCTGCAGGGGCACTGGCCCGAAGTGAACGGGCTCATTCCGCACGGTCGGGTCGACGCCGGCGGGGGCGTGCCGGACTACAACGCGGACGTGACGGTGGAGCCGCTCGAGTGAGCTGGATCCGCAAGGTCGAGCCCGCCGAGGCGCAGGGCGAGCTGCGCGAGCTTTACGACGCGGCCGTGCGGCGTGCGGGACGCGTGTACCAGATCCTGCAGCTGCAGAGCCTGAACCCGAGCGCGTTCCACGCCTCGCTCGAGCTCTACAAGACGCTCATGCACGGCCCGTCGCCGCTTTCGCGCCGCGAACGCGAGCTCGCTGCCGTAGTCGTCTCGCGCGCGAATCGCTGCCACTACTGAACGCAGGCTCACCTGTGGGACCTCCGTGCCGAGGTCCGCGACATGACGGCCCCGGAGCGCGACGCGTGGCTCGCCTCGATCGAGCGCGACTGGCGCTCGGCCGCTCTCTTGGAGCGCGAGCGTGCCCTATGTGAGTTCGCGGAGCGCCTGACGCTGGCGCCCGCTGCGATGCGCGAGGCGGATGTGCTTCGCCTGCGCGCGGCCGGCCTCGATGACCGCGCGATCCACGATTTCACGCAGGTCGTCGCCTACTTCAACTACATCAATCGCATCGCCGACGCGCTGCACGTGGACCTCGAGCCGGACATGGCGCCGGATCCGCGCGCGAGCTGAGCGCGAGTGAGTCGCTCCCTACGCTCACCGGCCCGCCGCGCGCCGGGCGCACGGCAAGGCCGGTGTTGGACGAAGCCGCCCGCAGCGGCTAGCGAGCGCTAGAACTTCACTTCGCGCAGCTGATCGACGGAGAAGTCGAGCGACATTTCCTGATCGATGTTGATCAGGCGGCCCGTGCCCTTGAACGGGTTGAAGATCAGCGAGCCGTTGAGCACACGACCGTCGCGGAAGTAGAGCGTGACCTTGTCCGCGGTGCGTGCGCCGAGCAAGAGGTCGTAGAGGCGCTGGGAGTCCGAGGTGACCTTGGCTTTCATCGAGTCATGTTTCCGGCGGTGTGGGAGCTGGGAGTGCGATTAGGCCGGCGGCCGCGTTTTGGAAGATCCTGTGGGACCCACTTTGGACGCCGCTAGCGTGAACTTCTTGCGGGAGAAATGCCCGCCGTGGCCATGGGGGCCGAGCGAGCCGAGGGGGCGAGGAGCGCGGGCAGAGCCGCGACGAGCTGGGCGGACCAGGTCTCGTAGTTGGCGCCGTCGCGCAGCATGGCGGCGAGCTCCGCCGGCTGGGCGAGACGACCCTCGAGGACGTCCGTTTCGCGGATCGAGACCGATCCTTGGACGCGCACGAGCTGCGCGAGGCCGACGTGGACGGCTCCGACGGGATTGGCGTCGTCGTTGATCAGTCCGAGCGGCTCGAGCTCGTAGCTACCCTTGATCGAGAGCTCCTCGGCGAGCTCGCGCGCCGTGCCGCGCGGCACGGGGTTGCGGCCGAGCACCCCTTCCAAGTCCTCGGGGTTCAGGTGCCCGCCGACGCCGATCGTGAGCTTGTGATGCAGGCGGGCCTCGCCGCCCTGCTTGGTGCGCCGCAGCAGCAGCACCTCGTCGCCGCAGGCCACCACGGTGTAGGGGATGATCTGCTTCCACTCCGGCGTGATCTCGGCCCGCCCGCGCTCGACGAAGAAGCCGTGGCGCTCGATCACCTCGTGCAGCCTTGCCGCGCTCCAACCCTCGCCGAACGGCACGAAGCCGTGGGGGTAGTGGTCCGGGAACAGCTCCCGGCGCGGGACAACAAAGACGAACTCCATCGAGGTGGGGCGGGCCACCCCGCCCGGGCGGGCGCGAGGGGGCCTCTGGAGAGGGGCGAGTGGGAAAGAGGGCGACGGGGAGGGTGGGACAGAGGCGGGGAACTCCTCCGCAGGCGCGGGGAGCGCCGTGGACGGCGTCCCAGACCGGGGAAGGCGCGAACTAGCGGCGTGGATTCTCCCCGCCCCCCCCAACCTGTCAAGATGCTGAAGGTGCGTAGTTCGCAAAGCACTACTAATAGTGCCTGGCTCCGCACCGCCCCCCTCGCGGAGGGGGAGTGGCGTGAGAGGTCCTGTAAGCCGGATCCTGGCTAGCCGCTTGCGCGGCGAGACCGTCCTTTCTCTAGGACCGAGCTCGCGCTCGGCCTCGAACGACCTACCCGGATGGCGAGGAGCGGGTCGTCCCCATGAGCCATCCCTATTTGGTCTTTCTCCGAGTGGGGTTTGCCCTGCCAGAGCTGTCACCAGCTCCGCGGTGCGCTCTTACCGCCCCGTTTCACCCTTGCCGAACACCCCGTGAGGGGTATGCGGCGGTTTATTTTCTGTGGCACTTTCCCTGGCCTCACGGCCGGTTGCCGTTGGCAACCACCCTGACCCGTGGAGTCCGGACTTTCCTCCTGCGGTTGCCCGCCGACGACGGTCCAGACCTCTCACGCCGCGCACATCCTAGCTCACGGAGAGCAGCCCGGCAGTCACCAAGCTTGGGCGTGTGCGAGGTTAGGCTACGCCGATTCGGCCTCCGGAAGGTCCTCGCATGCTGAACTCGATCCTGCTCGTGGTGCTGTCCTGGCTGTGGGTGCTCGCGCCGATGGACGAAAAGTCGCTCTCCGCGGCGCAACTCAAGTTCGCGCAGGCCGCGGCGGCGGGCACGGCTCAGGAGCAGGCGGCGGCACTGGCGGAGCTTGTCGGGTTGGGCGATGCGGGTGCGGTGCCGACCTTGACGCTGGAGTACGGCAACGCGGCGGAAGGGCTGCGGGCCGGGCGCGAGGATGTGCTCGCCCTGCGCTATGCCTGCGAGCGACGGGAAGTCGTGATCGCGGGCCTGCGCACGCAGACGGAGCGCGACGCAACAGTCAAGCCGACGCTCGAGCGCGAGGAGGAGCGGCTGGCGGACCTGCGCAAGGAGCGCGCCAAGGCGGAGAAGAAAGTCGCGGAGCTCGAGCCGTGGAGAGACGCGGTGGCCAACGGGCTCGCCAAGCTGTGCGAGGTGCTCGGACCGGCGCGGCGGCGCAAGAGCGACAGCGAGATCTGGGCGGACGCACGCGAAGGCGCGGACATCCTGCAGCGCGCGGCGGCGGCGGAGCTCATCGGCCGCATCGGCGGACCGGGGACCGCGGCGGGGCTGCATGACCTCATGTGCGAGTCGGCCGCCGGCATCGACAAGCTGCGCGCGCGCATCGCCAAGGCGATGGGGGACGTGCGCAAGCTGGAGCGACGCTGGCAGGAGGAAGCGGCCGCGAACGACGGGCGCGTGGCGCAGGCCACGGCCGACCAGTACGAGCAGGCGAAGCGCGAGTCGAGCGAGCTCGTCACGCAGGGCTACCGGCTCGAGATCCTGGTGGAGGCCTCGGGGCGCGGCGCGGCGGCGGCGCTCGCGCGCGAGAGCGGCAAGGAGCTCGACAAGACGCTGGCGAAGTTCGTCGGCGCGCTCAAGCGCTCCAAGGAACGCACGCGCATCGATACGCTGCGCCTGCTCGCTCAGTGCAAGGAAGACAGCGTGAAAGAGCAGCTGCGCATGCTGCTCGCGGCCGAGACGGAGCCGCTCAGCATCGCGACGCTCGTCGACGGTCTCGCGGCGCTCGGCGACGCGACGATCGAGCCTGCGCTGATCGGCAAGTTTTTGCCGCACGAGTCGTGGTACGTGCGCGCGCGGGCCGCGGCGGCGCTGGCGCAGCTGCGCTCGCGCGCGGCGGTCCCCACGCTTGTCGCCCGCCTCGAGAAGGAGGAAGGGCGCTCTCGTTCGGACATGAACGCGGCGCTGCAGTCGCTCACGGGCCAGAACTTTCGGCCGGTGTTCGCGATCTGGCAGCGCTGGTGGAAGGAGAACGAGGCGAGCTTCGTCGTGCCGCCGCTGCCGCCGGAGAAGACCGCGCTCGAGCAGGCTGCCGAGACGGGCGGCGTGACGTTCTTCGGCATCGCCACGGAGAGCCAGCGCGTGCTGTTCGTGCTCGACCTGTCGGGCTCGATGCGGTTCTCCATGGTTCCGAAGAACAACCCCAATGACGATCCGAGCCGGCCCTACGACTTGCCGGGGCAGGGCGAGATGTCGCGCCTCGAAGCGGCCAAGCGCGACCTCGCCAAGGCGGTCGGCGGACTGCGCGACGGCGCGCTGTTCAACTTCGTGCTGTTCGCCACGGACGTCTGGACGTGGACGGACGAGCTCGCGACCATGACGCCCGACATGCGCAAGCAGGCCTCGGACTTCATCGCGGCTTCGGACGCGGTAGGGGCCACGAACATCTACGGGGCGCTCGAGCGCGCGCTCGACCTCGCGGGCGCGAAGGGCGGCGCGACCTGGTCGGCGCCGGTGATCGACACGATCTACTTCCTCACCGACGGGCGCGCGACCGTGGGCCTCACGACCTCGACCGACGAGATCCTCTCCTTCGTGCGCGAGCGCAACCGCAACGCGGGCATCGTGATCCACACCATCGGCCTCTCCGACGCGCACGACGCGGTGCTGATGCGTCGCCTCGCGGAGGAGAACGGCGGGACCTACGTGGGGCGCTAGCCATGTCCGTCACCGAACCGCTCGCCACCTATCTCGAGCTGCGCCAGTCTGCGGAGGATGGCTCTGAGGGCGCGGGTCTATCGCACTCGTCGAAGGGCTTGTTCCTGCTGCACGTGCTCGAGCTTGCGGCCTACGGGGAGCCGCGCGGCGGCGTCACGCTCGTGCACGATGCCGGCGACCACGGTGGGCGCTATCTCGACACGGCGCGCATGCTGGCAGAGGCGCGCTTCGCGGTCGCATTGCCGGACCTGCGCGGGCATGGCAAAAGCGAGGGAGCACGCGGGCACAGCGCGGGTATCGAGGAGGTGCTGCGCGACCTCGACTCCGTGCAGGATCACCTCGCTTACCGACTGCCGGTGGCACCGAAGGTCCTCATCGGCGTCGGGCTCGGAGCTCTCTACGCGCTGCGCTACACGCTCGAAAAGCCGGGCAACGTCGCCGCGCTCGTGCTGGTGTCGCCTCGTTGGCGTCCGGCGTTCCGCGCGCCTGCCGCTCCCGGCGGACTGTTCAAGATGTTCAAGAAGCTCGCGCCGGATGCGCCGGGCGCGATCGGGAACGACGTGACGCGCCTGTTCCGCGACGAGACGGCACGACGGGCGTGGAGCTCCGATCCGCTGGTGCACGACGTCATCACGCAGCGCGCGATCGAGCAGGTGGGCGCGGTAGCCGCCGACGTCGAACGGCGGCTGGCGCAAGTGAGCGTGCCGACGCTCGTGCTGCACGGCGAGGCTCGCGAGCTCAGCGACGCGTCGATCTCGAAGGTCGCCGGTGCCTCCGTCGAGGTGCGCGAGCTGCGCGGCGCGTCCCACGAGCTCCTGCACGACTCGGACCGACCGCAGGTCGCCGCGCTCGTGCGCGACTGGCTGCAGCAGGTGCTCGGCTAGGCGCGCGCAGGGCAGCTCAGCGCCGGCGCTCGGGCACGTGCGGGTCGGAGACCGGCACGGGGCTCTCCCATTCGATGCCGCGGCGGCGCGCCTCGCGCACGTGCGCGTCGTGCTCGCGGGCCTCGACCTTGTGCTGCTCGAAGCCGCTGGCGAGCGCCTTGGCGAGCACCTTCGCGTCGGCCTCGGGCTTCACGTGGAGGAGCACCTTGCCGCCGAGTCCGTAGGGATCGGGCTGCACGACGCTCGTGCCGAGCTCGGGTGCGAGCTTCTCGAACTCGATCGCCTCGTGGAGCACGACGTAGTGCGCCTCTCCGACGAGCTCCTTGCTCCACGCCAGCTTGGCGACTTTGCGCGAGAGCGCCTGCGCCGCGGCCTCGTCCTTGCCGCGCACGATGACGAGCGGGCGCATGTCGGCCGCCGCGACGTTCAGCGCGAGCCGCAGGTTGCGCAGCGTCGGAAGCGCCTCGATCGGCTTGGCCGCCTCGGAGTACTTCGCGGCGGTCGCGTCCAGCGCCGCGACGAAGCGCTCGACCTCGCCGTAGGTCATGGTCGGCGAGCGCGAGCCCGCGGTGAGCTTCTTGCCATCCGAGTCGAGCAGCGCGAACGAGGTGTTCTCGAGGCCGCTGCGACCCGCGAAGACGTAGCTCAGGATCTTGGCCTCTTCCGCGTCCTCGTAGGTCTGCGGGCGCACGCACACGAAGGCGCGCGAGGCGGCCACCACTTGCGGTTGCGACAGGACACTCCTGTCGGTCTGCTGGTAGCCCGGTCACCAGACGCCCGGCACGCGCGAGCACTGGGGCGCGGCCGACATGAACAGCATCGGCCGACCGGTCCGCTGTGCCTCCGCGAGCGCCTCTTTCCAGGTTCCGAACCACGCGATGCCCGGCTCCAAGGGCTCCTCGTGCACCGGGAGTGGCCCCGGCGGTCGGGCGCCGGCGGGCGGCGGCTGCGGGCCTTCCTGCGCGGCCAGCGGCAGCGCAAGGGTGCCCGCGGCGAGGAGCAGGACGATGGGGAGGCAGGGTGCGTGGCGCATCGGAACGTTCCTCCTTAGTAACCCGGCAAGTCTCCCGGGGTTCCGGGCCGCTCGGGCGCGGGAGCGCTGGGGCGCGTGGCCGGCTCGCCGGAACGGATCCAGTCGTCGAGCAGCACGAGCGCGCTCCAGGAGTCGCGGCGGGCGCGCGCGTCCCGGCCGCGGTGCCCGGCTTCGCGCAGGAGCTCCTCCGCGGCCTTGGTGGTCAGGCGCTCGTCGTGGCACAGGATGCGCAGACGCGGAAAGTGGGTGGCGAGGCGCCTCGCGAAGCCCTCGACCTCCGCGGCGCGCGGGCCGTCGGTGCCGTCCATGTTGCACGGCCAGCCCACGAGCAGCGTGTCGATGTCGCGCTCGTCGAGCACGGCTTGCACGGCCGTGAAGAGCGCCGGGGAATCGCCGGGGCCTTGGAAGGGATCGAGCGGTGTGCGCGTGATGCGCAGCGCGTCGGTGCAGGCGAGGCCGGTGCGCTTGGTGCCGTGGTCAAGGGCGAGCACGCCGCGGCGCGTGGAGGGGCTCACAGGAAGTCTCGCGCCTCGCGCTCGAGGCGCTCGACGAGCAGGCGCACGTCCTGAGCGCGCTCCTTGCGGCACACGAGCGTGACCAAGCCTGTGTGGACGACGACGAGGTCGTCGACGCCGAGCAACGCGACGAGCGAGCCGCGCTCGCCGTGCACGATGCAGCCTTGGGCGTCGCTCGCCATGAGCTGCACTCCGCCAGTCGAGACGTTGCCGACCGCATCGGACGCGTGCACGGTCGCGAGCGCGTCCCACGAGCCCACATCGCTCCAGAAGTAGTCGATCGGCAGCATGCGCACGTTGCCCGCGCGCTCGAGGACGCCGACGTCGAGCGAGACCGCAGGCAGCGTCGGGTACACGTGTTCGAGCTCGACCTGCGAGAGCGGTCGGTCGAGCGCGCTCCACACCTGCGGCAGGTGGCTGGCGAAGGCGTGCGCGATCGCCTCGCCGCTCCACACGAACATGCCCGAGTTCCAGTAGTGGCCGCCCTGCTCTAGGAAGCCGCGCGCGTGCTCGATGTCAGGCTTCTCGACGAAGCGTTCGACGGCGTGGACGGCGATGCCGTCGGTGATCGCGGACGCGGGCCCAGCCTTGATCCAGCCGAAGCTCGTGGCGGGGAAGGCGGGGTGTACGCCGAATACGTGGAGCGCATCACTGGAGCACGCGGCGGAGACGGCGGCGCGCAGCGAGCGCTGGAACGCGTCGCGCGGCCGGATCACGTGATCCGCGGGCAGCACGACCTGCACCGAGCGCGGTGCGCGGCGACGAATCTCGGCCGCGGCGAGCGCGATGCACGCGGCGGTGTTGCGACCGACGGGCTCGATGAGGATGTTCGCGGTGGGCAGATCCGGGAGCGCGGTGCGCACCTCGTCGAACTGCGCGCGCGTCGTCACGACCAGCACGCGCTCGGTCGGGACGATGCCCTCGAGGCGCGCGCGGGTCTCGGCGAGCATCGAGCTTTCGCCGACGATATGCAGGTACTGCTTGGGGCGCTGGCGCCGGCTCGCGGGCCAGAAGCGCGTGCCGGTCCCGCCGGAGAGCAGCACAGCGAACAGCGGGGGAGCGTCGAGCGAAACCATGTGGGCCCAAGGGTACAAAACCGCGGGCGCGGAGGCACGCCGGGCTAGAAGCGAGCCGGGAGCGGGCTGAGCGGCGGCAGCGGCAGGTCGCGCGGGCCTCGGCGCTTGTCCGAGCCGCGCCCGAGCGCCCCCTCGATCTCGACCCGCGGCCGGGCCATGTCGCCGCGGATGGCGACGCGCACGAGGCTCGACTGCACCCAGTAGATCACGCGATTCACGAAGCCCAGCCAGTCGAGCATCCGATACTGCACCTCGAGATCGAAGTCGAGACCGCCGTCGAGGTCGAGCGTGCCGTCGCCGTCGAGCGAGAGCAGCGGGCTCTCAATGCGCAGGCTCTGGAACTTTACCGCACCGTTGGCGATCGCGAGGTCGGACTCGATGCGCTCGAACACCGAGCCGGTCCCGACCTTCAGGCCGGCGAGCAGGTCGCGCACCACTGGGATCGACCACAGCACGGAGTTGTCGATCTCGAGCTCGCCGCGGCCGGACACTCCTTCGAGGCGCTCGAGATCGCCCGAGAGCTCGAGCTGCGCATCGAGCGTGCCGCGGCTGGCGAAGTCCGACTCGAACACGCCGCGCAGGAGGCCCTCGAGCTCGACATCCGAGACCGCGCCCGCGAGCTCGAACCGGTACGGGGCCGCGAGCTCGAGCGCGAAGAACGGCCGCTCGCCGCCGGCCGCCGGCAGCGAGTCGACGCGCCCGTTCTCGAGGCGTGCCGAGAGCCCGATCACCTGCAGTCGCCCGCCCTCGTAGGCCAGCCGCATCGAGGCGCGCTCGAGCTCGCGATCGCTGACCTTGCCGTGGAGATTCGAGACGCTTGCGTGCACGCGCACGCCCGCCGGCCCGAAGGCGAACTCGTCGATGGTGACGAGCCCGGTCTCGACCTCGATCGGGAGTCCGAGGTCGATCGACATGGCGCGCGGCTCGATGCTGCCGCGCAGCACGGCCTCGCCGACGCCATCGGCGCCGGTCTCGAGCTCGAGGCGCGCGCCGCGGATGTCGAGCTCGCCGCGCCACGCAAGGTCGTCGAGCAGGCTCGCGACCGAGGCCTCGTCGAGGAACGGCGCGAGGTGCTCGCGGTCGATCGGCAGCTTGAGCGCCTCGAGCGAGGTCTCAAGCCGGAAGCGGCCTTCGCGCGAGCCGAAGCGCGCGTCGCGCAGCGTCAGCGGCGTCCCGGCGAGGCGCGCCCGCAGCTCGCTCCCGAGCAAGTCGCCCGAGCCCGATTGCTCGAGCGTTCCGTCGAGCGCTGCGAGGTCGAGTCGCCCAAGCTCCGCTGCCGTGCGCACGTCGTTCTCGCGCAGGTAGACGCGGTAGAGCGACTCGAGCGCGCGCGGCGCGGCCTCTGGCAGCACGAAGTCCCCGTGAAAATCCACGCGCCCGGTTACGTTGAGGCTCGCAAGGCCCGGACCTGCGAAGCCTCCGACCCCGCTCGAGCGCGCCTCGGCGAGCGCGCCGCCGAGCGCGGGATGTGCGAGGTCGAGCGCCGCCGCGTGCAGCTCGATCGAGGCGTCTCCCTCGGCGGGAATCTCGGCCAGCGCGGCGACCGTGCCTCCCGCGACCCAGCGCCCCACGAGCGGCGCGACGCGACCGCGAGCCGCGTTGCGCGGCGCCCGCTCCGACTCCGCGCTCAGCGAGAGCTCGCCGTCGAGCAGCACGCGACCGCGCAGCTCGTTGATGCGCACGCGGAAGGCCTCGGGTTGCACTTCGGCGCCTTGCCGGGGCCAGACCTCGGCGCGCCAAGTGCGTCGCCCGCCGTCGCGGCCGACACCCGCCATGCGAAAGCGCGCGTCCGCATGACCGGTCGTGTTGAGCGAGCCGAGCACGGTCTCGACCTCGGGCAGGTTCTCCGCGAGCGCGGTGCGGTCGCTGCCGCGCAACCCGATTCCGTGCGCGTCGACTTCGATCACCTCGAGGCTGCGCGGCGCGTCCACGGGGCTCGGCAGGTTCTGCAGTCGCCCACGCACGAACACCTCGGCACCCTGCAGCGAGCGGGCCTCGAGGTCCAGCGTCGTGGCCGCGAGGCGCCGCGGGTCCCAGCTGAACTCGACGCGGCCGCCCACCTCGACGAGCGGCAGCGGCAGTCCGTCCCACTTAGCGGAGACATCCTCGACTTCCACCACGAGGTGGCAGCTCGGCGCGCTCGCGCCCTGCATGTGCAGGCGCGTCACCACCGAGGCGAGGCCGCCCGCGGGCGAGAAGGCCGGGAAGATGAAGTCGGCACCCGAGAGGCCGAGCAGGCCGTGCTCGAGGTCGGGGCCGACCGGGATACCATGGCCGCCCACGCGCAGGTCGAGCCAAGCGGGCGCTTCGCTCGCGAGGTCGAACTGCACCAGACCGTCGGCGAATCCCGGGCGCTCGTCGCGCGAGCCGCCGGAATGAGCGCCGCGCACGCCCACGAGGCCAAGCCTCGAGGGCCGCGACAGCGAGGCGTCGTGCAGCGCGAGCACGCGGCCTTCCGTGCGCTCGACGCGCATCGGGAAGCCGTCGCGCACGCCTTGCGCATCGGCGACGCCCGCGTAGCACAGGCTCACGGTGCCTCCGAGGTCGACGTCGGCGACGAGCTCGGGGCGCAGCGCGGTTTCCGAGTCCGAGACGGACGTCGCGAGCGGCCAGCGCGCACCGACGAGCGCGTCGACGGTCCCGATCGGGTCGGTGACGCGCCACAGCTCCTCGAGTTCGTCCCCATAGCCGGTGGCGCGCGCGAGTTCGCGCGCCATCGGCAGGGTCGGTGCGTGCAGCCACGCGCGGGCGGAGAGTCCCGCGCCCGCGTTGGCGCCGAAGAGCGCCCACAGGCTTGCCTCGTGCTCGTCCCAGCGCGCGGCGACGTGCGCGGTCGAGCGCCACGAGGCTGGATCGAGCAGGCCGGCGAGGCTCGGGGCCGCGCACAGGGCCTCGACATTCACACGCACGTCGGCGAGCGGCACGGGCGAGGTTGGGAGGACCAGCGAGCCATCGGCGGCGCGCAGGCGCAGGCGACCCGAGGACGGCGCGCTCTCGTCGAGTTGGAAGCGCGCCTCGAGCTCGAGCGAGAGCCGCGCGCTCGGCTTCCAGTTGCGCGCGGGGCCGGCGGTCGAGGCGGCCGGGATCACGTCGGAATCGACGGGCACGCCGTCGCAGGACGCTGCGAGGCGGATACGACCTTCGGCGTCGCGCTCGCCCGAGAGGAACATCTGCGGAACGCTCGCCGCATCGACGTCCGCGAAGGCCAGCTGGATGCGGCCCTCGATGCGCGGCACGCCGTCCTCTGCGGCGCGGAAGAGCAGATCGACGTCGCCGAGCGCGAGCCGGCCCCAAGTCGGGTGGAGCCAGTCGCAGCGCAGGCCCTCGACGACCAGCACCGGCACGTGCGGCTGCGCGCCGGCGACGCTCGCTCCGCTCGTCCCGCGCCGCGCCAGCGCGGTTTCCCAGCGCTCGAGCAGCTCGCTCGAGAGATCGACGCGTCCGCCGCGCACGTCGATGCGCGCGGGCCGCAAGCCGCCGTCCTCGAACTCGAGCGTGACTTCGACTTCGCGCAGGACGAGCGGCTGGGCAGCACCGGGGAGCGTGACCCCGCGCAGCGTGATCCCGGGACCGAACCAGTCGAGCTCCGCTTGCTCGATCGCAAGCTCGAGGCCGAGCTCCGTGGCGAGAGCGTCGCGCAACTTGTCGCGCAGGGTGCCCGAGCGTTCGAACTGGTAGAGCAGGGCCGCGCTCCCGAGCACCGCGAGCGAGGCCGCGAAGCCGAACCAGCGCAGCAGCGTGGAGATTCGCGGAATCACGCCCGCACTTCGGGGAGTAGCTCGTGCGAGCCGCTGCGCGACATGGCCTGCGTGCTCGCGCGCGGGAGCAGCAGCGCGGGAGCGAGGTCCACGGCTTCCTCGCCACCCTTGTAGATGCGCTCGACGCGCTTGCCGACCGCACAGGAGAGCTCGTAGGCGATCGTGCCGACCTGCTCAGCGAGATCCTCGAGTGTGATGCGCTCCGCACCCTGCTCGCCGACAAGCGTTGCGCGGTCTCCTACGCACACGCCCGGAATGTGTCCGACGTCGATCGACGTGTAGTCCATCGAGACGCGACCTACGATCGGTGCGCGCTTGCCGCGCACGAGCACATGGCCCTTGTTTCCGAGCCGCCACGCGAGGCCGTCGTTGTAGCCAACCGGGAGCGTCGCGATGCGCGTCGCCACTGGAGCGGTCCACGTGCCGCTGTAGCCGACCTTGGCGCCCGCGGGCACGTCCTTGAGGAAGATCACCTGACTGTGCAGGCTCAGCACCGGCCGCAGCACTTCCGCGCTGCGCATCGAGCCCGGCAGCACGCCGTAGGCGCTGATTCCAGGCCGCACGCAGTCATACTGCGGGTGGATGCCGCTGAAGACGCACGACGAGTTCGCTGCGTGCACCCAGCCGCGCAGCAACCCGCGCGCACGCGCCACGCTGAGTACCTCCTCGAACACGCGCAGCTGCTCGCGCGTGAACTCGTCGTTCATGCCGTCCGCGGCAGCCATGTGCGTCATCACGCCGGCTAGCTCGAGGTTCGGCGACGCGTGCACGAGCTCGAGCAGCTCGAGCGCCTTGCTCGGCAGCACTCCGAGTCGTCCGAGACCCGTGTCGATCTTGAGATGCACGCGCGCGCGTGCGCCCAGCCGGCCGGCGAGGTCATCGAGCGAACGCGCGCGATCGCTCGAGTGCAGACCGATCTCGATGCCGTGGCGGAGTGCCGCGCTCGCTTCCTCGTCGAGGATCGTGCCGAGCACGAGAATGCGCGCGCGCACACCGGACTTGCGCAGTTCGAGTGCCTCACCCGAGGTACCGACGCCGAATGCGTTCACGCCGCAGCGCAGCGCATGGTGGGCAATCGCGACAGCGCCGTGTCCGTAGGCGTCGGCTTTGACGACGAGCATGACGCGCACGCGCGGCTCGAGGCGCGCGCGGATCTCGGACAGGTTGTGGGTGAGGGCGTCGAGGTCGATCTCGGCCCAAGCTCGGTAGGCATCCACGCCCGGACGAAGATCCCACTCGCGGAAGCGGATTTCAACGCCGCTGCGAGCGCAGGGTGAAGGGGCGCAGGTACAGCGGTTCGACGCTGCCAAGCTCCGAGCGGCGCGCTCGGGCCCGGGCGAGCTCGAGCACCGCGGCGGCGGAGGGCGTCGCGGGGCGCACGAGGTGGGGCAGTGTCGCGGGGTCGAGCTGAGCGGCGACGAGCGCGGCCTCGTCGGCGAGCACGGTCACGGTGGGCCGTCCGTCGGCTGCCAGCTCGCGTGCCGTGGTCACCTTGGGGGCGAGCACGACGTCCACGCCCGTCGCGCTGCGGAGGTAGCGCGCGCAGTAGAGCTCGCCTGCGCGGGCGTCCTGCAGCACCAGCCCTTCCGCACCGGGAGCGAGGTGCTCGAAGGCAGCGGCCTCGAAGGACGGCACCCCGCACAAGCGCGCCCCGCTCGCCCGGGCGAGGCCCAGCGCGGTGGCGGCTCCGACGCGCAGGCCGGTGTAGCTGCCCGGCCCCGTGCCGACGGCGACGAGCGTGAGCTGCGCCGGTGTGGCGCCGAGCTCGCGCAGGAGTCGCTCGAGGGCCGGCAGCAGGTCCGCGGCATGGGCGCGCGCGCTGTCGAGGAAGCGCACGGTGCGCTGGCCGCGGAAGTCGACCGCGAGGGATGGAGTGCGGGTGGAGGTCTCGAGGGCGAGCGCGAGCTCTGCCCCAGAGGCGGCGGCGCTCACGCCCCGAGCTCGCTGGCGAGCAGCTTGGCGAGCCCCTGGGCGTGGGACTGGATCGCGGCGTGCTCTGGTCCCTCGACCATCACGCGGGCGAGGGGCTCGGTACCCGAGTAGCGCAGCAGCACGCGCCCGTCGTCGCCGAGCTCGCGCTCGATCGATTGGACGGCCGCGACGATCGAGGGAATCCCCGCGAGCGACGGCTTGCGGGTCACGCGCACGTTGACGAGCACCTGCGGGAAGGCCCGGTAGGCGCCGGCGAGCTCCGACAGCGGCCGCCTGGTCGCGACCATCACGTGCAGCACCCGCAGCGCGGTGTAGATGCCGTCGCCGATCAGATAGTTGTCGCGGCCGAACACGATGTGACCGGACTGTTCGCCGCCGAGCGGCAGGTTGTCGCGCTCGAGCGCCTCGACCACGTGGCGGTCGCCGACCCCGACGGTCAGCACGGATACGCCGACGTCGCGCAGCGCCCGCTGCAGGCCCTTGTTGCTCATCACGGTCGCCACCACGCGCTTGTCCTTCCAGCGCGGGCCGTCGTGGCGGCCACAGATGGTCAGGATCGCGTCGCCGTCGACCAGCGTGCCGCGCTCGTCGACGAGCAGGCAGCGGTCGCCGTCGCCGTCGAGCGCGATGCCCACTTGGGCTCCGAGGCGCCGCACCTCGGCCTGCAGGGCCTCGGGGTGCGTCGAGCCGCAGCCCTTGTTGATGTTCTCGCCGTCGGGCTCGGCGTGCAGGGCGAGCGTGCGCGCGCCGAGGCGGCCGAAGACGCGCGGCGCGACGCGGCTCGAGCCGCCGTGGGAGCAGTCGACCGCCACCGTCAGCCCGGCGAGGGACAGCCCAGCCCCGGCCTTGTCGACGAGATAGGTCAGGTAGGCCTGTTCGAGCAGCGGATCGAGCGTCGGAGGCGCACCCTGCTCGCTCGCGCGCGTGTCCGCGACGAGCAGCGCTTCGATGGCGAGTTCCTCGTCGTCGGACAACTTGCGTCCGCTCGGGCCGAACAGCTTGACTCCATTGTCCTCGGCCGGATTGTGCGAGGCCGAGATCATGCCTCCGAGGTCGAACTCGCGCAGGCGCGTGAGCAGCGCGAGCCCCGGCGTGCTGATCAGCCCGGCGCTCCCGACCGCGTAGCCCGCCTCGGCGAGCCCGCGTGCGAGCGCTGCCTCGAGCTCGGGCCCGGAGCGGCGACCGTCGTGGCCCACGAGTGCGGTCTTGCGCGCCTTCTTGCCGCCGAGCATCGCGCCGGCGTGGCGGCCGAGCGCGGACACGCAGCCCGCGGTCAGCCAGCCTTCGCCCGCCTTGCCGCGGACTCCGTCGGTCCCAAAGATGCGTGTTGCTGTCACAGGGCTCTCCTCGAAAGGGATTGTGCCGATCCCGGGGCCCGAGGGAAAGCGGCGCGGCGCCGACCCTCCTCGGAGAGCGCGGCGCCGCGCGTACGAACTTGGCCCGACTCGGGGCTCAGGCCGGAGAGAGTCCCGGCGCGCCCGGCAGGTCTCCGAGCTTGCCGTCAGTGGCTGCCTTCGTGGCGCCCTTGCGGTCCGGCGTGCCGACCGGCGCGCTCGGCGGCGGACCGCCGGTGCGCAGGTTCTCGGGCTTCTCACCGCGCACGAGGCGCGCGATCTCATCGCCGTTGAGCGTCTCGTGCAGCAGCAGGGCCTGCGTGATGCGCTCGATCTCGAGGCGCTTCTCGGTCACGATCGTGAGCGCCCGCTGGTGAGCTTCGGTCAGAAGGCGCCGGACTTCCTCGTCGATCTCGCGCGCCGTGGCCTCGCTGTGGTCGCGGCCGCGGCCGATCTCGGTCCCGAGGAACTCGGAGCCCTGACGCTCGGCGTAGTTGATCGGCCCGATCTTCTCGCTCATGCCGAGCTCTGTGACCATGGCCTTGGCCATCTCGGTGGCGCGCTTGATGTCATCGAAGGCGCCGGCGGAGATGTCACCGCAGAAGACTTCCTCAGCGGCGCGACCGCCGAGGGCGAGGGCGAGCTGGCCGAGCATGCGCTTCTTCTGCATGTGGTAGCTCTCCTTGTCCGGCATGATCCAGGTCACGCCGAGCGAGCGACCGCGCGGCACGATCGAGACCTTGTGGGGGTCGTCGATCTCGGGGATCGTCGCCGCCACGACCGTGTGACCGGCCTCGTGGTAGGCGGTGATGCGCTTGTCCTCGATCTCGACCTTGCGCGACTTCTTCTGGCGGCCAAAGCGCACCTTCTCGCGGGCCTCGTCGAGGTCATCGAGGGTGATGGCATCCTTCTTGGCGAGCGCCGCGCGGATCGCAGCTTCGTTGACGATCGCCGCGAGGTCGGCGCCGGAGTAGCCCGGGGTGAGCCTGGCGATCGTGGTCGGAACGGCGTCCGGCGCGGTCTTCACCTTCTTGAGGTGCACACGCAGGATCTCCTCGCGGCCCTCGAAGTCGGGTAGCTCGATCGTGACCTCACGGTCGAAGCGGCCCGGG
>SXGT01473981.1_pt1 | contig 31003 bp, 22 predicted proteins | sample 3176221 | NCBI WGS metagenome assembly SXGT01 (sample SAMN11356862, study PRJNA531348) | freshwater metagenome | isolation source: freshwater sample F1-120 | place: China: Fuxian Lake, Yuxi | collected 2017-12-25
GCCGAGGTAGTCCTCCGCGGTCTTCTTCATCTTCTGCAGGATCATCGCCGAGATTTCCTGCGGGCTGTGTTTTTTGCCCCGGAGCTCGACCCAGGCGTCGCCGTTCTCGGCACGGCCGACCTTGTAGGGCAGGACCTTGGCCGCCCGCTGGACCTCGGCATCATCGAAACGGCGACCGATCAGCCGTTTGACGGCGAACACCGTGTTCTCGGGGTTGGTGACGGCCTGGCGTCGTGCGATCTGACCGACCAGCCGCTCACCGCTATCCGAGAGGGCGACCACCGACGGAGTCGTGCGGGTCCCCTCGGAGTTGGCGAGGACCGTCGGGTCGCCCGCCTCGATGATGGCCACGCACGAGTTGGTCGTCCCGAGGTCGATGCCGATGATCTTGCCCATGATGTCCGTTGCCTCTTTTTTTATCCCGGAGCGGTGCTCCGGGTCGATGGTCTGTCGTGGCCCCCGTGGGCGCTCGTAAATCCGCCCGTGCGAGTAAGGCCGATCGTTCTGCTGACAAGGTCCGGGGTCAGTTTCCGACCGCTGGACCCGGTCCTCGCGAGACCGTCACACGGGCGGGCCGCAGCAGGCGGTCGTGCAGCCGGTAGCCGGGGTCGTGCTCGATGAGGATGCTTCCGGCCGGCAAGGCGGTGCTCTCGATCTGCCCTAGAGCTTCGTGCTCGGCGGGATCGAAGACCTGACCGGCGGCTTCGACCCGCCGCAGTCCGTGCTGGGCGAGTCCGGCCAGCAGTTGCTGCAGCACCATCGCTACCCCTTCGCGCAACGAGGCGATGGCGGGGTTTCCCGCCGCCGCCTCCGCGGACGCGGCCAACGCCCGCTGGAGGTTGTCGAGCGCCGGCAGGATCTCGCGCAACAGGGGCTCGCCCGCATAGCGCGCGGCTTCGGCGCGGTCCCGCTGCATGCGCCGCTTGAAGTTCTCGAGCTCGGCCCGCTCCCGCAGCACGCGGTCGGCAAGACCCGCCGCATCGTCCGCCCGCGCCGAGAGGTCGGCCGCCAGCTCCCGGATGCGGGCGTGCGCCTCTTCGATCGTTGCCGGCAGGGGCTCGGGTCCGATCTCGGCGGGATCACTCGCGGGGTCGGCCGGCCGGACGCGGGCGCCGTTTTCCTCGGAGTCGTCGAAACCGTTGGTGCTCATCTGAACCTGGAAGCCGCGAACGGGCGATCCCCGTCCCGCGAGCCGCGAGAAACTAAGGTCAGCCCCGAGGCCTGTCAACGTGACCGGGACCGAGATCTGCACGGAGATCGAACGCCAGCTCATTCTCGTTGCCAACCGAGGCCTGTCCACGTGACCGGGACCGAGATCTTCTCTCGCCGGGGGCTTCGGGCTGGCAGTGGCCGGTGCTACCTGTGGGTCGTGGCACGCCGGGCGAGCCTGAGCACTCCCGCGATCGTGCTGCGCACGGTCGACTTCGGTGAGTCCGATCGCATCGTGACCGTTTTGTCGCGCGACTTTGGCAAGTTCACCGGCATCGCCAAGGGGGCGAAGCGTTCGCGCCGGCGCTTCTCGGGTGCGCTGGAGATTTTCGCGCGCATCCGCCTCGATTTTCAGCGTCGGCGGGACAGTCAGATGGCGTTCCTCGAACGCGCCGTGGTGCGCGCGCCCTGGCCGGCCCTCGTCCAGTCGATACCGCGCTACACGGCGGCGGTGCATGTCATCGAGGTCGCGGATAAAATATCGGTCGAGCATGAAGTCGGCGACGATCTCTTCCAGGCAATTGACGCGGCACTCGATTGCCTCGGCCAAGCCGATCCCGGACGGTTCGTGTTGCGCTTGTTCGAGCTGTCCGTTCTGGCGGCCGGCGGCTGGCGGCCGCGTTTCGACGTCTGCGTCGTCTGTGGTCGGGCGCCCGCCGCGCCAGGCCATGCGGCCTCGCTCGATGTCGATGGTGGTGGGGTGCGCTGTGCGCGTTGTGCCCGCGACGGCGGCCTGCGGCTGCACCCCGAGACCCTCGGCTGTCTCCAGCTTCTCGAAGCGGCGAGTCGCAACCATCGCGCGCCACGCTTTGAGGTCGAGGGCGAGATCGAGGCGTGGCTCGAGTGCCGCCGCGAGGCCGGGCCGGGTGCCCCGGCGAGCCGGTCGCGAGCGCTACCGCGAGTCGATCAGGAATTGCGGACAGCTCTCGTGCTCATGCTCGGACCGCACTTGCGTTCACCGCTGCGGGCTCTCGAAGTTCTCCCCCATCTGCGGGCCCCCGGCGAGGGTATCGGCAAAAATCTTGGCAATGGGAGCGAAGCGTCGTTCGCCGAGCAGTCGGTCGAGGCGACCGGCGAGGTGGCGGCGGCCGATCGCGTTGAAGCAGCGCACATGGAGTGGGGTCCCGGGCAACTTGGGTGAGTCCGGGTCGATCTCCCACGGGTGGAGGTAGACGACCGCCGGACCCTGCTCGGCGGCGTGGCGGTCGAGGTAGTGGCGGAAGAACCGGTAGGGCAGGCCGCGCAGGGCGAAGCCGCCCGCCGCGAGCGGCAGCACGTGGCCTGTCGGCAGGCGCTCCAGAGGGAGCGGGATCTCCCAGAGCCCGCAGGGCAGGCGCACCGGTCCGGGAAGCGTCGACAGCCGGGGATCGCCGCGCCCGCTCCAACGCAAGGGCATGAAGCTCGCGTCGTAGCGGAAGCCCGCCGCCGCGACGGCATCGAGGGCGGGCAGTTGCGTTGCGTCGATGAAGTAGGGCGCACGAAACCCAGCGACCGCGACCTGGGCTGCGTCCTCGACCATGTGCCGAGCCTGGCGGAGTTCGTCGGTGAGCGCCGCCGAGGCCACACCGGGCAGGCGGCGGTGGTGGAGGCCGTGGCAAGCGATCTCGTGACCGGCCGCGTGGGCCGCGCGCATCAATCCAGTATTTTTGCGGGCGACATCGGCCAGCACGAAGAGGGTGGCCCGCACCTGGTGGCGTGCGAACAGGTCGAGCAGTGCCTGCAGATTGCCGGCGACGCGGTGGCCCCCGCGGGCGATCTCGGCGGCACTGGCCGGCATGGGCCCGCGGCTCGAATCATGGAACCAATCCTCGACGTCGATCGAGAGAGCGTGCTGTACCGCCATGGCCGCAGTCCGGTCGGCCATCACCGTCTACCCGTTCGCAGGTGGGGCAAGAGGCGTCCCGTGGTGCGGCAGTACTCCGTCCACCGCGCCCCGTAGCGACGTGCAAGACCCTGTTCCTCGATCGAGATACGGGCCATGGCGGCCGGGAGCCACAGGACAAACGTCGCGACGAGCGCAAGTGGGCTCCGGGTCAGCAACGAGGTGGCGATGCCCATCAGCCCGATGGCGGCGTAGCTCGGGTGGCGGATCACCCGGAACGGACCCGTCTGAACCAGCTCTTGCTCGCTCGTCAGCACGATGGCGACCCGGAAGGCCTCTCCCATTTCGCGCTGCGTGAGCTGGCGGAGTCCGAACGCCGCGGCAAAGAGCGTGGCGCCGAGGAGATCGACGAGCCCTGCCGCCGGCACACCGTGGCGCCGATCGAAGGCCGCCCCGGCCAGCACCGCGACGAACGCCGCCTGCATCGCGAAGCCGCTTGCATCACGGGCGCGCTCGGCGCATTCGCGTCGCGCCAGGTCGGCCATCGTCACCCCGGCCGCCACGCTGAGCGCCCACACGGTGGCGTTGGCGCAGCCCCCGGCGCTCGCGACCACGAGCACCGCCGCGAGCCCACGCAGGAGCGGGCCGAGCCATGCGCGCGGGGTCTCCACGGCGCCGACCCTAGCAGTGGGGCAGGCGAGAGATCGACGCCATGCCCGCGAGCGTGGCTCAACGCGCCGAGAGGCGATTCTGCTTCTCGACGGCGTTGCAGGCACAGGAGGCGCGGCTCCACGTGCTCTCGGGAGATGATTCGGCGTCTCCACGGCGTTGCCGGGACGGTGAGCAGTGGCTCAACGTGCCGCCGCCGAGGTGATTCTGCCTCTCGACGGCTGTGCGGCGACAGGAGGCGTGGCTCAACGTGCCGGGAGGTACTCCTGCGATTGCCCGCGATGCGGTTATGGCGACGCGCAGGCGAGGAGGAGTGGCTCAACGTGCCGGGAGGTACTCCTGCAGCAGCCGGGCGAGGCCCTCGGCACCGAAGGGTTTGACCAGGTAGTCGCTGGCTCCGGCGCGGGCCGCTCGTTCGCGGTGCTTGGTCGAGCCGCGCGAGCTGCAGACGACAACCGGGAGTGCTGCCAGCCGGGGATCGGCGCGGACCAGGGCGAGCAGCTCGTAGCCGTGCATGCGCGGCATCTCGAGGTCGGTGATGAGCATTCGGTAGCGCCCACAGCGCAGCTTCTCGAGCGCGTCGAGTCCATCAACCGCAGTATCCACGCTGCAGCCGGCGGCGCGCAGGAAGTGGACCGCGAGCTTGCGCACCGAGATCGAGTCGTCCACCCAGAGTACGTCGGCGCTCGGGCCGGCGGGTGCGGTGACACGACTTGGGCTGGCCGGCCTACTCCTGCCTTCGCGACTCAGTCGCAGGAGCCCCGCCGCGTCGAGGCAGAAGAGGACCCGGCCGTCGCCCGAGAAGGTCGCTCCAGAAATCCAGGTGTGGGCCGCGAGCAAGGGACCGAGCGGGCGCATCACCGCCTCGCGCTGGCCCTCCACGCGATCGAAGAGCACGGCGATCTTCTCGTCGCCGGTGCGCAGCACGGCGGCTGTGTTGCCGAGCCCGGTTTCCGGATCGCCGCAGACGTCCGCCAGCGGCAGGGCCGGAACGGTGGTCGCACCGAGACGCAGTCGATCGACGCCGTCCTTGCTGTCGAGTTGCCCCGGATCGAATTGCACCATCGTCTCGACGCTGGAGAGGGGAACTGCGAAGAGCCGCTCCCCGCTGCGCAGCAGGAAGACCTGATCGATCGCGGTGAGCAGCGGCACGCGGATCACGAATACCGTGCCCTGTCCGGCCACGCAGTCGAGAGCGATCGAACCGCGCAGCCGTTCGACCTCCGCTGCCACGACATCCAGGCCGACGCCACGGCCGGCGACCGCCCCGACGGTGTCGCGGGTCGACAAGCCGGCCGCGAAAATGAATCGGGCGATCTGGCTGCGCGAGAGGACCGCGCTCGCGGCGACGCGGCCCGAGCGCACGGCCTTGGTGTGGATCGCGTCGAGATCGAGACCGCCGCCGTCGTCGCGCACGGTGACCTCGATCGCACCGTCGCGTGGCGTTGCTGCGATCTCGACGGTGCCCAAACGGCTCTTGCCCCGGCTCTGGCGCAGGCTGGGCGATTCGATGCCGTGCGAGACGGCGTTGCGCACGAGGTGGAGCAACGGACCGGCGAGAGCCTCGACGAGGCCTCGGTCGAGTTGGGTCTCGCCGCCGTGGCAGACGAGCCGCGCTTCGCGGCCCTCCAGTCGCGCGGCCTCGCGCGTCGCCCGCTCGAGTCGGCGGAAGAGGGCGTCGAGCGAGACCAGGCGCATGCTCGTGACCGTGCGTTGCAGGCCCGAGGTGACCTTGGAAATCTGGCGGCTCTCCTCGCCGAGGCCCACCAGGATCTCGCCGATCTGCTCGACCATCTCCGCAGCGTCGTTCGTGAGTTCGACCAGACTGCGCGTGAGCACGCCCAGGTCGTCGTACTTGTCAAACTCGAGATCTGTGAAATCTGTGAGCGAGGCGACACGGGCCGGGGTGCCGGCGCGACGCGGCTGGCCGGCCCGCGCCGGGGCGCCTGGTTCTTCGGTGGCGGGGGGGATCGCCCGCGCCGGTGGCCCCTCGGGGAACTCGAAGCTGCGCAGGCCCTCGATCGCGTCGCGCAGCCGCAATCGCCCCTGCGCGAGCCGATCGCCGAGGTCGCGGCAGGCGGCCATGCCGTCCTCGAGGCGGGTGCGGCTCACGACCAACTCGCTCACGCGGTTCATGAGCTGGTCGAGGCGGCTGGCGTGGACTCGCACCACCGCGCTGTCGTCGCCGCGGTGCGGCAGGGGAGCTGCTGCCGGCGCATCGTCAATGATCGCTGGAGCCGGCACCGTCGCGGGCGCTTCTCGCACGCTTGCCCGCGCCGGCGACACGGGGGCGAGCAGGCCAGATATTCGTGGTGTGATGTCGTCGAGAATCCGGCTCGAATGGGCGACGCCACGGGATTCGGCGACCAGGCCAGCCACGGATTCGCCGAGTTCGAGCAGGCAGGCCAGCAGAGGCTCGGCCGCGACCGAAAAGCGTCGCTCGATGATGTCTTCGAGCAGACTCTCGCCGCCGTGGAGCTGGGCTGCCAATGGCTCGAGACCGACCGAGGCGGCCGCACCCTTGAGGGTGTGAAACTGCCGGAAGAGCAGGCGTAGGGGGGCGTGATCCGTGGGCGCTCGCTCCAGCATGAGGAGCGCTTCCTCGATCCCCTCGAGAGCCGCGTCGGCGTCGAGCGCAAAGGCCTCCATCAGCTCGGGTTCGATCGCGGTGGGGCCGACGGGCTCGACCATCGAATTCTGTGCGGCCGGGCCGGCGGCTGGCTTTGCGCTCGCTGTGTCGAGCGCGGAATGACTCGGCTGGATGGATGGCGCGGCGTCCTCTCCCGCGGGGAGGGAGCCCGTTGGGTCCGCGCTCGCGGCACTCCCGGCCGCGAGGATCTCCGCGAGCGCGGCGTCCGCGGATGCCGGATCGGGCGCATCGTCGTCGTTCATCGACGCGCGAGCTGCATCGAGCGCGAGTGCGAGCGCATCCGCGGGCGCCTCTCGACCGGCAGCCTGATAGACGCGGCGGATCTCGTCGGCTGCGCGCTCGACGATTGCGGGTTCGAGCGGAAAGGCCTCGTCCTCGAGCTCCTCGAGGACGTCCTGCACTGCTTTCCCGCAGCGCTCGAGATCGGTGCGCCCGACGGTGGCAGCGCTGCCCTTGATCGTGTGAAAGATCCGCCCGAGATCGGCACACGCGGCGGGCTGACGGGCCGGATCTGCGAGCGCTTCGAGCAGTTTCGGGACCGGGTCGAGCAACTCCTCGAGCTCCGTTGCGAAGGTCTCGGCGAGGATGGCTGCGAACTCCGCATCGATCGTGTCGGCTCCGGCCTCGATCGAGGGATCCGCCGCAGCAACCGTGTCGGCCCCGACCTCGGGCGTACCCTCCCACGGCGTGTTCGGGATCAGAGCCTGCCCGGCCAAGCGCTGCTGCTCGGCCGATGCCTCTGGCACGTAGTTGGCGAGCAGATCGCAGCTCTCGGCAACGGCTGCGCCGATGCGGTCGAGCGCCGAAACAGTCCGAGCCGCAGCCGTCGGCATTCGGGCGTGGTCGCTTCGTCGAGTCGTGGCATCCGGCGCTGGCCCTCCGGCGTCGTCGCCTCGCCGAGCCGTAGCCGCCCCGTCACTAGGATTGACGGTCTGCGCGGCACCAGGCTCGGTTTCCGGCGAAGGACTCTCCATTCCGTCTCCGTTCAAGCCGCCGGTCGGGTCTCGGGGAGATCGAGTGCGCGTGCGACTTCGCGCAGATCGCGCATCGCGCGCGCGCTCTCCTCACCCGAGTGCGAAAGCAGAGTCGCGGTCTCTGCGAGGCGCGCAAAGCTCTGTTGAAGGTTCTCGACCGCGTCGGCCTCGCCGTCGGCGCTCGCGGCGACATGCCGGAGCGCCTCGCTGGTGTCGCCGATCGCCGCGAAGGCCCGGTCGAGCGCCTCGGAGGCCGCGCCCGCAGCGGCGGCGTGAAGATCGAGTCTCTCCGACTGCCGCTCGAGCCCGCCGACCGCGTCGCCGACGTCCGAGCGCACACCCTCGATCAGGCGCTCGACCTCTCGCGCCGCGGCCGAGGCGCGCTCGGCGAGCTTGCGCACCTCCTCGGCCACCAGCGTGAAGCCCTGGCCCTGCTCACCGGCGCGTGATGCCTCGATGGCCGCGTTGAGCGCGAGCATGTCCGTCTGCGCCGAGAGCTTGGAGATCGAGCCGACGATTGCCGCCACCTGCATCGAGCGCTCGCCGAGACGTTTGATCTTGATGGTGGCGGCTCGAGTGTCACGCTGCAGTCCCTCCATCCCCGTGAGAAGATCGTCGATCGCCTCTCGGCCGAGACGCGAGGCATGTTCGGCGCGTCGACCGAGTTCGAGGGTCTGCGCGCAACCCGCTTCGAGCGCTTGGTGAGCCTGACGAACTTCGCCCGCCGAGCGCCCGCCCTGACCACATTCGCGGCCCTGGTCGCGCGCGCCGGTGCGGGTCCGTTCGACCAGCGCGTGGAGGCGCCCCGTCGTCGTCTCGAAGCGGCTGGCCGTGTCGCGTAGGCGGGTTCTCAGCTCGGCGTTTGTGGCAAGGATGGCCGCGGCCGCTGCGCTGACCGGGGCGAGCAGCCCGCTGGTGGGGGGAAACACCGGGGCGTCACCGGCAGCCAGGGCAGGGGAGAGCGCGCTTGCGAGTGCCTCGGCCTCGGCGGCGATGCGGGCACGCTCTTGCCCGGCGCGCGCCTGCGCCTGGACGCGCTCCGCAAGTAGTTGATTGACTAGACGCGCGATCTCCCCGGCCGGGCCGCTGGGCTCGGGCAGTGCTGCTGGTTCCGCGCTGCGCTGGGCCCGGGTCGCAGCATCGAGGGTCGTCCGCAGTCGGGCGGCGAATCTTTGCCACTGCCGCCGGCCGATCCACCCGCCGAGGATGCCGCCGAGCAATGCGGCGACGAGTATGCTCGCGGCGGCCGGGGTGAGTTCTCGCAGCAGTGCTGCGCGCGGCAGTTCGGCGGCGAGAACCCAGCGTTGCCCACCGGCTTCGAGTGGTCGCCATGCCCCGAGCAGGCCGTCGCGGAGCGTGCCCAGAGCGCCGAGGTGCGGTTCGCCCGCGAGCGCTTGACGCAGGCCCGGCGAGGCGTCGGCGAGGAGCTCGGCGTTGCTGGTCGCGGCGCGGGTGAGGCGCGGGCCGGCCCGCGCGAGTTCTCCGGAGGTTTCTGAATCAAGTGTGCGACCCCGCGGAGCAGCGCTCGCCGGCGCGCCGAGTGCCGTGCCGTCGGGCGCGACCAGGAGGAGTTGGCTTGCGACCACGGGTGCGAGCAGCGAGCGTGTGAGGCGGTCTGCGGGAAAGGTCGCGACCAGCAGCGAGCGCGCCGGGCCCATCTCCGCAGCCGCGGGCAGTGGGGTCAGGACATGAAAGAAAGGCGGCGCGCCGGCACCGGCTCGGCCCTGTCGGACCAGCGGGAACCTTGCGCCGGGTGCGGCGGCGGCGAGCGCGGCTCCCAGCGACGCCCCTGTGTTGGCCAGGACGCCCCGATTCGTGGGGTCCTTCCGTCCGGCGCCGAGCGAGAAGAGGACGCGCACATTTCCGCCATCGACGAGCCGCAGGTCTGCGGCGCCGAGCCGGAGCATCGCCTCGTCGAGCCACGGTCGATGCGCTGCGGCACCGCGTTGCCTACCCGCCCGGCGCGGAGAGGGGTGGACCTTGGCCGGGGGACCGCCCTCTGGGCCGTCGCTTCGCTCGGCGATCGCTTGCGCGAGGCGCGGATCACCTGCCAGCCCATCGAGACGCTCGCTCACGCGGGTGAGCTCGCCGAGCACGCTGCGTTCGGCGGCGGCCGCAGCGGCGTCGAGCCGCGCGAGAGCCGTCGCTTCGATCTTTTGATGCACGAGGATGAGTCCCGCGGCACCGCCCGCGACGATCATGAAGAAGACCGTGGCGGCGACACGCAGGCCGCCGCCACGCCCGGAATCTATGCCGGGCATGCGGCGCGCACTGGCGACCCGTGTCCGCGGCCCATCGGCCTCTCGTCTATGCGCGGCCATCGCAATTCGGTCCTTCCAGGAGAGAGCCGGCCGCGGGGCCGGGCGAGCCCGCGAGCGCGGCACGAAAGCCCTCCGCCAGCAGTCGCGCGACCTCGTCGAGCAGTGCTTCAGGATCGAGCAGAGTGAAGGACGAGCCGTTTTTCTCGACCTCTCCCCGTGCCGCACCTTGCGATTTCACGGGGTCGCGCGGTCCTTCCCAGGGCGCGAGGTGCACGACGCCCAGGACGTTGTCGGCGGCCAACCCGAAACGGCGGTCGCCTCGTCCGACCACGATCCAGGTCGCGCTGACAGCGGCCGTGCCGGCCTCGAACGCAAGCACGTGTTCAGGTGCGACGAGTGCCACGGCCTCGCCGCGCAGATTGAAGACTCCGAGCAGGTCGGCGGCCGCACCCGGCATGGCCGTCAAGGGACGGGGCTCGATGACCTCGGTGGCCCATGCGGTGGACAAGCCAAAGCATCGGGTGCCACACCGGAAGACGCAGAGATCCCCCGTAATGCTCACAGGACCACGACCTCCAGCATTTCGGCGGCGCTGCCGGCCGCGAGACCGCCGGGCACGTTGGCCAGGCCGCGGGCCAACTCGCGCAGCGTGGCCGCGAGTTCGGCGATGCCCACGCGCATCTCGCCGGGCGAGAATGCCGCCGCAGATCCCGGGAGAGCGTCGTCTGTCCGAGGGAGGGCGTCTCGCAGCGCGGGGCCTTCGTCAGCCGAGACGGATTTTGGGGCGGATGACGGATCGGGCGGGCTGATGGCATCGCTCGGCAGGGCCCGGACGAGGCGGATCTGGCGGGGACCACCGTGTTCGGGTGTCGCGAGGCGTGCCACCACGCCGGCTATTTGGGCCGGCGGCAGGTCGGTCAAGACGACGGCGCAGGGCCGCAAAAGGTGGGCGAGAACCTCGAAGGCCGACTCGTCCGGCGCGACGAAGAGGCGCGGCTCGTCGATCGTCCGGGCGAGTTCGGCCAGCGCATCGGCGTGGGGTTCGTGCGGCGACGCGAGGGCCAGGACGGCGGTCCCACCATTGTGTCGCGGCGCGGGGCTCGGCAGGCTGCGTGTCAGTGAGCAGAGTTGTCGATGCGCGTCGAGAAGGATTTCATCGATGGAGACCAGCGCGCCACGCGGGTCCAGTACCCAGCGTCCCCGGCTCGCAGCGAGGCCCTGACGTCCGGCGTCGAGCAGGCGGCAGAGCTTTGCGATTCCCTCGCGCATCTCGTCACGTGACCGGGTTTCCGCAGCCCCGAGCCCCTCGAGCACGTGGCGGAGCAGCGTGTCCAGCACGGCCTCGCGATGAGCACGGAGCGGTGTCGCCTGGGTTCCTGGCCCGGATGAACTCGCTATCGGGGCACGTGGCTGGGCGGCCGGCCGGGACGAGAGAGCGTTTTCGACGACCGACACGACGAGGCCCGGCTTGAAGGGTTTTGTGATGTAGGTGACGACGTTGCGCGCGTCGCGGTAAGCCTCGCGCACCGACGCTCCCTTGGCCGAGACCAGCACGATCGGTGTCGCGGCGGTCTGGGGCAGACTCTCCAACGCGGTGCAGACGTCGGGCCCGCGCATGTCCGGCAAAACATAATCGAGCACCACCAGCGTTGGGCCAAAGGAACGCGCCCGTTCGATCGCCTCGCTGCCGGTAGCGGCGAATTCGAGTTCGAAGCCCTTTGGGCGGAGGATGAGCTCCAGGGCACGCCGGATCGTGGCCGAATCGTCGACGATGAGGATCCGTGGCGTCACGCGTCGTTTCCTGCGCTCGCCCAGCCGGTGGCCATCGGCCCTGCGGCGAGAGCCTCGGCCCGCAGCAGAAGAACCAGTTCGCCGGCGAGATCGAGCAGGTGTCCGGCGGGTGTGCCGTCGGCCATCTGCCAGGCCAGAGGATGCGGCCGCGCGTTGCCGAGATCGATGTCGCGGACGCCGAGACATTCCTCGGCAACCACGGTGAGTGGCATGGGATCCGGGGGGAGATCGCTTTCGCTGTCGCGCCTGTCCCCGTCAAGCCAAGTGAGAGGTGCGGCGACCAGATGCAGGCGCCAGCGTGCCGGGGCCACCTCGTCGGTGGGGTGGAGAAGTGCTGTGAGGTGCGCCTCCGAGGTCACGCCGGGCGCGGGTTCGGCGACCCGATCGAGATCCAACACGGCCTCGATCGGCACGCAGACCTCCAGGCCGGCTGCGCGCAGCCGCAGTACCCGTAACCGCGTGCCCGCGTCCCGCTCCGAACTCACCACACCAAGCCCTCGTCACGGCGATTCCCGGTCGCCCGCCGGAGGGTTCGGCCGCTCCTCCCGCAAACTTGAACTCGTGCGATGGCGCCGAGAGGGCAGACTCGGCCACTTCGCTCAGCCTCGACCAAATGCGGCCGGGCCGCCACGGTGGTCCCCATCAAGTCGAGCCGCGCGCGATCCGAACCTCTCGTCGAGGGACCGTGGTGGAGTTCGGGCAACGAGTGGCCGCCCGGGAGGCCTACCTGCGCGAGACGTCCGATTCTGCGCCGACCTCGCGCCGAGGGGTTCATCAAGCACTCGTGCGCGCGCTCGAGCTGCGAGCCGAGACGGCCCTGCTCCGCCTCGATGCGGAGATGGTGCTCGCGGGTGAGACCGCTTCGGCGCAGCGCGGTCCCAGGCTCTTGACGATACTCGCGCAGGCGCTGGGCCTCGACGCGGTCGCTTTCCTGCCGGCACGGCCGGGCCGCGCGGTGGTGGCGACGGACCGGCTCTCGTCCGAGGTGATCGACCGCCTGTGCCCGCAGCCGGCCTCGGCTCGAGTGGTCGATGACCCGGTACGCGTGTCGATCGAGGACGGGCGGGTGCGTCTCCTCGCCCGCGGCACGACCCACCCGCTGCTCGGTGGTCTGCGCGAGATTCACGGCTGGATCGAAGCGCTCGCCGTGTTGCCGCTGCGGCGACTCGGCAGCGAGGGGGCACTGCTGCTCTTCTCGGCCGACGCCGAACTGCTTCGGCCCGAGTTGCTCGCGGGTCTTGGTGGCGTGGCGCATTGCGTGGCGCTGCTCCTCTCGGCTCCGTCGGAGAGCGCGTCGGAGTGCCGTGACGAGAGTGCGCCGGGTGGCGAAGCCGAGCGCGCGTGGGTCGAAGTCGAGGAGCTGCGCCACCGTTTGCGTGAGGCGGCCGAGCGCGAGACCACCGAACGCGGCGCGTTCCAACTTGGCGAACGCGAGCTGCAGGCGGAGCACGACACGATGCAGCTCCGCCTGACTCAGTTCGAGGTGGAGTGCGTGGCGAGTGCGGAACGGGTACGCGCACTCGAGGCGGAGCGAGACGCATTGGCGACCGAGTGCGCAGCCGTGGCGGCGCGGTGCGCGGGGTTGGAACTCGCGCTCGACGCGGCGTCGGAGACCGCGGGCAGCGACGCGCTCGTGAGGGTGGCGGCGTCGGTTTCGGCCCTCCCGGAGTGTTCTGCCGGGAGGTCGAGCGCGTCCCCGGAGGCTTCTGCCACCACGGGGCTGGCCGGTTCTCTCGACGTCGAGGAAGCCGCGGCGGAACCCGCAGTATTCGAACTGCCCCTGACGGGCGACGAAATCGAGGTCGACGTTCTGGCGCTCGAGGTGACCGAGGCATGCGATCCGGTGGACGAAAACATCGACCTCACGTTTTCACTCACCGACGGGGTCGTCCCGCCGGCCGACCCACTCGACGTCGTCTCCGGAGCGATCGACCTCGCGTCCTCCCTCGCCGACGGAGTCGAATCGACATATGACGAGGTGGCCAGCCTGTTCCCTCTGCCCGACGGAAGCGCTGAGGCGGCGGGCGGCCGGGAGCTCGCCGGAGTCACGCGCGACGCGGCCACGCCGCAGGCCTGCCATCGTCCGCTTGTGCTGGTGGAGCAAAGTGGAGTGCTGCGCGAGAGGGCGGCCCACTTCGCCGACGATCGCGGCCTGGAACTCTGGCAGGACGAAGTGCCGCTGCCGCCGGGTGCCGAAGCACTCCTGATCGCCAATCTCTTCGACCGCGATCTTGCGCCGACTCTGGCGCGGGTCGTTGGCGGCCGCCGGCGTCACCGGGCGTTCGCGTATGCCCACGATCCGGAGGCGGACGCCGGTTGCGTGCTCGGGCCGGTGGACTGGCTGGCGCGGCCGGTGCAGCCCGAGGCTGCCGAGAGCGTGCTCGCCGCAGGCGGTGCGACACGGGGCGGCAGCGCGCTCGTGGTCAGCTCGCAGATGCGCGAGCTGGTGGGCGTTCGCGAGGCGCTGCTCCGTCTCGATACCGCCGGCTCGGTCGCATTCGATGCCCGCCAAGCGGTCGATCTGCTCGACATCATCCGCCGTCCCTGCGTGCTCGTCGTGGACCTGGCCCCCGATCCCACCCGCGGTCTCGCGCTCGTGCTCGAGCTGCGCCGCGACGAGCGGGTCGCGAGCACGCCGATGGTGTTGCTCCTGCCCGAGCATTTTGATCCCGACCGCCTGCGGCGTGAGGCACTGCGTGGCGGGCTGCTCGCGCCCGCCTCCAGTGCGGCGATCGAGCGCCTGATGGACGTGGCGACGCGCGACGCGGCCTGACGCACCGGTCGGTCACCGGCAAAGGTGCCGCCACTCGCGACAGGAGGCTCCCGCTGAAACAAGGAGCCCACGTGATCACCGTCATCGGTCGCAGCCCGCGCGAGGACGCCTGCAAAGCAGCCGCCCGACTCGCCCGCACCGCCTTGAACGGAACCCCAGGGTGTCGCAGCCGGCGCGAGGACGCCCGCAAAGCCGCCGCCGCTCGGCGCGATGGTCTCTGCGCCGCGCACGGGGTCGGCGAGCTTGTCGACGCGAGCCAAAAAGCAGCCGCCGCTCGAGACGAGGGTCGCTGCGGCCGCCGCGCGTGCACGGGGGAGTGCTTCCGCGCCACGGCGTTTGTGTTACCGACGCCGAGCGCGCCCGGCGGCTCCTTCTCGCCGGAGTGAAGGAGTCGAAGCCAATGTCCGCACCCACGCCTGACACCGGTGATCGCGGCCGCATGGAGCGCGTCGTCAACCTGGCCAAGCGGCGCGGTCTGGTCTTCCAGTCGAGCGAGATCTACGGCGGGCTCGCGAGCTGCTGGGACTACGGCCCGATCGGCGTCGAGCTCAAGCGCAACGTCAAGGATGCCTGGTGGCGCGACATGGTCTGGTCGCGCGGCGACATCGTCGGTCTGGACTGCTCGATCCTCATGCACCCGCGGGTCTGGGAAGCCTCGGGGCACATCGCGGGCTTCACTGACCCAATGATTGACTGCAGGCGCTGCAAGCAGCGTTTCCGTGCCGACCACATCGGCCAGCTCGAGTGTCCGCAGGAGAAGGGCCGCCACCCCGGCGAATGCGCTGGTGAACTGACCGAGGCGCGCCAGTTCAACCTGATGTTCAAGACCTTCATGGGCCCGGTCGAGGACTCGGCCAACGTCGTCTTCATGCGGCCCGAGACCGCGCAGGGCATGTTCGTCAACTTCGAGAACGTGCTCGAGACCCAGCGCCGCAAGCTGCCCTTCGGCATCGCCCAGGTGGGCAAGTCGTTTCGCAACGAGATCACGCCGGGCAACTTTCTCTTCCGCACGCGCGAGTTCGAGCAGATGGAGATGGAATACTTCGTCCGTCCCGGCGACGAGGCGAAGTGGTACCAGTACTGGAAGCAGGAGCGCTTCGACTGGTACGTCCGGCTCGGCATCAAGCCAGAGAATCTCCGGTTGCGCGAGCACGCCACCGACGAACTCGCGCACTACGCGCGCGGCTGTGCCGACGTGGAATACAAGTTTCCATTCGGTTGGTCCGAACTCGAGGGCATCGCGAGTCGCACCGATTTCGATCTGCGTCAGCACGCGGACGCGAGCGGCAAGGATCTGAGCTACTTCGACGACGAGACGCGCGAGCGCTTCAAGCCCTTCGTGATCGAGCCGGCGGCCGGAGCCGATCGCGCCACGCTGGCCTTCCTGGTCGACGCCTTCGACGAGGACGAGGTCGAGGGCGAGACGCGCGTCGTGCTGCGCCTGCATCCGCGGCTGGCCCCGGTGAAGGTGGCGGTGTTCCCGCTGCTGCGCAAGGCCGGTCAACCCGAGAAAGCGCAGGAAATCTTCGCCACGCTGCGCCCCCACATGGTGGCGCAGTACGATCAGGCCGGTTCGATCGGCCGGCGCTACCGCCGCCAGGACGAGATCGGCACGCCCTTCGGCGTCACCATCGACCACACCACGATGGAGGACGGCACGGTCACGCTGCGCGACCGCGATGCGACGACCCAGGAGCGCATCCACCAGAGCGATCTGCGCGCCGAGCTGATGCGGCGGATCTGGGACTGAGGCACTGCCGCTCGGGCGTGGGGTCGGTGCGGTCCCGGAGAGGCCGTCACGAATCGCGGGCGTGATTCAGGAGCCTGCACTTCACCGATCAGTTTGCAGGAGAGACGAGAAGCGGCTTCTGAAGGTAGGTCGCGTTGTTTGATTCGAAGTTTTCCGAGAGTGCATTGGTCGGGTCGATGACGATTCCGAGCCAGTACTCGGTGGGTTCATCGACCTCGGGGATGATCAATTCGACCATCGGGTAGTCCACCGTGCCAAGCGCGAGCGTCATGCTGCCCGTGCCGATCATCCGATCAAGCGTCGTGATCAGCGGGTTGGTGGACAGGAACCATTTGAGGCCTACGGTCTGGGTCGATTTTCCCAGATTCTCCAGGCCGAAGGCAACGAACACGTGCTGCCCGCCATCGATCAGCCAGTGGCCGTTCTCCGACTCGGGTCCGGACGTTTTTTCGCTGTCAAAGTAGGGTTTTATGAAACGATGCGTGCTGTAGGGAAGTTGCCCATCAACCTTGAGCTTCCCGCGCCGTTCCAGGTGAGTGACGGCGACGTCTTCGTAGGAACCGGTGCGCTGGCCGTAGCCGAGATGGTTGGTGATTCCCCAGCTGGCGTCTTCGCCGAGATAGGTCCTTACCCAGGGGGGGGACCACCCGATCCCCCCGTTGGAATGCTCGTGATTGCCGGCGCCCATGATGTTGTACTCGTCGGCTTCATGCTGCAGGCCGGCGGCATGACCAAGTTCGTGCAAGGCGACAGTCGGCAGGTATTCGACGGTGCCCGGTCCGCCGTAGCCCTTCACCTTCGAGGCTGGGGCGTGCGGTGAACGCTGCCAGGATATCTTGGCGTTGAACAGGACGTCCGTCTCCAGGAGATCGGGCCCGGGGGATACCCCATAGCAGTCGTCAACGGAAACCGTGACGCCGATGCGCTCAGGGGTCGTGTCGAAAGAAGACTTGCTGAAGAATATCTCGTTCTGGGAGTTGGAGAGGGCAATGGAAGTGTCGTCGTATGTGAGGGAGAGGTCGTAGCGGCTCGGATTTTCCTCGAAGATCGAGAAGATATCCAGTAGATCGCTCTTCTGAGACGAGGTGGCAAAGCCCTTGGCGGACGCACGGAAGTGGACCGAGGACGATGGCCAGCGAATCGGCACCCCGTCGCAGGTCATGATCACCGCGGCACGGACCGGGGACGCCGCCAGCAGCAACGCCCCGGCTAGCGCAATCATGGTCTTGCGGGAGTTCACGGCGCACCTCGCTCGTCGGTCGGGTGCCCTCGGGGTGGTGTGAGGACCGGATTCCCCTCTGCGGCCGCGTAGGCTTCTGCTTCGAGCCGTTCCTCTTCGGTGCGAGGCTCCTCGGGGACGGGTGACGCCTCCGTCCGGGGCTCACGTGGCGCCGCCTCGGCGAGGCGCTGGATCGCGAACGGGCGCGAGGGGTCGGCTGACGGTGTGACCGGCACTTTCCGCAGGAGAGCCGCGGCCGTGAGCCTCGTGATGGACTCTTGCGTGGTCGTCAGGAGGTCTTCGAATGTCAGCCGATTCTCCAGGCTCGGTTCGGGCTCCTTGGTGCGATCGTCGGGCGACTCGACCTCGACGAGTTGACGAAGTGCCCCGTTGGCCAGGTGGTCGCGCACCTCCGGTAGCTCGCGGCGCGGCCCGATCATCAAGCTGTCATCGGTCGCAGAACGCCCAAGCTCACGGCCCTCGTCGGTCCAGGCCAAGGCATCGATCTCCCGGAACCGACCCGCAGCGCACGAGACGAGAGGACACGCAGCGCGCGTGTTCCCCTTGACGAAGAGCAGGCCTCGCTCCCCGACATCAAAGACCGGTTGCCCGCTCACGCTGAGGAAGCCACGTTTGCCGATGCTGCCACCGCCGAGGAGCCTCAGGGTGATGTTGGTCTGCCCGGAACGGACGGAACCGCGCAGAATCTCGCCGATCTGGAAGCGCACGAAGGTGTGGGGCAGACTCGTCAGCCGTCCCGGAACTTCCAGCGAGTCGTGGTAGCTGACATCGACGACCGAACCCACGAAGATCAGCTCTGCCGCTGTGACGAGCTGATCGATGGTGGGCCACGGGACGGACGTCGAGGAGGCTCTTGCCGGCGACGGTCGCATCAAAGCCAGAGCCACTCCGAACACTGCTGCGGCCGTCGGTCTTCGCCATCTGTCGAGGAGCGTGATCTGGTGTCCTTTCCCGGGAGCAGGGCGCCCGGCCTTCGCCGGGACCAGCCCCTCGCCGCTGGCCCAAGCCGAGAGTAGATGTGCAGTCGGAGCCCCCGTCTTCCGCAGGAGCTCACACAATCGCGCTTTTGCCATCGGGGCGCCCCTCTCCTTGTTGGAGTCCATGCGTCGTTCGCGGGCAGACGGCGAACCCAGTCCGTCGGCCGCACGGCCGCTCTCTGGGGTAGCGTTCATTCTCCATGAACCGTTGTTCACGGCCTGCGGCTGCATCCCTTCCCACGACCATGCCCTGGGGGGCCAAGGTCCCTCTCCCGAGCATAACCCTGCCAAGAGGGGGATCCTCCGGGAAGGCGAACTCTCGTCTCGGGGGCGATTTCGGTCCTCTTGCGCACGAGAGACGTCCGGGGAGGGCGGATCTTCGAGACCATGGCGTTGCCGGCGAGTGCGGGGTGGAGGGCGTAGCGGATCGCGTCAGGACGGGCTGGCGGCGCGCGCGCCGGCCAGCTTCAGACGGTGGGTCCTTGGGGAGTCGCGTGCGCTTTGGTCTGACATCTCCGGTCGTGACGTTGACGCCACGCGGGCACGGAGCGTGGGAGGAATCGGCGGGTGCGCCCGAGCTCGCCGCGATCGCGCGCGCTGCCGATCGCCTCGGGTTCCACCACTTGACCTGCTCGGAGCACGTCGCGATTCCCGAAGGTGTGGTCGCGACGCGCGGCGGGCGCTACTGGGATCCGCTCGCGACTCTGGGCTATCTTGCCGCTGTCACCGAGAAAATCAGACTCGCGACCCACGTCGTGGTCCTGCCCTACCACCACCCGCTCGAGGTTGTGAAGCGCTACGGCACGCTCGACCGCCTCGCGCAGGGGCGCCTGATCCTGGGCGTCGGTGTGGGCAGCCTCGAGGAGGAATTCGCTCTGCTCGGGGTGCCCTTCGCCGATCGAGGGCCGCGCTACGAGGACCATCTCCGGGCGCTGCACGCCGCCTGGGGTCGCCGCGAGCCCGTGTACGCGGGCAGCCACTTCCGGTTCTCGGGTTTTGTGATCGACCCCTGCGCCACGAGCGAGCATCCGCCGCTCTGGCTCGGCGGCCGCTCACCGCGCTCGCTGCGGCGCGCGCTCGAGTTCGCCGACGGCTGGGATCCCTTCCACCTCGCGATCGACGAGCTGCGCCTGCTGCTGGCGAGGGCGCGCGACTGGCCGCTCTGGCGCGAGCGCGACGAGCGAGGCGAGCCGTGTGCGCTGATCTTTTCGCCAGACCAGGTCTTTGACCTGACGACGGCCGCCGGCCTCGCGGGCCAGCGCGAGCAGGTCGAGCGCTACCAGGAGATTGGCACCGACGTGCTCTCGCTGCGGTTCCGTGCCCGCAGCTGTGCGCATCTGGTCGAGCAGCTCGAAATCTTCGCGCAGGAGATCGCGCCGGCATTCGAGGTTGGCGCGGCCTGAACTCGCGGCCACGGCCGAGCTGCACGCCGCCCGTGCAAGCTGTTTCCTGCTGCGCGCGGGTGGGGGCACGGTCAGGAGAGGTGGCTCTTTCACATGGTCCCCGGCACAGGCCGTTGGGCTCGCGCAAGCGGCGGGCTCAAAGCGGTGGCGTCGCGAAGCCGAGGAAAATGGGCTCGGGCTCGAGCCTCATGCTGAACCGGCCCTCGACGCCGTCGCGGATCGCGCGGGCGAATTCGACAATCGCCGTACTCGAGCCGCCGCCGTGATGGACCAGTGCCAGCGCGTGTTTCGACGAGAGGCCGATCGGCCCGCGTCTGTGCCCGCGCGTGAAGCCGGCGCGCTCGACCAGCCAGGCGGCGGGAAGCTTGACCAGGGAGGCGCCGGCGGGAGTCGCGTCCGCAGAGGCCCGGCGCGCATCGGCCGGGAAGCGCGGCAGGTCCTCCGGTCGCGCGCAAAGTCCCGTGGCGACACTGTGCGCCGCGATGCGCTCGGCATGTTCGGCCGTCACAACCGGGTTCTTCCAGAACGAGCCGACGCTGCGCCGGTTCTCGTCGGCCGGGTCGGGCACCATGGATTTCGAGCGCCGCAGCGCGAGCACGGCCGCGCGCAATTCGGCGAGTGGGGCTTCGTCGCGCCCGAGCGCTTGCGCCAGCTCCGCGTAGTCGGCCCGTCCGGTCGCACGCATCTCGAGATCGAGCACCACTTCGAGCACGAGCCAGCGTTGCGGATCGCGCCGCAGCGCGCTGTCGCGGTAGCCGAAGGCCAGCTCGGCCGGCCCGAGTTCGACGATCTCGAGCGAGTGGCGATCGAGCACCCGCACCTGCGAGATGAGCGTGGCTACCTCCTGTCCATAAGCGCCAACATTCTGCACCGGTACCGCCCCAGTCGAGCCGGGGATGCCGGAGAGGCATTCCAGGCCGGCGAGGCCGCGCGCCAGGGTGAACGCCACGACCTCGTCCCACGGCTCGCCTGCCGCCACCCGCAGCCGGGTTGCCCGCGCACCGGAAGCGCGCTCAAGCGCCAGGCCGCGCAACGCGGGCTCGAGCACGAGGCCATCGATGCCAGCATCGGACACCACCACATTGGAGCCGCCGCCGAGTACCGTGACGTCGAGGCCGAGGTCGCGCGCCCGCAGCAGCGCGCCACGGACCTCTGCCTCGGTCGTGCAGCGGGCGAACCAGCGTGCCGGGCCGCCGAGCCCGAGCGTGGTCCGAGGCGCGAGCGGCACGTCCGGCGTGAACATCGCGGTCTGCCTACCACGGCTCGGGTCGCGAGGAAGCAGATCACGGCAAGCGCCGATCGAGCGCATGGCCGTGCCGGCGCTCGCGGGTCTCGGACGAACCGGGAGATGCCGGGAGACGGATGTGGCGCCGTGCCGCCATGCCGGCGACCCCGCGATCCACAAGCTTTCGCAGATGCCGTGCCGATGGATACGGCGCCGATTCCTATCACGGTGTCGCATCGGCGCCGCTTCCGGGGTCGTACCGACACGGCGCGTGGGAGCCGGTCACCTCGGTCGTTGATCGGACCCTGCTCGGTCCGTCAGGATTTCGAGCGACATCGCGATCCGGCGGGCGTTCTCGGCCAGGCGGGTCGGATCACCGGGCACGCGGGTGTGCAGCGCCAGCGCCTCGCCCTCGCGGCGGGGCATCAGGTGCATGTGGTAGTGGAATACAGTTTGACCGGCGGCGGCGCCGTTCAGCTGGAAGACCATCAGACCTTCTGGGGCGAGCGCGTGCCGCATCGCCAGCCCGACCCGGCGCGACATCCGGGCCACCGCGGCCATCTCCTCCGGCGTGATCTCGAAGAGGTTCTCACGGTGGCTCTTCGGCACGATCAGCACGTGGCCGTCAGCGACCGGGAAGATGTCCATGAAGACGAGGGTCTGCTCGTCCTCGAGGACCCGATGCGCGGGCGCCTCGTCACGCGCGATGGCGCAGAATATACAGTTCTTGTCGTGACTCATCGAGTCCCCCTTGCTGCCTGCCGCGGATCCTGCTCGAAGCGGCCGCCACTCGCGCTCCTGCAAGGGTTCATCGGACCCTGGCTCCGGCTCGTCTGCCGATGCTCGGATCGAGGAACCGGCCGCGTGCGATCGCATGTATAATAGCTGCTTGCCGGCGGCTCATGCGTCAAGGCTCGCGTAGAGCGCGCGGACCAGCGCCTCGGCACGTGGCTCGCCCTTCGGATCGAAGCGCATGTGGTTCATCAGATAGCAGCAGGCGAGGTTGCGCTCGGGGTCGGCGAAGGCCACCGAGCCGCCCGCGCCGGCGTGCCCGAAGGCGCGCGGGCCGGCGCCCGGAGCGAGCACCGGCGACAGCATGTAGCCGAGCCCGAAAGCGGTCTCGCGCAGCAGCACGCGGTCGGGGCCGCGCACCCGGCAGCGGCTGGCTGCGGCGACCGTCTCGGCGCGCAGCAGACGGCGGCCGTCGAGACCGGCACCGACCAGCGTGGCGTAGAGTGCGGCGAACCCTCGGGCCGTGCCGATGCCGTTGCTGCTCGGCAGTTCGCAGGCGTGGAAGCGCCGCTCGTTCCAGCTCTCGTCGTAGTTGAAATGACCCGAGGGCCCGGTCGTCGCGCGGCCGAGCAGGATGTGGTCGCCGAGCGAGCGCACGAGTTCGCGGAACTCGGGCGGCGGCGGGATGAGCGTGGCGAGGCGCGTCTCGAACTCCGGCGGCAGGCCAACCCAGAGTTCGATCCCGAGAGGGCCCGTGACCTCGCGCGCGAGCCAGGTGCCGAGCGAGACCCGGGTCACGCGTCGAATCAGCTCGCCGGCGAGCCAGCCGTAGCTGCGCAGGTGGTAGCCGTGCGCCGTGCCGGGTTCCCACAGGGGCGTCTGGCTGGCGAGCTGGCGCACGACCGCCGTGCCGGCCAGGGCCTCGTCGAGCGTGAAATCGCCCTCGATGATCGGGAGTCCGGCCTGATGGGAGACGAGTTGCTCGACTGTGACCGCGGCCTTGCCGCCTGCCGCGAACTCGGGCCAGTACGCGGCAACCGGAGCCGCGGGATCGAGCTGACCTCGCTCGACCAGCAGGTTGAGGCAGGTCGCGGTAACCCCCTTGGTCATCGAGAAGCCGAGCGCCAGCGTGTCGTGCCGCCAGGGCCGCCCGCTCGCCGGATCCGCGATACCTCCGTGGAGATCGACCACCGCATGGCCGTTCACGAAGGCGCAGAACGCTGCGCCGACTTCGCCACGCAAGCTGAAGTTCTTACGGAAAGCATGCGCGACGGGCTCGAAGCCCGGCTCCGCCGTGCCCTCGACCGTTTCCATCGCAGCGGTCATCGTTCCTGTGTCCCCCCGCCGGAATCGCGCCGCGCGGCGCGTGTCCGTGCCCAGGCCATCGCCGGCTCCTCGACCCAGTGCCGCGAGAGCCAACCGAGTCCGAGCGCGCTCGGCACGACGACCGCGCTGAGGCCGAGGAAAGCCGCATCGCCGGGTCCGCGCAGAATCCCTAGAACGTTGGTGAAGAATAATATCAAGGGCAGGTGCCAGAGGAAGCAGCCGTAACTCACGTCGCCGGTCCAGCGCGCGACGCGCGAGGACGCCACGCGGGCCAGCCGGCTTCCGGCGAGCGGCGTGGCGAGCAGCAGGACGGCAAAGGCCGCGGCGGGCAGCAAATCGTCGAGTTGGCGCGCGTAGACGCCGCCGTTCGCGCCGCCGAGCGCACCGGCCGCGACCAGGCTCGCGAGGAGTGCCGTTCCACCCAGAGCGACCAGGGCCGTGGCGTGGCGGTACACCCACGCCGCCAGCCCTTGCGTCACGCCAGGCTGCAACGCGGCGGCTCCAACTGGAGAACCGCTACCGTTTGGCGATCGGTCTTGCGTCAAGCTGCCGTCCAGGGCGGCGGCCATGCCTCCGGGGGTGCCGGGCGCGGCGGCCCCGTCAGCGTGCCCACCGGGCGCCGACACGAGGGCCGCGGCCTGCGCGAAGAGCCAGGCCGCCGCCATGCCGCACGCGAACTGTCCGGCGAAACCCGGGATCTGCTCGACCAGCCGCGGCACCACCCCGCCGACGGCGGTCGCTGCACCTGTGGCGACGGCCAGCGAGGGCGCGTTCCAGGCCAGCGCCCGCCACGCGGCACCGCCCGCGACGGCCAGCGCGAGGCCCCGGCCGGGGTGGCGAAAGAACCCCCCGGCCACGAACGGCAAGGCGGCGTAGAAGAGCACCTCGACCGAGAGCGACCAAAGTGCGCCATTGACGCCAAAGCCCATCACCGGCCCGCTCCAGCCCAGCGCATGGAGGAACCAGCGCGGTGTTTCGTGCTGGAGGAAGAGCAGGTGCGTCGCGAAGGTGGCGAGTCCGCCCGGGCCAAGGAAGGGCGAGGGCACCCCGGCGAGCCAGGGGGCCAATGCGGCCTGGATGACGAGCGCCACGAAGTAGGCCGGGAAAATGCGGGCTGCGCGGCGGCGGGCATACGCGCGCAGGCTGCCGAAACGGCCGCCGTGGCGCACCACCGGCAGGAAGAGCACGAAGCCGCTCAGCACGAAGAACATCTCGACACCCAGTCCCAGAGAGGCGACCAGCGCCCGCAGCGGTCCCCGGCCCAGCGGCGCATCGGTGAAGAGCCAGCAGTGGTAGATCGTCACGCAGAGCGCGGCGAAACCACGGTAGCCGTCGAGGGCGGGCAGATGGACGGGTGCGCCCGCTCGCCTCTCGGCCGACATGCGGCGCGAGCTTGCCGGTCGGGTGCGGAAAGTAAAGGCGCCCGAGCGGCAATCGCGGCCCGCGATCCCGCGCTCTCCCCGGGCCCGGGCGAAGTCAAGGAGCCGAGGGGGTGGGAGCTCGCGGATCGCCGGAGATCCCCAACTTCGCGCCGGAGAGGTCGAATTCGGGCGAGGGGCGGCACGCCGGCGGGCAAGTGGGCGCCGGGCGGCTATACCCCGCCCCGATGAAGAGTCCCTTTGCCGAGCTGGGCGTGGGCCGAGAGCTCCTCACCGAGCTGGTGGCCCTCGGATACGAAGAGCCGACCCCGATCCAGCGCGAGGCCATTCCTCCCTTGCTCGCGGGTCGCGACCTGCTCGGGCAGGCGGCAACCGGGACCGGCAAGACCGCGGCCTTCGCGCTGCCGCGGCTGCAGCGCATCGGCCGGAGCCCCACGACGCCGCGCGCACCGCTTGCCCTGATTCTGGTGCCGACGCGCGAGCTGGCGGTGCAGGTCTCCGAGGCCTTCCACCAGTACGGCAAGGGGCTGCGCTCCTCGGTCGTGCCGATCTACGGTGGGCAGGCGTTCCCGCGCCAGGTCATGGCTCTGCAGCGCGGTGCGCACGTCATCGTGGCCACGCCGGGCCGGGCGCTCGATCATCTGCGCCGAGGCACGCTCGATCTCGGCAAATTGCAGATCGTCGTGCTCGACGAGGCCGACGAGATGCTCGACATGGGATTTGCCGAGGATCTCGAGTTGATCTTCGAGCAGGCGCCCGAGAGCCGGCAGACGGCTCTGTTCTCGGCCACGCTGCCGCCGCGCATCGCAGCCATCGCCGAGCGTCACCTGAAAGATCCGGCGCGCATTCTGATCCCGCGCGACAAGGCGACGCGTGGCTCGATGCCGAAGGTCCGACAGACGGCCTACATGGTGCCGCGTCCGCACAAGACCACGGCACTCGGCCGGGTGCTCGATCTGGAATCGCCGGAGCTGGCATTGATCTTCTGCCGCACCCGTCTGGAGGTGGACGAGCTGGCCGACCGCCTCGTCGGTCGTGGCTACCAGGTCGAGGCGTTGCACGGGGGCATGTCGCAGGCCGAGCGCGATCGGGTCATGCGCAAGGCGCGTGGTGGCACCGTCGATCTGCTGGTCGCGACCGATGTCGCGGCGCGTGGCCTCGACATCGATCACTTGAGCCACGTCGTCAACTTCGACGTACCGTCCTCGCCCGAGTCCTACGTCCATCGCATCGGTCGCACCGGCCGGGCTGGCCGCGAGGGGGTCGCGATCACGCTCGCCGAGCCGCGTGAGCGCCGCTTGTTGCGCAACATCGAGACGATGACTGGGCAGAAGCTCACGATCTCGACCGTGCCGACCGCGCTCGATGTCAAGGCGCGCCGGCTCGACATGACGCGCGGTGCGGTGCGTGAGGTGCTGGTCCAGGGCGGCCTCGAGAGTTTTCAGGTGGTCGTCGAGACGCTCTCGGCGGAGTTCGAGCTGATGGAGATTGCGGTCGCGGCCGTCAAGCTGGCGCACGAGGCGACTGCGGGCGAGGCGGCGCGGGAAGACGACGTCCACATCCCGGTGATCGAGAGTTCGGCGCGGCCCGAAGCGTTCGCGGCACGCCGCGGCCGCCAGGATTTCGCCACGGAGCGACCCCAGGCGCGTCCCTCACGCCCGAGCGCCGGTGCCCGCGCGGCGCAGGGTTTTGCCGTGGAGAGCGAGAGGCCACGGCGCGTGGCACGGGGTGAGGGTGCCCCCGCCGGTGCCCGGGCCCGCCACGACGCACCCGTCTGGGGCCGCGCGGAGGTCGCACGCGGTGACACGGCGCGCGGTGCGTCGAGCACACGTTCGTTTTCCCGCACGAGCCAGGAAGAGGCGCCCGTCCGGGGCGAGAAGGCGCGCCGCGCGGGACACGCCAGCCCCGCCGGAGCCGCGGACGCGCGCGACATGGTGCGCATCTACATCGCGGCCGGCACCCGCATGGGGATCCGGCCGGCCGACCTCGTCGGCGCCATCGCCAACGAGGCCGACATCAACCCGCGCGGCATCGGCGCCATCGAGATCGCCGACGCCTTCTCGATCGTCGAGCTGCCCGCGAGCGACGTCGATCGCGTGGTCCAGGCGCTTCGTGGCGGCACCGTGCGCGGCCGCAAGGTCAAAGTCCACCGCGACCGCGGCCGGCACGAGTAGCGCCCGGACCGGCCGGGCGGGATGCCGAGCCAGGGGTGCTCCGACCCTCGTCGCGTGCACCGCGCCGGGAGGGCGGAGGGCCCGCTGCGCCAGGCTCGGGCCGCGCCGGATGCGGCCAGCGTTGCCTGGTCGGGCGAGGCCGTTGGCCTCTATTTGACGGGCCGGGAGGCGTGGCCCGCCTCGGGGATGAGGTCACCCGCCCACAGCCTCTCGGCGAACTCACGCGCGGGCAGGACGTCGATCCCGACCTCGGTCCGGCGCGCTCTGGATTCGAGAGCGACGACGATGCGCCGGGCGAGGCGCGGATGCTCGCGCGCGAGTTCGCGCAGGCCCCGGAAGTGGTCGGAATGCACGCGCGCGGTCGCCTTCGCCTCCACGCCGCAGACCGGATCTCCGACGATGAAATCGACCTCTGTCCCGCTCGCCAGGCGCCAGTAGGAAAGATCCGCGAAACCGTCACGATAGGCCAGCCACGCAACGAGTTTATGGTGGACCCCGTTCTCGAATGCCTTGCCGAAGAGTTCCGACTTGGGTTCGATGCGGCCGCGCCGCGCAAGCGTGTCCACGACCCCGACATCCGAGAAATGGAACTTCGGCGTCGCGACGACGCGGCGTTTCGGTCGCTTCGTCCACGCCGGCAGGAACCTTCCGACGAGCGTATCCGCGAGTATCCGGAAGTACTCGGCGACGGTTGGTGGCGAGACGCCGCAATCACGCGCGATCGTCGAGTAGTTCACGAGTTCGCCATCGGCGAGTGCTGCGGCGCGGAGGAAGTCCGAGAAGGGCTGCAGGCGCCGGACCAGCCCCTCGGCCAACACCTCTTCGCGGAGATCGTCGTTGACGTACGCCCGCAGGAGAGGCATGGCATCGTCCTCGAGGTAGTGCGCTGGCAGGTAGCCGTGGTTGAGGGCGCGTACGAGATCGAAGGAGCGTCCGATCTCCTGCGACACGAGGCCGCTCAGCTCGAAGCGCAACGCCCGGCCACCGAGCAGGTTCGCGTGCCCACGGCGCAGGCGGCGAGCGCTCGATCCGCAAATCGCGAACACCACGCGGCGGTTCTCGATCAGCCAGCGTACCACGTCGAGCAGCGCCGGCACCTTCTGGATCTCGTCGATGACGATCCGTCCCGATTCGGGGTTTGCCAGCAATTCCTCGCGCAGCAGCGCCGGCCGTTCCGTGTAGCGTATGAGATCATCGCTGCGGAGCAGATCGATCCAGCGCGCGCGTGGGTAGGTCTCTCGCAAGAGCCGACTCTTGCCTGTCTGACGTGGGCCCCAGGGAAAGAAGCTGCGGCTTGGGGTGGTCCGGCAGGTGGAGTGCCCTTTGAAACATCCACTTTGGATTGGCATGCATATCCAAGGTGATCAATTCGGACTTCTCGCCGTGCTCTCCGGCCCGGTGCTGAACTTGCGGGATGACTCCGAGCTGCCCAGGCGCAGGGCTGACGGAGCCGGCGGAAGAGGGGCAGTCCCGCCCTGTCCGCAGCACCCCGTTCGCCGTCCGAACGCAGCCCGCAACGGACCCGACCCGATCCCGCAAGGCGGGCCTGCCGCGGCGCGACTTGCGGCCCGTGCCCGCGCGGGGCAAGGCATGCCCCCGATGGACATCACGTTCTCTCCCGAGGAGGAGGCCTTTCGCCAGCGCGCGCGCGCCTGGCTCGAGGCCAACCGGCCCAAGGATCCGCCGCCCGAGAACGATCTGCGGGCGCGCCGCGCGTACGATCTCGCCTGGCAGCGGCGCATGTACGAGGGCGGCTGGGCCGGCATCTCGTGGCCCAGGGAGTACGGCGGCCGCGGCGCCAGCCTGATGGAGCAACTCATCTGGTTCGAGGAGTTCGCCCGCGCCCGCGCGCACGAGCCCACGACCCTCTTCGTCGGGCTCAACCACGGCGGCCCGACCCTGATCGCGTGCGCCAGCGACGAGCAGAAGGCCTACCACCTGCCACGCATCCTGCGCGGCGAGGTGGTCTGGTGTCAGGGTTTCTCCGAACCCGGTGCCGGCTCGGATCTCGCCGCGCTCAATACGCGGGCGGTGATTGACGGCGACCACCTCGTCGTGAGCGGCCAGAAAATCTGGACGAGCTTCGCCCAGATCGCCGAGTGGCAGGAACTGCTGGTCCGCACCGACCCCGATGCTCCACGCCACAAGGGCATCAGCTGGGCGATTTGTCCGATGGACTCGCCGGGCATCACGGTGCGGCCGATCCGTACCATGGCCGGCCATCAGGACTTCTGCGAGGTGTTCTACGACGAGGTGCGGATTCCGCTCGCCAACGTCGTCGGCGGGATCAACAACGGCTGGAAGGTCGCGATGTCGACGCTCTCGTTCGAGCGCGGCACGGCGTTCCTCGCCGAGCAGGTGCGCCTCACGCGCCTGGTCGAGGATCTGATCGCCGTGGCGAAGGCGACGCCGTGGGCGGGCGCCGGCATCGTGCAGCCCGGAGATGCACGCACGGCGTGGGACGACGACGAGATCCGCCGCCGCCTCCTGCTGGCCCGTGCCGAGGTCGAGGCCTTGCGGGCGATGACCTATCGCAGCGTGAGCCGCACGCTACGCACCGGGATGCCGAGTTCGGAAGCGTCGTTGACGCGGCTCTTCTTCTCCGAGATGCAGCAGCGCGTGCACGCGCTCGCGGCAACCATCGTCGGCCCGGCCCTGCTCGAGTTCGACCTCGGCGATGTCGAGATGCATCCGGGCGCGGGGGCATCGGTCAAGCGCATGCGTGAAACATTCGCTTTTCAGTATCTGCTCGCCTTCGCCTCGACGATCGCCGCCGGCTCCAAGGACATCCAGCGCAACATCATCGGCGAGCGCGTGCTCGGCCTGCCGCGCTGAGGAGAGGACCCCGGATGATTGCACGGGCAGAGGCGGAGACGGCACCTGGAGCGCGCGTGCGGCCGGCCCGAGGCGCGCTCAGAGTCCGTGAAGGAATCGCGGCAGAGGAGGATGCGCGGCGGCGAGGTGCCGATCACCCTCGATCCCTCTTCCGCCAGGAATCGGAGAAAGATTCACGCTCTCTCGGCCGAGCCGCCACTCGTGCGAACGAATTGTTGCGGACGGAGGTAGGCGTTGGCGCTCGATGCAGGGCGCCGATTGCCGCCGCGGCTGGCGCGAGCGTACCCTCGCCGACGGAGAGACCATGGACCTGATGCCCAATGCCGAGCAGGAGGCGATCGCCGCAAGCGTGCGTGCCTTTCTTTCCGACCGGATGCCGATCGCGCGGGTGCGCGCTCTCTGCGGGGAAGGGCAGCCCGATGCCGCCGCCGTCGCGGAAATGGACGCTTTCTGGCGCGAGGCCGCAGCGATGGGGTTTTTCGGCTTGAGTGTCGCCGAAGCGGACGGTGGCGCGGGTTACGACCTCACGGGCGAGATGATCCTCTTCGAGGAACTCGGCCGGGCACTCGCGCCGGGCCCCTGGCTCGGCAGCGTGCTCGCCGCCGGGGCGCTGGCGCTCGCGGGTGGGGCGGCCGAGGTGGTCGCCCGCCGCAACGCGGTGCTCGGCGGCGAGCTTCGCGTGGCCTTGGTCGAGGGCTCTGGCCAGGATTGCCTGGTGGCCGACAAGCACGGCTTCCTTGAGGGCGAGATCACGGCGGTGCCCGATGCGCCGCTCGCCAATGCCTTTCTGGTCGCCGACGCGCGCGGCGTGTTTCTGGTCGATGCGCACGATCCGGCTGTGCTGGTCGAGCCGCGCCCGAGTCTCGACGTGACCCGACCGATCGCGTCCGTTGCCTTCCGCGGTGCCCCAGCACTGCAACTCGCCCGGGACGCAAGCGAGCTGCGCCGGCGCGCCGTGGTCTTGGCGTGTGCCGAGGCGGTGGGCAGCGTGCAGCGTACGGTCGAGATGTCGGTCGATTACGCGCGCGTGCGCGAGCAATTCGGCCGCCCGATCGGCAGCGTCCAGGCCGTCAAGCATCGCTGCGCCGACATGGCGGTGCAGGCCGAAGTGGCACGCGCCGCGACCATCCACGCCGCCATCGCGGTGCGCGACGCGGCGGAGGGCCGCGATTTCCACGTCGCCGTGGCCAAGGCCCTCTGCGGGCGGGCGTTCATCCAGACGGCGGCCGACAACGTCCAGAATCACGGCGGGATCGGCTTTACCTGGGAGTGTGACGCCCACCTCTTCGTCAAGCGCTCGCGCGGCTTCGAGGTCGCGCTGGGCTCCTCCCGCCATCACCTCGACGCGCTGGGCACGTTCTTCGCCTGAGGGGCGAGCGCCGGGCGTGGCGCGGTGGCGCTGACGGTCGCGGTGCGTACGCGGTCGCCGTCCGCGGCGCACCACTCGCCGGCATGGTGCGATGGCGCCCGGCCTGACGCTGCCCTCGGCCAGGGGAGACCTCGGGGGGAGGGCCGGTGGGGCCCCGAAAACGCGCCTGCACCCCTCCCGACGCGGCGTTCCAAGTGGTAGGCAGCTCCTCTCGAACCACCAGCCAGGAGAGGGGCAAGTACGAAGATGGCACGGCGCGGAAGCACCAAGAGCACGACCGGGAACCGCGGGGGCGCGGGCAGGAGCAAGGGCACGAACGTCAAGCGACCGGTGGCGCGTGTGACTTCGGCCGGTCGTTCGCCGCGCTACGTCTACTCGTTTGGCGGGGGCGACGCCGACGGCCGAGCCGAGATGAAGAATCTGCTCGGCGGCAAGGGCGCCAAC
>SXGT01441068.1_pt1 | contig 30984 bp, 19 predicted proteins | sample 3176221 | NCBI WGS metagenome assembly SXGT01 (sample SAMN11356862, study PRJNA531348) | freshwater metagenome | isolation source: freshwater sample F1-120 | place: China: Fuxian Lake, Yuxi | collected 2017-12-25
GAAGTGGACATCGAGCTCGAAGACGGCACCGTTGGCCGTGCTGCGGTTCCGTCAGGGGCGTCAACCGGTACTCACGAAGCCTGCGAACTTCGCGACGGCGATAAGTCCCGTTACCTGGGCAAGGCCGTCACCAAGGCTGTTGAAAACGTCAACGACGAACTCGCCGATGTCCTGTACGACATGGACGTTACCGATCAGATCGGCATCGACCGTGCGATGATCGAATGTGACGGTACGGAAAACAAATCACGCATCGGCGCTAACGCGATTCTCGCCTGCTCACTGGCTTGTGCCCACGCTGCCGCCCGTGCGACTTATCTGCCACTGTTCCGCTATGTCGGCGGTGTCGCTGCCTGTCGTCTGCCGGTTCCGATGATGAACATCATCAACGGCGGTGCCCACGCCAACAACGGCATCGACATGCAGGAATTCATGATTATGCCCATCGGTTTCAGCAGCTTCAGCGAAGCTCTGCGAGCCGGTGTTGAAACCTTCCACACCCTGAAAAAAGTTCTGTCTGATATGGGCATGAGCACCGCCGTCGGCGACGAAGGTGGTTTTGCTCCTGATCTCAAATCCACCGAAGATGCTCTCGATGTCTGTATGAAAGCCATCGAAAAAGCAGGTTACAAACCAGGCGAGCAGATCAAACTGGCTCTCGACTGTGCATCCACCGAATACTTCGATGCGAAGGCCAAGGTCTATACCCTCGAAGGCAAGAAATACTCGCCAGCCGAGATGGTTGAGAAGCTCGCCGGTCTGGTCGGTAAGTACCCGATCTGCTCGATCGAAGATGGTTGCAGCGAAGATGACTGGGACGGCTGGAAGGGCCTGACGGACGCCATCGGCGATAAGTGCCAACTCGTCGGAGACGACCTATTCGTCACCAACCCGAAACGACTACAACAGGGGATCGATCAAGGGGTCGGTAACTCGATCCTGGTGAAGGTCAACCAGATCGGTTCACTCTCGGAAACCATCCGCGCTGTGAACCTCGCTTACCGCAACAAGTACACCGCCGTCATGTCTCACCGCTCTGGTGAAACCGAAGACACGACGATCGCAGACCTCGCGGTTGCCCTGGGAACCGGTCAAATCAAGACAGGCTCAGCCAGCCGAACCGACCGTATCGCCAAGTACAACCAACTGCTTCGCATTGAAGAGATTCTGGGCGACGACGCTGTCTACGGCGGGACGATCAAGTAATTGCAGTTAAGTAATCCGATCATAAAAGCACAGGCGATTTCGTCTGTGCTTTTTTCTTTGGTGCATATGTAGACTCTGCAATTCCGGTCGTGAATCGATTGGCCATCTGGTGGCAGTCGCGGTTTCCTGCTATGAGCGCTGCATGATCGATGCTTCGTCTGATTCGCGACCTCTCTCTTTGCGCGCACTGGTCTTCTGGCCGGTCGCGTTTGGGGCTGTCGTGCTCATGGCGCTCGCTCTTTTGTCGCCAAAGCTGGGGCAGCTGAGACGGGATCAGGAAGTCTTTGTCGCCAACCAGCACAAGCTTGTCCAATTCGAAGCCGATGGGCAGCATACGCGTCAGCTGATTGACGCCCTGGAGAATGATCCCCGGTTTCGAGCAGAAGTCGCCAAAGCAGTCTTCGGACAGGAGACTGCATCCAAAGCCAAGTCGGTCTCACTCCCTCAGGAACTCACACACGACACATCGGCGCGTCCCGCGACCACAGAGAGCGAAGCGAACTGGGTGATGGAACTCCAGCCTCAATGGCTAGTAGAAGCAATCGCCCCGTGGGAGCAGGATGCCAGGAACCGCTCCATGAGTTTGCTGGGAGCGGGTGGCCTGTTATTGTTTTCGTTTCTGCTCCTGAACCCCAACGGCAGACGTCGCTCACGTGGACAAGCCAGTCTCTGGAACAGCATCAAAGCTCGCTACTGGCACGATTGAGATCACTTGCTATTCCCGCTAACGAACTTCTCGCAGTACCAGCGAAACAGTAGGACGAACGATGGCGTAAATTCTTGTGGTGCTCGGCTCACCCATTCATCAATTTCTTCGAGCGAAACAAAGCGACCTTCGATGATCTCTCCGGGATCGAACGTCGGCGTCTGGTCACTTTTCATCCGGTAAACGCAGACATGCTCGTTAGATGTTTCCTTCGAAGGAGGAAACTTTGCAAGCAGCTCCAGCGGTCCCGTCAGGCCGATCTCTTCGAAGGTCTCTCTCTGAGCCGATTCATCGTAGGATTCCCCCGCGGAAACGTGCCCACTGGCTGACGTCGACCACACCAGCGGAAACTCATCCTTGTCGGCTGTGCGTCGATGGATGAGCATCTCGCCTTTTGAGTTGAACACGAAGATGTGACAAGCCCGATGCAGCAGTCCATCACGATGAACGACGCTGCGTGGAGCCTGTCCGATCACCACATCCTGTTCGTCGACGACGTCAAAGAATTCCTCACCAACGGGCGGCGTTCCGAACTGCGTCGTCATTCGCCGTGGCTTTCTGCACCGCCAGAAGCCTGCCCCTTGAGATTGCTCAGGTATTCGACGAGATCGCGAATATCGGACTTCGTGATCTTGTCTTTGATGTCAGCGGGCATGCCTGATTGACCTGGTGCGCGGTCGAGAATCTCAGCTTTCTTGAGAGTCACGATTTCCGCCGTCGGCATGACCAGCTTGAGTTCGTCGGCAGTCTCTTCCTTGACGATCCCTGCATGAACTTTACCGTCTTCCATGATCACGACGGTTGTCTCAAAGCCTTTGGCAATGTCGCGATCAGGAGTCGCGATCGCAGCGAGCAGGTACTCGCGAGTCTTTTCTTTGCCGATGTTGGAAAGATCAGGGCCGACTGCTCCCCCTTCGCCGCCGATCTTGTGGCATCGCAGGCAGGAGGCATCGCGGTGTTCGAAGAAGACTTTCTTACCGCGATCAAAGTCACCGCCGACGAGGGTTTCTTTCCACTGTGAGAGTGGATCACCCGCATCGCGCTGAGCGTTGAACTGGTCGACCAGCTTCTTGAATTCCGAATTGTTCTTCTTCCGGGCTGCCAGGAGAAGGTCGAGCTGAACCTCCGGCATGGCATTCCCCGCGACGAGTTCCTTCGTCCACGACAGCAGGAGTTTGTCAGCCTCTGGAGACTTCAGCTCCGACAGCAACGCGATCATCGCCTGCTGTTCGTCGGCGGAGCCCTTTGTCATCAGTTCGCGAATGTATTGCTCGGCTTTCGGGAATTCCTTCTGAGCGAGCAGTTTGATCGCCTGGGTGCGAAGCGGCCCTGGTTTTGAACCGAGCAGTTTGGAGATCACAGGGATCGCCTTTGGCGGGTCTAGTTCGGCAGCTGCCGTCAGCAACTGAGCCCGTGCCTTCTCATCAAACTTCGTCTCATCGAGGAGTGCAGCGATGTCTGGGTAGAGCGACGTTGTCTTCGTCTTTTCAGCCAGTTGAGCCGCGAGGACGATGATCTCTGGCTGCGATTCCAGATACGCCTTCCAGTTGGCGAGCAAGGCGTCGCCGAGGTTTGAAGGATCTCGCTTGCCGATGACGCGGTGATGGTTGGTGACCATGTCGTATTGCGTTGGCGATTCCCAGCGCAACAGTTCCGAGAGGGCTTGCTGTTTGGCAGCGAAACGGAATTTTGGGTTCGCAGCGATGGCAGCAATCCGTTCGACCGCGTCGCTGGTCCCGAGTCGGTAATTAGCCGCGAGGACCCGCCGAACGAGTCCGTCCGGGGCATCGTTCTTGAGAGTCAATGTCGCAAGATGCTCATCCAGGTCTGCCATTGGTTCGTCGTTAATGGCATGGGCAACTTCGTAGACCACCATCTCATCAGCATCGTTCAGAAACGACTTGATCTCCAGCGAGTTCTGTCGACGCAGTGCAACAACTGCAGCCAGTCGCACGGAGCGAGAATCATTCTTCGACAACCCGGACAGCTGCTCCGGCGTCGCACATTTCGAGAGGGCCATAACGCCTGCATGTCGCAGAACCGGATCGCGATCCGCGTTCTTTTCCAGGAGTGCGACGACTTGTGAAAACGCCGCTTTGATTTTCAATTGGGCGACCGCTTGTGCCGCGAAGTAGGCAATCCGTGAATTGGAATTCGATAGCTGTGAAATCACGGTTGCTTCATCGATCGGCTGTTTTGCTTCCGCTGCAACCTTGAGCGTCTGTGCAATCAACTCTGAATCGCTGTCCTTGAGTAATGGCTTCAGGACGGTCAGCAACTTCGGCTCCTTCTGAGCCAGCTGACCAAGTCCCCAGACTGCGTGAATCCGCTGCAACTGAGGGGCAGTGGTCGTCAACGCAATTTTGCAGAGGAGATCATTTTTCTTGCGTGTAGCCAATTCGTACTGAGCGCGTAGTCGGACACGCTGATCGACATGTCCCATCAGTTTGACTAACTCGTCATCCGAGCGTTTAACAAAGCCTTCTTTCATCAGTTTGGGAACTTCGACAGAGAGGGCTTTCGTTTTCTCATCGGGATTTGCGTTCGAGTACTGGTAAATCCGACCTTTACCAATCCCGTTCCAGCCGTTGACCCAGTCCGAGACGTACACACTGCCGTCGTAAGCGAAGTCGACATCGGTCGCGAGGATGTTCCAGAATGATTGCTTCGAATCCGTCAGCTTGAAGTTGGCACCATCCGGTTCCATTTTGAAGGTTCGAATCCCACTGGCATTCGGCGAGCCTCGGAAGTCCGCCAGGAAGAAGTGACGTCGGAATTCTTCCGGCAGTCCCCAACCCGGATCGTAAGTCAGACCAGAGGGACCGTCTGCAAAGTTGAGAATCGGATTGAGGTTGTAGGCCGGCTGGACTTCCTTGGACGTCTCGTCGTCGTGATAAGGATGCCACATCCGTTCGCGGTTCCAGGGACCTCGATCGTTGATGTACTGAAATTCCATCCGCCAGCCAGCATCCATTCCCTGCGCGACATAAACCCAGCGAGCCTTGTCGCCTCCATCGGAATTGTTGTCGCCGGTAAACAGGTTGCCGAATTCATCGAACGCTAGTTCCTGCGGGTTACGCAGTCCGTAGGCAAATTCTTCCAGTCCCGAACCATCCGGATAACAACGGAAGACCGCCCCGGTATTGGGACGCTTCAGGTTGACGCCTTCATCAGTCGTGACGTTGTAACCCCGATCCCCGATGCTGAAGTAGATCCGACCATCGGGGCCAAGTGCAAGACCGTGCATGTCGTGACCGCGAAAAGCGAATCGAACGCCGAAGCCATCGTGCAGCGATTTTTTAACGTCAGCTGTCCCATCGCCATAGTTATCTCTGAGCATCCACAGGTGGGGAATGCAGGTGTAGTAAATGGTCCCGTTCAGCGAGATCAGACCTGCTCCGGTCCCGTCTTCAATCGCGTTGAAACCATCCGCGAAGATATGAGCGTCTTCAAAGTAGCCGTCGTTATTGGTGTCTTTGAGAAGACGGACGCGATCCTGCTCTTTGGTGTAATGGTCGAGCTTGTCGCCATGGTACTTTTTGATGTACGCAATGCGGTCTGCCACCGTCTGAGCCTGGAGCTCTTCATCCATCCATTCGCCGTGACCGCGGTTGTCTTCGATCCCTTTGCTTTGTCGAAATGATTCTGCGACGTACAGGTTCCCCTGTTCGTCGACGCAGAATGCCACCGGATTGGCCATCTGAGGCTCTTCGGCGATCAACTTGATGTTGATATCAGCGGGTTTGGCAAATGTTGAAATCGCGACCTGGCCTTCGTTCGAAGCCTGAGCAATTTCTGGCTTATATTCGTCAGCAGCAATCGCGAACGTCAGCAGAAAGCAGGACAACACAAGCGAGGTGACGGGCAGGCAGACGGACAGTTTCGTCACGAAAAACTCCAGAGCATGAATCGGGTAAGATCGTCAATCAGGCGTTTTGAATAGGAACGCAACGCGAACACGCAACGCAGATTCGACCCGTACTATAAGGCAGTCGGATGATCACAATCAACGCTCTGGATGCGTAATGAGTCTCAGTGAACGCAATTCGCAATTGATCCTGCGACTCTTCTTGAGATTCTTATTTCTCAGGCTTGAGACCCATTCCCCCGGCCCAACCCTGGACCATTTCGTAAACGAGTGGCCAGAGATAAGCATAGGCGAAGTAAGCCGCCAGCCCCATGAGAGCAATCAGACCAACCAGGCTGATCCAACCGATCACGCCATCTTTCATGCGGTCCAGAAAACGCCACCATTTTTGTCGCTGGTATTGAGCATCGATCTTCTTGTAAGAATCCTGCAGCTTCTTCCCACGTTGTTCTGCAGCAAGCGCGGCTGCTTTTTTCTGCACGACGTCATTGAACTCTGAGAACTGCCCTAATGCGGCGAATGGCCTCTTGGGATCGCGCGTGGCCTGGGCAGAGATATCAATCTTTCCGGACTGCAGTGCTGCGATGACTTTGTCTTGAGTCGTCTTCGTCACTGTTTCCTTACCGTCGGAGCCTTTGTGCTTGACGAACCAGATAGCAGACGCGGCTGTTGCATTGGCTGCAGGATTCACCGTCGACGCCCCTTTGCTCGAAGTATTCACAGACGAGGCAGCCGCGGCTGGCATCCTTGGGGCCGTTGAAGCTGTCTTCATGTTGGTCATGGTCGCAGCTCCACTGCCACCACGGGCCACGACTTTGTCGGGTGAGTTGATGAAACTCAACGATGTCCCTGCGACGCCAAGGTTCTCCAGATCACGAATCAGCTCGTCGCAGGTGGAATAGCGGTGTTCGGGCTTCTTCGCCATGCACTTATCAAGGATGAGATCAAGACGCTCGGGCACCTGCTTGTTCGTCAGGCTGGCACGTTTAAAGATCCCCTTCTCTTTTTCCATGATCAGTTCGACGGTCGAGTCCGCTTTGAAGGGATACCCGCCAGTCAGGAAGTGATACAGCGTTCCGCCCAGAGCATAGATATCGCAACGCCCATCGACGTGTTTGGCGTTACGGGCCTGCTCAGGAGCCATGTAATACGGCGTTCCCAGTCCGGTACCGCTTTGCGTCAAAGACATCTCTTCATCATCGAGAGACTTCGCAAGTCCCAGGTCAGAAACTTTGACCTCACCTTTTCTCGTGACGAGAATGTTATCAGGCTTGATGTCGCGGTGCACCATGTTGAGGCTATGGGCGTGTTTGAGGGCTTCAGCGCAGAGGATCGTGACTAACACCGCGTCGGCAATGCTCAGCGTTTTGAGCTGCTTCATCCAGTCCTGCATGCTTTGGCCGTCGATCAATTCCATGACGACGTAATGCATGCCGTTGGATTCATCGACGTCATAACACTTCACGACATTCGGGTGCTCGATCTTCGCCATCGCCTTGGCTTCGCGATAGAAGCGACCAACAAACGCCTCTTTCGTCGACAACTGACGACTCATGGTCTTGACCGCGTACTTGCGTTCCAACTTGGCATGCTTCGCGAGGTAGACGGCCCCCATTCCGCCACGACCGAGGATTTTCTCGATCTGATAATTTCCTAGCATTGTCCCCGGTTGAAGGTCACCTTCTTCTCCTGACTTGTTCCCGGAAGATGCGTTGGGCGACGTTTTCTGAGAACCGGTGACAGGGGTCTCCACCATCGTTTCTTCGATTGGTTTGGTCGATGGTGCTCGGCCGCTGGTTTGACTGCGTGCGGGAGGCGTATTCATGGGAAACTCCATCCTGGGAGCGCGTGGAAGATAAAGACATGAAATAACAGCGTTTGGCCCGCGGGATTTCGTTTCCCAACCGCAGGACCATGGCGACCGCGCGAAGAAAGCAGACGATGAAATTGCGCGTACCAGATCAGCAGGCAAGAAATCGGAAATTCCAAGTTCACATTATGAAGATCAGGGACTTGAAGTGCAAACCTGTTCTTCAGTGGCCATCCGTTTTCGTGTCGAATGTCATCAGATTGCGATTCCGACGCTGGCTACGGGGTTTTCGTCTTCTCGGCTGGCTTCTCACCAGATTTTGTCGAGAGCTCCCGACTGTTGAGCAGGCGAACAATATTGCTCTTATGGCGAATAATAATCAGCGTCGGGACGACGATGCTGATGGTCGCGACTGACCAGTTCTCTGCAGTAAATGGATTTGGCAGCAAGATGATGATTTCCGCGATCATGAAGGCAGCCGAAGCCACCAGCGAACCCAGCGATACCACACGCCAAATACCATAGGTTACCAGGAATGCAACGAGAGCCACCAGCCCCGCATAAGGAGCAAACACCAGTGTTGCTCCCAGTCCCGTTGCAACGCCCTTCCCGCCCGCGAACTTCAGCCAGCAGGGAAACATGTGCCCGAGAATCGTTGCCAGTCCCGCAAAAACGGCAACGTGATTCATCTGCTCGGGAGCAAACCAGTCTCGAAACAGCATCGGCACCAACAATGTTGGCAGCGCACCTTTGAGGGCATCAAAGGCGAACACGACCCAGAACCACTTGTGCCCGATCACACGCCCGACATTCGTCGCGCCGATATTCTTGCTGCCGTGCTGACGGATATCGATGCCGCGCACCCACCAGCAGAGGATGAGTCCGAACGGAATACTGCCAGCGAAATAGCAAATCAAAAAAACGAGCAGCCAGGCCATGTCGCGAAAGTCGCTTTGTAGTTAGATGAGGAGTTTGTTCGGTTTTTGAAAAGTCGTGCCATGCTCACAGCTTTGGGTGAGCATGCCAACTGCGAACAAGACGATGATCAAAACGAACGTGCAAAAATCTCATGCTTACTCAAAGCCGCAAGCAGGGCACGATTGCGATGTAGCTTCTTATAGCGGTTCGCCCGAAAAGGACAATCGGAAGCAACATCAGGCGACCAGATTCCCGTCAGATTTTGTGCTTTCGTGAGTGGGACGCAATTCGAACCGCCTTCGATTCTACTGCTTTTCTCAAGCCGGTTTCATCAGCTTCATTTCGGGATCGACAATAGGTCTCCCAGAACTGGCTGCGCCATTCCTGCGGGCAATCACGCCCCGAGTAATCGAGTTGAGCCAGATCTTTGACAATCCATCTTCTCGCCAGGTGATTTTGTTTCTGCGCACGCCCTAGATCGATGATTCGCAAATCAGGTGATCGCGTAATCGGAGCTGTCCCCAGCAGGCAATTTTCATAACAGCTTTTCACCATCACGTGCCCGAGGTAGTAATCCTGGTGATGAAGATTCGCACCGTGCATGCGAGCTGTCAGAACAGCGAGGGAATCAACCAGTTCCCAGATCGCAGGTTGATAGAATGCCGATGCAGGATGTCGCTTGAGCAAATCGCTCAGCTTCGTATAACCTTCAAGCCCCTCAATGATGACGAACGATTCCGCATGATGCTCTCCATACGCCACTGGCTTCATCGACGACACGCCAGCCGCTTCGAAGTGATGCATCGCCTGCCATTCGTTCCAGGCACCGACGATCGCGGTTTTTCCCTGCAACCATGGTTTGACATAATCCTTCCACGGAGCCCGACCATGCCACTTCAGATAGAAGACGCGAACCCCCGCAGGCGTACTCAGTTCGAAGCGGTAGGTCAGTCGATCTTTGCGGGCCGCCTTAGCGGATGCCAATTCCGGTTGGTTCATCAGCGAGGAGAAACTGGTCAACGAATGCCCGTCAAACAGTTCCGCGAAAGACTGTTTGATCATGAGTCGACCATCGTCCCAGACCAGATCGTCAGGCCGCGAGTCGAGTCGACGTCTGGGTAACACCAGCGCGGACATGGCAGAGTTCCTCAAGCATGACGAGGGTGTTATTGATCGTGTTTTGAATCGGGAATTTTTTCGCTGTTTCGATCGCATGCCGCGACATCTGTGCTCGTTGAGATTCGGTCAATTGAAAGAAATCCGTCAACGAACCAGACATATCAGACAGCGAATTGCGTGTCGGGATCAGATATCCGTTTTGTCGATCATTGATGATGTCCGCTCCACCCGAAGTCATTGTCGTCAGCACGGGCAGACCGCAGGCCATGGCTTCGAGATTGACGTTGGGAAATGGTTCATACTCGGTCGGCAGGATGAACAGATCACCGGCCCCATAGCAGTTGGCAATGTCTGACTGTCGCCCAGCAAAGACGACCTGTCTTTCAATTCCCAGACTGCGGGCATAATTATGAAATTGCTGGATTGGACCTGTCCCGAGTACCAGCAGATGCAGCCCCAGATGCTTCAAGTCGGCTAGTGACTGCAGAATCGTCTTCAGCCCTTTGCCCTCGAAGTCCATCGAAGCAAAGACCAATAACGGAGCATTCATCGGCAATCCAAATTTGCGACGTGTCTGCTCACGTTCAAAACGAACATCGGCATGGAACAGCTGGCTGTCGATGCCGTTGTAGATGATGCGAATCTTCTCATCGGGCACGCCGTAGTATTTCATCAACAGTTCGCGATCAAGACGCGATTGTGTCACAATTCGACGCGTGGAATCCGCGAGGTAAATGCGTCGTTCAAGTTCGATCAGCGTGCGGTGACGAGGATTGAGTTGCTGCAACCGTTGGGCAAAGCCCGGCTTATAATAGACCCTCAGCCAGTGGGATTGCAGACGCTCCGTCACGCGGACAGCATCGATTCCGTAGGCACGTCCCAGCCCATACGCAACGTCAAATCGCCCTGCGCGGATCGCATGGGCGCAATTCACTGCGAAGCTGCGATTCTTTGTCGACGAACTCCAGCGACTCACCGGCACGGGCATGAAGCGAACTTCGCCACGCAGTTCATCATCAATCTGATGACCAATCACCGTAACACGATGCCCCGCCGCCATCAGGCCGCGCGCCAGCATCACGCAGTAGCGCTCCGACCCGCCCGATTTGAGTGAATAGCGACGTTTGACGAGAGCAATCTTCATGCAACTTTGGTCCTGATAATCGGGTTCTCTGTCGACGTCCGAGCCAGCAGTGTCTGCACATTGCTGAAAACCCGTTCGACGCTCAGATCACGCATGCACTTGTGATGCTTCTGGGGACACGTGCGCTGTTGACACGGCCCGCAGTCAACCTGATGTTGCAGATGAACTCCGAGAGGATAATACGTTTCGCTCCAGGCGATGTGCGTCGGCCCAAACAGCGTGACAACGGGAACACCAAACGCCGCTGCAAAGTGACGCGGCCCGGAATCGGTTGTCACCATCATACGGGCATGTTTCACAACCGCCTTGGACAACCCAATGCTCACGCTTTCATTCGCCAGTGAAGTCACGCGAGGATTCTGCGCTAACTCAACTATCTGTTTGGCAATCGCAATTTCCGCCGGCCCGCAAAGTACGACGACTCCCAGTCCCGTCTCGCTTACAAGACGCTGCGCCAGCACCGCAAAGTGTTCTGTCGGCCAATGCTTGGCAGCCCCGAATGCCCCGCCAGGATTGAGGGCGATGTATCCTTCGCTGGCGTGAAGAATGCTTCTGTTTCTACTTCGAAAGCCCTCGAATGCAGCTTGATCACCATCCGTGATCGAGAGCGTCATTCGATTTGATTTGACGGCAATCCCCAGCGTTTCCACCAGCCGGCTGTACTCATCCATCACCGGGTTTGGGATTTTCTTCGACTTCGGAGGGATGTGATCCGTGAGTAGCCAAGTTCGACCATCGCGAGCAAACCCGAGGCGTTTCCTGGCTCCCATGCGAGCCGCGAGCCACGCAGAGCGGAACGAATTCGGAAACAGAATCGCAAGGTCATACGCTTCACCTCGCAGGCTCTTGAGCATCTCGCGAGATGCTCGGGAAAACGCCTTCTGACTCTCCTTGGTCAGCACGATCTGACGATCAACAAGGCCTTGCCCCTCCAGGACCGACCCAATCACTGGTCGATGCAGCGCATGAATCTCCGCCTCGCGACACTGCTGGCGCAGCGCAGTCATCGCTGGCGTCGCCATAATCGCGTCGCCGACCCAGTTGGGCATGAAAACCGCAATTTTTTTGGGGGTACTCATCGAACGAACTCAACTCATCGATCTCGACTCGAATGACCTGAGCTCTCACATGGTGAAACTTCACGCCCTTCGAGTCTTTGTGGTGAACTCTCTTAAGACGCTTTTCGCAGCGGCATGTCTGGCTTCGGAAACGGCAGAACCGACGGTTCGCCACGCATCCGTTTGAGAATGTTCGTCGAGGAAATCCCGGGCACTTCCTGCAGGACTTTCACTTCGCCACCATATCCTGTGACGATCTCACGACCGACGACCTCATTCAGCTGATATGTCCCGCCTTTAACGAGAACATCCGGGCGAATCTTCTCCAGAACCTGATGCGGCGTTGACTCATTATAGACCGTCACATAGTCCACACATTCCAAGGCAGCCAGCATCGCGGCTCGTTGCTCTGCCGGGAAAATCGGGCGGTCTGGAGCTTTCCCCAGCGAGCGAACACTCTCATCACTATTGATTGCAACAACCAGGCAATCCCCCAGTCGAGCAGCTTCGTTCAGATAACTAACGTGCCCGATGTGCAGAACATCAAAGCAGCCATTCGTAAACACGATCTTTTGTTTCATGCGACGACGAGCATCCAGATGCAGCCCCAGCAGCGTCGGCTCATAGACCTTCGTATCAAGGCCATGACCTTCGCGAATCAGGTCCGCGACGATCTCTGGTCGTGAAATTGGAACGACACCGATTTGTTCGACTTCCAGCCCGCCCGCAATGTTGGCGAGCTTAGCCAATTCAGGAGCCGTCCAACCCGCCGCTGCACCGACACCGATCATCGCGAGGACCATGTCTCCTGCACCGGTGATGTCGTAGACTTCTCGGAACCGCGTCGGGTGGTGACTGCATTCGCCGCTGGCTTCGACGACGGCAATGCCATCCTTATCCAGCGTCACGAAAATGCGGTCCATGTTGAGTTCTTCGACGAGTTTCCGACCAGCACGAAACGCATCGTCAATCGTATTGACTTCGATGCCCGCCGCTTTGCCCGTTTCTACACGGTTTGGCGTCATCGCAGTCACGCCGCGGTACATGCGGTAATCGTGAATCGATGCCGGGTCGACGATGACCTGTTTGCCCGAAAGTCTCGCAATCTCGACGACTCGCTGGACCGTTTCTTCATCGCAGACACCCTTGGCGTAGTCAGAAATCAGAATCGCATCGTGATGTTCGATGGCGGGAATCAGTCGATCCCACAGTTTGGCTTTTGCAATCTTTCCCAGTGGATCGCGAACTTCTCGATCAATCCGCATCATCTGGTGGGGGTGACGATGCTGGGCCTTGCCGATGATGCGCTCTTTCAGCGTCGTCGGGCGTTCTTTGTCTTCAATGATGGCAGCGCACGAAATGCCATGAGATTTCAGCAGCTCTCTGATCTGTTCGCCTTCGACATCCTGCCCAACGACCCCCGCGAGCGTGACTTGTGCGTCGAGGCCGCGGATCATCTGGGCAACATTGGCAGCCCCTCCGAGTCGCAGTTCCTTCTTCTCTTCGCGCAGAAGAATAACGGGAGCTTCCTGGCTGATGCGTTCTGCATTTCCCCACAGGTAGCGATCAAGGATCAAATCCCCCAGCACCAATAGGCGGGGATTATCCAGTGACTGCACTAAATCGATCAAATGGTAAGACATGCTCGTGTCGTCCCTGACTGGAGCAAAGGGGGGAATGTGTGGCATTTGTGAGACATGAGAACCCGGCCCGCTTCATACAGGCGGTCTCGTAAGCCCGGAGAGTCTGTCTGATCCCCTGAAATTCGTCAATCCCGGTTGTAGAAGCTGCTTTGCTCGGTCATCATGTTTTCAAACTGTGTACTTGCGTCACATTCCCTGCGACTCTCAATCTCTCCCATAAACCGTGTTCTCCAGCCGAGATCCATTCCCGAGACCGACCTTGGAAAAACAAACCACCCGTCCTTTGCGCATTTTGCGCAACTTACGCCGTTCTGGTGAAGTCGTCGCTGTGCTCATTAAGTATGGCTACGGCGATCTTGTCGACCGTCTCGGAATTACTCCTTACCTTCGTTTGCCTGCGCGTCTCTGGAATAAGGAGACGCCGGAGCATATTGCCCCTCTCCGGCGTGGTGAACGCATCAGGCTCGCACTCGAAGAACTCGGTCCCACCTTCGTCAAATTCGGTCAGATTCTCAGCACTCGTCCCGACCTTATTCCCGACGATATTCTACGTGATCTTTCCCGCCTGCAGGAACAGGTCACCCCGTTTGCAACCAGTGAAGCGATCCTGGCGATCGAAGAATGCCTCGGAAAAAAAATCGACGAAGTCTTCTCGGTCTTTCAGCAGGAACCACTCGGCGCGGGGTCTCTCGGCCAGGTGTATCGCGCGGTTCTGCGTCCGACCGACAAGCACGGCCCCGACGAGGTCGTCATCAAAATTCGACGCCCGCATGTCGACAAAGATGTTGAACGCGACCTTCTGCTGATGATTGATTTTTCTATTTTGATCGCCCGCAACATTCCGGAATCAGAAGTCTTTGATCCTGTAGGCCTCGTTGAACATTTCAAACGCGTGATTCGTCGTGAGATCAATTTCACCAGGGAAGCCCGCGCGATGCAGGAGTTCCATCGCCTCTTCCGAGACGATGCCACCCTCTACGTTCCCAAGGTCTACAGCGATTACACACACGATTCGATGCTGGTCATTGAGTACATCGACGGCCTCAAAACCAACCAGCTCCACACCATCCCTGCGCTCGATAAACGGCGCGATATCATCGCCTCCAACGTCGCTCGCGTCTTTATCAAACAAACCTTCGACCTGGGAGTCTTCCACGCGGACCCGCATCCGGGCAATGTCCGGATCCTGAAGAATGGCACACTTTGCCTCCTCGACTATGGCATCATCGGTCGACTCGAAGAACGAACTCGCGGCCTGTTGATTGACCTGTTGTGCGTCATCCCGGAACGCAATGTCGATAAAGGCGTCTCTGTCATCCTCAAACTCGGTCATCCGATGCACTCCGTCGATCGCGCTCTTCTCGCCGTCGACTTTCAGGACTTCGTCGATGCCTATTTCGATGTCCCGCTGTCTCAAATGAATCTCGGCGAGATCCTCACCGATTTCGTCCGCATCCTTTCCTCCCACGGCATTGTCTGCCCAGCTGATCTTTTATTGCTGATCCGCGCGCTGGTCGGACTAGAAGGAGCTGGTCGACAACTCAATCCCGGTTTCAACCTCGCGGACGTCCTGCTCCCGTCTATCAAGCGCCTGGTCAGACGTCGTTACCACCCGAAACGCATGCTCCGAGGCGCGATTAACGACCTCTCTCGACTGATCATGACCGCCCAGGAACTTCCTCACGATATCCACCGCACGCTCGATAAACTCAATCGCAACGACCTGCGTATTCACCTTCACCACGAACACCTCGACCGCCTCATCACCGAACTCGATCGCTCCGGCAACCGCATTGTCATCGGTCTGATCATCTCTTCCATGGTCGTCGCCTCGGCGCTCATCATCCGCACCTCCCCCGCAGATTCCTGGATCAGCTCCATCGTCTTCATCATCTCAGCCCTGCTCGGCATGTGGCTGATCTACGGTATCTTCCGTAGCGGCCGTTTATAGAAGCACGGACATGGTGGACGCCTGCGTGCCAGGGCGGTGAAGGCTTACTGAAGCAACTGGAACGCGGCCAGCGTTGTCGAGCCGCGAACGTAGATTTTGTCCTTGACGATCGCGGGATGTGTCAACAGCCCATATTCCCCGTCAAGCAACTGATGACGCCCGAGCAGCTTAAGTGGGGTCTGAGTGACGTCGAACAGCTGCAGCTGAGCATCATGAGTAAACACAAGCAAACGATCACCAGAAGCGATGAGAGATGTGTGGCTGCCGTAGCGATCATCTTTCACGCGGGCGATTTCTTTCAGTCCATTGGTGAGATCCAGGCAAAGAAGAACTTCGTTGATGCCGTAAAGCCGGTCTCCGATGACGACCGGGGAGTGCGTGTCTGGTGAAAGATCGAAATTCACTGCAACTGGCTTAGGATCGAGATGCCCCTTTTCGTCAAATCGGTGAAGTCGGGTTCCCATGGTTTCCGAAACGAGGATCAGGTGATTCTTCCAGACAATCGGTGTCGGGACTTGGAAGTCATCGGTCGATTCCGGCGTGAATTCCCAAAGGACCTCACCCGTTTTTGCATCAAAGCCGCGAACGTGGGTGGAATCAACCCCAACGATTTGTCTTTTTCCACCGGCTTCCAGAATGACATAGCTACCGTAAGCGGGGGGCGAACTCTCAGTTACCCAGAGTTCATCCCCTGATTCGGTATCAAATGCCGCCATCCCTGCGAGGACTCCACCGGGAGATGCAATCAGCGTTTTGCCATCCAGAACGGGTGTGCCAGAGTATCCCCAGGGAAGTTTGGCCTCCAGCCCGTACAACTCAGCGATATTCATGCCCCACGAGAGTTTGCCGGTCTCAAGCTGAATGGCATCCAGATGACCGTGGGCTCCTAAAAACATGACCTGGGTCGATGTTAACATCGGCGTGGCACGGGCATTGTTGCCATAGTCGAGACGCCCTGCTGCCGGGCGAGTGAATCGCCAGCGTTCCTGACCAGTTTCGATGTCGACGGCATGAAGCAGATCCAGTTGATCATCCGGATCGCGGTCGGTGACGTAGACAGTTTGAGCGTCGGCCGCGACACCTCCCAGCCCCTGTCTAGATAAGGGAAAGCTCCACAGCTTTTTCGGCGGTTGATCGAATGACGCTGGAAGCCAGCCGACGATGGCATCACGAGCCGGTCCACGCCAGCCTGTCCAGTTGCCGTTGGAGGAGGGGCCAGAAGATTCCTTTTGCGACAGTGGCTGCGTGACAGGAATCAGAATTTCATCAAATCCGGTCAGCGATTCCAACGCTTTCAGTAGCTCTGGTTCCGTTGCGACCTGCTCCAATGCCTCTTTGATTTTTTCGCGAACAGCTTCATCCATCGTTTGATTCAGAAACACTTCGATGAACGGCACTGGATCGGTCTTGGCAACAACGCGGATCGATCCTTTCGGAATCGTTCCGCATCCCTCAACCAGCGGAGCCGCATAGGAGCTGATCACCGCTGCTGATTTACCCGTCTCGGCTTTCTTCAGCATGCCGGAACAGGCTTCTCCGCAGGCAGGAGCGATTTCGTACGGCTTGTCAGGAGTAATGCCGGCCTTTTTGAAAGCAGCAAACGCAGCCGCATATTTCTCGTCGCATTCTTCCGGTCCGAAAATGATCTGATAGCCAGCCAGATCTTTCAGAGTCTGAGCGGGATCGTCTTTAGTGACGACGATCCAGCCCGACATGGTGGTGCTTCCCTTGAGATCCGAGAGGGCATAGGAAGGTCGCAGTGGAAGCTTGAGCTTGTTGGCTTCATAAACGATCACAGAATGCTTGCCGATGACGATATCAGCGCGACCAGCTGGATCTTCCTCCACGCTCTTCTTCAGAGATTCGTTGAACGCAATTTCGACTTTGTAACCGGAATGTTTCTCCAGATGCTCCGCCAGTGCACGGTAGTTGCGTTGCGCGTAGCCTGCGACACACGGACAGGAATGCTCCTTGGCGAGCGGGTCCATGATGACCATTCGCAAAGATTTCGTGTCCTCCGCGAAGAGTGACGAACTCAACGTGAGCCCGAGCATGAAAGCCATACCCAACAGCAATGTGCGCATAGCAAACCTCCAAACTCTGAATTAAGCGATAAGTGCCAGTCATAACATAAGAAAAAAGCCGCCGCCATAATCAAGAATGATCAGACAGCGGCGAGTTTTGATGAAATTCTCACGATCAATTCGACGTTGCGACGGTCTGCGGCATTTCGTTGAAAATGAGAATCGACTTGTTGGTCAGATCGCACATATAGACCCGTTTGAGGTCTTCATTTACAGCGAAGGACATGTTGCGACAGCCACCTTGCAGTTTTGGCTCCTTGACGAGAATCGCAGCCAGCTCGCCGTCTGTCGTGTAGCGTTTCACATCGCCACTCGATTCTGCCGAGTAGATGGTCCCACTTGGGGCGACGAACACATTCATAGGATTACAGCAACCGGTAAAGCCACCGTCATCTGTCGTGGCTTTCTTGCCGAATGACGTCAGTAACTTGCCGTCTTCAGCGTATTTCGCCAGACGGTAGTTGGTGTTTTCGGCACAGTAGAGTCCATCATCACAGGCCTGAAGGTGATACTGGCCGCAGCAGCCTCGAAGCCCTTCCAGGCATTTGCTGGCGTTGCTCAAAGCAAGGTCGGTCTTCCAGAGGGCATAGCCATAGCCTTTCTCTTCCGAGAGAATCAGGAACAGTTCGTCCTCATGCTGACTGACGCAATGAACTTTGGTGAGTGTCGACTTGATCGACGCGACGGTTGCTGCAATGTTCTCAGGAGTCTTCTCCTGAATGTTGTCCTGGTAAAGCTTCATGTTTTCATTGATGCTTTCGAGGTTCGATTTGGCAATCTCGGCTTTGCGTTCCGCGCGAGTCACGGCAAGTGTTGCCTTGCGAGTTTCCGCCTCAATGCTGGAGCCTTCCGGCACTGGCGTTTTGCCATCCTGAAGGTCTTTCAACGTCGCTTTGGCTGTTTCAATCCCTTCATTGGCTTTCTCCAGGGCAGCCTTGCGTGTTTCGGTCTGCTCTTTGAAGCTATCCACCAGCCCCTGATAAAGCGTATTGGTCTCATCGATCCGGGCGATGGCTCCTGCTTTTAAAAGCTCTTCATCGCCAAGTCGTTTCTGGATGAAAGGAATCTCCGTGGACTTGATCGCATCTCCCGTGCTCTTAAAGCGTGCAAATCGTCCCGATCCGGCGACGATGATTTCCTCATCGGGACCAGCCGCGATGCTTTCAGCTTTGAAATCCAGATCAAATCGTTTGAGCTCTTCACCTGCATCGCTATAGACAATGACCATGGCAGATTTTTCATCGCCCTTTGCATCTGTACCAACTGCCGCATAACGATCTTCAGCCATCAAGCAGGCGACTTTGCCAGTCGAGAGCAATGCAATCGATTGCGGCGAGATTTTTCCAACTGAGCCGACCATGATCGTCTTGGTCAGCTCATGCGTTGGCTTCAAGTTAGAAGTGGTCGATTTGGCCGTCTCGCTGCCTGAGAGCAGTCCTTTGACGATCCCGGCAAACGAACCAGGTGGTTCCTCAGCGATACAGGCCGAACCGATTGAATTCGAAAGACAGAGAGCCAACGAACAGGTGAAAAGCTTCCAACTCATGACAAACTCCGTTGAATGGAATGTTTTCGAGGTACCTCGGCGATTCGGCAATCGCGATGGATTCTGCCAGCGACCGTCGCTGCGACAGCTAATAGACATTAAATCACGATCGTCGTCGTGCCTAGCTCTATCTTGAGAATCTTGTCGGATACTCACACCTCGGTTTATCCATACATCTCGATGGGGCGACCCGTTTCGAATTCAATGCTTGCGCAGCCCAATCTGCTTCAAATTATTCGAACAGGGCGACCGACGAGCCGCTTCACGAGTTTTCTGCACAGCGAATGAAGAAATCCAGGTCAATTTGTGTCACTCTTATCAGCGAAGATCTCAACGCGATTGGCTTCCGTCAGCAAAGGTGCCTGGAGTCGACGAGGGGAATTGACGTCTTTGAATAACAAGTCGCCGTGCCCCAGCAGCTTCTCAGCGCCCGCTTCTCCGAGAAGCATATTGGACTCCAGATAGCGCCCCATCTTTAGCCCAACGCGTGCTGGCATATTGGAATCAAGTGCCCCTTTAATTGTTTCGCGGCTTGGCTGCTGAGTGGCCAGAATCAAATGGATACCGGCTGCACGGGCCTTGGCTCCGAGTCGGCAGACCTGTTCTTCAATCTGTTTTCGTTCTTTGGCATCTCGTGAGATGAGATCTCGGTACTCGTCGCAGACGCAGACGATTCTTGGGAGGGGCTTGTTAGCCTTCGCGATGGCATCGGCAATCGTATCTGCCCCATCCAGCAGGCGATATCGCTCGTCCATCTCCGCGCAGAGTTTCTTGAGAACCTCTCCGGCTGGCTGTTCATCAGGAAAGACCAGAGGCTGCCACAAGTAGGGTGAATTCTTCAGAGCATGGAAAGCATTCCGCTTGGGATCGATGATCACCAGTCTCAGGGTTTCGGTGGTGTTCGTGACCATCAGTCCGGCGATCGCCATTCGCAACCATTCGCTTTTTCCGCTTGCTGTCGTGCCGGCCACGAGCAGATGGCAGTGCTCAGGTTTCGACAAGTCCGCGCAAACAAGCTCACCCGCGAGATCCACGCCGACCGGCACGACTGCACTCCCATGCAACGGATCTATTGCAGGAAGCTGGCTGCGAACCTTGTCAAAGTAGACCGTTTGACGATGCGGCCGTTGGATGTCAATGACAAGGCGTCCTCGATCGCGGTTGATAAAAGGCTCAGCGGCGAGTTCCAAACGGACCTGAAGCTCGGCGGCTCGCTTCTCGACGGCGGCGACTTTCGTGCCAGGACCTGGAATAATCGTAAACCGAATGAATGTGGGGCCAACGACGATCTCACTATCCAACGTGATATTCACGCCATATTCTTTGAACGTCTCAACAATTCTTCGTCCCATGTCGAGGTATTCTTGATCGGCTGAGGTTTCCGTCTGCGTTGGTCGATCGGCTGGAGTGTTTACGGAGACTTCTGACGCGATATTCCGGCGATGATCTCCACTGACGCCTGCGAGACGACCGATCAAATCACGAAGTTTTTGAAGGGCTTCGGTAAGTTCATACGAAGAGAAAAAAGACTCTTGTCGCTCGGGTGTGAAGCTGATCAGCGCCAGCTTTCCCGAGTCAACTTGCTTTCCGAGTCGGGAACTTTCGATCGCCGAAAGCATCATGTGGTAAAGGCAGGCCTGGCCAAGATCCGTTTGTGGAGAGGTTTTTCCCGTCTTGAACTCGACGATGCACCAGATGTCCGCGGAAGTCAGGCGAACAACGGCATCCGCAATACCAGTCAGACGAACGCTGTCGCTCCACCTGGGATCGGTGAACTCGCACTCTAGAAAAACGTCTGTTTCGAAAGATTTCGAGAGCTGACTCCACGGAGCAACGACGTTTCTCCGGCGCGAGCTGGAGTTCACATGCAATGTCCAGCACAACTCGGCAACCCAATGACATGCGGCCTGCATGGCCTGCCAGAACGCGACGACCTGAGATGGTGATTCCTGCAGTGTGACACAATGACGAGTCAGTCGCGGGCCCACAAATTGTTCATAGACGCGATGAACGAGGAGGGCTTTCCATGTCGGGAGATCCGTCTCTGACTGGGACAAGGCAAACAGAGGACTCTCCGACGATTCATTCGAGACAAGAAAGTTCAAGCCTTCATGAAACCAGCGCCCGAGCATCGCGGTGGTTGTCGTCCCATCCGTGGAAGCCTCGGCTCGCTCGACCTGATACAAGGCGTCGCGCACCTGACTGACTGTCAATGTCACCGGCATGGCAATCATCCTCATTAAGATTCATGTATTCTCGTGATCAGCCTTTTGAACGGCGCGGAACAGAATCGATTCGGGATTGCCCAGAATGCCGAAGAAATGGGGATATCGTCGGGCAATGTCGACAAGCTTCTCCGTTGGGATCCCCAATTCCCCAGCAGCGTCTTCCAGATTCATCATGGGTTGTCTGGTGAGCAATGAATTGATGGCTTCAATCAAAACACTGTCCTCGCCGCTTTCCTTCGCAGGGCTGCCGGTGTCGATGATCTCCCTCACAAATTCTTTGAGGTTGTTGGAGAATTGTTTTGCGAACCATTCTTCCAAGGTTTTCGGAGCAACGGCGTCACCATGGAACGCCAGGTCACCCGATCGCGCATCGGAAAGAAGCGCCCGCAGCGCATCGAGGGTAGCGAGTACTTCCGGAGTCGGATGGACAATCGCTGCTCCTCCCTTTTGAAGGTCCTGTAGATACTCCTTCGCTTTTTTCGCGGTGGGGGAGACGGGAACCCGTCCATCGCGAATGACGACCAGACGCTTAAGACGACCAAGCTCCGACTGGCTTTTTAGTCGCTTCAGTCGAGCCGTCAGGCTGGTCATATTTGATTGTGTGCAGACGCTGACACCCGTTCGGCCGGAGTGTCCTTCCAGAATCAGGGAGACATCCGGCAACTGATCATCGTGAGCAACTTTCAGGTCCGGCTCAATGAGCTGCGCTGCCATGGGCAGTGAGTGTCGCAGGATCTCTTCGGTCTGTTCTGGATGACTGGTCTTCAACTTCTCCTCAACGACCATCTCCCACGTTTCTTCCAGGAAATCGTCGATTGTTTTCGCAGGTGGCAGTTCGATAGTCTGATCAGTAACGGTCGACTGCAGGAGAGCATCGAACCGGTCGGCACATCGGGTCAAAAGTTTTCGTGGCGTCACAGAACCGCTCGAAAACAGTTGGGCCAGGTCGGTCTGTGAAAGGGGCCAGAGCAGTTCCGTCTGCGATTCCGGGGGAAGAGGCTCCTCGCTGGCCAGTAATCGTTGCCGAATCAGTTCCCCCGCCTCAGTTTGCTCCAGTGGCGAAAGGCTCAAGTTCCCGAAAGATGCCATGCGATCACGATCAGCGATCCGTGAATCGTCGAGCAATCGTGTGGCGAATGCGGACTGGACAGCCGAGATGATTAACACATTGCTTGTCGAGTCGTGCAATGTGCTGACAAGCTGACCGAAAGCAAATAATGCCGCTCGATCTTCCGAACCGGATTCCAATGCTTCAACCTGGTCGAAGCCGATGACAATCGGTAACTCGCTGCCAGCGAGCTGGCATAACATCAACACCGTCCGACGTGCCTGGTCTTCGCGTTCTTCATCTCCTTCGTCGGCTTGTTCCAGATCGAGCCGTGCCAATGCGGCTTCTGGCAACGAATCACCGCAGAGCCATGCTTGCAGGTCGCGACGATGACGGCAGAAAGTCAGATGTTCAAGCGCGACATGGGTATTTCGATCCAGCGCGAGGTTTGAGGCAATCTGGTCGATCAGTTCCCTGAGTCCATCTGGATGCTCCTGCAGCATGTACTCGTACCAGGGTTCGAGGTCCCCTTCCGCCACCCGGATTTGGGCCAGCCTGTGAAACAGGATTCGGTCGAACTGGCTGCGTGCGTCTGTCAACGGGCGGAACCAGTCGTTGACCAGAGTTCGCCTCACCATTCGCCAGATCATGCGGGGACTTGTTTGCAGACGCACCCAGACGAAGAGCGCTTCCGAGCGATCAGTGGCTGTCGGCATCGTAGGGGCCAGACGTGAACGCAGTCTGCTGAAAAGGTGCGTCTTGCCACTCCCCGCTGCGCCGTGAATCAAGAGCGCCGTTGAGCGTTTGTTCCTGCGAACATATTCCAACCCCTGCAGGCACTGCTCGAACACCGTCTGATGGATCGTCGGCACATCGCTGCGTGGCGTCTCCCACGGGTCAGCCATGATGGCTTCGCGAAACGGATTCATCATCCCTCCTTTCTGGCTCGGAGCGCCATGCCCACATAAAAGTTCCCCTGCCCATCAGACACGAGTTCATCCCGGGCTTCCTGACTCAAGCTGGCGGCGAAATCATGCTCATGCAGCACGATCTTACCTTCTCGGGCAAACTGCAATGCGAGCGAATCAAATGTGGCTTTGGGCATCTTCGCTGCTGCTCGCAGCACGCGCGCGGGGACCAACGCGCCACGATCTGCGCCGGGTTCCACCGAATGGATCAACTTCACGAAGTCGACAGTCTCTGCGACACGAACGGAGGCAGCCTCGGTCGCTGCAGAAGAGCCTGCACCAAACGAAATTCCGGACGCTTCCAGCATCTGCACTGCCGCTCGACGCAGGTCCGCCTGAAGAACAAAGGCCGACTGCAACTGCTTCACGACCGTCGTCAGTTGTTCTCGAATGTTTTTCAAATATGGTTCCGGGGAGGGAGGAGTATGCCCCCACAGCGCTTGCGCCGACTTCGATTTTCCCAGAGCAGGATGAAGGAAGATTTCTTTCTGTCTCGTCAGTTGTTCGATCAGGTCATCGAATCGTTTCTGATCCAACCACTTCACAGCAGCTTTGAGCTTTGCTTTCGTTTGTGGCGGCTGGGTTTTGATCTGCGTTAATAGACTGTGACGACAGAACTCCTCAACATCGTGCTTCCAGTAACGCACGCCGCTGGTAGCCGTTTTGGCGGGAATCTCATAAATGACTCCGCTTCTTGCCAGGTCGTTCAAAATGGAGGCGATTTCGGTGTCACTCAATTTAAACGGCGACTTCCACAATTTTTTCACATCTTTGACAGACACTGGCTCCGACGATTTTTGAACAAGTTCCTGAATACTTGCTGATCCGACCGACGTCACGCTCCGGTCCCAATAGCGAGGTTTTCCTTTCGCCGATTTCGCTGGCCAGACGATTAAGATTCCATCTTGAACGAATTCCTGCATGACGGCTTCAACTTCCGCAGTGGGACGACGAGATGTCTTCGCCAATTTAACAACTTTTGTTGCTTCCAGCGGTTCCTCTGCTTCGCGGACCACTTGGAGTAAGTGACTGCGGTCTTCCATCGACATTGGTGCAAGAGGAGCATTGCTTTTGGCCATTTTTTACTCCCTCAAATTTGACATCGATTCGCTTAAACACAGTCTTCAAATTGACTGAAAAGCAAAAGTTGGGAACGGCTCCGTTCCGATCGGACGATCCAAGGAAGAAGTTCGCCCTTGAATATGTGAGCAAATTTATCTCACAGACCAGACTGGCAAGCAATGGAACATTCTTTTCTTGACAACCTAACACTGTTAGGTATAATTGGTAGCAGTGCTTTCGTGCCCTGTTGCCTGCCTACCTAACACTGTTAAGCGATTTCAGGAGTTTTTTAAATGGTTGCCGTTGATCGGGAAGAACACAGCCGATCCGTCAAACAGAAAATCTTGGATGCTGCGCGTGAGTTGCTGGTCGCCGATGGCGTCGAAGGTTTTTCGATGCGGAAATTGGCCGGCAAAATTGGGTATACAGCGACGGGCATTTATCACCACTTTCCAGACAAGCAGGCTGTTCTTGAAGAAGTGATCGAGACGGATTTCCGGTCTCTGCGAGCCAGTCTCGGACGAATCGGAAATGTGGGTGACCCCATTGATCGAATCCAGCAGATGGGAATGGCGTACGTCGATTTTGCGATCGAATTTCCCAGCCATTACCAGATTCTGTTCATGACACCGGCATCCTTGCCACCGGATACAAAAATTGTCCGTTGTGATCCCGCTGAAGATGCCTATGCTTTTCTGAAGCAGGTTGTCATCGAGGGGCTGGCATTAGGGAGATTTCGAACTGAGTTTCTTGATGCAGACGAGCTATCACAGATCATCTGGAGCAGCGCTCACGGCCTCGTTTCCCTGCATATTACGAAAGGAAACGATCCCTGGGTCCCATGGAGGGATCTTCGGTCCGTTTCCGAAAAACTGTTTGAAGCGTTATTGAGAGGACTCGTTCGATGACCGCCAGCCAAAGCGATCATTTCAGAGTCACTCTCTCTGGCAACTGAGATGACGGTCAACATAAATGTATTTTTTTGACATAAAACCTAACGCTGTTAGGTTTTGATTTTTGTTCGCACCTGCCTATGTCTTGCGAGAATTGAAATGAAACGATTCTGGATCATCACTGGATCAGTCGGTGCAGTCGCAGCAGCCGGAGCGTTGCTCGCGGTCTCGAATTACGGGTCGAGCAGGGTTCACGCAAAAAACAGTCAGCCGTCTGCCATTCAAAACAGTGAACCACGTCCGGTTCGCGTTCACAGGGTGTCCGCTGCGACCCCCTCAGAACGCACTTACACGGGCGTTGTGAAACCACGCTACGAAACAGACCTCGGCTTTCGCGTTGCTGGCAAAATCATCACTCGATCTGTCGAAATTGGCGATCAAGTCCTCGCAGGGCAGGTGATCGCGCAGTTGGATCCGACTGACTACGAGTTGGCAGTCCAGATCGCCGAGGCAGAACTTGTTGCTTCTCAAGCAGAGGAAAAGAATGCGATCAAAGAGGAAGCCCGCTTTCGTCGCCTTGCCGAACAATCAGCCACCAGCGACACACAGGTCGAACGTGCGATTGCGACCCTGACGGCAGCCACCGCCCATGTCGATCGTGCCGAACGCTCTCTCTCTCAGGCACGCAATCGTCTTGCTTATTGCACCTTGAAAGCAGACGCCGATGGTGTCGTGACGGCTCTCTCCGCTGAAGTTGGTCAAGTGGTCGCAGAAGGTACACCGATCACACGGGTTGCTCGCATGGGTGAACTGGAAGCCGTTATCAACCTACCGGAGAATCGTGCCGATGATGCCAAGGCGCTCGCCACTGTGACTGTGTGGGGGGAAGAGGGCCTCGGGTATCGTGCAACCCTTCGCGAACTCTCACCCTCTGTCGATGCGACAACTCGTACCTATCAAGCCCGCTTCAGCATTCATGATCCTGGCCCGAGTGTCATGCTCGGTCGCACGGTCACAATTCACTTAAGTCCCGACGCTTCTCTTTCAGAGATGGCAATCCCGCTCACCGCTGTTATGCGTCAAGGGAACCAGACAGCGGTCTGGAAGATTGAAGGCGATCAACTGGTTGCTGCTCCAGTCGTCATCTCCGCTTATCACGAAGAGATGGCGATCATCTCCGACGGCGTCGAGTCAGGAGATGAGATCGTTGCCGCAGGCGTCCAGAAAATTGATGCTGGCATACGTGTGCGTCCCTGGGAGGGCAAGTGATGAGTATTCCCAACCTTTCCGAATGGGCCGTGAAACATCCTGCGTTTGTTCTCTATCTGATTCTGGCCATCGGTGCCGCTGGATTGCATGCGTATCTCGACATGGGGCGTGCAGAAGATCCCTCGTTCACGTTCAAAGTCATGGTCGTGACCGCAGCATGGCCCGGAGCGGATGCCGTTGAAGTTGAGAAACAAGTCGCTGAGCCGATCGAGAAGAAGCTGCAGGAACTGGCGTACTTTGATTACACAAAGACCTTCTCACGCCCCGGTCTGGCGGTCGTCCAGATACAGCTCAAAGACACGGTCCCCGCTCATCAGGTCCAGGACCTCTGGTATCAGGCCCGCAAGAAAGTCGGTGATATTCGACACACATTACCCCAGGGAGTTCAGGGACCGTTCTTCGATGATGAGTTCGGAGATATCTATTCTGCCGTCTACGCCATTACGGGAGAGGGGTTCACGCCCGCTGATTTGAAGAAAGTTGCCGAAGCCGCGAAGATTCGCCTGCTTAAGCTTTCGGGCGTCGAAAAGGTGGTCCTTGTTGGTGATCGCCCCGAGAAAGTATTTGTTGAATTCTCACACAAGAAACTGGCCACACTGGGAGTTTCACCTCAAGCGATCTTCGATAGCCTTGCTCAACAGAACGCCATGACTCCAGCTGGAAGCGTCGATACGGCAACTGATCGTGTTTACCTGCGCGTCAGTGGTCCTTTCGACGCGGCAGAACGTGTCCGTGAAGTCCCGGTCGCTGCCGACGGAAAAGTTTTCCGCCTGGGTGATCTGGCTGATGTCAAACGAGGTTACGAAGATCCCGCCACGTACACGATGCGTCACAACGGCGAGCCCGCTGTCGGCCTTGCCGTCAATATGAGCGATGGAGAAAACGTTCTCAGCTTTGGCGAACGACTTGAAGCTGAGATGGCTGTGATTCGCGCTGAATTGCCTGTTGGCACAGAGATTCACACCGTCAACGACCAGCCACGGGTTGTTGATGAGTCCGTCAGTGAGTTTCTTCGGGTCTTTGCAGAAGCATTGGTCATCGTTCTCGGGGTTAGCTTTTTGAGCCTCGGGTTCCGTTCAGGAATCGTCGTCGCGCTGAGCGTGCCTCTCGTGATGGCTGTTGTCTTCGTCATCATGAACACGATCGGCATGAACTTTGACCGGGTTTCACTGGGTGCACTGATCATCGCACTTGGACTTCTGGTTGACGATGCGATCATTGCCATCGAGATGATGGTCGTGAACATGGAAGAAGGCTGGGACCGCGTGAAGGCTGCGACCTTCGCCTGGACAAGTACCGCAGGCCCGATGCTGACCGGAACACTGCTGACCGCCGCTGGTTTCCTCCCGGTTGGCTTCGCGAGATCGACCGCCGGAGAATACGCCGGAAGTATCTTCTGGGTCGTTGGCCTGGCATTGATCGTCTCGTGGATTATCGCTGTGATCTTCACTCCTTACCTCGGCGTGAAGCTTCTCCCGAACTACTCTGCGCATCAGCATCATGAAGCCTATCAGGGCAGATTTCACCGAACACTGCGATCAATCATCACATCTGCCGTCCGGCGTCCATGGCTGGTCATTGTGATTACGTCATTGTCATTTATTGGATCGCTGGGGCTGTTCACTCTGGTCCCTAAGCAGTTCTTTCCCATGGCCTCCCGACCAGAAGTCCTCGTTGACCTGAGACTGCCAGCCGGATCGTCCTTCCAGGCAACGGAAGCTGAGGTCAAGAAACTGGAAGCCATCCTCAAGGATGATCAAGATATCGAGCACTTCACCGCCTACACAGGAGCAGGTTCGCCTCGATTCTTTCTCTCCTTGAACCAGCAGCTCTCCAGTCCCAATTACGCTCAATTCATCGTTCAGTCTAAGAGCTCAGAAGCGCGGGAACATGTGATCGAACGTCTCACCAGGCTTTTCTCAGAGGACAAAGAACTCCCCAATGTTCGCGGCCGCGTGACGCGACTGGAGTTCGGCCCTCCAGTTGCCTTCCCTGTTCAGTTTCGAGTCGTTGGACCACAGCCAGACAAGGTGCGCGAGATCGCGTACAAAGTGCGAGATGCCATCAGGCAAAGCCCTTCGACACGCGACACGCAACTCGACTGGGACGAACCTTCTAAAGTCGTTCGTCTGGATCTCGATCAGGATCGTACCCGCGCCCTCGGCTTAACACCTCAGGAAGTTTCCAACACTTTGCAAACACTTCTTTCGGGAGTCGCCGTTTCCCAATACCGCGAAGGGACGGAGTTGATCGATGTCATTGCACGCGCGGAACCTTCTGAACGTCTGACGCTGGGAACATTACCGGACCTGACTTTACCAACTTCAACTGGTCGCGCAGTTCCTCTGGCTCAAGTCGCCAGCGTTAAATACGAACTCGAAGAGCCAGTTCTCTGGAGACGAAGTCGTGAAACACTACTGACCGTGCAGGCTGATATTCAAAATGGGCTTCAGCCGGTCGATGTCACCATGGCCTTAATGCCGTTGATCGAAAGCATCAAGAAGGACCTGCCGCCCGGATACCGAATCGACACTGGCGGTTCCGTGGAAGAAAGTGAAAAAGCAAACACAGCTCTCTTTGCGATCTTCCCGGTCATGATTCTCGTGATGTGGACTCTGCTCATAATGCAAACGCAGAGCTTCAAGAAGTCGTTTCTGGTCTTTGCCATCGCGCCACTTGGTTTCATTGGTGCGACGATGACGCTACTGATCTGGGGAGCGCCGTTTGGCTTCGTCGCGTTACTTGGCGTCATCTCACTGGCCGGGATGGATATGCGAAACTCACTGATCCTGATCGACCAGATCGATCGCGATGTGGAAAGCGGTTTGAGCCGATGGGACGCGGTGATTGAATCCGCTGTCCGACGGAGTCGCCCCGTTATCCTGACCGCCGCGACTGCGGTTCTTGCGATGATTCCCCTGACCCACAGTGTCTTCTGGGGCCCGATGGCTGTCGCGATTATGGGTGGCCTGTCGGTCGCGACGTTCTTGACTCTGCTCAATCTGCCTGCAATCTATGTGATCCTGTTTGGCGTGAAGCCTCCTGCAACTTCTCTCATGATCAACACCGAGGCTCAAGTCAGAGAACAAGATCTCGTGAGTAAGTCGACGGAGCTGATTCACACCTAGACTTCTCAACAGTCGAGACTGTTCCACACCTGTCTGCGCGACTGTGCTCTTCGGTCCCCATTGCGATTGCTTTGAAGTTCGCTCAGAATAGACTTCTGCAATGCCCGGCGGCGGATCGTCCTGAATGCCGGTAAAGCGTAGCAGTGGTCTTTCGCTGCCGAAGCTGGTTCGGTTTTATAGTCTCCTGTGCGGGTGGCTGCTGAACTTTCCCTTCAGGCGGGACGCGGTGTTCATCAGGAGTGGCACTCGATGACGCGGACAGTTCAACTACCCAAGCCGTTGACTCCCGATGATCGATTGGGACACATTCCGTATGCGTTCCGGCACACGAGCGCGACGCTCGGTTGGCATGGGATTCGGGTTGAATACAATTCACAGCAGCCCGCGAGCGACATCGTCCATCCTCCCCTCGAATGTCTGTGGCTCATGCTCACAGGCGAAGCCTTTCCTGAGCGTACCGATCACCGTTGCGATGATGCCCGACACAACGGGAACGGCTTGCCGCACGCGGTGAATCTCCTGCCGCCCGGCATTGAGAGCCAGTGGCGGTGGCGCAACACGATTGAATCGACCCACTATCAGTTGTCGCCAGCCCTGATCGCCAAAGTGACAGAAGAAGCCTTCGATCTCGACCCGGATCGCGTTCATTTTCCCGTTCGCTATTATGACCAATCGAGCCCCGAGGTGATCGGCGTCCTCACAGCGCTTCGCCAGGAACTGCTCACAGGTGGTCCGGGCGGGAGACTGTGTGCCGAGTCGCTGTCGAATGTGCTGGTTGTCCAACTGATTCGACAGATCTCCAACAGGCAGGGGTTACACGGAGTCATCCGCGGGTCGAGGGGTCGACTGTCGCGGCATGTCTTGCGGGAGGTCGAAGAGTACATTCACGCCCACCTCGACCAGAACATCGCCTTGGCCGACCTCGCTGGTGTTGCCCACCTTAGCGAATTCCATTTCTCCCGTTTGTTCAAACAGACGACCGGCCTGCCGCCACATCAGTTCGTCATCCACCAGCGGATCGAGCGCGCCAAGCGACTCATCTTGTCAGGCCGGCTCTCACTGGCCCAGATCGCCATCGACGTCGGCTTCAGCGATCAAAGCCAACTCAACCGGCATTTCAAGCGGCTCGTCGGTGTCACTCCCAGGCGATACTCCTGAAGAGAGCAAGAACCGACAAAACGTCAGCAAGAACCGCCGATCTCCTCCTGCTCCAGTTAACTATTCTGTTTTCCAAACATCGCGGTGCCGCGGTGCAGAACAGAATACTCTTCACCTCAGGAGACAATCATGGCCAAGACTGCAAAAACCGGACTCGATGCATTGCTTCGTCCCGAA
>SXGT01256821.1_pt1 | contig 30981 bp, 27 predicted proteins | sample 3176221 | NCBI WGS metagenome assembly SXGT01 (sample SAMN11356862, study PRJNA531348) | freshwater metagenome | isolation source: freshwater sample F1-120 | place: China: Fuxian Lake, Yuxi | collected 2017-12-25
GCCGCGCGCAGATGGCCACGTTGCCGCGGCTGCGTCCGCGTTGTTTCTACGACTTGGTCATCGAAGTCGCACTCATCCGTCCCGGCCCCATTCAGGGTGGGTCGGTCCATCCGTATCTCCGTCGCCGGAACGGCGAAGAACCAGTCACCTATCCCCATCCGTTGCTCGAGTCATGTTTGGCCAAGACACTCGGTGTTCCACTCTTCCAAGAGCAGTTGATGCAGATGGCGATCGACGTTGCTGGGTTCACACCCGCCGAATCCGATCAACTCCGACAAGCGATGAGCTCGAAACGATCGGTGCAGCGCATGGTCCGTTTGCGGACCCGGCTCATGAGCGGCATGGCCGAACGGGGCATCACCGGCGAGGTCGCCGACGAGATCGCGCGCAAACTCGAAGCGTTCGCCAACTTCGGGTTTCCCGAGAGCCACTCGGTGAGCTTCGCCTATCTCGTCTACGCGAGCAGCTGGATCAAGTACCACTATCCTGCTGCGTTCGCAGCCGCGTTGTTGAACGCGCAGCCGATGGGCTTCTACTCACCGCACACCATCATTCGTGACGCACGTCGTCATGGGGTCGCGATTCTCGGTCCCGATGTCAACGAGTCGCGACGCGATGCCACCCTGGTGCCGCGCCCCGACTCGATGCCGCCGGTGGGTCGTCCGGTACGCGGATATCACGGCGTGCAATCGGTGCATGCGATCCGGCTCGGCCTCCGATCGGTGCGGGGTTTGCACGATGCGTTGTGTGATCACGTCGACGACGAACGCGCCCAGCGACCGTTCGTCGACATGGAGGACTTCGTTCGGCGTACGGGCGCCACCGTCGACGCGATCGAAGCGCTGGCCGCTGCAGGTGCGTTCGAAGGTTGTTTCGGCCAGTCGCGCCGTTCGGCGCTGTGGGCCGCGGGCGCGTTGCGCGACGCTCGACCGCACGTTCGTCGCGATGGCACCGTGGCCGAAACGTTGCCCGGACTCCTCACCGGCATCGAGGCGCCGAGCCTGCCCGGTATGAGCGAACCCGAGACCGTGGCTGCCGACCTGTGGTCGATGGGGATGACGGTGGGGAAACACCCCACCGAGTTCGTCCGCGACGAACTGGCCCGCCAGGGTGTCGTGACCGCGGCCGATCTGCGCGACCTGCCCGACCGTTCGGTGGTCGAGGTCGCAGGGATTGTCACGCATCGTCAACAACCTGAAACCGCAAAGGGCACGGTCTTCATCAACCTCGAGGACGAGACGGGTTTGATCAACGTGATCTGCACCAAAGGTGTCTGGAAACGGTTCCGCACCGTGGCTCGCGGTGCGCACGCGTTGCGAGTGCGCGGTGTGCTCGAACGCCATCAAGGGGTGACGAACCTGGTAGCTGGGCGGATCACCCGCCTGCCGATCAGCCTGGCAAACGCCATCGCCTCGCGCGACTTCCGCTGATGGTCAGACGAGATCGCGCCGCTCGATTGCCGTGCGAGCGAACACGATCAACGCCGCTGCTGCCGCCAGTAACACGGCCGTATCGGCGACATCGACCGCGACCAACGCCCGCGTGGGTGAGTAATAACCGAACGGAGTGACCCGACGGGCGAACGCGAAGGGATGCCACATCAGCGAGACCAGGTTGACCAGATAGGCCAACGCGACCAGGCCGATGGATACGCTGAGCGCCCGGGCCCGTGTCGTGCTGACCGCCGATGCTGCGAATGCCAGGGTCCCCACCAGCACGGTCAGCGGTGCGAACTGCACGACGCCGCGGCCGATAGCTGCGAGCGACACATCGCGCAGCTCGTCCGACAGACGCGAGCCGACGGCGGCGCCGGCGAACGCGGCGAGGAGCACTGCGCCCTGGGCGACGAACCACGCTCCGAGGCGGGCGTCGATGATGGCACTGCGTCGACGCGGGTGCGTATAGAGCAACTCCGAACGCCCCGATTCGATGTCGGCTGAAACCGACGCCGAACCCATGGCAACCCCAAGGGTGAACGACAGCACGAGGAACAGCGGGTGAATCAGTCCGAGTGCGAGATAACTCGCCGGTTCGAAGATGTCGACGCCGGTCTCGCCTGCGAACGCGGAGAAGAAGCTGGGGGTGTTCTCGGAGCGGAACGAGTCGCCGAGCATCGCCGAGCCGCCGAGCGCCTGATAGGTGCCACCGAGCACGACCAAGAACACGAAGATTCCCAGGGCCAACCCTGCGATCATCCTGAGGCGCGACGCCAAGTCGGCCCGCAACAACTCACGCATCGTCGACTCCGGGACTGGCGTACAGGTCGAGGAAGACGTCTTCGAGACTCGCAGGCTCGACCAAGATGTCGATGACGCCCGGGTGGGATGCGAGCCGTTCGACGAGATCGACCCGATGGGCGGGGATCCGACCGACGGTCATGCAGCGGTCGGAAGTGCTCGACACGAACTCTGCTGGTAGTCCGTCGACCGGCGCACGGTGGGTCAAAGTGACCACTCGGCGAGCCCGGTCGGTGAGTTCGGCGACCGTCGCTTCGAGCAACACGCGGCCCTGATTGATCATCACGACGTCGTGGCAGATCGCTTCGACTTCCGACAGCGTGTGCGACGACAGCAATACGGCACGGCCTTCCGCGGCGATCGACTGCACGAGGTGGCTGAACCCTCGATGTGCCAGCGGATCGAGTCGATTCGCAGGTTCGTCCAGCAGGACGAGGTCTGGACGGCACTGCACCGCTTGCACGATCGCCAGTTTCTGGCGCATGCCCGACGAGTACCCGCCTGCGCGCCGGTCGAGGACCGCCGGGTCGAGCGCCAGTTGTTCGCAGGCCCACTCGCGGTCGATTGGCGGCGAGCCATGGAGTTTGGCGAGGAGATCGAGGTTGTCTCGACCGGTGAGCGACGCAGCAAACTGTGGGTCTGCGGGCATGGAGCCGAGTCGTCTCCGCGCGTTGGGGTCGCGCGCGTCGAGGCCGAAGAGCGACGCCGAGCCAGCGCTGGGACGCAGTAATCCGACGACGATGCGGAGCAACGTCGACTTGCCGGCACCGTTCGGTCCGAGAAAGCCGGTGATCGATCCAGCGCGGACCGTGAGGTCGACGCCGTCGAGGGCGCAGACATCACCGAACCGCTTCGCGAGCTGACGACAGGCAAGCGGGAAGGCAACCACGCGGTCGACTGTACTGATGGGGTACTCCCTCTTCTTGGGTACGATGGCCTTCTTCGGGTGCCGAAGGGCACCGTGAGCGACCGATCGATCCCAGGTACCACGAGATGAACTCCGAGCCTCCGAGTCCCATTGCATGCGCCCTCTCCGCCGCATCGCTGCGCGCCTGGTTGCGCTCGTCCGCGCGGACGCCTCGGGCGTTCGTGCTGGTTTCTACGCGCTCTGCGTTTCCGCAGCCACGGGACTGATCGCCGGTCTCACACTCGGTGCCATTTCCGGCACCCTTGAAGATCTGCCCGGGCTCCTGGTGCTGGTCCCGGCGGCCATCGGCATGCGGGGCAACGTGTTCGGCGCGCTCGGCAGCCGCCTCGGTACCGCCATCCACACGGGAACTTTCCGACCCACCCTCCGTCGCGACACGATCGTCGGGCAGAACCTCGCGGCCGCGTTCTCGCTCTCGCTCGGGTTGGCGCTCTTGTTGGCGCTGCTGGCCAAGGTCGTCGCGGTCGCGTTCGGGTTGTCGGGCACGATCCCGATCGCCGACTTCGTCGTGGTGTCCGGGCTCGGCGGCGCAATCTCGTCGGTCGCGTTGGCCGGCATCACGGTGGTCGTCGCCGAGATCAGCACCCGTCGGGGCTGGGACCTCGACAACGTCTCGGCGCCCATCGTGACGAGCGCAGGCGATGTCGTGACCTTGCCGAGCCTGTGGCTTGCGACCCTGTTGACGCGTCGCCATGGTGTCACCGAAGCGATCGCGGTTGCGTTCGCGATTGTCGCGGTGGTTGGCATTGTGCGCGCCTGGCGCTCCGAATTGCTCGTCTTGCGCTCGATCGTGCGCGAGTCGGTCCCAATTCTCGTTGTTGCGGGCGCGGTCGACATCGTTGCGGGATTGACCGTCGAGAAACGGCTGGCATCGTTCGCTGCTTTTCCGGCGTTGCTCGTCATCATCCCGCCGTTTCTTGGCCAGTCTGGGGCGCTGGGCGGGATTCTTGTTTCGCGGATTTCGACGAAAATGCACCTCGGCATCGTGGATCCACAGCGGTTCCGGCTGCGGGGGTTTGGTGAAGACATCGCCCTGGTGGCGCTCTATGCGGTGCCGGTGTACGCGATGGTTGGGCTGTCATCCGACCTGGTGAGTGCCATGAGCGGGCTTCGAAGTCCCGGTGCGCTCGATGTCATCGGCGTTGCGATCGTGGCGGGCGCGGCAACGTTCGTCGCGCTCGTCGTCGTCGCCGCCGTCGCGGCGATCGCGAGCTATCGCCTTGGCCTCGACCCCGACAACCATGGCATTCCCGCGGTCACGTCGAGTCTGGATCTGCTCGGATCGATTGCGCTTATCCTGGCAATCGTTCTGTTCGGGTTCGGCTGATCGAGAGGCACTGCGCCCCAATGGACGAACGACCCCGAAATCTGAAGGCGATGCTCTCGGAGGCGAAAGACACCTCTGAGCTGATGGTCGACCTCGGCTATGCCGCGCTGTTCTTTGGTGACGAAGGGATGGCGAACGAGGTCATCGACCTCGAACACGAGTTGAGCGCCCTCGTGCACGAGATGCGCGCCGTGTGCGTCAAAGCCGCGCGATCGCCACGCGACGCCGACCAAATGAGCGGGGTGTTGCACCTGATCGGTGCGATCGAGCGGATGGGGAACGCCGCGGTCGACATCGCCAAGATCGTCACCAAGCGGCTTGGCATCCCCGCGACGTTGGTGCACGACCTCGCCGCGGCCGACGAGGTCTCACACCGGGTTCGAGTCCGCGAAGGCTGTCAGATGGCCGGACGAACCCTCGACGAACTCGAACTTCCGTCCGAAACCGGAATGCGTGTCGTTGCCATTCGGCGACAACGAGCCTGGATCGCCGACCCGGATGATGACGAGGTGTTACGGACCGACGACGTGCTCATCACGCGAGGGCCGGCCGAAGGCATCGCCGAACTGCGCGAACTCGCCGGTGCGCCCGAGTGGCACGTCGCGACGTTCGCTGAGGACCCGGCCATCACCGATCTCGATCGCGCGGTCGATGTCCTCGTCGAGATGAAAAATGTTTCCGAGACGGCCGTGGCGCTGGCGTATTCGGCGCTGCTGTTCAAGGACGCCACCCTCGCGGCCGAAGTCGTTGCGCTCGAAGACCGCCTCGACGAGATGCGGGTCCACCTCGAACTCTGGGTGTTGCGGGCGGCGGCCGAAACCGTCGACCCGAGCCAACTGCGGGGGCTCTTGCATCTCGGTGGCGCGGCCGAAGAGATCGGCGATGCCGCCCAGCAGATGGTGTGGCTGGTCGAAGCGGGAGAGGAACTCCATCCGGTGCTCCAAGTGGCGCTGGGTGACAGCGACGATGTCGTCGTCAAGTTCCCGATCGCGTCGGGTTCGGCCCTCGCGGGCACGATCGTGTCCGGCGGACAACTCGGCGACGACACGGGGTTCCACTTGCTGGCGATCCGCCGGAGCGGACGAGCGACGATGCGCGCCCGCATTGGGACACAGATCCTCGAGGGCGACGAGTTGATCGCGTACGGGCCGTGGGAAGGCCGAGACGACCTGGCCGAACAATGCGGCTACCGACTCATCGACGACGAAGACACTGGCGAAATCGAACTCGAGCCGCTGCGCGGTTGAATCGTTCAGCTGTTGTTGCGTTCGCACCCGATCAGCGTGTCGAATCCCTGACCCACGGTCTCGCAGTCGCCGTAGCGGCTCTGCATTGCGACGACGGATCCGCCGATCGACAACACGATGATCGCAATCGCCGCGATGAAGCCATTGCGGGGGCGTTGGCCCATGATCGGGTCGAGCAAGAGGTAGCCGGTGATCACGCCGCCGATGAGGCCGCCGACGTGTCCGCCGATCGAAATCCCGGACGCGCTGAACGTGAAGATCAGGTTGATGATCAACATCGGTCCCCAACCCGTGCTCGCAAAAGGAACGCCTCGGCGCGCCAGGCCGATCGTCGCTGCTCCAGCGACCCCGTAGACCGCACCGGAAGCTCCGGCGGTGAGTGCGTCGGGCGACAGGATCAGCGCGAGGAACGATCCGGCGAACAGCGACGCGAAGTAGACGGCGATGTAACGCAGCCGTCCGGCGCCACCTCGTTCGAGGGTCAGGCCGAGTTGGTAGAGGATGTACATGTTCAACCCGAGGTGAATGAGGCCGTAGTGCAAGAAGCCCGACGTGACCAGTCGGTACCACTCGCCGGCCGCGACCAACTTGCCGTTCAAGGCCCAGTCGATGTGAAACGACGAACTCGAGCGGCCGGCGATCCCGCCGCTGAGCGCCGTTGGGATGAACACGGCGACGTTGAGTGCGATGAGCACCTTGGTGACCAGCAGGTCTTCGCCTCGCACGGCGCTCCGCAGTTGTTCCTTACGCGGCGGCGCCGCAGCTTTGATGCACTCCCAACAGTGTGAACCGACGCTGGCGGAGTGCAGACAATCGGGACAGGCCGGTCGCCCGCAGCGAGTGCAACGGCGACCGGTCTCGCGATTGCGGTGGTGGAAGCACGTGGTCGGGGCCGAGGCGCCCTCCGAGTCGTCGATGATCTCCATCGGCGGGGAACGCTAGTCAACCCCGACGCTTGTCTAGGTTCGGTGCATGGGCCACGCGACACCACCGGAGGGCTTGACGACGGCCGAGGTCGCCGAGCGCGTCTCCCGCGGCGCGACCAACGAGGCCGACGACCGGACGAGCCGAACGGTCGGCGAGATCCTCCGTGCCAACGTGCTCACTCGGTTCAACGCGATCCTGGGTTCGTTGCTCGTGGTCATTCTGGTGGTGGGGCCGATCCAAGACGCCTTGTTCGGCATCGTGCTGGTCACGAACGCACTGATCGGCGTGGTGCAAGAGTGGCGGTCGAAGCGCACGCTCGATCGGTTGGCAGTGCTCAACGCACCGAGCGCTCGAGTCGTGCGGGACGGGCATCTCATCGAGATTGCCGTCCCGGCGATCGTGCTCGACGACTTGGTCGAGTTGCGCGCCGGCGATCAAGTTCCTGCCGACGGGGTCGTGCGTGGCTCGGAGGGCCTCGAACTCGACGAGTCGATGTTGACGGGTGAAAGCGATCCGGTCCACCGGGTGGTCGGCGACACGGCGATGTCGGGGAGCATCGTCGTCGCCGGGCGCGGATTGATGCAGGCCAGCGCGGTCGGTGCCGATGCGTACGCGCGCAGGCTGGCCACCGAGGCGCGGCGATTCGCGCTCGTGCACAGCGAGATCCAGACCGGCATCAACACGATCCTCCGCTACGTCACCTGGGCGCTCGTTCCGACCGCGGCGATCCTCGCGCTCAGCCAGGTCGCGGCCGACCACGAATCGTGGCGGGAAGCGGTTGCGGGGACGGTCGCCGGCGTCGTGGCCATGGTGCCCGAGGGCTTGGTGCTGCTCACCAGCCTGGCGTTCGCGATCGCCGCGGTGTCGCTCGCTCGTCGCCAAGTCCTGGTCCAAGAGCTGCCAGCCGTCGAGAGCCTGGCGCGCGTCGACGTCATGTGCGTCGACAAGACCGGAACGATCACCCAGGGCGCAATCGAGTTCGCGGCCTGCGAGATCCTCCTGGGCGAGCTCCCCATCGCGGACGCGCTCGGCGCGTTGGCCGCTGACCCGAACGCGAACGCGACGATGGCCGCGCTTCGACGCGATTTCCCGACGCCATCGGGCTGGGAACGCCGCGACGAGGTTGCGTTCAGCTCCGCGCGCAAGTGGAGCGCGGCGAACTTCGACGGGCGAGGGACATGGGTGTTCGGCGCGCCGGAGATGGTGATGACCGACAACCACGATCGCCTCGCAAGTCGCGTCGCCGAACTCGCTGGCGCGGGGCAGCGGGTCCTGCTCCTCGCGCATTCGCCCGATCCCATCGACGGCGAGACCTTGCCGGGCGCCCTGGCGGCGGCGGCCATCGTCACGTTCGACGAACAGATTCGCGTCGACGCGGCGGAAACGTTCGCCTATTTCGTCGAGCAAGGCGTGCAACTCCGGGTGATTTCGGGTGACAATCCCGTGACCGTGGGAGCGGTTGCGAAGCGGGCCGGGGTGCCGAACGCGGAACGGGTCTTCGATGCTCGCGATCTTCCCGAGGACCTCGAAGCGCTCGCCCAAGTCATGGACGACTATGCCGTGTTCGGTCGTGTGACCCCGCAGCAAAAGCGTGCGATGGTGCAAGCGCTGCAGTCACGTGGCCACACCGTGGCGATGACCGGTGATGGAGTGAACGACGCGTTGGCGCTGAAAGACGCCGATATCGGTATCGCGATGGGCAGTGGTGCTCCGGCGACTCGGGCGGTCTCGCAACTCGTGTTGCTCGACGGACGGTTCGCGACCATGCCTGGAGTTGTTGGCGAAGGTCGGCGCGTCATCGCGAACATCGAGCGAGTGTCGAACTTGTTCGTGACGAAGACGGTCTACGCGATGTTGTTGGCGCTGGCCACGGGCGTTGCGCGGTGGCCGTACCCATTTCTCCCGCGACACATGACGGTCGTGTCCACCCTGAGCATCGGGGTCCCGGCGTTCTTCCTGGCCGTCGCGCCGAACCTGACCCGATACCGACCTGGGTTCGTGCGCAGGGTGTTGCGGTTCGCGATTCCGGCGGGGTTCGTTGCCGCCGCGGCAACCTTCGCGGCTTATGCCGCCTGTCGCAGCATCGCCGATGTGTCGTTGACCGAGTCGCGTACGGGCGCCACGCTCGTATTGCTGACGGTCGGCTTGGCCGTCCTCGGGATCTTGGCGAGACCGATCACGGGATATCGCGCGCTGTTGTTGGCCGCGATGATCGGCGCGTTCGTTGGCGCGATCGCGATTCCACCCGTCGCAACGTTCTATGCACTCGAACTGCCGCCGCTCGATGCCGTCGCAGTCTGCGCGACGATTGCAGGGATGGCGGTTGCGCTGTGCGAGTTGGGTTGGATCGTGACGCAACGATCCCGCGGTGATGACCGTGTACGTCGGTTCGCGTCGCGCGTTACAACCAGCCGCGGCGCTTGAACAGCACGTAGCCGCCGACGGTGACCGCAAGCATCGACGCCAAGGCGAGCGGGTAACCGACGACCCAGTTCAGTTCGGGCATGTGCCGGAAGTTCATCCCGTAGATGCCCGCAATGAGCGTGTTCAGCACGAGAATGGCACCCCAGCTCGAGGTTGCCTTCATGACCTGGTTCATTCGGTTCGACGCAATCGCGAGTTGCGCTTCGAACAGTGCGGTCAGCAACTCGCGTTGCGCTTCGAGAATCTCGAGGATGCGCAACACGTGGTCGTTGACATCGTGCAGCCGACGAGCAGTGTCGGTCCCGATCCCGTCGATCTCGCCCCGGATGAGTTCCGCCAGTACTTCGCGGGTCGGTGCGGCCGTGCGCCGGAACGCGACGAGCGAGCGCCGCAGCGCGAAGACGTCGCTCGGCGGGATGCTGTTCCTGCCGTCGAACACCGTGTCTTCGATGCGTTCGAGCACTTCGTCGATGGCCTCGGAGACATCGAACCATCCATCGACGATCACGTCGAGTACCGCCCACAGCGCGCGGGTCGCGGTGGCGATCTCGTCGGTGTGGAGCAGGATCTCGTGACGGCGCCGCGCTTCGTCGATGATGGCGGTGTCCAACCCGTGGTGGCGGGTCACGATCCATCGGTCGCCGAACACGACGTCGATCTCGTTCGATGTGAACTCGGCGCCGTCGATGCGACAGTCGTACAACGCGACGTGCCAGTGATCGCCGTAGTCCTCGAGCTTCGTTCGTTGTCCGCCCTCACCGAGATCTTCGACGGCGAGCTCGTGGATTCCGAACCGCTCGCCGAGGGCGGTCAGCTGTTGGCGATCGATGTCGCTGGCGTCGATCCACAACAGCTGGTTCGGGGCGGTCGCCAGATCGTCGTCGGGCCCGACCGGTTGGGTCGGCGCACTCGCCGAGAAACGCCAAGCTCGCCACATGGCACCGACCGTATCCCCCGCCGGTGCCGGTTCGGGACGGCGGTCAGCAGGTTGCGTTACCGGGCTCCGACCGGGTGATCGGGTTCTGCGGCGGGGTGCCGGCCGCGGGTGCCGATCCACTGGTCGCCAGTCGGCCGAACTCCTGGGTCGCGTACATCGTTCCGTCACCGGCGCAATGCACGCCGATCCCGACAACCTGGTAGCTCGGCGACAGCAGGTTGGCGCGGTGTCCCGAGGACTCCATCCACGCAATGTGCAGCGACGCGGCAGTGACGGTCGATCCGCGCGCCCAGGCGATGTTCTCGCCCACGAGGTTGAGGCGTCCGTCGCCGAGCAGTCGGCCGATGTTCGAGTGCCGGAACCCGCTGCGCGACATCTCGCCACTCCACGCAATGGCCTCACCTGCGAGTTTGGTGTCCCATCGCAGCGCCGGGAGCCCGCGGGCGGCCCGCTCGGCGTTCAAACGATCGAAGAGATCCTTGGCGGCTCGTTCGGCCTTGCTCGATCCGTTCGGTCCGCACCCTGGGGGTTGACTCGTTGGTGAGAACGCGAACGACTCGCCACCCGCTACGACGATGAAGTAGCCGGTGACCGACGGACTTGTCGCGATCCCGGTCACCGGATTGCCGATGCACCGGTTGCGGATGTCACCGCGGTGACGTGCACCGCCGAACGCCCAGACGCGGCCCTTCTCGTTGACGATCACATATCCCGGACCGCTCGCCGAAATGCCCGCGACGTCGGCCACGGTGACTTGCCACAACGTGCCCTTCCATTTGGCGTCGCCGTACGCGTACACGCCGCCTTTTCGTGACACCATCCAGTACCCACGACCCGTGGGCGTGCGGGCGACATCGACGATCGATCCCTTGGTAAGGCTGGTCGGTTGGCCGTAGCGCTGCGCGTCGCCAAATGCGAACACCTGGCCGGCGTCGGTGAACAGCCAATAGCCGTTGCCGGTTACCGTCGCTTCGATGTCGATCACGGTGCCGCGTCGCGCCTGGTTCGCGGCCGAACCGTAGAACCGCGCGTCACCGTGGGTGTAGACGCCGCCGTTGTGGCTGGCGACCCAGTACCCCCGGCCGGTCGGGGTGGCAGCGATCGAGGTGACCATCGCTCCGCCGCGTTCGTCGGTCGCGTGGCCGTAAAGGTTCGCAGTGCCGGCGCGTGTCACGCGCCCATCGACCGAGACCGACCAAGTTCCGTTGCCAACTGGGTTCGCGGTGATGCTCATCGCAGGGGTGCTGAGCAACGGAACCGACATCGCGGTGGCGTTGACCGCACCGGCCGGTGCTGCGTCGAAGCGAACGAGGCCGAACAACGACAATCCGAGGACGATGAACGCGACCCGACGTCGTCGCGACTGTTCGATGGGATTCCGTTCCATGCAGCTCTGCCGTTCCTTCAGTTGTCGGTCGGCAGGCCCCATCCGGCGCGACGGGACCACGTCTGGGAAACATCGGCAGCATCGCGAGCCGACCTGAGGGGCGAACTGCCCCTCGTCGGAAGCGGGAGACGTCGGTCACCCAACCCAGCGGCGAGGCGGGCTCGGCTGGGGGACAGCATCGACAGTGGTCAGGTGCGCCCGGCCGTTGGTGGCCGGGCCCGGGTACAGAACCGGGTCAGGGCACCGTTGTGGTGGTCGGCGGCGCCGTCGTCGTGGTCGGTGGTGCCGTCGTGGTCGTCGGTTGGGTCGTCGGAGTCGGTGGGGGTGGGGAGGTCGTCGGCGGCGGTGTCGCTCCGACCCCGACCACGTACGTGTCGGGATACATCCGGTAGGTCCATCGGAATTGTTCGCGGACGGGATCGCGGTCGGGATACTCGATGATCCGCCAGAACACGACGACGTAGCCCTCGTAGCCGTCTTCGACCTGTTCACGTTGGCCCGGGGCCAACGAGTCGCACTCGCCATCGGGGTCGGTCTTGTCGGTCGCCTGGTTACACGGGATCTCTTTGTCCTCGATCGGGGTCGTCTCGAGGATGGTGACGCAACGAGCCTCGGTGATGCGGTCGGTCGATTCGGGTACCCGACACGACCCGTCTTCGTTCTCCTCGCTGACGACGCGACCTTCGTTGTCGCCGAACAGCGTGACCGTGATTGCCTCGCCCGTGTAGCTCGTCTGCACCAAGACGCCGCGGTCGGAGTTGTTCCGCCAGCGCAGATCGACTCGGGGGTAGTTGACGGTGGCCTCGCGGCCCATCGGGTAGCGATCGAAATAGATCGAGTGCGGCTTGTATTCGATGATCTCGAACCCGCCCCAGAATGCAGCGTTGAAGGTCGTGGTTGCGAGTTGACTCACCCCGCCGCCGAAATCTTCGGTGAACTCGCCGTAAAAAACGGGTGCAGAGACGAAACCACGCTCGGCGGTACGCGGTCCGACCGTGTCGTTCAGCGAGAACTCCTCGCCGGGTTCGACGATCGTGCCGTTCATGTAATCGGCGGCCTTGTGGATGTTCGTGATGCGAACCGCACAACACGCATGGTGGGTCGTGAACGTCGAGACGAGTTCTTTGATACCGAGGCTTCGCGCCCACTCGGTGTCGCGCTCCGGCGTCACGACCTGTAGCGGCGCGTCGATCGCTGGTTGCGCGGCGAGGATCTTGCGACCGACCAACTCGAGGTCGAGGGCGGACCCGTCCTTCGATGCGACGATCCCGACCGACTGATCCGGCAGGACGGAAAAGCGCGCCGATGTCGGCAGGGTGGCGAAGACGTCTTCGGCCGACGCGAGTTGCTCGTCGAGCAGCTCATGATCGAGTCGGAGTCGCAGTTTTCCTTTGACGACCAAGGCGTCGAGGGTGGCCGCGACTTGTTCGGCGCGAATCGTGATCTCGGCGGGTGTCTGTGGCGCGACGTCGGGCGGCGGCGGAATCGCCGATCCCCGCGGCCCGCGCACGACGTACTGCTTGCGCAGAATGCCGCGGGCTCGCTCAGCCAACGCTTCGACCTCGCGCCGATCGACCTCGGGTGCGACTGGCCGGACATCGAGATCGATGCGCGGTCGAGTCGTGCCGCCGAGGACGCTGACCAGATCGGCGTGCGCCGCATCGCGATCGAAGCCGCGCCCCGGCCGTGGCTCGACGACCACGACATCGGTTCCGTCGAACTGCAGGTCCCCTTCGCGTGCACCGTCGGCGATGCGACCCTGCCAGCCGTCGATGACCCCGTTGACGGCACCGACGTCGAAGCTGATTGCGAGGGCGACTTCTTCGGTACGGAATCTGCGCAGGATGAACCCGCCGACGGCTTCGAACGGGTTGCCCGACCGCCCGGCCAGTCGGGCATTGCGCACGCTGGCCTCGTGATCGACGTCGAGGCGAAGCGCCGACGGGTTCACCGAGAGGTCGGTCGAGTCGGCGCGCGCCGCGATTGCTTCGGACTCGAGACGTTGCGCAAGTTTCGCAGTTCGGTCGAGCGCGTCGTCGGTGCTCAAGCCTTCGACGTCGACGCCTTCGATCTGCACGCCGGGGAGCACCTGTCCCGAATAGATGATGCGTTCGGCGACCGCGGCGAGCAGCACGATCGCGAAGAGGCTGCCGATCGCGAGGGTGGCCCGGAGCGCCACGGTACGGACATGGGTGTCGACCAACCAGTGGCGGAGCGCGTCGAGGCGGCCACCGGAGTTCTCGGCAGCGGACTCGGTTGATTCGGTCACTGCCGGGCTGGTCACCAGGGACGACGCTATCGAAGCGACACATCGTCTGCCGAGGCGGAGCCTCGTGCATCGGGCCCGGTCGAGTGGTTCGGGCCCCGAGCGAGCTGGGGTCACCTGTCCGGTGTGGTTCGGGCTGCGGTGCCGGCCTCCGGGGGAGCACAATGGGGCGATGGTGAGCGATCGGCTGGGTGCGTTCCTTCGAACTGCAGGCGCGACCGATGCCGACATCGAGCAGGCCGAGGCGAGTGGATGGTTGCCGGTGCTCGCGCTCGACCGCATGCTGATGCCAGGCGTGCCGGAGTTCGACGTGGCGGGGCTCGCCGAACACAGCGAGGCCGAAGTCGACGAACTCGAGCGCATGTGGCGGGCGCTGGGGTTTCCCGACCTTCCCGACGGGCTTGTGGTGTTCACCCGGCGAGACCTTGAGGCCATCGAGCGGCTCCGCGGGATCCCTGGGGGTCCGATGGCTGGAGCGATGGGTGCACTGCGAGAGCCGGAGCGACCGGCGCGCATCCTGTCGGCGGCACTTGCTCGCGTCGCGGCCTACGAGGTCGAGGTGTTCGCAGCGTCGCTCGACCAGTTGCGGTCGGCAGGGGTCGACGACGACGCCGCGGCGCTGGCGTTGGTCGAGTCGTTCGATTGGGACAATCTGGCCTGGTTCGTCGACTACATCCACCGGCTGCAGTTCCGGGCGGCAGCGTGGCGACGGCTGACGTCGGTCACGGCGACGGGCACCCTCGAGCTCGGCGTGGGTTTCGTCGACTTGTCCCGCTACACCGAGTTGTCCGAAGAGCTCGACGACGCGGGGTTGGCTGGGCTCCTCGACCAGTTCGAGACGGTCACGAGCGACACCGTGGCCGAGTTCGGCGGCCGGGTCGTGAAAACGATCGGCGACGAGGTGATGTTCGTCGGTCCGCCCGACGCGGTGGCCTCGATCTCGTTGGCGATCCTCGAGCGGGCGCGCGCGATCGAGGAACTGCCGTCGGTCCGCGTTGGCATCTCGTTCGGACCGGTGCTGGCTCGGGCCGGCGACTACTTCGGGCCGACGGTGAATCTCGCGAGTCGCACCACCGACCGCGCACGGCCCGGATCGATCCTCGCGTCCGAAGCAATGTTCCACGCGCTCGACGGCGACGAGCGGTTCGTGTGGAAGGCATTGGCGCCGCGACGGATCCGCGGCATCGGCACGGTTCGGCTGTTCGCGCTCCGACCGCCGTCGCCCTAGCCTGCCGTCATGTCCGAATCGCCCCTCACGCTGCTGCAAATCCACGCGCATCCCGACGACGAAGCTTCCAAAGGCGCCGGGACGACAGCGCGCTACGCGGCCGAAGGCGTGCGCAATGTGCTCGTGTGTTGCACCGGTGGCGAAGAGGGCGACATTCTCAACGAGGCGATGGACCGCGACGACGTGCGGACCGATCTTCACAACGTGCGGATGGCAGAGCTTCGCACCAGCTGCGACATTCTCGGCTACGAATCATTGCACCTGCTCGGGTACCGCGACTCTGGAATGCCCGAGACCGATGCCAACGCACGCCCGGACAACTTTTGGAATGCGCCGCTCGACGAAGCGGTCGAACGGTTCGTTCGCATCATTCGGGCCGAGCGGCCGCAGGTCATCGTCTCGTACCACGAGGATCGTGAGTGGTATCCGCATCCCGATCACATCCGCGTGTTCGAGATCACCGGGCCCGCGTTCGCGGCCGCCGGCGACCCGACGATGTTTCCCGAGGCGGGCGACCCCTGGCAGGTGAGCAAGCTCTATTACGTCGCGTGGTCGTTCGGTCGAGTGCGCGCGTTGCACCAGGCGCACCTCGACGCCGGCATGGAGTCACCGTTCGAGCGCTGGTTCGCGGGCGAGTTCCCCGATCGTGACGAACGATTCACGACGCGGGTCGACGTCGGCGACTACATGGCGCAACGACGCGGCGCGTTGCTGGCGCACGCAACCCAAGTCGCTCCGGACGGGTTCTGGATGAAGTTGCCCGACGACATCGTGCGGCGGACGTATCCGTGGGAAGACTTCATCCTGGCGCACAGCCGGATCGAGCCGACGTATCGCGAAGGCGAATACGAGACCGACCTGTTCGCCGGGATCCGCTGACCGTGGCGTCCGAGATCACGATTCTGTTCGTTGCGGCCAAGGGCAAGTCCGTGCTCGAACGGTGGGTCGCGCGCGTGGGCGACACGGTGACGCACGAGTCGGTCGGGGCCGACGCGCCCGACGACAGCTTCGATGTCGTCCTGACCCTGACCCCCGACGACGCGGCCGCGGTGCACGCCGGCACGCTCGACGTCTCGGTCGGGTTCATGCGCGGCACGATCAAGATGGCCGGTGATTTCGGCGCGCTGTTGCGAGCGTTACCGAAGTTACGTGGCCCGCTGCAGATCGCGTAGCGCCCGGAAGCTGATCAGGCGGGCGCCGCTTCGAGCGAGGAGTTGTTCGAAGAGTGGATCCCGCAGCAGGGCGTCGTCGTCGATGCGGCGGTCGGCATCGGGGTTGGCCTGGCGTGATTCGTCGCTGTCGACGGTGGGGTGCAAGAACACTTCGGTGACGCCGGGGCGCAGGTCGAACAACGTCTTTTCGATGGTCTTGCGCGCGCCGACGGGACAGTTCACGAAATGGTCGGTGAACACCACTCCTTCGGCGGCGGCGAGTTTGCGGTACGGAAAGCCGATCAGCCGTTGCGCACTCGCCCCCGCCATGCGAAGCGGGAGCGAGAACTCGACCGCGAGTTCGAGGTAGACGTTGAAGAACTCGGGACGCAGTTGCAGGGTTCCCATGTGCGAGTCGAGATGGGTGACATCGAATCCCCACAGGATCGCCCGCTCGATCTGGGCTCGACACTCTTTGAGGACCTCGTCGAGGTCGGCGTGATCCCAGACGTCGGCGATCGTGCGAGGGAAACCGCCGTCGCCATCGAGCAGGCTCGGTGATCGGGTGATCGGACCCCATCGGTAGACATCCCACTCGGACGTGAGCGTGAGATGCACTCCGACGTCTTCGCCCATGTGCATCCGAGCGGCATCGCGCGCCCACGGGCACGGGACCATGAGGGTCGCGCTCGTCGCGGTGCCGCGCCGCAATGCGTGGTAGATCGACGCGTTCGCGGCGCGGGTGCTGCCGAGGTCGTCGCAGTTGATGATCAGCAACTTGTCGTCTGGTCGGTACCCCAGACGTTCGACAAGGGAGGTCTCGGTTGGAGGCATCGACGCCGAGGTTACCGTTCGAGCGCACCCTCGATCTGGGCCGCGAACGATCGGAGTCGACGTGCTTTCAGGGACTCGAACCCGAGGAGCGTGCCGTCGTCGATGAGGAAGGTGAGCCGCAACGCCGTGCCGTGGCGGGCGACGCCCACTTGCGCGATGCGACTGCACGGGAACCAGCCCGCGTGCCGGCCGGGTCGGGCGACCCAGAACTGGGGACGCCACACGTGCAGCCGCGTGTCGCTGCTGAGCCCGATGACGAGGTCGCCGGTCGGGGCGGGGAAGCCGCACGCGTCCGCGGCGCGCAGCCACTCTTTGGTGGCTTTGCGGCGAATCTTGCCGGGGCTGAGTGAGAACGCGCCGCGGATGCTCGTCCCCGATGACCCGGCAAAGCTCAGCGGCATCCACGCGACGAGTGCCTCGCCTTCGTCGAGTCCTTCGACCTTCACGTGGGGCGTCCGTCGATGTCGGAGAGCGGGGTTGCGATCAGAGTCGCTCGATGAGGGTTCCGGTGCCCAGACCGCCGCCGCAACACATCGTGACGAGTCCGTAACGGCCGTCGGTGCGCTCGAGTTCGTGGAGTGCGGTGGTGATGAGGCGCGCCCCGGTCCCGCCGACCGGGTGGCCGAGCGCAATCGCGCCGCCGTTCGGGTTCGTGCGGGCCATGTCGGCACCGAGTTCTTTCGCCCACGCAAGCGCAACCGACGCGAACGCCTCGTTGATCTCGACCGTGTCGATGTCGTCGAGCGTCACGCCGGTGCGCTCGATGATCGTTTGGGTTGCGTCGATCGGGCCGGTCAACATCAGCACAGGGTCGACGCCGACGAGGCAGACATCGACGATGCGGGCACGCGGGCGCAGCCCGAGTTGGTCGGCGCGACTCGCGGTCATCAGGAGGACCGCCGCCGCGCCGTCGGTGATCTGCGAAGAACTCCCGGCGGTGTGCACTCCGTTTTCGCGAGCGACGGGCTTCAGCGCCGCGAGCTTTTCGAGATTCGTCTCGCGCAGTCCTTCGTCGCGTGCAACGCGATGGGTCGTGCCGACGGGCTTGCCGTCTTCGCCGAGGTCGGGCGCGTCGACGGGCACGACCTCACGTTCGAAGCGGCCTTCGGCCCACGCAGCGTGCGCCCGTTCCTGGCTTTGGAGCCCGAAACGATCGCAATCGTCGCGGGTGATGCCCCACTTCTCGGCGATGCGTTCGGCGCCTTCGAACTGGCTAGTGACTTCGTACTGCGCGAAGTAGCTCTTCGGGGTCGGACGTCCGAGGTTGCCTTGCATCGCCGCGCCGAGCGGGATACGCGACATGCTCTCGACGCCACACGCGAGCGCGACATCGACGACGCCCGCCTTCACCATCGAGTAGGCCATGTTCGTGGCCTGTTGGCTCGATCCGCATTGCGCGTCGACGGTGGTTGCGGCGACGGTCAGGGGAAAGCCCGCCGCGAGCCACGCGGTCCGAGCGATGTTGAACGTCTGCTCACCGACTTGGCTCACGCATCCGCCGACGACCTGACCCACGGCACCGGGGTCGATACCGGAGCGCTCGATGACCGCCTGCTGCGCGGTGCGCAAGAGATCGGCCGGGTGCACGCTCGACAACCCGCCGTTTCGGCGCCCGAGCGGCGTGCGAGCTGCTTCGACGATGACAACATCTTCCATGGGTGCTCCCGAGTCGAGGCCGAACCGCGTGCTGACGCGGCTCGTCGGCCGGAGGTGGCTTGCTGGCAGGAGGTTACGGCGCGCGATTGCGAATCGTCACGCCGGACCGAGCGCGTTGCGAATCGCTCAGGTCGCGGACGGTCCCGCGTCGAGGATCAACTTCCCGAACGTCGAATCCGACGCCATGCGGTCGTACGCGGCGGTTGCGTCGTCGAGCGGGACCACTGCATCGAGCGCCGGGACGATGGCGCCGGACGCAAGATGCGGCACAACGTCGCGGGCGAACGCCGCGGTCGCCGCGGCTTTCTCGGCGCGGCTGCGCGGTCGCAAGACGGTGCCGGTGAGTTGCAGACGTTTTTGCATCGTCGGCAGGATCGGGAGTCCCGCCTGGCCCCCAGCGAGCGTACCGATGAGCGAGATCCGTGCGTTGGGGGCCGCAGCCTGGATGTCAACGGTGACGTAGTCGCCGCCCACGAGGTCGAGCGCGACGTCGACGCCACCCCCGGTTGCCTCGCGGATGTGCGAAGCGAGCGCCGCGACGTCGAGGCGGCCGTCGGTCTGGGGTGCGACGATGCCGACATCGAGACCGAGCTTCGCCGCGCGGTCGAGTTTGTCGGCCTGGCGCGCGGTGCCAATCACCTTGGCACCCAATGCCTTGGCGAGTTGAATGGCGGCGGTTCCGACTCCGGATCCGGCCGCATGGACGAGCACCCACTCGTCGGGTTGCACGCGACACTGCGTCACCATGGCGTCGTGCGCGGTCACGAAGGCTTCGGGGACCCCGCCCATCAGCAACGGATCGAGTCCGTCGGGAACCGCAACACAGTGCTCGGCCGGGACGACGAGCAGTTCGGCCTGCCCACCCCCGCCGCAAATTCCGAACACCGTCGTGCCGATGACCGAAGCGTCGACCGAGTCGCCTGTCGCCACGACGGTGCCGCAGAACTCGAGGCCGGGGATGTCGGGCGGAGATCCTGGTGGCGCGGGGTAGAGCCCCGCGCGTTGCAACAAGTCGGCACGATTGAGACCCGCGCCGACGACCGCAATCAACACATCGCCAGGACCCGGAATCGGGTCGGCGTGCTCGCGCACCTCGACCCGATTGTCGCCGATGGTCGTCAGAGCTCGCATCGACCCGACGCTATCGGGCTCGTGACGCGCCGACGCCGACGGACCGGGGGCCCGTCGGCGTCGACGCAGGGGTCGAGTTGGAGCGTGTGCGGCTCAGGCGTTGGCATCCACTGCCGGGTCGACCAAGGCCGGCTCGGGTTCGCCCAGCGGGGGAGCGGCCGGAACGTCGACACCGCCGGTCGCCGGCGGTGTGACGTACTCGTCGGCGATGGCGAGCAGGTCGGTCGACCAGTCGGAACCGTCGGCGAAGCTTCCGGTGAAGTTGTAGCTCGGCACGATGTACTGCACGCCGTTGCCGTCGGCGTCGGTGCCGTACCAAACCTGCAACCCGAGGCGGACGTCGGTGACGGTGACGTCGACGATCTCAGGCTCGGGGATGTCGCAGTCGGTCGCGTCGGGCGCGCACACGGGCATCACGTCGGCGCACTTCGCGTCGACGGCGCAGCGGTCGATCGCCGTGTCGGCCGACCGCGCTTCGGGCGCACCGAGCGCCACGATGTCGCCGCCGTACCAGATGTCTCCGCTCTGCAGGTCTTCGAACACCTCGGACGTCGACCGCAGCGGGTACTCACCAATCGATTCGACGGTTGCGAGCATGCCGCCAAAGCTCTGGACGACACCCTGGTCGCCGATGTCGATGTACCACTCCATGCCGGAGACGGGGTGACCGCCGATGACTCGACGAGCGATCACGCCGCGGGAGTAGACGATCGTTTCGCCGATGTCGATGCATTCGGTGTCGGCGGCACACGTCGAGGACACGCCCATCGAGCTGTCGATCGCCTCGAACTCCCAGTCGCCGCCGTCGAGGACGCCGATCGCGTTCAGCAGGTCGCGGCTGATGTCGATTGCCTCAGTGTCATCCGGAAGGTCGGTCGGTGCGGGCGGCCCCGTGTACGGCTCGGGCTCGGGCGACGGCGTCGGCTCGGGCATCGGCTCGATCACGTCGCCGTCGTCGGTTTTCGGCTCGTCGACGCTCGGTGCGGGTGTGTCGTCGGACGACACCGGCTCGTCGCCGGGTGACGGCTCGACCGTCACCGGCTCGACCGTCGCCGGCTCGACCGGAGGCGGCGCGACGTCGGTTCCGTCAGCGCCGCTGCTCGCCCCGGATCCGTCGGGTTCGATCGAACCGTTGTCGCCCCCCACGGTCCGGTCGTCGGTGTAACTCGGTCCGTTCCACATCGAGACGTACCAGCCGTTCGCGTCGCCGCTCACCGACAAGGTTCGCGTGGCGCTGCTGATCTCCCATCCGCCGTACTCGAGTTCGCGGACGTCGCCATCGATGTCGAGCGCCGCACCCATACGGGCGACGTCGGCGGCATCGAGGGCGGTGGCCCGCACCTTGTACGCAACGGCCGAATCGCCGAGGTCGGGAAGGGCGCCTGCGAGCACATAGCGGAACTGGCTGATCGCCATGGACATGTCACGAGCGCCTTCAGGCGCGCCAGCCGTGTTGGACCCGTTGCCTGGGGCTGACAACGCCAGGGGCGTCGTCGTTGGCGCGTCGTCGCCTTGGTTCACGGCGATGATGCCGCCCAGCGCGAGTGCGACGGCAGCGACGCCGGCCACGATCGGCGTTCGTCGTTGTTGACGTCGTGCGGGTTCGTGGGCGAGATCGATCGCCGCTGGGTGGATGTCGGCCGAGCCGGGGTCTCCGGTGGGCGTGGGGTCGAGGTTCATGCCATGCTCCTTACGTCGATGCGGTTCCGACGACCGCGTCGCGGAACTGGTTCCCGAAATCGCGGATTACGGTGCACGAATGGCTTCGGACCCCGTGCAGGGGCGATCAGCGGCGTTGCGCATCGGCGACGACACCGGCGAGTTCGTCCTGGTCGAGGGGGCCGAGGCCGAGACCCTGTGGTCGCTCACCAGCGGCTTCGAGGCGGCCACGATCTCGGCGTGCGGCGAGTGTCGGTGCCGGGTGTTGGCCTCGGTGGCGCTGGTCGACCTCATCGATGCCGCCCCGGCACTCCCGGAGGCGGTTGCGCTGCGCGAACTCGCTGACGACGCGCCGACGCTGCACGTCTATGTCGACGACCCCACGAGCCAGTGCGCACACCGAACCTGGCGGGACCCGCTTGCCGAAGAATGGGCCGACGTGATCGACGGACCCCCGCGCCGTCCGATTCGCTGACGCGTCTGGGCGTCGGATTTCACTGCCGCGCGGCGGCTGCGATCTCGTCGAACGACTGGCGAACGAATCCCATGAACGCGTCGGGATCGTCGATCGCAGCCGGGTCGATGTTGAACGCGAGTTGGCAAGATCCGCAGTAACTCATCATCGTGACGTTGACGGCGCAACCCGTTCGCGGGCCGAAGCCGAAGTTGCCGAGAATCGGCGCCCCCGCCAGGTAGAGCGGCACGGGGCTCCCGCGCAGGTTCGACGTCGCAAAGTCGATCGTGCGGGTTTGGATGCGGGTGAAGCTGACGAGGATCGACGTCGGTAGCCCCGAAACCAAACCGGCGAGTCGGTCGACCGCGTCCAATGCCGGTTCGGTCCGCACGCTGCGCAGAGCGGCGGCCGTCGCCGCGAAACGCGCACGCGGATCGATGGGCTGGATCGGCACCACGACGCGGGCGGGCGCGAAACGGTTCGCACCGACGTCGCCACGTTCGCGTTTGTTCACCGGCATCGCCATCCGAAGGTCGCGAGTGTCGCTGCCTCGGCTCGCGTGATAATGACCGAGCGCGCCAGCGACTGCCGTGACGAAGACGTCGTTGACCGTGCCGTCGAGCGCATCGGCTGCCGCACGGACGTCGGCCAACGGGACCTCGATTCGATCGAAGCGCCGCCGCAGCGAGCGATTGCGCATCACGTCGCTGTGCGCCGATTCGGTGACGAGCGCCTGGCGGCGAACCGAACCTGCCATCCGAGCAGCCTCGCCGATCGCCCCGGGAACGTCGAGGGGGTGCGTGGCGAGTCGGGCCATCGACCCGAGGGTCGAGCGCACCATCTCGACTTGGCGGCCAGCGGCGTCGATGAGCGCATCTCGGGTGACGTGCAACGGGGTGTGCGACTTGTCGCTCGGTGGGGTTGACTCGGCTGCTGCGGCCGCGTCCGGGGGCGCAGGGTCGGGTTCGAAGTCGACCAACGCGAGCGAGAGCTTCAGGCCGCCGACGCCGTCGGTGATCGTGTGGTGCAGCTTCTGCAAGAACGCGACTCGTCCATCGGCGAGCCCTTCGATGAGGGTGAGCTCCCACAACGGTCGCCCGCGATCGAAGGGTGCTTCGGCGAGCGACGCGCACAGATCGAGCAGGGCGCGTTCGTCACCCTCACCGCTGACCGACACGGATCGCAGGTGATAGTCGAGGTCGAGCGTCGGATCCGCCACCCATTCCGGCGGCGCGATCCGGAGCGGCGCGCTCACCACTCGTCGGCCCAACGATGGGATCAACTGGACCGCCATCGCGATCTTCTCGCGAAGGCGATCGGGATCGGGCGCGTGGTCGAGCACGCTGAGGTTGCACAGGTCGGATCGCAACGCCGGATCCTTTTCGACCGCCCACATGATGGCCTCGGCGTCCGACATCCGGTGCCGGTCGGCCGAAGGCCGTTCGGAGGTGTCGGTTGCGGTCACAGTGGTTCCGATCGGTGGCGTCGGCGGATCTTCGAGGTTTCCGAGCCCATGCTCGCGCGACGGTTGCGTGTCGCGCGCCGCGTGGCCGAAATCAACGAGGCAGTTGCGTGCGCTTGAACTCGTTCAGGCGGGTCCAGTCGATCAGTTCGAGCGCACGTTCGAGGTCGGAAACGTGATTGCGTTCCATGAGCCGGATGAACGTCGCGCTCGTCTCGTCGATGAACGTCGGGACTCCGAACACCGACCAGCGGTTGACGGCGTCGAGGTGCTCGCGAGCGATGGTGGCCAACGGCCGCCCCGAGGCGACCTCCTCGGCAACCGCGTCGGGGTCGAGCCCGACGCTGGCGACGGCGTCTCGGACCACCTCGATCTCGTGCAGGCGACGGCCGTGATCGTGTCGAGCCGCGAACAATGCGTGGTGGGCGTCGAGGAAGTGGTCGGCGAACGCATCGCGTACTGCGACACCCCACTCGAGCGCCAGAACCCCCGATCCGCGTTCGGCAGCGGGGCGATCCCAGACGGGTGTCTCGTCCTCGCCGACGTGGACCTGGTCGAGCGAGAACGCCAGGAACGTCCACTCGATCTCGGTGCCGACACGGTGGCCGTCTTTGATGGCCGTGACCACGGCCTCGTGCGCATTGCGCGCGAATGGTCAGCGGTAGTCGAACGTGAGCCCGAGGGAACGTGTCATCAGCCGAGGCTAGGGCCGTCGATCGTCGGAGCCAGCGTCGTCCAGCGTTGGGAACGGGGCCGATCAGCGAACGATGCGGCGCAAGGCCGCGCCGAGCACGACCCCGAGCGCGGCGCCGCCGATCACGTCGGATGCGTGATGCATCCGCACGTAGACCCGGGAACCGGCCACGAGCGCCGCGAGCGGATACCAGATGGCGGCGCCGCCGTCTTCGGAAAGCACCGCGGCGGCGGTGAACGCCGCCGTTGCGTGCCCCGAAGGGAAACTGCTCGTGATCGGGACGCGCATCCCGTAGGGGAGTGATTCGTCGGCGGTGCGGTCACGTTCGGGGCGCTCGCGTCGAAACAACGACTTGATCGCACCGTTGGTCAGCGCCGATTCGGTGGCGAGAATTTTCGAGAGGCGCCGGGTGGGCGCGAGCGATCGGTGGCGCAGGCCGGCGACGGCGCCGAGTACGTGCCAGAGCACGCTGTGATCGGCCGCCGACGACAGTGCGTAGAAGACGTGGTCGAGCGCGGGACTGCGAATGGTGTCGACCCACGCGTCGACCCGGTCGTCGAAGGCGGCGAAGCGATCGAGGTGATGGGCCAGCGGGCCGTCGCCCGAGACGCCGCTGTCGGCGGTGCCGTTCATGCCGGCGGTGCCGGTCGTGGCGGCGGTGCTGATCGGGCCGGCGGTGCTGATCGGGCTGCTCACGACAGGCCGAGGGGAAGGGGCGGGCGACCGGCGGCGGCGCTGGCGCGGTCGGCGAGCACTGCGTGGGCGATGTCGGGGTCGCCGCCGAACGACGGGCAGAACTCTTGAAACGAGCAGTAGTCGCACAGATTGCTCGTGCGCGGTCGAAAATCGTTCTTGTCGCACGCTTTGCGAATGGCCTGCATGAGCGCTGCGCTCTTCATCGCGACGCCACGCACGGTCGAGTCGGTCGGAAGCGCAACGATTGCCTCGGGTTTCGACAGGTACAGCAGTTGGACGCGCGCTGGGCGCACCCCGAAGTTCTGTTCGCACAAGACCGCGTAGAGGTGGACACCCGCGAGGCTCTTTTGCTCCCAGCGTTCGCTCGGCGCCGAACCCGTCTTGTAGTCGGTGACGACCAGTTCGCCGTCGGCGGTGAGATCGAGGCGGTCGATGATGCCGCGAACTCGCACCGAGCCGAGGTCGGCTTCGAGCTTGAGCTCGAGTCCGACGGCTTGGACGGTGGTCGGGTCTTCGAGATCGAAATAGCGCCGCACGTGCGTTTCGGCCTCGGCGACGAAGTTGTCCCACTGTTCGGGCGTGAGTTCGAGTCCGGCAAACTCCGGGTGCGACTCGAGCTCCGACGCGGCAATCGCGAGGTCGGCCAGCGCTGCTTCGACGGTGCGTTCGGCTGCGGGTCGGTCGTGCAACCGTTCGAGGGCCCGGTGCACGAGGGTGCCGCGACTCGCCGCCGGCGACGGCGGTTCGGGCAGTCGCTGCACGTAGGAGAAACGAAACGCAAGCGGGCAGGTGGTGAACGCGCCCATCGAGCTGGGCGACAGCGAGTACGGCGGGTTCCAGCGCTGCTCCACGCCTGCGACCCTACCGGTGCCCTGGGACACGCGCCCCGCGAACCGCTTTCCCGGAGCGTTCGCTACCAATTCCGCAACCAACTCTCCGGGAAATCGTTCCGGGGTTCGTAGGATCGCCACCATGAAGATCGACACTGGCCTCGGCGGCGCCTCGCTCAGCGAAATCGGTACGCGTGCTCGCGAACTCGAAGACCTCGGATACGACGGCATTCAGACCGCCGAGACGAGCCACGATCCCTTTCTGCCCCTCGTCGTCGCTGCCGAGCACACCTCACGCGTGCAACTCGGAACCGCGATCGCGGTGGCGTTCGCCCGCAGCCCGATGACGACGGCGAACACCGCGTGGGACCTCAACATGTTCTCGGGCGGGCGCATGTCGCTCGGGCTCGGCAGTCAGATCCAGCCGCACATCACGAAGCGGTTCGCGATGCCGTGGTCACACCCGGCGGCTCGCATGCGCGAGTTCGTCGCAGCGATGCGTGCGATCTGGTCGAGTTGGCAAGACGGCACCAAGCTCGATTTCCGCGGCGACTTCTACTCGCACACGCTGATGACGCCGTTCTTCAATCCCGGCCCGAACGAGTTCGGCGAGCCGAAGGTGTACCTGGCTGCGGTCGGCGAGAAGATGACCGAGGTTGCCGGTCAGGTCTGTGACGGCATCCTCATCCACGGGTTCACGACGGAGCGGTATGTCCGCGAAGTCACGATGCCGGCCATCGACCGAGGGCTCGCCGCCGCGGGACGCGATCGCGCGAACTTCGAGGTGAGCGGTCCGCTCTTCGTCGTCACGGGTACGACCGAAGAAGAACTCGAAGCGGCCAAGGTCGGGACGCGCCGCCAGATCGCGTTCTACGGATCAACGCCTGCTTACAAGGGCGTCCTCGACTTGCACGGCTGGGGTGATCTCCAAGGCGAACTGAACGCGCTGTCGAAGCAGGGCAAGTGGGCCGAGATGGGCGACGCAATCGACGACGAGATGCTGAACACCTTCGCGGTGGTCGCCGAGCCCGAAGGGGTTGGTGCCGAACTGAAGCGGCGCTACGCCGACGTCGTCGACCGGCTCTCGTTCTACGCGCCGTACAGCGCGGCTCCGGAGCGCTGGGCGGCGGTCCTCGCCGACCTCAAAGCAACCTGACGCGGCTCGGTCCCTCGGTCGACCCCTTCAGTCGTCCCCTTCAGTCGTCCCCTTCAGTCGTCCCCATCAGTCGACCCCATCAGTCCGGCCGACCCAGGGTGTCGAACGTACCCAGGGTCGACCGGACGACTGACGGAGCGGAACTCAGTCGTGGTGGATCCACCCGGCCTCGGTGTCGATCCCTCGATACGGCGGGACCACCACCGTGCGGGCTCCAGGCTCGCCACCAAGGATCACCTTGCGGTACGCCGTGTTGTTGTCGAGGTTGCGCTCGATCAAGCGATGATCGGGATTGGCAACGACCTTCACGAAATACGTGCCGTTGGGCAGGTCGGTGATGTCGAAGGCTTGACCGGCGAGGTATTGACCGTACGTGTCGCCCCAACCCGACGGCAGAACCTCACGGATCCACCGTGCAGTGGGTCCACCGCAGGCCGTGCCCAGCCCCGTGCTACCGGGCCGGTATTCGGCGTTGCGCACCGTGAGGTCGATGGCGTCGGTCGGGGCGAGGCAGAACGCTTCCTTGCCGCTGCGCTGGATGTCGGTCTTGTCTGCGCCCGTGAGCTCGTACTTGGCGAAGTCGCGGAAGTGCCAATGATCGTGACCGCCGCCCCGGTGGAACTCCATCTCGCCGACGAGCCGCGAACCGACCACCTTGCCGTTGCGGTAGAAGAACTGGTGGGCGTCCATGATCGCGGCGTTGCGGCGGCGGAAGCCTTCGACGACGAGCGGTTGTGGGCCCGCGTTCCACACGTTCGCTGCGAAGTTCAGGTAGTCGCGGCCGCCGTCGTTCGCGACATCCATTTGCCACGCGGGCAGGGCTCGGAGGTCGGGGAGCGTGTTCGGATCGATCGAGCTGTACTGCGTGCGGCCGGTCGGGCCGAGGTGCGCCGAGTTGCTGAACGTCGTGCGCAACCCGGGAGCGGGGCGGCCGTCGCCCTCGCAGAAGGGCGGACAGGTGTAGGTCTCGGTGCGGATGGTGACATTCATCGCGATCCGGCTCGTGGCAGTCGGGAGACGCAGCGCGTCGCGCCACGCCGAGCGGATCCAGAACCGGAAGCGATAGTCGCCGTCGGGAACGTCGATCGGGTTCAGCTCGGACGAGCCGTTCAGCCCACCGAGCGCGGGCACGGACCAGCCGCGGTCGATCCCGAAAGTCATGCCTTTGGTCCACAAGCTGCCCGAACACATCTGCGGGAAGGTCGACTCGGTCGGCCCGTTCGGGTTGACCCGCCACGATTCGTAGCCGTTGGGGCAGAACCCGAGGTGTTGTTTCATGACGACGTTGCCCGCCCGGTCGGTGACCTCGAGCAAGAAGAAGTCGTCGAGTGCCGAGAAGTCGTCGCCGGCGAGGTCAGCCGGCAGCGGGCGCGTGACCATGCCATCGGCCGTGCGGCGCACGAGCTCGAGGGTGATCGGCTGGCCGTAGCTGCGGCGCGCCCGGATCTCGAATGTGCGCCACGGAGCGTCGACACCGACGCCGAGGCCGGTGAAATCGATCCAGCCGTCGTGGCCGTAGCGCACGATTTCGCCGTGATCGGCCGTGGCCGTGAGTTCGAGCAGCGGGCGGGCGATGGTGGCGGTCGCCTTGGCCGGTGTGCTCGGCAAGCCGACGAGCCCTGCGCCGGTGATGGTGACCGCGAGCCCAGCCGCGACTCGACGAGTTCGTAGAAGCACGTTTCCTCCCAATGCGGTGCCGCCCGCCAGCCGCGGGTGTCGCCATCTTGACGCCCCGAACGTCGACCCGGTTCCCGTCGCAGCCAGATTTTCCGACTCGCGATGACGTGGTACGTCGGGAGCGCGACGACGTGCTGGCGATGGGTGGTGGACCCGCGCACTGACTCCCTGGATCACTACTCTGTATTGCGTAGTAGTGATCCGGGCGAACGGAACGGGTGACGTTGGATCAGCGGCAGTGGCTGAAGGGGAGTCTCGATCTCGCCGTCGTCGCGGCGATCGGTCGCGGCGAGTCGTACGGCTACGAGATCCTGGCGCGCCTGGCGGAGGCGGGGCTTGAGGTAGGTGACGCATCGGTCTACGGCACGTTGAAACGTCTCGAAGAGCGAGGTGCGTTGCGGTCCCGCCTGGTCGCGTCGGCGGACGGTCCGGCTCGGCGCTACTACGAACGCACGGCAAGTGGCGAAGCCTGGTTTCGCAATGCTCGGATCAGGTGGCGGCGCTGGTCGGCATCGGTCGAAGCCCTGATGGAGGAACGATGACGTCGACACCGACCAACCAGGTCCGCCCCAACCAAGTTCGCCGCGAGTGTCTCGGCGAGCTGAACCGGATGTTGCGAGAGCATTCGCGTTCGGCGCGTCGCGAGCATCTTGTCCGTGCCGGTGAGTTGCTCGACGAGACCCTCGCCCTCGGCGAACTCGACACGACGCCGCGGGGTTGGGCCCAGCAATACATCGAGGGTGCGGATCTCCGCTCCGTTGAGGCGCCGGGTTGGTTGCGGATCTGGCGTCGACGGCGCAAATGGATCGTCACGGTGTCGATCGCAGCATCGACGTTGACGATTGGGGTTTGGCGGTGGAACACCGCTCATCCGGTTCGTGTGGGCTTGAACGAGTCTGGATTCGGCGTTCGCGTTGAGATGCCGCCGACGGATCCGGAGTTCCCCGAAGGCGGGGTCGACGCGCGGCTCGGCTCGATCGTCAGGGTTGGTTACACGATCGAGAATTCATCGATGTTCTCGCTCGAGCTACTCGGCGACCGCCGAGCGGCCTCGGTGCCCACGGGGTCGCCATGGGCGCTGACCAGCGTACGCATCATGCCGTCTCGCAACAACGGGTGTCGCCGGATGGATGGATGCGACACACAGTTTCCTCTCGAGATCGGACGTGGCGAGCGCGTGTCGTTGAGGCTCGACTACGAGATCGTGCGGTGCGACCTGCGCGGCGACGGCGAGGCCGATGCGTGGACTCAACCCCCGATCGGCGATCTCGAGTATCGCTGGCTCGGTCGGACGGACGTTGTTCATGCGGCCGAGGTGTTCTTCGATTCGATTCCGGGTGGGCTGCCGCCGATTCGCTTTCCAAGCCCTGGCGAATCGTGGTGTGACACCTGAACGTTCCTCCCGAGGGTCGGTGCTGTCCTCGACGTCGTCGATCGGCTCGCTCGCGAACGAACCAACGCGACCTACGGGGTCGCGCGTGCGAAGCTCGCGATGCTGATCGCGGCGTGTTCGGGGTCGGCTTGGGGGCCGAAGTGGCCGTGGGCGTCCCACACATCGACCGTCGCGTTCGGGAGTCGTTCTGCGAGCCGTCGGATCAGTGCCGGACTCATGTCGCGCGACTCACCGCCGCAGAGCAAGCGCACCGGCGTCGTGATCTCGGAAAGAAGCGCCCACGCGCCGTTGACCGGACCCATCGTGTAGACCGCAGCCTCCGTGGCTGGCGCACACTTGAGTTCCCACATGCCGTCGCCGCGGTCTCGCAGGCCGTGGTCGACGTAGGTCCGCACGCAGCGCGGATCCATCGCGTTCATCGGCGGGCGCGATGTGTACGACGCGAACGCTTCGTCGGGTCCGCTCCACTCGTTGCGGCGTTTGCGCGCCCCGACCGCCAACGGGAAGTTCGGATCGGGTTCGTACACGGCGAGCGTCGGAAAGACGATTGGTTCGAAGGCCCAGATGCGTCGGAAGATCGTGGGGTGGTCGGCTGCACCGAGCAGCAACGCGGCCGCGCCCTTCGAGTGGCCCGCGGCGACGAGTTGCGGGTCGTCGATCCACTGGGCGACCGCGAGCGCGTCGAGCGCGAATCGCGCCCAGCGGTATTCGCCGGTCGGGTCGGCGCCGCTGTCGCCGTGGCCGCGGTAGTCGAAGCTCACGACACGAAATCCGTCGGCGACGAGCGCCCGGGCAGTGGGTGCCCAGATCTGACCATGGAAGCCGGTGGGATGGCCCAACAGAATCGGCGGACCAAAGCCGCCCCAGTCGTACACGGCGATCGTGACGCCGTCGTCGGTCTGCACCGTCGTCGTGGTGAACACGTCGCCATTGTTAGCCCAGCGCGTTACCGTGCACGTCATGGCCGAGTCTGGAGCGTGGAACTACGCCGATGTGTGGGAAGCCATCGCGGAGACGATCCCCGATCACATTGCGCAGGTGCAGGGCACGCGTCGATCCACCTGGTCCGAGTTCGATCAGCGAGCCGACGGTTTGGCGTTGGCGTTGCTCGAGGCCGGTGCCGAACGCGACGACAAGGTCGCGATCTACCTCCGCAACGCACCCGAGTACATGGAGACGTTCTTCGCGGCGTTGAAGATCAGCTGTGCACCGGTGAACACGAACTACCGCTACGGTCCCGACGAACTTCGGTATCTGTGGACCAACGCCGACGCGATCGC
>SXGT01556282.1_pt1 | contig 30975 bp, 27 predicted proteins | sample 3176221 | NCBI WGS metagenome assembly SXGT01 (sample SAMN11356862, study PRJNA531348) | freshwater metagenome | isolation source: freshwater sample F1-120 | place: China: Fuxian Lake, Yuxi | collected 2017-12-25
CCGCCGTCGTGGGCGCCACGCCAGGTAGCCTTGCCTGGGAGCGCGGCCATCCTGGCCGCTTCCGGAGCGGGCGAGACGCCCGCGCTCCCAGCAGCCCTGGCCCAGAGAGGGCCGGCAACCGGCATCGCGCTTCAAAATGAGAATTGCTGGGGGTGTGCGAACCCTGCTTGTTCAACACGTCATTTTGTGGTATGTACTTGCGAAAGCTATACGAGGCCCACGGCTCGTATGGACGCACTGGCCTGCTACCGGGCCCTCAGGCGCAACATACGCGCCCTCATAATTCCCCGTGCATGCTCACAGGTGAAACTCGTGTGACGTGCGTCGAGAGTTAAGGTATGCAGGGAGACGATGGATGCTGTACCACTTCGGCAACTATACGCTTGAGACGGATCGACGGGTTTTATCCTACTCAGGAACCCTGCGGCACTTGGAACCCAAAGTCTTTGACTTATTGCGCTATCTTGTTGAGCAGCGGACCCGCGTCGTCTCACGAGACGAACTCTATGCGCACGTCTGGGGGGAAACGCACGTCAGTGACGCCTCCCTCAGTTACTGTATCAGCGCCGCCCGCAAGGCAGTAGGTGATACGGGCCGCACGCAACACTGCATTAAGACCATCCATGGCCGCGGGTACGCCTTTGTGGAGGCAGTGACCGTCCCGCCACACGAGCCCACGCCGTCGCCGTGTGACGCCTCCCCCCCCAGGAGTCGCGGCGCCGTGGAGCGCAGCGTCATGCCCACTGCCGAGTGGCGCCAGCTTACGGTCCTGTGGTGTTGTGTCAGTCTCACCCCCTTGCCCGCTCGCATGCCTGATGCCGAAGAGCGCTACCAGGCCTTGCGGGAGGTCCACACCCTCTATGGGCAGATCGTGCGCCGCTTGGAGGGCTACATGGCGCCGTCCGTGCACGAGAGTTATGTGAGCTATTTTGGCTATCCACTGGCGTATGAGGATGCGGCCTGCCGTGCGGTCTACGCCGGGCTCGACTGTGTCCAGGAGGTGGGTGCCCTCGCCCACACGGTGGGCCAACAGTATGGTTGTGAGCTCACTGTGGCTCTTGGGGTGCACACGGAGCGCGTCGTTGCGGGGTTTCCAGAGGGTGACGCCTGTCATATTGCCCTGCAACATCAGGGGGCCCATATGGCGCAGCAACTCGCCGAGCAGGCTCGCCCCAATACGGTGCTCATCAGTCCAGCCACGTTGCGCCTGGTGGCCGGGTATGTGGTCACGATCCCGCTGGGCTCACACATCCTCCATGATTCCGCCGAAGCGCTCGACCTGCATCAGGTCGTCAGCGCCGAGAGGGGCCGGAGTCGCTTGCAGGCGGCACGGGCGCATGGTCTGAGCGCCTTTGTCGGGCGGCAGCCCGAACTCGGCCTGTTAGAGGAGCGCTGGACGAAGTGTCAAGAAGGCATGGGGCAAGCCGTGATGATCAGCGGCGAAGCTGGCATTGGCAAGTCACGACTCGTAGAGGCCTTCCGCACACGTCTCGGCGAGGGCACGCATTACGCGATGGAATGCCACTGCTCCGCGTATAGCCAAACACACACGCTGGCTCCCGTGCTCACATTGTTACAACACGTGCTGGGCTGGCAACCCGCCGCCAGTGCCCAGACGAAGCTCCACAGCCTGACAGAGGCGTTCCGGGCCAGCGGTGTCGCCCCGGAGCAGGCGGTGCCTTTCCTGGCACCGCTCTTCGCCCTGCCGGTGCCCGAGGGGTATCCCCCAGTGCAGCTCCCACTGGCCCAGCAGGAACAGCACATCTGGAGCCTCTTGCTCACGTGGCTGTTGGCGTATACGGCGCAGCAACCGGTGTGTCTGGTGCTCGAAGATGCCCATTGGGCCGATGACGCCACACTCGCCTGGCTGACCCTGCTCCTGGAACAAATCCGTACGGTGCGCCTCCTCGTGGTGGTGACATGTCGACCTGAGTGGATACCGCCCTGGGCCGGACGCTCGCACGTCACCCTGATGACGTTAGATCGGCTGACGCAGCACCACACGAAGGAGCTGCTGAGGCATCTCACCGGTGGGAAAGCCCTCCCGCCTGCAATCCAGCAGCCTTTGCTCGAGAAAACAAGCGGTGTCCCGCTGTTCATTGAAGAAATGACCAAGATGGTGCTTGAATCTGGCGTGATAAAGGAGACGGAGTGCGGATACGTGCTCCTTGATGCGCTGCCGTCCTACACCATTCCGAGTACGCTGCATGATTCGCTGATGGCGCGCCTTGATCATCAGGGGCAGGGGAAGTTCGTGGCCCAGTTAGGCGCCATCTTGGGGCACACATTTCCCTACGAGACCCTGGCAGCGATTGCCCCCATTGACGGGGACACGCTCCGCGCCTGTTTAGCCCAGCTCGTCGACGCGGAAATCATCTATCAGCGCGGCTTTCCCCCACAGGCGCAGTACACCTTTAAGCATGTCTTACTCCAAGAGACGGCGTATCAGTCGCTCCTGCGCAGCATGCGGCACCACTATCACCGCAGCATCGCGGAGGTGTTGTCCATGCCAGGCTCGGACGCGGCGGAGACGCAGCCGGAACTTGTGGCGCATCACTACACGGAAGCCGGGCAACCAGAGCCGGCCGCCGTCTACTGGCTCCGGGCCGGCCACCATGCGAGCACACGGTCGGCTCATGCCGAAGCCATTGCCTACTACCACCGTGGACTGGAAGTCATCACAGGCCTCCCGGAGACTCCCGTCCGCTGGCAGCATGCCTTGGGGCTCAACTTGGCCCTCGGGGCGTCGCTGAGCGGTACAAAGGGCTATGCAGCTCCAGAAGTCGAACAGGTCTATCTCTATACCTCCAAATACTGTGAAGACCTCGACGACGCCACCCAGCTCTTTCCGGTGTTGCGGGGCCTGTGGTCATGTAATCTCGTGCGTGGTCATCTTGAGAGGGCGCACGCCCTCGGGGTCGAACTCTTCAGCCTTGCCGAGCGGCGTCACGAAGTCACCTTGCTCACAGAAGCCCATCGCGCCCTCGGCACGAGCCACTTTTTTCGGGGTGAGCACGAGACGGCGTTGTTCCATATGGAGCACGCCTTGGAGACGTATGACACCCAACACCACGGTGCTTTGACACGCAGTTGCGGGCAGGATACGGGGGTGCTGTCGCGCGTCTATATGGCGTGGAGTTGGTGGCTCCGGGGCTATCCAGAACGCGCCCAGCACATCAGTGCGAGCGCCCTCGCCTTGGCGCAGCACCTGCAGCACGCCTTGAGCCTGGCCTGCGCGTTGACCTTTACGGCCATACTGCACCAGTGTCGAGGGGAGGTTGAGGCCGTCCACCTCTATGCCACCCAGAGTGTCGAGTGGGCGCGTCAGCATGATTTTGCCCTCTTACAGGCTTTGGGAACGGTGTTGCAAGGCTGGGTGGCCGTGCAACACGGCCAGGGCGCAGTCGGCATCAGCACCATACAACGTGGCATCCTCGACTACCGGGCTACCGGGGCCGAGTTGGCACGCACGTATCTGCTCGCGCTGCTGGCGGAATCCTATCTGCATCTGGGCCAAGCCGAGGCCGGCCTGGCGGTCGTCGCCGAGGCTCTTGACGTGGTCACAGAGCATGGAGAGCACTGGTGGGCCGCAGAATTGTACCGTCTCTCCGGCGATTTGCTGTTGCTCCGCCAGCCGTCAGCCCAGGACGAGGCGGCCCAGCGCTTCGAGCAAGCCATCGCCATGGCCCGCCAACAAGATGCCCAAGCCCTCGCCTTGCGGGCCGCCATACGTTTGAGCCGTTTATGGCAGACCCAGGGCGACGGCAAGCGGTCCCGTACCCTGCTGGCCACCGTCTATCGCGGTTTTCGTGAGGGCTTCGACACCCACGAACTCCGTGAAGCGCAGGTTCTGCTTGGGAGCGCGGACGTCCCGCCCGCTTCGGCCGCAGGCGAGACCCCTACGCTCCCAGGTACATGCGGTCTGTTGCATGCCCAGGTTGGACAACTGGCGGGCTCTGCGGGCAGCCCTCAGCGCGGACGTCGTGCGAGGGTGATTTCGCCAGGGCACAGCATGATACTGCTCTCTCCTTGAAAGTGAATCCGGCCCCGGCGTCGTAACACCAGCGCACGGGCTTGTTCTGCCTGAATTTCGGCATTGATCCGGTCCCACGCCTCTGGTGGAAAGTATTGCTGAATTGCCACCTGGGTATGAATGGCATATTGCACGTGCCTGCCACAGCGTACATCGACAAAGCCTGCCTCGTGTAAGCGGCTGTAGAACTCCTCCCGTGTGAGAAAGTGGCGTTGCTCGGCCGCACTCTGCATGCCGGCCAGGCGGTCTTTCACCCGGGTAATCTCTCGAAACTGATCACGCTCGATCTCATCGTCAAACACAAAACCCAAATTTACAAACATGCCACCGGGTGCCAGCATATGCCAGATGTTGGCATAGAGCGCGCTTTGGTGCGCCAGGGGAATTTCGTGGGTGCCGCTTTTGAGCAGCACGCGATCAAACGCCTGGCCGGGGAGGCGGGTAGACTGCTCATAATCCTCCAAGGTGACGATGTTGCCCCAGATGACGCGAGCCGGGGTATCTTGCAAGCGTTGCCGGGCAAAGGCGCACTGCACGTGCGAGAGCTCCAGCACGTCAACGCGTGGCAGGGCGATACCACGGCGTTGACAATAGTCATAGAGTCGCACGGTGAGATTGCCGTCGCCGGCCATGGCGTCCAGGATATGCGTCGCGGTCGCCGGTTGGCTCAGATCGAGCATGGCATCCAGAATCTGGTCCGAAAAGCCGTTAATGGCATCTTGATTGTAGGCGCCAACGGTATCGTACGCCGCCTCAACAGTGGATAGTGTAATAACAGACATCGTCGTATCTCCTCTTGGGTTTAGGCAGCCTGTGGATAGGGCATCATGGTAGAACGTTCCTGCTTTAAATACGCCAGCAAGGGCTGAATATGGACGTCTTCTTTCCACTCAGAAGCGAGGTCTTCGATAATGTGGTGGGCGGAAACCTCGCGCCCTCCAACCACGTGTCGAATGATGGGATGCAGAAAATGACTTTGGTCAGCATGGTCGGCGTCCTGGCGGGCAATACGCGCCACGTTAAACGGGTCGTGGAACACGTGTTCTGTCCCGTATTCCAGGGTCACCAGGTAGTATTCAGGCAGGGTGCGCGTCGCCAGCTCCTGCACAGCATCGACGGGCAGCTCAGGGTAGTAGCGCATAGTGCCAGTCTGCTCTACGGGGACAATGATGTCGCCCAGCGTGCCAAACTGTTGCCACAGCGCTGAGGTCTGATTGATGCGGGTGATGATATGGTCGGTGAGGGCCTCTGGCGTCCCGTCTATCTCCGTACTGGGCCAGGGCTCTTGGTGGTATTTTTGCGCGAGGAAACGGGCTAAGGCCCGGACGGTGTACCGGAAACCGTGGATAAAGGCCGAGGTGGTCCGGCGATAATCCCGCATTTGCATCAAGGTGCCGGCAAAGTACAAGTCGGCGACATTGGTGGATTCCCACTCACAGGTTTGCGCCGGCAGGCGGTCGCCCAGCGTCAGTTCTGGCCGACTGGAGGCATCAAAGATCGAGGCGTCAAAACGAAAACCGGTACAGACAATGACGCGGTCGTATTCGAGGGTTTCTTGCTCCCCCGCCGCGTGGGTGTAGTTGACCACGACCGTATAGCGACCTTCGTGATAGTCGATACGCGCAATGCTGGCGTCCAGGATGGCATTCTGCGTTTTGAGCTGATAGGTATCTAACAAGTTGTTGTTGACCGCGCGCAGATGCCCCGGGTAATGCGTTTGCCACGCCATCCGCACCGCGTGCGGGCTGGCTAGATGCAGCGTCGCCGCGTTCCCGACGAGGCGGTCAGCCGTTTCAAAGGCTGAGTTGCCTTTGCCGATAATGAGGACGCGCTGATTGGTAAAATCTGCCGGGTCAACGGAAACCTCACTATACAGCTCAGCGTGGGCAATACCCGGAATGTCAGGGAGATATGGCTTGGACATCCCGGTGGCGACAATGAGACGGCGACACTGATAGTGGGCTCCGTTGCTCGCGTGCAGATGAAAAATGGTACTCTTGCTGATCTGCTGAATGTCCGTACGATAGTGAATAGGGAGGTGGAAATGGGTGGCAAAGTCCCTGAGATACTGCACGAGTGCCTCGCGTGGTGGAAAATACTCCTTACTGTACTCTTTAAAGAGTAGTCCCTCATCAGAAAGCAGCGAATTCCAGTCCCAACGTAGATTCACTTCGGCGTCAGTGTAGCCCGTGTAGACTTTATTGGTGGAGATGAGCTGTCCGTGCCGAGGAAAGGTAGTAAAGAAGTTGCCTGGTATCTCTCCAGATTCGAGGATGAGATACGATCGGCCCTGCTGAGCAAAAAAATATCCTAATTGGAGGCCAGCCGGGCCTGCACCAAGGATGATGTAGTCATAGATATTTTCAGTCTCTATCATAGACAAATCCCCTTATTAATGCCTACATAGCAACATAAACACTCATCACTCGTAGACAGATCGCACACCGAAAGTACAGCGCAGCGCCTGTGTGTTCCGCAGTGATGTATGTTCCTGTTTATCGGAAGGAGTCAGAAATTCTTAACCTACTCATGAGAGTTTTTTTTGACTCTCATATAGGTATGGAATAACACTCAAACATCACAACTATCTGTTGTTAATGAAAATTTTTCTCCATATATCTTGAAAATCTCCATTCAGGTTACAATATGTACTACAAGGGCGTTCGCATCTCGTCCCTCGTCGGGAGAGCGCAACGATACTGGCACAGATCATAGGTATCTTTGCTCCAGGGGAAGATGAAATTTCTAGATGTCCATTTCGTCAGTCCTGTGCCAGGCAAGGGTGTCTCGCGGGCCTGGCCCACTCCTCCAGGAAACCCTCGGGCACAGCGCTCTTGGAGGAGCGGGCCAGGCCCGCGCAGGTGTTGGACTGGCAGTGTATGTATGAAACAGACATCTAGCGGGGGCGATCCACTCGTCACGTCTGGCGCGAGGTCTGGTGCTGGTCCTCTCCGCAGCGCTGGCTGAAGAGTCCGCGCGGCGAGCGCATCTCTGCGCGGCCTGCCAGCGCACCTGCGTGCTCCCCCTGCCGTAGGCGCTCCTATGACTACTGTCGTGCCATCTCATCTGGTCTCCGACCTCTGAGCGTTAGGAAAATAGGCGTCAAAAATACACCACATGCTTCGTTACAACTTTAACACCAGCTTGGTCTAGGCCTTTGGAATACTCTGTCTCCTGCAATATCAATGTATGGCCCCCAACTAAGTGTGTTCCCTTTCTGCATCTCCGCACCCTGGTGCCCTGTCGAGTGTCGGGATATTGACATATCCCCTCAAAGTCAGTGCAGCATCATAGGCTCGGCTGCGCAAGCTATTCATATGATCTATATAAAATTATATTAATAAATTATGAAGTTTTTTTGTGGACTGCATGTGCCATGCGAATCCTTTAGTATGAATATTCCCTGTCATGAGCGATATAGCATACAACGTGGTCTCGATGGCATACCACGCGAGACACGCTATGGAAGATGGGTAGTCATCAGTAGCCTAGCTTTGACTTGGACCTTTGTGAGCCATGCGGCGAGCCAGGGGGACGTGTCCGCGAAGCTGGCTGCGTTCAAAGTCGTGACGTCCTCTTACCATACAGGAGAGACCGTGGTCCTCTTCAAGCCGCGCACACCGCGTCGCGAGATCGCCGCGTGACTCCCGGTGGGGACGCCAGCCGCGGCCGATCTCGCCTTCATCACAAGTGTCGACAAAGCCACCGCTCTGCCTAGCGAGGTCATCACGTACACCCTCACCTACAGCAACGCCGGGGCGCAGCCCATCAGCACACTCATGGTGTACGATACCACCCCGGCCTTTACGGTCTTTGTGAGCGCCACCTGCGGCCCCACACTGCCCGCCAACCTGACTGGCTGCACCGTGAGCACGCAACCAGCAGTCAACACGACGGGCGCATTGCAATGGACGTTTACAGGTACCCTGGCCCCCGGAGGGAACGGGACGGTAAGTTATCAGGTGCGGATTGAGTAGTCAGGTGAGGCTATCACAGGAGAGGCGACCGGCCAGTCGCCCCTACGACGGTGGATGGGTCTGCAGATGTCCTACGGGGAGAGACGCTAGCAATTCCCAACTGTGCACACGTCCACGCGAGGCGCACCCCTGCACGGGCCACCATGAGCATTGCTGGCGAGACGCTTACACGTATGGCCGCACCTCGTCCGCAAAACGGCGCGCCGTGCTGCACATGGCCTCCGCGTCACGGCCCCGGATGCCCAGGACAATGTGCGACACGCCGGCATCTTCGTAGCGCTTAATGGCATCAATAATCTGCTGCGGCGTGCCGCTCAGGGGGGAGGGCCGGCCAATCGTGTCGCCACTGTCGCCAAACGCCACATTATTCACCCGGGTCGAAATGGTCAGGCTGGCGGGATCGCGTCCGGCCTCACGGCACAGGCGCTCCAACAGGATTTTCTTCTCGGCCAGTTCCGCCGGCGGCAGATTACTCGGGTGCCAGCCATCGCCCAGGCGGATAGCGCGCCGTAGCGCCGCCGGGCTATAACCGCCAATCCACACCGGCGGATAGGGCTTTTGGATGGGCTTGGGGTAAAAGCCCATGTTGCGAATGCTGTAGTGTTGACCCTCAAACGACGGCTTATCGGCGGTGCACAGTTCCTGATAGATTTGCAGATACTCATCCGTCACCCGGCCCCGGTCCTTGTAAGAGGCCCCGAGCGCGGCAAATTCTTCCGGCATCCACCCGACGCCCGCCCCGAGAATCACCCGCCCACGCGACAGCACATCCAGGGTGACGAGCATTTTCGTGGTGACGATGGGATTGCGGTACGGCACGATCAACACGCTGATCCCCAACCGCGGTGTCTGCACTTGCCCGGCCAGAAAGGTCAGCGTCGTGAGCGCGTCAAAGATCTGGTCCGTCGCCTCCAGCCCCATGCGGCCTGAGCTGCTATACGGATAATTGGGCGCGTATTCATACGGAATGAAGACGTGATCGCTGACCCACAGCGAGTCAAAAGCCAGCTCCTCGGCGGTGTGGGCCAAGCGGATGAGGGTGTCGGTGGGATCAACGTAGCTGAGATTGGGCAGCCCAAGACCAAACTGCATCGCGCGCTCCTGTCGTGGTGGGGCATTGCCGGCGTGTGCCAGGGATATGACGTGAGAGCGCGCATGCTAGCCCTGGCCATAGCGGCCTGTCAAGGGGACGAGGCCCCCCGCGCGGCGCACCAGCCCACGGTGCCTGGACCACCTGCATGACCAGTCACCGCGTCTTGCATTCCCCGTGATGATGTCCCATACTGCCTGCCCCGAGCATACAGCGCAGGCATTCCACACGAGAGAGAGCACTCATGGCGGCAGGTTGCACCGTACGGACACCAACACTGGACATTGGTTATGATGCCTATGGGGAGGAGAGCGCCTTCCCCCTCGTGCTCCTACACGGCTTCCCGGACGATGCGCATGCCTGGGATGCGGTGGCGCCCTCCCTGGCGGCAGCAGGCTATCGCGTGCTGGTGCCGTATCTACGCGGTTACGGCCCGACGCGGTTTCTGAGCGCCACAGAGCCGCGCATGGCGCAGCAGGCGGCCATGGCGCAGGACTTGCGGGAGTTCATGGATGCCCTGGGCCTCGAGCGCGTGGGGCTGGCGGGCTATGATTGGGGTGGACGGGCGGCGTGCATCACCGCCATTCTCGCGCCCGAGCGGGTGCGCGCCCTAGTCACGATTGGTGGTTACAATGTGCAAAACGCCTTGGCCTCGCCGCGGCCAGCCTCGGCCCATGAAGAGCGCGCGCACTGGTATCAATGGTATTTTAATACCGAGCGGGGGCGTGTCGGCCTGGAGCAGAATCGTCACGGGGTCTGCCGGTTACTCTGGGAGGAATGGTCCCCCACCTGGCACTTTGATGACGCCACGTATGCCCAGACGGCCCCGTCCTTTGATAATCCCGACTTCGTCTCTCTCGTGATTCACTCCTATCGCCATCGTCATGGCAATGCCCCCGGCGACCCACGATTTGACCAGGTGGAGCATTATCTGGCGACGCGCCCCCCGATTACGGTGCCAACCATCGTGCTGCACGGGGCCGATGACATGGTGTCGCGTCCGCGCCGCTCGGAGAACGATATGGCGCAGTTTCCGCCGGGTACGCCCCGTCATGTCATTGCTGGGGCGGGCCACTTCATGCCCCGTGAGAAACCGCAGGCTGTGGTCGATGCCCTGCTGACTCTCATCCCCTCCACGCGCTAGTTGCCGCAGAAGGTAGACATTATATGACACCTCCCGATCTCCTGGCCTTTTGGCAACGTACCAGGGACGAGTTGCAGCAGACGCCTCTCCAGGCCACGCTCACCTCGGCCCCTGAGCACAGCGGCCGCGAGTATGTGACGTCGGCTGTGACCCTCCACAGCTTCCAGGGCAGGCGGCTACGGGCGTGGTATTCCGTGCCCACTGATTTGCCGAGGGGTGGGACAGTGCCCGCAGTGCTAGCGGTGCCGGGATACGGCGGCGATAAGCCCATTCCCACCCACCTGGTGATGCAAGGTTTGGCAGTGTTGACTTTGTACCCACGTGGTCAGGGCGAGAGCCAGCAGGAGTGGACGCTGGAACACAGCACCAAGCTCACCTACCATGTGACCGACAAGGCACGCTTTTACTACCGTGGATGCTACATGGACTGCGTGCGCGGGCTGGACTTTTTGGCTGCACGCCCAGAGATCGACGCCACGCGGCTAGGTATGTGGAGCCGCAGTCAAGGCGGCGGTCTCACCTTGGCGACGGCCGCCCTCGACGACCGCGTGCGGGTGGCGGTGGCGGAAGAGCCATTCTTGTGCAGCTATCCGCTGGCGATGACCTTGACCAGCCGCCCCTACGTGGAGCTGTCGGACTATGTCGCGGCCCATCCAGAACAGCAGGCGGCGATGCTGGAGACACTGGCGTACTTTGACACGTTGCATCTCGTACCGCAGATCCAGTGTCCGACGTTGGTCAACATCGGCATGTGTGACGCGGTGTGCCCGGCGGCGACGATCCTCCCGGTGTTCGAGCGCATCACCGCGCCGAAAGCCTTGCACGTCTACCCGGACCTGACGCATCGTCCCTGCGCCGATTTTAATGCCCACGCCCTGCACTGGCTGCAGCGCTATCTCGGCGCCTAGATGTCCTTTCATAAATACACTGCCAGTTGTACCCCTGCGCGGGCAAGGCCCGCTCCTACAGGGAGCCCTCCGTCGCACAGATCTTCTGTAGGAGCGGGCCTTGCCCGCGAGGCACCCCGATTGGTACAGGACTTACGCAATGGACATCTAGGTAGGTGCCCACGGCCAGCCCAGCGCCTACCTACCCGAGCAGGCTACGGCACGCGGCCACGATGGCCTCAGCGCTCATGCCGTATTTAGCGCGTAAGGGGACGGTCGGGCCAACCACGGCGAACGTGTCCGGCATGCCGACCATGCGCATGTGGGTGGGATGCTCCACCGCCAGGAGTTCGGCCACGGCCCCGCCGAGGCCACCGGTGAGGTGGTGCTCTTCCGCCGTGACAATGCCACGCGTCTCCGCTGCGGCGCACAGGATAGCCTCACGGTCGAGCGGTTTGATGGTATGCATGTTCAGCACGCGGGCGCCAATGCCCTCACCTTCCAGCGTGCGCGAGGCGCGCACCGCCATCTCCACCATGCAGCCACAGGCAATGACGGTCACATCGTGACCGGCCCGTAGCTGTGTCGCGTGGCCGAGTCGAAACGGCAGCGCCGGATCGGTCACAGGGGGCTCTTCGACCCGTCCCCCGAGGCGCAGATACACTGGGCCATCAATATCCAGTGTGGCGAGGGTGGCCTGATACGTTTCCTCAATATCCGCCGGGACGATCACCGTCATATGCGGCAAGCTGCGCATTAACGCCAAATCTTCCAGAGCATGGTGCGTGCCGCCGGACACACCCAAGACGATCCCACTCGCTGCCGCGCCGATGACGACCCGCTGCTGGGCGTAAGCGACGTCATTGCGCACCTGTTCCATGCTGCGTGCCGCGATAAAGGGCGCATAGCCACAGACGTAGGCATGCAGCCCAGTGGTGGCTAACCCGGCCGCTATGCCAATGCTATTTTGCTCGGCAATGCCCACTTCGATAAAACGTGCGGGATAGCGCGCGATATAAGGGCGAATGCCCAACAAGTCCTGGGTGTCCGCCGAGAGGACCACCGCCTGCGGGTCGCGGGCCGCGACCTCCAAGAGCGCCTGACCAAAGGCCAGGCGGGTCTGGTTGGCGCACTGGGCGCGCCAATCGTGCGAGGGAGGGGCTGTCGTGCTCATGCGGGAGTCTCCAATTCTGCCAGGGCCCTGGCAAGAATCTCATCGGTCACCGTGTTGCTATGCCACACATAGGTATCTTCAGCAAAACTCACCCCCTTGCCTTTCACCGTATGGGCAATCAGGGCAGAGGGCTTCTCTGGCACAAACGGCAGGGCCGTGAGGGCGTCGACAATCTGTCCCATATCATGCCCGTCAATTTCCCGCACACCCCAGCCAAAGGCGCGCCACTTGTCAGCCAGGGGTTCGACGCCCACCAGATCCGCCACATGGCCACTCTGGGCCACCTTATTGAAGTCAATAATCGCCGTTAAGCCGCTGAGGTGGTAGTGGGCGGCGCACATGGCGGCTTCCCAGTTGGATCCCTCATGCAGCTCGCCATCACCCAGCATGACATAGGTGTGAAACGTTTTGCCCTGGATGCGGGCGCCTAAGGCCATGCCCACGCCGACTGGCAAGCCGTGTCCCAGCCCCCCCGTGCTCATTTCCACCCCGGGGACTTTGATGTCCGGGTGCATCCCCAGCGGCGATTCATAGCCATAGAAGCGGTCGAGCAGGGCATCTTCAATGAACTCGGCCTGCGCCAGCACTGCGGCTAAGGCGGCATTGGCATGCCCCTTGGATAAAACAAAGCGGTCACGCTCGGGCCACCTCGGCTCGTGTGGGCGCACGCGCAGGGTGTGAAAATACAGGGCCGCGAGGAGATCGGCCGCTGAGGCCGAGCCACCGACATGGCCCCCACCCGCGGCATGCAAGGCCCGCCATAGATCGCGGCGAATCTGCAGCGCGGCCGCGTCCAGTCGTTGCAAGAGACTCTCACGTGTTGTTGCCATCTCATTCCTTCATGCCGTCATCGCTGCGGCTTAATGCGTCCCCAATACTCGCGTCCCAGGATATACCCGCAACATTGCCTGGCCCCACAGTGACAGGGAAAATTTTCGTAATCGCGAGTATCGTAGCCATAATTAAAGCTGAGTTCCTCTCCCGAGGCGATGTCTCGCAAGGCCACAATCCAGATATGCTGGCTGCTATTGTCCACTTCACAGTTCGGATCACAGGAGTGATTGATATAGCGCGCCGTATTGTCCAGCGAGGCCCCATCAATATCGTAGCGATAATTCAGGTGAAAAATATAGTCATTGCGTTGGGCTAAACGCCGGGCACTCTCATCTTTGCGGATCTTTTCGCCGATATATTCAAGTATGCGCGTGCCCTTCTTAATCGGCTCGATCGCAAACACGCCTTGCTGGTGAATGGGGGAAGGGGCAATACGTATCATGTCATACCTTTGTGACAAGCATGCGGCGTATTCCTGGCGCCTGGCGAGTGGGGTGATGTGGGACAAAGATAGCATACACTACCTGGGGCCAGGAACAAAACGCGGCACACGCACGGGACACCAGCGCCGGACATCTTGACAAGGCGACGATTTCTCGGTACGGTACTGCGCAGTTCTGTGACAATGGCATAGCACACACGCGTTCAAGACGGAACCTGCCCGGAGATATGTCCTTTCCCCGCTTGGTGCATGTAAGGAGATATCTCGATGAATCGTCCCTTTATTCATGGGATTAACTTTGAGGAACGCTTGCGTACGAAGCTGGAAGCCTTAGGGTGTCGCATTTATCACGACCAGACGTACGATCATCAATACAAGTTGGATTTCATTGTCAACGGCTTCCGCGATGTGGCACGCTTACCTGAGCATATTGGGTTGCAAATCACCGCTAACAAAGATGATGTGGCAAAACAGCGTGAATTTCTCAACATCCAGAAGCGCAGTTTTGTCGTACCGAAGGCCGTATATTTAGAAGCCGACCCTTCCGCCGATCTGGAACAAGGGGCTGCGACGCTGGTCTATGCAGCGCTCCTTGTCCTGGTGTTTAATCGGGAATACCGCCATCGGCGCATTGTCGGCCTGCGTCTCTCACGAAATTTTTCATTTGAGTTCTTTGATCTCGAAGAAAACATTCGACAGCTTCAAGGCCAGGAACGCAGTGTTCGCCCCCCCCGTGCGGTATTGGCAAGTGACGAACTTTTTGTGGGGAAAATCATTAACTTCAATAAAGAAAAAGGCTATGGGTTTATTGCCTGCGACAGTCGTCCTAATAATGTGTTCTTCCACGTACGTAACGAGGTGGAGGAAGAGGTGTTGACCCAAATCGAGACGGTAGACGAGGAAACTACGGGCTGGAGACAACTCGATATTCCTGTCACCTTTCGTGAAAAATCCGTGGTACGTTTTGGCGAAGATAAGCCAGTCGCTTTTGATGTTAAGCTCACTTCCTAAACTCTCTCGGACTTTGATTATCTGTCCATGGAAGGCGCCTATCCCCTGCAGACCAACGAGTGAACGCGTGTGTGTGCTGCCTTGTCTTTGTCGTGGTGTCCGTGCTGTCCGTCCCGAGGTTTGCGTCTATGCTTCCCTACCTCATCCGTCGGCTGCTATGGATGGTGCCGACATTACTGGCGATGGCCCTCCTGACCTTCATCATCATGCATCTGACCCCAGGAAGCCCGCTTGACCCTTTCGCCCACAACGCCAACCCCCTGAGCCCAGAAGCCCAGCGTCTGGTGGCGCGTGAGTACGGTCTCGACCAGCCACTGTGGTCCCAGTTTGGCCGCTTTCTCCTCAGGGCAGTGCAGGGGGATTTCGGCTATTCGTATGTCTATAAACATCGGCCCGTGCAGGAGATTGTGCTGCAGGCGTTTCCGGTGTCGCTGCACCTCGGCAGCATGGCGCTCGTCGTCGCGCTGGCCGTGGGGCTGCCCCTGGGGCTCAGCGCCGCCGTGTACCAGCATCGTCCGCTGGATTATCTGTGCTCCCTCACCGCTATGTGCGCCGTCGCCCTGCCCAATTTTGTCGTGGCGGTGTTTCTCATCCTGGTGTGTGCTTTCTTCTTGCAGCTCGTGCCGACGGGCGGCTGGGATGCCCCGAGTCACTGGATCCTGCCCACCGTGACGCTGGCGCTCGGCCCCATGGCGCTTATTGCCCGCTTCACGCGGGCCGCGATGATTGAGGTGCTGCACACGGACTTCGTGCGCACCGCCAGAGCCAAGGGGCTGTCGGAGCGCCGTATCATCCTCACGCATGGGCTCAAAAATGCGCTGATTCCTGTGCTCACCATTGTCGGGCCCCTCTTTGCAGGTATCGGCACGGGCTCGTTCTTTGTGGAGACGATCTTTCGTGTCCCCGGCCTCGGACGTTTCTTTGTGGAAAGCATGACCGGGCGGGATTATCCCATGATTATGGCCGTGAGCTTACTCTACGGTGTCTTTCTCATGTTGATGAATACCCTCGTCGATCTGCTCTACGGGGTACTCGATCCACGCATCCGCTACTCATGAACGCGCCACCTATGCTCCATACACCAGGACACCGCACGGGGAGCCTGTGGTCTGAAGCCTGGCGGCGTCTACGCCGGAACCCCTTGGCCCTGGCGGGCGGTAGCGCCATTCTGCTCCTGGCACTGATGGCCTTGGGAGCCGATTGGCTCGCCCCGACACACTACACTACACCGCACTTTGAGCACCCATTCGCTTTGCCGAATGGGACTTTTCTCCTCGGCACGGACCAGCTCGGACGTGATGTGCTCAGCCGCATGATCTACGGCGCACAGATTTCGCTGACCGTGGGTGTGGTCACTGAGTGTCTGGTCTTGCTCATTGGCGTGCCGATTGGCGCTGTGGCAGGTTACTACGGTGGCCGCCTCGATATGCTCCTGATGCGCGGCGTGGATGTCGTGTATGCCTTGCCCCATCTACTGTGCGTGATTCTCCTCATGTCCGTGTTGGGGCGGGGACTCTTCAACATCTTTTTGGCCATTGGCTTGACGGCTTGGGTACGCGTGGCCCGTTTGACTCGGGCCCAGATCCTGTCGCTCAAGGAGCAAGAGTTCTGCGAGGCCGCCCGCGCCGCTGGTGCCGGCCCCTGGACGATTGTCGTGCGCCACCTCTTGCCCAACGCCCTGGCGCCACTCATCATTTCCTCCACGTTTGGCATCCCTGAGGCCATTTTTACCGAAGCGGCCTTGAGTTTCATTGGCGTGGGCATCAGCCCGCCGACCCCCAGTTGGGGGCAGATGGTGGGTGAAAATCAGCAGTACATCCGGTCGTACTGGCACCTCTGTGTCTTCCCAGCGGCGGGGATTGCGACGCTCATGCTCGCCTTCACCTTTTTGGGAGATGGGCTGCGCGATGCCCTGGATCCACGACCGCATGACACCCGGTGAATCGGGGCAGGCGGACAACCCCACGAAAGGCCAGCCCATGCCTATTGACCAGACCCAACTTGTCCTCTTGGCGCGACGCTTGTCGGCCATTGGCGTCGGACGGCGCGGCGTGCTCAAGGTCATCGGTGGCCTGATGGGCACGGCGGCGGTCGGCGAGCTCGACCGCTTCAGCCCACCAGCGCAGGCGCGCAGTCACATCCCCCCAGGCACGCAGCTGGCCCCAGGGCAAATTTTGCGCTGGGCCATTGCGCATGAGCCCTCGAGCATGGATCTCAACCGCTACCTCTACGGCGGTGGGGAGGATTTGCTGTTTGCCTGGCTGATGAAATTTGACCCAGATTATCAGGTAGTGCCCTGGCTGGCCGAACGCTATGAGGCGAACGCCGCCGGGGATGTGTATACGTTCTACCTCCGCCCTGGCGTGCAATGGAGCAACGGCGATGCCGTGACGGCCCACGACTTTGTGTGGTCCTACCAACGGAAACTCACGCCCGCCGTGGCCGCCGACTACGCGGGCTTCTTCTATGATCTCAAAAATGCTGCGGCCATCAATCAGGGTGACATCACGGATCTCTCCCAGCTCGGGGTGCGGGCAAAAGATGACTCCACCCTGGAGTGCACGTTGGAAGGGCCACGCGGCTATTTCCCGGTGCTCATGGCCTATGCCGCCGCCGCCCCGTCACATCGTGCCAGCGTGGAGCAATACGGCGAGAAGTGGACGGAGCCGGAGAACCTGGTGTGTAACGGCATGTTCACGCTGGAAAGCTGGGAACACAACAAGCAATTTACCGTCAAGAAGAATCCACGCTATTTTGCTCAAGACACCATTACCCTGGAGCGCGTGGTGCGTCCGGTGATCGCGCCGCAGGCACAGGTGTTAGCCTATGAGAACAACGAGCTGGACATGGTCGACGTGCCCGCGGCGGATCTCAAGCGCCTGCAGCGCGACCCCAAGCTCCGTCAAGAACTGCTGCTCTACGATGCGCCGATCACCTGGTATCTCACGCCCCAAGTCACCCATCCACCCTTTGACGACGTGCGCGTGCGGCGTGCCCTGCGCCACGCTATTGATCGCCAGACCATCGCAACGCACGTCCTCCAGGGCCAGGGGCTGCCGGCCCATGCCTTCGTTCCCCCCGGCCTGCCGGGCTATATTGACCCGGCCACGTATCCGGCCTTTCCCGAGTTCCAAAAATTTGATCCACAACGAGCCATGGATACCCTCAAAGGTTCCAAGTACGCAGGCGGGAAACACTGGCCGCCTATCACTCTCACCCTGCACGAAGAAGGGCCCAATCCTAAGGCCATGGCCGAGGCCATCCAGGCCATGCTGGCGCAGCATCTGAACATGCGCGTGGCCCTCGACGTGCTCGAACCACGGGTGTTCCGTGAGCGCCTGTGGAAGCGCGACCTGCAGTTCATCTTCATCCGCTGGTTTGCCGATTATCCTGACCCGCACAACGAGTATTACGATACCCTGTATTCCAAGCTCGCCAGCGGTCGGCGGCAAGCCTGGTCCAACGCCACGTTTGACACCCTCCTCGAACAGGGCCGGGCGGAACTCGACACCACTAAACGTCTGGCCATCTATCGCCAGGCCGAGGAAGTCTTGCAGCAGGACGTCGGCTATGTGCCCGTGGTGTGGGGGCTGTTTTTCGGGCTGTTCAAGCCCTGGGTCCGCGGCCTACCACGTAATACCCAGGGCAAGATCATGGTCGATGGCAATATCTACCGCTGGGCCAGGGAGTCGATGTATATCGTCGCGCACTAACCGAGCCCAGCGCGGAAGGTCTGCGCAGCAGTCAAGGGATCGCTCTGCCGGACACACGCGGTCAAGAGGGCGAGATCTAAGGCGGGCAGCAGCTCGCTGCGGGCGATGACTGCATAGCCATGCGTGTCGGGAAAGCCTGACGGTTGGTCGGCACGCAGGTGATACAGCGTGAAACGCTCCTGCTGCCAGAACCATACTTCTGGCACGCCGAGGCGACGGTAGATGGCGAGACGATTGAGTCCGCCGCTGGTGACCACGACTTCAATGGCCAGGTCGGGAAACTCTTTATCGCTGCGCAGGCAATAGCTTTCGTCTGGCTCAACCCCGGCCTCTTGTGCTTCTCGACGCAGGGTCGTGGACCCCATGGGGCAATAGGTGGTGTTCGTTGCGACAAAGTAGATTGCCAAAAGCGTCCCAATATGGGTCTTCCCTTGTTCATGCCGACGACTCGGCGCCATGATTTCGAGTACTCCATCTAAATAGCTCACTCGGTAGCCCGCACGGTCCCCTAATTTGGCTAGGACAGCTTCGTAGGCCTGCCAGTTCACGCCATCGGTGAGGTAGCGCTCTTCAATATGTTGCCGCCTGGCTGCCGAAAAATCGATGAGATCTTCGAGGGTATGCGCCAGTCGAGCCATGAGGCCTCCTTTCGGTGATGCGCCACGTTTCCATGGGGTGCCTTCCTAGATGTCCATGTCGTCAGTCCTGCGCCAGTCCCCCCTGGGAACGCCGGGCTCGAGCCCGGCTCCCAAAGCCACGCTGGAGCGTGGCGCTCCCAGGGAAAACCCTGGAGCACTGGTGGTGTATTGATGAAACAGACCTCTAGCCCAGGCTGGCCGGAAAACTAAAAATGTTCGCCGGTTCGTTGGCATAGCCATGATCGCGCCGCAGACGCTGCACCATGCCGAGGGCGTAGGGCGCGCCTTCCAAAAGCTGCGCAAACTGTTCATCATCGAGCGTCAGCCCGGCACGGCGCGCCGCCTGCTCACAGGCGGCACGAGTCGGGGCATCCGTCTGCCCTGCCGTCCCGGCCAGCACCGGCGGGGGCGTGAGCACTGGCGCCTGAGCTCCCGCCACGAGGGCTGGATGCTGGCGATACCAGCCCATGGCCTGCTCGTAGGCATAACTGACGCGCAGCACGGTGGTTTCGTCAAAGGGCCGGCCCATCACCTGCATACCCAGCGGCAGGCCCTGACGACCAAAGCCATTGCACAGTTCCAGGACGGGTTGACTGGTGACATTGGAGGCCGTAAACAGGTTGGCACGTTGCCAGAAGGCCAGGCTGCTATGCGCATCCAGGCGTGGTGCCTCGCCCTGTCCGGCGCTGATAAACGCATCGTACTGCCGGTACAGCGGTTCCATGTCTACGACCATGCGGCGGTGTTCACGCGTGGCCTGTACGTAGTCGTTGGCCGTAAACAGGGCAGCCGGCAGGGCACGGGCGCGGAAGTCCGCGCCAAAATCCCCCGGACGTGTGATCAAGTCGCGTTGATGCACGCTGAACAGCTCGGTCTCAGCAATGATCACCTTGACGTCAAAGTAGTGCTGCAGCGGGCGCACCCGGCATTCTTCCAACTCCGCCCCTAGATCTTTGAGCACGGCGAGTGCCGCATCCATGGCCTGGCGCACATCCTCCGAGGCCGGCATATCCTCTTCCCAGGCATGGCGCAGCACGCCAATGCGTAGGCCCTTGAGGTCTGGCCGCAGCGCCGCACGGTAGTCTGGCAGCTCACGTCGCAGGCTCCCGGCATCGCCCGGATCAAAGCCAGCGATGGCTTGCAGGGTCAGGGCACAATCTTCGACGGAGCGCGCTAGGGGACCACAGTGATCGAAGGTATACGAGTTGGGCAATACGCCGGCCCGGCTCACCAGCCCAAAGGTCGGCATGAGGCCCGCCACACCGCATAACGAGGCTGGACCACGAATCGAGCCGCCAGTGTCGGACCCGAGGGCCATGGGCACCAGGCCGGCGGCTACCGCGGCGCCAGAACCGCTGGAGGAGCCGCCGGTAAAATGCGCCAGGTGCCACGGATTGCGTGCCGGGGGCCAGGGCAGGTCAAAGGACGGCCCACCATGGGCGAATTCGTGCGTAGCGAGCTTACCCATAAGGATGGCGCCGGCTTCGTAGAGCTTGCGTGTGGCCGTAGCATCCGCCGTGGGAATGCGGTCCAGGCACACCCGCGAATGCCCGGTGGTGCGGATGCCCTGGGTATCGTAGATGTCTTTCAGGGCAAAGGGGATGCCATGCAGTGGGCCGCGATACTTGCCCGCCGCGATCTCCGCCTCAGCCTGCTGCGCTTGCTGACGCGCCTGCTCAAAGGTCGGCGTGATATAGGCAGCGAGCTGTGCGTTAAACGTCTCGGCGCGGGCGATAAGCGCGTCAACGTACTCCACAGGGGACAACTGCCGCGACTGCAGCAGGGTCGCGGCTTCGGCAATAGTGAGGAATGCCAGATCAACGGACATAAGAGTGCCTCAGGTGTAGGAGAGACGCGCCAACCCACCCAGGGAAGAGCGGGGACATCGAGATGACGGCATTGTACGCCGGGGGGCGCCGTCGTGGCAATCCGTACCCACGCCCTAGTGCTTGACAACTCTCTGCAAGCGCCTACTATGGGCACCGCGTGGCCTGTATACCGGGCCAACCACATCTTTGTGAGAGGAAGACTCCATGCCGCGACACCCAGATCGGCAAATATTTGTCAGCGTAGACTGGTTAGCCGAGCATCTCCACGATGCCAACCTGCGCATTCTTGACGGACGTTTTGTTGCCCCCACCGCTCCCAAACCCTGGGGAGAAGAGCTGTATGCCGCTGGGCACATTCCCGGTGCGCTCTTCGTGCACTGGCGGCGGGATTTATCGGTCAACACGCCTCCCGTGCCCAATCTCGTGCTCGATGCCGCGCCCTTTGCCGCCAAGATGGGGCAGCTGGGCGTAGATGCCGAGACAACCGTCATCATCTACGATCTCGGCGATGTCAACTGGGCCGCCCGTATCTGGTGGTCATTAAAACACTATGGGCATGACAAGGTCTATGTCCTACAAGGCGGCGCTGCCGCCTGGCAAGAGGCTGGCGCACCCTGGACCACGGACGTCATTGCACCACCGGTCAAAACCTTTATGGCCCGGCCACGCCCGGCCATGCGGGCCACCAAAGCGCGCGTGCTCGACGCTATTCACGCACCGACGACCACCATTATCGAGACCCGACGTCAGCAAAACATTGCCGAAGGTGGTGGCACCGTGCAAGGGGCGGTTTGGCTGCCTGGCACCAGCGTCTATACCTCCAAGGGGGCGTATCTTGACCTCATTCCTGAAGACGAGCTGGATCGCTATCTCAAGGAAATCGGGGCGGACACGTCTGCCGACCTGGTCGCGACGTGAGGCGGCGGTGTCTCGGCCGCAGGTGTGGCCATGGCGCTGTATGTACACGGATATGACAACGTGGCGATGTACGATGGCTCGTGGACCGAGTGGCAGCAGGATGCCACCGCGCCGAAAGATGATGTGGCCACCATGTTAGCGCGCTCACCCGCGCAGCCGCAGTAGCGCGAGCGCCGGGAAGGTACCCCAGGCGAAATCGACCCTGTGTCCCCCGCGCGGCACGTCCCGTCGATGCTCTCTAGAGCGCCCGAGGACTCCTCTCCGACGCCGGCACCCCCATCTCTTGCCCTGCCTTCTGCTGTCAAGGGGGGGAGGCCGTGCGTCAATGAGGAACATGCTCTAGCGTACGAGGGTGCCCACCGGCTCGCCAGCTCGACTATGACGACGCCTGGTGCTGTTTGACGAACGTCCAGTCGATCTCAACACCAAAGCCGGGCCTATCGTTTAAGTGCAGCATGCCGTCATGCATGGCGGGAGCGTGTACATACAGCCCGTGGTGGATCGGGTTCCGTTCATGATCGCCATGGGATTCCGCCGCAAAAGCGCTCGCCCCAAAGGCCGAGACAAGGTGGCCATGAATATGCGGCGCGGTATGGGGTGCAATCACCACGCCATGCTGTTCCGCCAGCGTGGCAATGCGTAGCGCTTCGGTAAAGCCCGCATGCCGGGTGGCATCAAACTGCACAAAGCGCAAGGCACCAGAGACCAGGAAATCCCGCATGGTAAAGCGATGCCACTCACGTTCCCCGTGCGCCAAGGGAATAGAGATGGCATCGGCAAGACGCACGTAATCCGGCGGTTGCAGGTACCAGTGCAGCGGTTCTTCGAGCCAGAAGATGTTGTACGGCTCCACCGCGTGCGCAAAGCGGATGCACTCTTGCACCGTGTAGGGCGCATTCATGTCCAGCATCAACAGCGCATCGCCAATGGCTTCCCGCGTGGCGCGGATACGCACCAGTTCTTCATTAAGCGACAGTGCGCCAGTTTTTAGTTTCACCGCCCGATAGCCCGCGGCCACAAAGCCCCCTAATTCCTCGGCGCAGGCAGTGAGCGGGGCCTCGACGTCATAATAGCCGCCCGTGGCGTAGGTGAAGACCTCTTGGCGTAAGCCACCGAGGAACCGGTACACCGGGACATTGGCCGCCTTGCCCTTCATATCCCAGAGCGCAATGTCGATCCCGCCAAGCGCCGCCATGATCTGCGGCCGCTGTCCGCGTGGCAGCGGCGGGGGCAGGCCATCGCTGCCACGGATACCGCCCGGTCGTGGTGAGGTGAGCGCAAAGAGTTTTTCCCACACCTCCAGATGCGCCAGGGCATCCATACCACACACGATCTCACCGAATTGTTCGATGAGACGACAAATCAGCGCCTGCGGACCGCCTTGCACCTCGCCGTAGCCGCACAACCCCTCGTCGGTGCGTACTTCGACGAGAATCAGGGTGGATGCTGTGCTGAGTTCATGTGCGGTCCAGGTGGGCCGTGGGCGGGGAATGCTGAGAGGATACGCTTTGACGCTGCTGATGTTCACGCTGATACCTCGCTGGGATGGAGTGGCCTCTGTTACACGTGGCCATTATAGCGCCAGGGGACTGTGCAAGAAAGGGCGCCCCTACCTTACTCCGACTACCCCAAGTTGCCACCTATGGGAATCCCTGGGCTTCTCCCACACAGGGCGCGTGTCATCATCCAGGGCACCGCAGGAGGCGCCAGCCCCTAGACATCTGTCTGTCGATGCTCTGGCTTTGAGCCTTGGTATCTCGTATGCGATGCATCAGCCTCCTGGACGATCCAGGCTGCTAATGGGAGCGCCACGACCTGATCGTTGCGCAACTTCCATCCCTTGTGTGGCTCCGAGTCCATTCTTATATTTTCTTCTTGTCCTATAATAGTATGCTCCAATAGACACGCCAGATATAATAGCGTACGCATCATGCCAACAGCCGCGCCTCCTCCCCACGCCTCCTCAAGTGCCCATGGCTCTGACCGGCGGCTCTCGCTCGTCATGGCCTCCCCTTCTTCCAGAGTGGAAGTCTACCGCCAAGTCGGGTGGAGATCACCCTTGAGTTTGCTGGCCTCACAGAGTACACTAGCGCGTCCTTGTGCAGAGATGGCAGGAGCGCTGGGAGTCTGCGCCCACACGGAGGAGTGCGCCACGGTGTTTCTCGACGGTGTAATTGTGCTGATCAAAGCGAGCGGGGTGCTGTTTGCTTTACTGAATCTTGCCGGCTTCCTCACGTGGGCCGAGCGCAAGCAAAGTGCCATCATGCAGGATCGTATCGGTCCCAATCGGGCCAATATTGGGCGCGTCACGGCTGGCGGCTTACTCCACGTCATAGCGGATGGCATTAAGATGATCGCCAAAGAAGATTTCATTCCTGCTGGGGCCAACCGCGCTTTGCATACCTTGGCACCAGCCGCGGCGCTGTTTCCGGCCCTCGTGGTGTTCGCGGTCATTCCCTTTGGTGATGTGTTGGTGATCGGCGGCAAAGAGATTCCGCTGCAAGTGGCGAACCTCAATGTGGGTATTGTCTACATCTTTGCCATTGCCTCACTCGCCGTCTATGGCACGATGCTTGCCGGGTGGGCTTCCAACAATAACTACTCCCTGATGGGTGGCTTACGGGCTGCCTCGCAGATGATTTCCTATGAAGTCAGCATGGGATTGTCGGTGCTCGGCATCCTGATGATCTACGAGTCGGCGCAGTTAGATGTCATTGTGCGCAAACAGGGTGAGCTCTTTTTGGGATTTCTGCCGCAGTGGGGTATCCTGCTGCAACCGGTGGCCTTTTGTATCTTTCTCGCCTCAGCGGTGGCGGAAAACAAGCGCACGCCCTTCGATTTACCCGAGGGCGAGTCGGAGATTATCGGCTATTTCGTCGAATACAGTAGTATGAAATTTGGCATGTTCTTCTTGGCGGAATTTGTCGAGATCATCATTGTGTCCGGCCTGGTGACCACGCTCTTTTTTGGGGGATGGCAGTTCCCCTACTTGCAGGCTGATGGCTTTCACTGGCCCTTTGAGGCCGGGGTGTTGCACCTGCCCCACGTACTGGTGGTCCTCATGCAGGTGGCCACTTTTAGTATGAAAGTGCTGCTGGGTTGTTGGATTTTGCTGCTGATACGCTGGACACTGCCACGCTTTCGGTACGATCAGGTGATGCGCCTCGGGTGGAAAATCATGTTACCGCTTGCCCTGGCGAACCTGTTCATTACTGCCGTGATTGTCCTCCTGGTCAACTGAATAGAGCGTGCCGTCACACGATGGTGAGCGCGTGCGCGTCTCCCGGCGAGGCGTACACCCGACGCCGTGAGACGGCGAGGTGTGGCAGACGGCACGCCAAGGCACACGAGGCGAGAGGTATGGAAACCTTCTTATTCTGGCTCTTTGCCCTCATCGGGGTGGGATGCGGGGCTATGGTGGTGGTGCACCGTAATCCGATGCACAGCGCCATCTATCTGGTGGTGACCATGTTGTGCCTGGCAGGCTTGTATGCGCTGTTACACGGCGCGTTTGTGGCGGTCATTCAGGTGCTGGTGTATGCCGGGGCGGTCATGGTCCTGATGCTGTTCGTCATTATGATGCTCAACCTGCGTCCTGAGACCTTGCAGTATGAAGGCAGTCCGTTGACGTGGTGTATTGCGGCGCTCATTGGGGTGCTAATGGTGGTGGCGATTATTCCGCCCTTCCCGCGTGCCTTGCTTGGCGTGCCGCCGGCGTCGTTCGGCAGTATCGAAGAGGTCGGAACCAAGCTGTTCACCGTCTATATCCTGCCATTTGAGTTGACGTCCGTCCTGCTCCTGATTGCGATCATTGGCGCGGTCATCCTGACCAAACGTCGAACGCTTTAGACTACGGAGTGCTGTGCCGTATGGTGCCTATTCCCCTCTGTCTGACCGTCAGTGCGCTGTTGTTTATTATTGGGACGATCGGTGTACTCATGCGCCGTAACGCGCTGATCATGCTCATGTCCCTCGAACTCATGCTCAACGCGGTGAATCTCAGCTTCGTGGCCTATGCGCGCCTGCATAATGACATCGCTGGCCATGTGTTCGTCTTTCTGAGCATTACCGTGGCGGCTGCCGAAGCGGCCGTGGGCTTGGCCATTGTCTTGGCCATTTTCCGCGCCCAGAAAACGGTAGACGTGGACAACTTGCACCTGCTGCAGCGCTAAGTCCGCAGGACGGAGGGCCGAGACACACGCATGGACGCCATGACTTTGCTGGAGAGTACTGGAGCCGTACTGCCCCATCTGGTGGTCGTATTGACGGGGCTGATCATCTTGACCCAGGATCTGTTTCTCACGCCCCAGCGCCGCTATCTGCATGAGGTGGTAGGTCTTGGCGGTCTCCTCATCGCCCTCTATTTGACGCTCACGATGACTGGTGCGCCGCGCCAGGTGTTCATGGGCATGGCCACGATCGATCATCTCAGTGCCTTTTTCAACGCCACCTTTCTCCTGATCGCGGCCTTGACCATCCTGCTCTCCGCCAGCTATGTGCGCCGTGAGGATGTCAGCCCTGGGGAGTACTACGCGCTGATCCTGTTTGCGACGACCGGCTTTATGTTTGTGGCAGCAGCGGCGGATTTGATTATGGTCTTTCTGGCCATTGAAACGCTCTCCATCGCGACGTATATCCTGGCGGGTCTGTTGCGTGATGATCCGCGCTCCCAAGAAGCGGCGTTCAAATACTTTATGCTCGGGGCCTTGTCCTCCGCCTTTTTCCTCTATGGTATCGCCACGGTCTATGGCGCCCTAGGCAGCACCAATCTCGCCAACGTGGCGCAGGCCCTCAGTCAGGGCACCATGCCACCCCTCTTACTGATGGGGATGGGACTGCTCATTGTCGGCCTCGGCTTCAAAGTCGCCGTGGTGCCCTTCCATATGTGGGCGCCCGATGTGTATGACGGCGCCCCCACGGTGGTCACCGCGTTCATGAGCGCCGGCCCCAAAGCGGCGGCCTTTGCGGCGTTCTTACGGGTCTTTTTTCAGGGCTTTACGACACCAGAAATCGTGCAGCTCTGGACGCCCATCTTTGCCTTACTGGCCGCCACCACCATGATCCTGGGTAATTTTGTCGCCCTCGCGCAACAGAGTCTGAAACGCATGCTGGCCTACTCCAGCATTGCGCATGCGGGCTATGCCTTCGTGGCCCTCGTGGCGCACAATAGTCTGGGAGCGAGCAGCATCCTCTACTACCTGGTGGCGTACACGCTGATGTCGATGGGGGCCTTTGCCGTCATGATGGTCGTTGCCCGGCGCGAAGAAATGCGTTATGCCTTCGACGACTATGTGGGTCTGAGCTCCACGCATCCGCTCCTGGCTGCCCTGATGGCGTTGTTTATGCTGGCGCTGGCGGGCTTTCCTCCGACAGCCGGGTTTGCAGGGAAATTCTATGTCTTCAGTGCGGCGGTGCAAGCCGGCCACCATGGACTCGCCCTCATCGGGGTGCTCACCAGCGTGGTCTCCGTCGTCTATTACGCGCGTGTGGTCATGCTGATGTATATGCGTGAGCCCCAACGGTCCCAACCGCGATTACACCTGGCGCCGACGACCGCGGCGGTGCTGGGCCTTACGGCCCTCGGTATTCTCTATATGGGCCTCTTTCCGAGTGGCGTCATGCGTCTCGCCGAATCTTCGGTGGCCTTTCTCTTCCAGGCAAAAATGTAAAGGGCGCAGAGCGTGTGATGGTGCATCCGCCGCCGCGGCGCACGGCACGTGTCACGCTAACACCGGAAAATCGTTGCACCTAGGACGCTGCTATGCTAAGGTTGCTCGATTTTTCACCTAGAGAGGCTGTGAAAAGAGGAAGGCATGTACTTCTTTTTCTTTCTTTTTGCGCTAGTGGGTATCTTTTCGGCGATTATGGTCGTTACGCGGAAAAACGTCATGCATGCGGCGTTGTTTTTGCTCCTGACTTTTGCCTGTGTGGGGGCGAGCTATGTCTTACTGCGGGCGGAAATGCTCGCTGCAGTCCAGGTGCTGGTCTACGCCGGGGCCGTCATGGTGCTGTTCCTCTTTGCGATTTTGTTGGTGAACATTCCCCAGGTCGTCCGGGTGCAGCAGTGGAATGCGCAAACCACCCTGGCTGTGGCCATAGCCGGGCTGACGGGTTTATGGATGATTATTGCCACCACGCAGAGCTTTCGGAAGCTCGAACTCCCCGTAGGAGCCAACGCGCAAGCCCTGGGGACGCCACGAGCGCTGGGACAGCTGCTCTTTTCCGATTACATGTTGCCCTTTGAGATTGCCTCGCTGGTCCTCCTTGCAGCCATGGTGGGCGCGATTTTCCTGGCGCGTGAGACAGCCCTGGAGGAAGAACGCCTGGGATCCACAGCCACGTCAGAGCCTGCCGACAGGCCACAGCCGGACCGGCAGCTTGTGTAATTCCCCGTCGATGTGGAGGACACCGTGGTTCCCCTGCCTTTGTATCTCGCATTTGGTGCCTTGCTGTTTGTGATTGGCGTCGTTGGCGTCCTCACCCGCCGCAATGCCATCATTGTCCTCATGTCTATCGAACTCATGCTCAACGCGGTGAATCTGACGTTGATCAGCTTCTCACACTACCTGCAAGATCTGCGTGGCCAGGTGTTCACGCTGTTTATCATTGCGGTGGCGGCATCCGAAGCGGCCGTGGGCTTGGCGCTGGTGATTGCGCTCTATCGTGGCAAAGCGACCTACAATCTCGATGACGTGAATCTCTTGAAATGGTGAGTGGCCAACGGCGGCTGCACCTCCCGTGCCAGGTGGCATACACACGAGGTGCGCCCGTCCTGTTGAGCGCTCAGGAGCTGTCTGTGACGAGGGAAGCGCATACGCTATGAATGTTCTGGTTTGGCTGATTCCGATCTTTCCAGCTCTTGCAGTGCTGCTCAATGGTCTGTTGGGACGCACGAAGATTCGCGACAAGGCCCACATCTTTGGCGTGGGTGCCATTGGGTGTTCACTCATCTGTGCCCTGATCGTCATCCTACGGGTCATCCTCAATCCCAGTGAGCCGATTAAAGCCAAACTCTATCCGTGGATTTTCGCCGGTTCGCTGAAGGTCGATATGGGCTTCCAGGTCGATGCGCTCAGCGCCATCATGCTCTTTGTGGTGTGCGGGGTGGGTCTCCTGGTGCACATCTACTCCATCGGCTATATGCACGGCGACCCGAGTTATTACCGCTTCTTTACCTATCTCAACTTGTTTATGATGTCCATGTTGATTCTCGTGCTGGCGGACAACTACGTGCTGATGTTCGTGGGCTGGGAAGGCGTGGGGCTGTGTTCGTATCTCCTGATTGGTTTTTGGTATGACCGACAATCGGCCTCGGATGCCGGCAAGAAGGCCTTTTTGGTTAATCGCATCGGGGATGCCGGCTTTATTCTGGCCATCTCGCTCATTTTCTGGACGACCGGCTCGTTTGATTATGCGGAGGTCACGGAGAAAGTCGTGCACGGGCATGCCATGACCACGGGCATTGCGACGGCGGTTACGCTGCTGCTTTTTGTCGGGGCGACTGGCAAGTCGGCGCAAGTGCCGTTGTATGTCTGGTTGCCGGATGCCATGGAAGGGCCGACGCCGGTGAGCGCCCTGATTCACGCCGCCACCATGGTCACGGCTGGCGTATATATGGTGGTGCGCAGCCAGGCGCTGTTTCTGATGGCGCCGATGACCATGCATGTGGTAGCGGGAGTTGGGGCCTTCACAGCGATCTTTGCGGCCAGCATCGGCTTGGTGCAAAACGATATTAAACGTGTCCTGGCCTATTCCACCGTCAGCCAGCTCGGATTTATGTTTCTCGGCTGTGGCGTGGGCGCTTTCTCCTCGGGGCTCTTCCACGTCATGACCCACGCCTTTTTCAAAGGCTTGCTGTTTTTGGGTGCCGGCAGCGTGATTCACGCCATGCACGACGAACAGGACATGCGGCGTATGGGCGGGTTGCGGCGGCATATTCGTGGCACCTATGAAACGATGCTCCTGGCGACGATTGCCATCGCGGGCATCCCGCCCTTTGCCGGCTTCTGGAGCAAAGATGAGATTGTCGGTGCGGCCTTCAAAAGTGGCGGGATCGGGCGGTTGTGGTGGATTATGGGCTTGTGTGCGGCGTTCATGACCTCCTTCTACATGTTCCGCCTCATCTTTATGACCTTTCATGGCGACGAGCGTTTTGATACGCATCACGTCCATCCCCACGAATCGCCGCCGAGCATGCTCACGCCCTTGAAGATCCTGGCATTTCTCTCCGTCTTTGCCGGCATCGTGGTTGGACTGCCGCCGGAGAATGGTCTCTTCCACGCGTTTCTGGCCACGGCGTTCCCCTCTGTGCACGGCCATCACGCCGCCTTTCACTTCTTCCCCGATGTCCCGCTGATGCTGCTCTCCACGTTGATTGCCGTGGCGGGGTGGTTTACGGCCTATCATTTGTATGTGCAACGCCCGGAACGTCCCGCCGAGCTGGCAGAGAAGTACGCTTTTGCCCAGCAAGTGTTGCTCAATAAATACTACATTGATGAATTTTATCAGACGTTCATTGTGCGACCCGTGATGTGGGCGACCACGGCCTTGTGGACGGTGGATGCGAAGGTCGTGGATGGCATCGTCAATGCGGTGGCTACGTTCACACGACTCTATGCCAGTTGGTCTGGCTTAGTCGATCGCTGGGTGGTGGATGGGACGGTCAACGGCGTGGCGGTGCTCGTGCAATATGGGTCGCGGATGTTCCGCTTGGCACAGACGGGGCTGGTGCAAAATTATTTGCTGGTGATGGCCGTCGGCGTCTTTGTGTTCACGACCATCTATCTCATCTTTACCTAGGGAGTTCGTCGATGGAGTACATTCTGGCGCACCCGGAGAGTCTTCTCCCGCATCCGTCAGGCACACCGATCCTGTCTATTCTCACGTATTTGCCGCTCCTAGGCGCGCTGATTATTGCGCTGGCGCTGCCGCGTCATGAGCGCAAGGCCATCAAAGGCGTGGCCACGGTGGTCACCGTGCTGAATTTCGTGCTGTCCCTGGTGATGTTGCGGAACTTTCAGGCGGGCACGCACCTGATGCAGATGGTGGAATACGCCGAATGGATTCCCTCCCTGGGCGTGTCGTATTTCTTCGGGGTGGATGGGATCAGCATTCTCCTCGTGTTGTTGACCACGTTGCTGTCCGTGATTGTGGTGGTCTGTTCGTATTCCCAAGTTGAGGAAAACGAAAAAGCCTACTACGCTTGCCTGCTGTTCCTGGAAACGGGCATGTTGGGCGTGTTCATGGCCTTAGACTTCTTCCTGTTCTACATCTTCTGGGAAATCA
>SXGT01586446.1_pt1 | contig 30964 bp, 26 predicted proteins | sample 3176221 | NCBI WGS metagenome assembly SXGT01 (sample SAMN11356862, study PRJNA531348) | freshwater metagenome | isolation source: freshwater sample F1-120 | place: China: Fuxian Lake, Yuxi | collected 2017-12-25
CAGTCGAGCCGACCATGATTCCGCCGTCGTTCGCCACGCGGAGGGCGAAGATGCGCCCGGCCTTCGTATCGAACGCGCGCAGTTGCTCTCCGGTCGCCAGGCGCCGGGTGACCACCCGCCCGCCCTCTTCCGCGACCGCGACGAGCTTCCCGTCTGGTGAGACGGCGACCCGGTTCACGGGGCCGGCCGGGTTCGACGCCACCGCCCGATCCGTCCCGGTCGCGGCGTCCCACACCGCGAGGCGGTGATTCCCGCCGGCGACGACGGTCGCGCGGTCGGGAGAGACCGCCAGGCAGAGTGGCCGGAACGGGTCCACGGGCGCCTTCTTCAGCAATTTCCCGGCAACCGCGTCCCACACCTGGAGTTCGGCGCCGTCCCGGGCGAGGGTCAACAGCGCCTTCGCGTCCGGGGTCAGAACCACGCGCCCGCCCTTCCATCCGAAGTCGAACGTCTGCGCCGTCTCGAAGCTCGTCAGATCCGCGAACTCGATCATCCCTCGAACGAAGGCGGCGAGGTGTTTCCCGTCGGCGGTGAAGGCGACGGGGCCGGCCGGATCGTTCCCGCGGTCCCACACCTTGCGTTGTTTTCCCGTCGCGGTGTCCCAGACGATGAGCTGGTTGAAGTTGGGGGCGGCACCGGCACCGAACGCGAACGGGTCGTGGCTCAGGCTCGCGGTCTGCGACCCGTCTGGATTGATCGCGAGCGCGACGATCGGCCCGGCGTGGCCTTCCAGACGTGCCGTCTGCTTCCCGGTCACCGCGTCCCAGACGTAGACGACCTTATCCGTGCCGGCCGCCGCGAGCACCTTCCCGTCGTTCGACGCGGCCACTGCCGCGTACCCGCGGGCACCTCCGGGGTATTTCCTCGTCGGCTTGCCCGTGTCCAGATCCCACGCGAGCAGGTCGGACGAGGCCTCCCCAACGGTCACGAGCGTGTCGCCAGGAAGGAGCGCGAGAGCGGTCACGCGCCCTTGGTCCGTGAGCAGCGTGAGCAGATCGCGTCCCGTGGCGGCGCTCCAGACGACGACGCTGTGGTCGGCGCTGGCAGAGATGATTCGGGAGCCGTCCGCCGAGAAGGCGACCGCACGCACCTGATCCCCGTGGCGGAATCGGGTATCGCCCAGGCGTCGCACGGCCCCGGTCGGGAGTGATGTCGTGATCCGGGATAGGCTCTGAGCAGGCGGTGGCGAGATGGGTCGCACTACGGCGCCGGTCGGGAGTGATGCAGAGGTCGGTGATGGGGGTGCGGGGGCTGTCACGAGGATCGGGCGGGCGGGGGGCGGAGGAACCGGCGCTTCCGTGAGTGCAACGGCACGGAGGGCACCGCCGACAACGATAGCCGCAACGATCACGGCGGCCTTGAGCGCGGCCCCCGATCCGCCGAAGTGAGCTTGTGCTAGACGGGCGGCCGCTGTCGTTCCAGCGGTGCCTGCGGCGAACGTGACCGCGGCCCGCGTGGTCGAGTCCACCACGGCCGCCGAGATGCGGGCGGATTCGATCACGCTCGCCAGGGTGGTCGCGATGGCGGCAACCGGCACAGTAACGCCGCGGCGGGCGAGCAGTTCACGGAGCCGCTCCTTCGCACGGCTCACTCGCACCTTGACGGTCCCGACCGGGCAACCCAGCAGGCGGGCTGCCTCCTCACACGTTTCGCCCTGGATGTGGCACAGCACCAGCGGGTCGCGATACTTCGCGGGGAGGTTCCCGAGTTCGTCGAGAAGAACCGCCCGATCTTCGGCAGCAACGGTGAGGTCTTCTGGGGCGGGCACGGGGGCGCTCCGAACAGCGGGCTGGGAGGAGAGAGCGGCCAGAAGAGCCGCGCGCCGGGCGTTCCCCCGGCGGACGCGGTGGCACACGCGCAGTGTGGTGTCGTACAGCCAACCGGCCACCGAGTCGTGCCATCCGATGCGGCCGGCTTTTCGGGCCAGTATGAGGAACACCGTCTGGAACACGTCGTCCGCGTCGGCGTCGTTACCGAGTACCTGCCGCGAGACGCCGAGGACCATCCGCCCGTGCCGCCCGACCAGTTCCGCGAACGCGTCGTGGTCGCGCGTCGTTGCGAACCGGGCCAGCAGCGCGGAATCCGATCCGGCGGTCTCGCAACCGCCGGACCGGACCGGTCGTAACAGATCCATGATGCGATGCCACGCGGCACTCATAGCAACCCTGATTTGGTGTACCGATCTCCGTGATTCACGGCCGGGCAGGAATTGGGCCGCCCTTCGTGGGCGGGAGCTTGCCCAACTTCTTGAGCTTCACTTCGAGGAGTCGCTCGAACTCGTCGATGTCCTCCGGTTTCGTCGCCGCGCGGAGTTTGTAGGTCGTCGGCTTCCCGCCCCGCCCGACGATGGCCACGTCGGGCGCGCCTTTCCCGTTGTCGAAGAGCGGCTTGTAGGCCTCCGCGCTCATCCGCTTGTACTCGGCGTACCGCTTCTCCCCGAGGATCTTCTCGATCTCCCCGCGCTGCCACCGCATCGTGACCAGTCGGTCGGCCATCAGTTGGTCGATGTCACCGGTCTTGGCGTACGCCGCGTGCATGTCCCAGTACTTCTCGCCCGCCTCCTCGTTCACCGCCTTCCACTTTTCCTCCTCGGCCTCGGTGACATTGAGTTTCACCAGGATGATGGTCCCGTAGCCGGTGACGGGTGAGGCGGTGGACGGAACCGTCGCGGGGTTCACGCCGGGCTTCGGCGCGGGTGCCGGCTTCTCGGGCGCCGGCTTGACGGTGGAATCGGGCTGGGGTGCCTTTTCCAAAACGAATAGGCAGTGACCGCTGTCGGCCGGGCTCTCGAACTTCGTCGGTCGGTCGCCGTTCTTGTAGTTCAGGACCAGAACGAGTTGGCCCTTCTCGAACTTATAGATCCCCGGGATCGTCCGGCCGCCCTCACCCGTCTCGGTGAGGGCGATAGTCTTGAGTTTTCCGTCGGTACCGAACTTCACTGTGTACTTGTCCACCGACGGGGTAGCGACGAACGAGTCGCCGGCCTTTAACAGGCCCCCGCGGGCGGTGACCTTGTCACCCTGGAACGTGAAGCCCTGCTTCGCCGCGACCTCGGCCGGCACGTCCTGGGCGTCGATGGTCTGGGCCTTCGCCACCCACGTACCGATGAAGCTCTTGGGGTCGTCGGGGCGCGGCTTCTCGTCCGCGCTGATCGGCCCGCCGGACACCAGGCCCACCGAAAGGGCCGCGAAGAACCACCAAGATCTGAACATGATCTTCCTCCGAGCGGGCACTCCGGACGGCGCGGCTCTCGAACCGCGCCGGTGCCTCACCGGGAGTACATCTCCGGCAACCGGGGTCCGGTTTCATCGGCGCAGATAATCTTGGGGCAGTGGCCCGGTCGCGGGTAAGCGCCACCCCGCAACCTTCAACCGGTTGACGCGGGAGCCTTGATGACGCGCGCGCGCGGGGCGCGACCGTTCCGCGCGTCCTCGATCGCAACGGGGTTCAGATTCACGCACGCGAGGGAACCGGTCGCGCTGGCGACGTAGAGGTGGTCGCCGTGTCGGCAGATGTGCGTCGGCTCTGCCGAGGCCGGCAAGACCATCTGCCAGAGTTCCTCGCCGTGTTCGCCCCACGCGTAGAGCCGGTCAAGGTCGCCGGCGAAGACCGCGTTCCCGCCCGTCGCACAGGAGATGACCTGTTGGGCCGTCTTGCGCGCCCAGACGCGTGCGCCGTTCGATTTGTTCAGTGCGACCACCTCACCGGCGACAGTGCCCACGACGAGAAATGCCCCCATGAGGGTTCCGGCCTGAGCCCACACGCCGGGCACCGACCAGAGCGGATCCCCCGTCTTACTGCTGTGCGCTGTGACGGGCGTGCCGTTGGTTTCATCGAAGTCTGCCACATAGATCGCGTCCTCGTCGCACTGCACCATCAGGGACGCGTACCCACGCACCTCGCGCTCCCAGAGGACACGCCCGCTCTGGTTCAGCACAGTGATTCGGTTGGGGACGGAGTGAACCACGAGTGTCTGTTGGAAGAGAGCAAGACCCCGGAGTTCGTTCCCGCCGGGGGTCTTCCAGATGATGCTTGGACCGTTCAGGGTCAGTTGTTCCACGGTCCCGCCGATGCAACCGACGAACACCCGGCCGCGCTCGACCGCGAACGTCCGAACGGCTGAAGAGACCCGCTGGACGTCGCGGAAGGCGCCGTCATGGCTGAGTTGATAAACCGTTCCGTTCCCGGTCCCGCACCACACATTCGCGTCATCGGCGAGGGCGCAATTGACGCCGTCCGACTTCGTTTTGATCAGCCACCTGACGGGCGCCTTCGGTATCGACTTGTTCGCCACGGACGGTTCCCAGTATTCGACTGTGTCCTTGTCGATTTCCTTGGATTCTTTCGCCGTGTTCGGCCTGTCGGGCGTCTTTTCTTGAACCCCAACGATCGCAGGAACCGGTAACGATCTCAACGCACGATCACGCACATCGGCAACGCCTTCTGAAGTTCCAGCACCCCGGCGGGCGTCACCTGGGTCTTTTCCAGGGTGAGCCGCGTCAGCTTCTTAAATTGGGCGAGTTCACGTAGCCCCTTATCGGTCACGGCGGCTCCCCAGAGGTTGAGGGTCGTCAGGTTGGTCAGACCCGTCAGTTCCTTTAGGCCCGCGTCGGTCACTTTGGTGACGCCCAGATCCAGCGTGGTGAGTTTCTCGAATCGGGGCAACTCTTTCAGCATCGCGTCGGTGACGTTGGCGTCACCCAGTTTCAGGGACGTCAGATCCTTGAGCGGGGCCAGTTCCTTTAGCAACCCGCCTGTGACCTTGGCGCCGATCAGATCGACCATGGTGGTCTCGCGCGCGGACTTCGCCCCGCGCGGCGCGCGGGCCTTGTCGGTCCGGTGCAACAGGTCGTGTTCGATCATCACCCGGACGCTCTCTTCGGTGAGTTGATCGGGGCTCAGTTGGAGCATTTCGAGGTTGCGGAGTGAGGCCAGCTCCCGCAAGCCGACGTGCGCCACCCGTGTGTTTCCGAGACCGAGGATGCGGAGCATCTTGAGCTCCGCGACGCTTTTCATCCCCGCGTCCGTGATCTTGGTCCCCCACACCTGAAGGATCGCGAGCTTCGTGTGCGCGGTAAGCTCTTTGAGGCCCGCGTCCGTGACGGCGGTCTTTCCGAGGCTCGCGCGGGTGAGGTTCTTGAGGACCGCCAACTCCTTCAACCCGGCGTCCGTCACCGCCGTGTAGTTCAGGTCCACTTCCTCGACCGCGTCGCTCGACCCCGGGCGGGACCGCGCCTTCCCCTTCGCCAGCGCGGCCGCCCGGAACAGGTCCGTAGCGAACAGAACGCGGATGCACTCGTCCGTGACGTTCTTCCGGTCCATGTGAAACGTGGTCAACTTCTTGAGAGACGCGAGCTCCTTGACCCCGGTGTGGGTGACGGCCGTACCGTCGACCGAGACCCAGGCGAGGTTCTTGAGCTGTGCCAGTTCCTTCATCCCATGGTCGGTCACCTTCGTGTAGGCGAGGTGAAGTGTGGTGAGCGTTTGCAAGGGGGCGAGTTCCTTCAACCGCGCGTCCGTTGTGTTGGGGCCGAACAGGAGCAGCCCGAACGGAACCGCGACCTCCGGGAATTTGTCCGTCGGGTCCTTCTCGAACCGGAACGCCGGGATCGCGTTCTTCTTCGCTTTCGTGCCGACGGTGAACGTGAATCGATCGGGGGCGAGGGGGTCGTCGAACACGATTTGACCGTAGACCCCGCCGAGTTTCTCGTACGCGGCGACGGTCTCGGCGTCGATGGGTTTGAAGTCGGCAGCTTCGATCGCACCGCCCGACGCGATCAGCAGAACGAATACCGGCAGGATGAGGTCACTCGGCCCGACCATCAGAATACTCCTTGCTCGATACAAACCAGTCCGTTACACGACACAGAAGTGGCGATGGATCAACACCGCCCCCGGCAACACGGTCTCGAAATACCGAAGCCCAGAGGTGCGTGAGTTGGTGCAGGATGAGCGCGGTGCAACCGGGCACGGTCGGTTCCTTCGGGCGGTGACACGACTCTCATCCGTGGCCGGGGCGCTGCGGTTCCCACGCGTAAGCAGTTTCTCAGGATCGTTCACGTCAACCAGGCGCGAAGAGGACGTGGAACAAGTGTTCCACGCCCCGGCATTCGGTCGGGTTCTGTGTCACTTCGCCTTCTTCAACCGATACAGCGCGTGCGCAGGGTTGTCCTTGGTCTCGAACTTGACCGGTCGGTCGGCCCGTGAGTAATCGACGCACAGTATCAGGTCGTCGCCGTCGAACTTGTAGATCCCGTTGGCGAATTCTTTGTCCTTGATCTCGATGTCGATCTCGGCGACCTTCTTCGCCGGGTCGATGGTGAAGCCGAACTCGCTCGACCCGTCATTGACCACAAACGTCCCGCCGGCCTGCGCCAACTTGCCGACGAGTGTTACCTTGTCCGTGCCGAAGGTGAACGACATCTTCTGAGCGGCGGCTTCTGGGACTTTCTCGCCACCCATCTCCAGACTTGCGACTTGCCACTCCCCCTTGAGCTTCTCCAATTCTTTCTTCGGGTCCGGCTTCTCCGCCGGCTTGGCTCCACCAGCGGGCGGGGCCGGGCGCACCGCGTTCACCGGCGGCGGGTCGCCCGCCAGTTGCTGACCGAACCCGTTCGCCGCGGCCGCGGGCCAGTTCAACCCGACCCCCAACCCGCACCCGGCGACGACCAGAGCCATCACGAGTTTCATCACGGCGTTCATCCGCATGGCGTTGAGTACCTCCCGCGCGAGCTGAGCAGCCGGGACGGAAGCGGAACCGCCCGCCGTGCCACCGACGGCCCAACTCGACGCACCTGTTACGGTCGATCCCACCAACTGCGCGGCCGGCAACGCGGCCGAGGCTTCGCCCGCGAGCGCCAGCGCCGCAACGGTCGCGGGCAGCGCAAGCCCGCGCCGGGACAACCGGGCGCGGAGCCGTTCGCGCCCGCGGAGTAAGCGGGAGAGCACCGTTCCGCGCGGGCACCCCAGTTCCACCGCGGCCTCCTCGGCGGTCTTCTCTTGCAGGTAGCAGATCACCAGCACCCGCCGGAACCGCTCCGGGAGGCGGTCGAGTTCCTCGTCGAGAACGGCCCGCAACTCGTGCGTGTCGTGTGCGGCCGGCGCCTCGGGTTCGACCGTCAGCGGCAGCGGGCGGGCCGCGGTTCGGCGCCGTGCGGCGCGGCACGTGTGGACGGCCACTCGGTGCAGCCACCCGCCCAGCGACCCGCTCCGCCCGACGCTCGCGGCCTTCCGGGCCAGGGCGAAGAAGGTGGCCTGGAACGCGTCCTCGGCGTCGGTCGGTGGCAGCACGCGCCGGCAAGTCGCGAGTACCATCGCCCCGTACCGCCAGACGAGCAACTCGAACGCGGAATGGTCGGCCTCTCGCGCCCATCGGTCGAGTAGGACGGTGTCCGGCTCGACGCCCGCCCGCTGTGGGTCAGTCAGGCGCCGAACGGCGCGGCGGATGGGGTGTTCGGACATCGTGGTATCCCGATGAGACGCAGCCAGCTATCTCTGTGGGACGAACGGGCCGAACGATTCCCACAATCTCGGAATTTCCGTCACTGACCGTGTCGGTCCTGAAATTCACTGCGCTGCTGCGGTTGCCAAGCTCCACCTTCCGCAAAGGCACTCGCGCCAGCGATCTTGGGGCAACTTGGGGGCAGTCTTGATCCACGCGACCCCGATGTGGCAGCAACGGCAGTACTTCCGTCCCGGTCTCAAGTACCGATAAATTAAGAGTTTGAGACCTGACTGCGATGTGGCTGAGACGTGTCGAATAACAGTATGATCTGGACTGTCGATCCGGCGGCACCTCGCGCGGGTTGCGACGAAAGAACGGGCATTTCAAGAGTAGGGACGCACTTGGCACCGGGGCGAGGGTCCGAAAGGTGAAGGATCTCACGTCCGGCGCCGGGACTGGTCGGGCGTGTGGTCGGGTTCGATATCCGGCGTCCCCGCACAAAACGCTTGAAATGCTTGGGTGTCCTCACCGCTGGTCGGGTTATTCGCAGAGGGAGCGGGCGGAACGCCGACCTCGCTGGAACGAATCCGCTTCGCCACGGCGGTCTCTCCATGCAGGAACCCGACCAACCCGACCAGCGGGCGACGTAACGCCGGAAATTCTGGGATGTCTCGCGGTCGCGTGCGCGGCCGGGTAGGTCGGGTTCGCGGAGCATTCGAGCCCGTCTGCGGGCGAACGTCCGACACGTAAAGAAAAGGCGATCCGTCGCGTCCGGCGACCCGCTACGGTTGATCTCAGCACCGCTCCGCGGCCCACCAGGGCAACACGGAGCGGAAGCGAGACTCGTCGCGTTCAGCGGGTCAGGGACACGCGAACGGCCTTCAGTTCGGGCGCCCGGTGGACGACGTCGCGCACGGCCCGGCGCAAGCGGCTCATGAACTCTTCGCCGGCCAACAATTCGCGAATCTTCTCGGCCTCGTCGTCGGGCAGGTCGTTCGGGATGCGCAGGTTCAGGTGGATTTCGTCGATCACAACGGTTCGGGTTCTCGACATCGTGCTCGCTCCGGCTGGTGGAAAGTGGGGAGCCGACTCACCACACCAAGAGCCAGATAACGAGCGAGGCGATGAAGTACGACATGTGAACCTCTGGTTGAAGATGGTCGGGGTGAAGATCGCGTCAGGCCAGTGCGCTGAGAACACCGAGGACGACCAGACGGCTGACCACCGACCACGCGGCCAGGTAGCCGACGAGGACGGTGGCGCGCGCGCCAGTCAGGTTGAGACCCCCGTACACCGCCCCGGCCCACGCGATCAGTCCGGCGAGGTAGCCGAGCGGGAACGGGATCACACACGTCAGGGTGACCGCGGCGATCGCACACGCGGCAGCGGTGGAGTAGTTCGAGTCGGCCGTCACGTCGGGACCGCTGGTGAACGTGGAACGGTGGCACGCCACCGCCACGGCCCATGTCGCCCAGGTGAGGCCGGCGAAGATCGCCAGCGCGATGAGGAGCACCACGGCACACTCCGGTGTGGGAGGATGAGGACGAAATGCCGAACAACAGCGGCGGGTGGATGCGATTGAGTGCCGAAGTGGAACGAGAAGACCGCACGGGCTGGAGCACCCGCCCGGAGGCGAGCGCCGTGACCGGCCGGCTCTTCGTTCCAACTCCGCACGCGATCGCACCCCACCCGCCGCACGAAATCAGTTCAACAGGCCCAACCGGCGGGCCGCACGCTTGAGCCAGGTGCCCATCTGCACGGCGACCGTGGTGCACGCGGCCCCGACCCCGGCGACGGCCGCGGACGCCGATTCCGGCAGTTGGTAGCACACGAGCCCGATCAGCAGCCCGGCGCCGAGGGCCACACCCAGCGCCCGGCGCACCGGGAGCGATTCCCCGGCCGCGGTGCCGGCGGCGGCGACGGCGGCGGTCACACCGGCGACCTTCGCCGCGACCGCCGCCTTGGTCTTCACCAGAACCCCGGCAACGGCGGTCCGGGCCGCGGCGACCTTCGCCTTGATCCGGCTCCAGAGGCCCGACTTCTTCGGTTCGGGCAGGGTATCGGGCGTCTTGGGGGCGGGCACGGGCAGGGCCTGCGGGACGAGCATGGCCCGTAGTTCGGGGCTGGTCAGGATCTCGACGATCGCGTCCTTCACGGCCAGCCGGGTGCCCTCGCGGCACGCGTCGGCCACGGCCCCGTTGAGGCCCTCGGCCAGGGCGTCGATGATCGCGTCCAGGCGGTCGAGTTGGTCGGCCAGTTGCCGGCGCTGCGGCTTGCCGTTGGTGCAGGCGGTCGCGGACATGGGACGGTCCTCCGTTGGGGATGTTGGGTTCGGGTCGGGTGAAAACGGTTCGGATACAGTCGCTCCACGATCTCCGTGCGCAGCACTGCCACCGGCGCAGAGCGCCGGGCGTCGGAACGGGCCGTGTTGCGAACCACTAAAGGGGAGCGACGAGAGGCATTCAGGACGGGTCGGTGCGGGCGAGTGCGGACTCGGCGGTGAGGACGTCGCTCGCGGCGGCGAGAACGGCGAGGGCGGCACGGGCCACGGGACCGCCGGCCAGCCCCAGGCCGGTGGCGAGTACGCCCAGGCCGATTGCGGCGGCGACCGTGCCCTTGCGGGCCAGCCACCACCGGCCCACGTTCACGCCGACTGCGATTGCCGCGGTGGTGGGAACGGCGGGCATCGCATCGACCTCGTCGGGTTCGTCGCGGGCGCACCGGGCCGGAGCCGACCGGCGGTCGTCTTCGTCGGGGTCGTCCCACGCGTCTTTGCGGTAACCCCACTCGTCGCGTTCGCGGTCGTTCTCGTCGGCCCGCCAACTCGTCGCCGGACGGGTCGCGGGCGGTCGCGGCGGGGTCGTTCGGGGCGAGGCGACGAGCCGATCGACGAGGGCGAGGACCAGCACGTCGCGAACCGCCGTGCCGATCGCCGCGGCGAGTTCGGTCGCCAGTGCCGCCCGGACCTTGACCTTCAGTTCCGCGAGCGACTCCGCGAGGTGGTGACAGCGGGTGGTGAGGATGGCACTCACGACGTTCCTCCCAGGTTGAGTTGCTTGAGGTTCGTCATCAGCGCCGACAGCACCTTCTTCTGCTTCGTGCCCTGTCGCAGGGCGGCGACGAGCCGGGCGGCGATGCCCGCGGCCTCGGACAGTGCGGATCGGAGTTCTTCGGCCAGTTCGAGCGGGTCGGCCGGGTCGCCGCGGGGCGGAACGTGGCCGTTGGTTTCGGGCTTCACGGGTGGTTTCCTTTCGGGGCAGGTGGATGGGGTCGTGGCTTCGGGATGGTTCGTTGCAGGCGGGGCGATCAAGGCGGGGTCGAGTGGGGCCGCGACGAGGGTGCAGTGGTCGCTTTCGAGGACGGCGGGCTTGTCGGGCGTCAAACGAGCGGTGTGACAGCCGAGGACGAGGGCACGGGCCAGCACACGGCGGTCGAGAACGACGCGGATCGCGGGACCGGACGTCGTCGAGCGTTCCAGCAACACGTCCCTCATCTCACCGATCCGCTCGCCGCTTTCGATCCGCCCGCGAAGCCGCACGACCCGGTCGGCGTCGAGCGTGACGGGGCGCAGTTCGTGGTCCCCGCCGGGCAGACCGGGCAAAACTGGGAGCAGCGCCGCCGCGTCAGACGGGTCGATACGGACCGTTGTGGGGGCGTGGCGGGGAACCACGCTGGCGACGTCGGGGTAATTTGCCTTCATGTCGGTCGGAAGCCAGACCGACCATGGACCGATCCCCACGACGAGGTGCGTCGCGGTGCGGCCGAGTTTCACGTCCTTAATGCGGGCCAGCGGCTTGGAGCCGAACACCGACAGCGCCGGAACCAGGACATCGTCGACGAACGTGAAGGTGAAGTCCTTCCAGATGATGGCGACCTTGCCGTCCGTGCCGACGACGCGGCCGTGCTTCCCCTGGAGCTGGACCTTCGAGAGGGCAAACCGGCCGCTCTCCTTTGCGGCCGTACGCCCGCACTCGTGCAGGGCGGTGAGGAACTGCGCCCGCGCGGCCGACAGCGCAGGCGGTGCGGGCAACTCGTGCTGCCGGCCGGGCAGGATCAGTTCCACGGGGAGCGTGCGGGGCTTGGCGCCGCCGTGCCACTTCACCGTGCCGCGGAGCTTCGTCTCGCGGTCCAGGTTCACCACCTCGTCGGTGCCGCCCTCGACCTCCGCGAGGACTAACGCCGGCAGCACCAACAGTTCGTCTGGCTCCTTCGGGGCCGGCGAAGTGTGGGTCAGGGTGACGCCCGCGGCCGTGGTCGCGGCGAGCGTGCGGACGTCGCCCCGAATCTGAATGACGACGGGCGGGGCCGGGCCGCGCGGGCGCCCCGCCACACACCGAGCGAACAGCGCGCGGTAGGTCTGCGCGACCGCGCGCGTGAACAGGATCATGAGAACCTCCGGTTGGTGACTGGGGTCGGATTCGGGGAACCGCACCGCCGCACGAGCGACGGTGATCTTCGGTGCGGTGTGAGGCATTTGCCTCGTCCGCCTCCTCAAGCGATCCGTCTTCGGGTAACCGGGCGGGTCAGCGCGTGGGTTCGATCACCGGCAGCGGGAACCGCCAGGCACGCGCCGGGTGCCAGCACACCCCGCACCGGTCGCAGGTGACGGTCCGGGTCCGCGCGATCCCGTCCTCGTTCGGACACACCGGTGGACTGCCGGGAGCAACGGGCCGGTGCCGGAGCCGGCGAATGCGGAACACCAGATCGAGTCCGGCCGGGGGCACGTCGTCCGAGGTGGCGAGCCAGGCGAGGCGCACGCAGGCCGGCACGGCCGGCGGCACGCCCGTGTCGCGGTCGCACGAGTACCAGACGACACAGTTCGGGAGGACCGCCATCTGCTCGATTACGGCCCGGACGGTCGGAACCCGCCAGGAGCGCGTGTAGAAGTAGAACGTGACCCGCGGCGAGCGGCGCATGATGCGGAGCCACTTGCGGGCGTACCCGCGGCTGTAGAAATCGCCGCCGGTGTGAACGCGGACGACGGCGACCGCGTGGGCGATCAGGAACGCCCGCACCCGGACGACGAAATCGCGCCGGCGCGAGCGGGCCAAGTTGCGCCGGTACGCCGCGGCCGCGGCCGACCGGTAGCGCTCGACGGCCGCGGCGTAACAGTGCGCCCGACACGTGGCGGACATTCCGGGGCACCCGTCGGGCGTGCCCGAAGGCAGACCGAAGCCCCAGATCCGACGACCGCCGAGTTTGCGGTTACCGGACGTGAGCATGAACTCTCCAAATAAGGGGTGAATGCGGCCGTACGCGCCGAACGACGGGCACGGCCGAGCGGGAATGGGTGGAATGCGTTGTCCGTTATGGCCGGCGGATCAGGTCGTGGATGTCGTCGGGAGAACCAGACGGGCGATGGTGAACCGACCGTGACCGTGGGGGTGAACCGGATCAGGAGGGTCGCCACGGAGTTGGGTTGGCGGTCAGTCCACCCGCCAGCCGCCGTCGAACAACTCGTCGGCCGAGTCGAACGCCTCGCGCGGCAGCGCGAAGAACTCGTCGATGGTGGGCGGCAGCGTGAACACGTTGCAGAAGAACACGCAGGCCGAGAACCCGGTCAGGCCGCACACCGACCGGGCGTCGAACACCACGCCCAGCTCCTCCCGCCCACCGGTGCGGCGGACGACGGGCAGGAACGGCCAACACGGCCACAGGGCCGGGGCGGTCAGGAACAGCACGGTGCGGTCGCGGGCACGGGCCACGCCGGTCGTCATGTCGGTCTCCGTGAAGGGGAAGGAACGAGACCGGGCCACCTGGCCCGGCCTTCGGGACGTGGGGGAACACTCACGCGGTCGCGGCCGGCTCGTCGGCCAGCCGCTCGACCTTCTGCCGCAGCTCGTCGCGGGCGGTCGCCAACTCACGGTCCAGCTTCTCTTTCTCGCCGAGCAGGTACTCCGAGTACGCCTGCACCTTGAACTGCGTCGCGCGGATCTTCTCGGCCGCGCGCTTCAGCGTGTCGTCGCGGGTGTCCGTCCCGAACTGCGCCACCGCCTTGCGGTGCTCGTCGATCAGGGCCGCGAGGCCGGCGGCCACCGCGTCCTTGACCGAGCGATCGCCCTCGGCCGTGCCGGCCGGGACCGGGAACCGCAGGATCTGGCCGTTCAGCCGACCCAGCATCGCCTGCACCGTGTCCACGCACGCCGCGTGCCGCTCCGGCACGAAGTACACGCCGCCCTGCGGGCGCACCGGGAACAGGTCCGCGTGGCGGTCGAACACCTTCTGGATCACCCGCGTCACGTCGGCCCCGCTGCGGGCGTCGATGGCCCGGTCCAGTTCCTCCTGTGCGAGGGTGGCGAGGCCGGGCAGGTCGCACGTGACCGTGCCGGTCTTCTTGTCCAGGGTGAGCAGCGTCTCCAGCGTGTACTCGTAGCGGTCGCCGTCGCGGCTCTCCTGTGTGAACTGGAACTTGACCGTCGCCTCGTCCTCGGCCACCTGGCGGATGATGCGGCGGTCGCACAGCTTCTTGCACGCGCGGGTGAACGCGTGCTTGGGCGCCAGCTCGCGGGCGACGCCCTCGTCCAGGGTGGCGTCAGCCAGGGCGGCGAGCAGGGCCGCGTACGTGACGCTCACCCCGGAGCATGTCCACGAGATCACCTCGCCCAGGAGGCGGGTGCCGGCTGCGACGGGAAACGGAACCGCGGCGGTCGCGGTCGTCATGAGAAGTACCTCCATCGTGAGGGGGTAGGAACGAAGCCGCCCGGCCCAAATGTGGGCCGGGCCAAGCGTGTCACCAATAACGAGAACGTGGTCACGCCGGGGCGGACACGGTGTCCGCCGGTCGGCGTCGGTCGGTGAGTGGGGTTACAGGGACAGCACCCGGCCGACGGCGTCCGAGTCCGGGGTGAGAGAGCGGACGGAATGAACCTCGTCGCTGACGTGGGCGAGATCGCCGGGCTGATTGTCGATAACCAGGGTGACGAGGCGGGCCTGTGCGGCCTGCTTCCACGCGAGAAACGTGTCCCGAACTCCGGCCGGCAATCGGCACCGGGCATCCGTGACGAACACCAGGTCGGTCACGCCCGTCGGGGCTTTCAGCTCCCGGTACATCCGGGGCATTTCCCGCACGGGCACGTCGATGTCCGAGCCGTGGCCGATGAAGGCCGAGAGCCAGTCCGCCAGCCGCGACTCGTCCCACCGCCCCGGCGGCAAGGGGAGCAACCGCTCGCCACTGTCGCCGCTGTAGGCTACCAGCGCACACCACCTCCTCTGTTGTCGGGCGACCCACGCCAGCGTCAGCGCGAGGGCCTTCGCGGTGTGGATCTTGGCCCCGTCCATCGAACCCGACTCGTCGAGTGCGATGATGACTGGTCCCTTGCCCACAGGCTCGACAGCGTGGTACTCGCGGCACAGGGCTTCCCGCTCCGCGATCCTGCGGAGGGTGTCGAGTTCCAGTTCGGGGATCGCGAGTTTCGCCAACTCGACGGGCAACAGCCGACCGACGTCGCCGCCGGGCTCGACGCCCACGACGTCGTCCAGCCCGTGGGTCGTCTTCATCCGCTGCTTCGACTGTGCGACCCGGCGGAACCGTCCCGCGAGTTCGCAGATCCGCCGCAGGGCCGGGTCGCCGCGGACCCGCTTGAACAGCTCGGCCACGGCCCGCGGGTCGTTGCTGCCGGGCGAGCCCGGCCCCATCCCCAGGGCGGCCGTCGCCTCGTGCAGTTCGCCGACCTCCTTCCCGGCTTCGGCCACCGCACGGCCGACGGCACGCAGGGTCGCCATCTCCTCGCCCAGGGCGTCGCCTGGGCCGCCCGCGGCACCGCCCGCGTGGTCCTTCGTGTCCTCCTTCTTGAGTCTGGAAAACTGCTCGGCGAAGTGGGTGACGGCGATCCCGGCGGCCGTGTCGTCGAGCCGGGTGGCGGCGTGCAGGGCGTGGTACTCCGGCGTGTCCAGGAGTTGCGACACGAACTGGTGCCGGCGAGGGTCGGAGCAGGACGCGGCGAGCTTCGGGTCCGGGTCGAACGCGACCGAGAAGAAGTCCGCGGCGGCGAACTCGTCGGTGCCGGCCTTTCTCAGCCGCTCGCTCTCGGCGACCAGATCACGCCCCCGCCGCAGCCCCCACGCGTCCACTTCCAGGGCCGTGGGGCTCGCGTCCGCGGGCGGGTCGGTTTCGGCACCGGGCCTCGTCATCACGCCGGCTTCCTTCGGCGCGTCGGGCGGCTTGCCCTCCAGGTCGAGCATCTTCAACAGGTCTTTGGGGTCCATGCCTACTCCGGGTGTGGTGGGTCAGGGGCAGTCGGGGAACAGCGGCGGGCGGTCGACGCCGTCGATGAAGTCGCCCCACGCGAACGACCGGCCCAGCCCCTTGACCGAGGTGAGGTTCGGCTGGGCGTTGGCCTCGACGGCGAATGCCCGATCCAGCAGCCGTGGGTGGTGCCGGCCGAGCCAGATGATCTCGTCCTTCTTCGACGCCGGGCAGAACCAGCACGAACTCTTGGGCGGCACGGGGAGCCCGGCGCCGCGGATGCTGCGCTCGCACGCCGCCCGGTCCATCCCCCAGTCCATGAGGGGGTAGAAGTACGCGAAGAAGTCGCGGTCCAGCCTCGCCTCCCGCGACAGCTTGCGGTCCTCCTCGCCGGGCTTCGCCCTGGCCCACGTCAGGCGGTGGTTCTCGCCCGCGTCCAGGCCCACCGCCTTGACCACACCCGCGTACGTGCGACGCTCCTCCGACGCGTCGAATCCGATCGCCCGCACGACGCGCTTGTCCTTCACCTTGCCGGGCGGGAAGTGCCGCAGGATGTAAGAATCCTGGGGCTGTCGCTTCCACTTGGCCGAGCACGAACGCCCGCCGTACGCGAGCGACGGGAGCGTGCCGGTGTGCAGGCACTGCCCTTCGAGCGTCCGGTACGGAGCGGTCTTCGGCTCGTACCGGACTGTGACCACGGGCGGGAACTTCACCTCCTTCAGGTAGGCTTCAATGACGGGCAGGTACTGGTACGTCTCCGGCTTCTCCCCGCCGGTGTCGGCGAACAGGATCAGGTCCGGGCGGATGTCTCGCTTGGCGAACTCGACGAGCATCGCGGTGCTGTTGACACCGAGCCCGTAGGCGACGACGAGCGGCCAGTCGGGATGGGGACGTGGCGGGTCCATGTCGAACTCCGTGGGTGAGGAGAAAAGAAAAACCGGAACAGCGAGCAAAAGTTGCCACCGTGCCGGTCACAGTTGGGTAGAGGATGTCTTCAGACGGCTTCGATCGAGGCGAGCTTGAGCTTCCTGAGTTGCTCCTTCAGGTACAGCCGCGCCTTCTCGACGCGGCCGTTGCCCTTCAGCGTCGAGAGCTGCTTGTCGATTTCCGCGAGCTTCGCGGCGGCCTTCGCGGCGTCGGCCAGGTTCCGCACGTCCGCGGCGGCCAGCACCTGCTCGACCTCCAACAGCAGTTGCGTGACCCGCATGCCGACCGGGTTGGCGACACGGGCGATCACCTGCGCCGCCTTCTGCGGCTGCTCTTCGGGCGAGTCCCACAAGCAGTGCTGAGCGACCTCCAGGTGTTCGGGCAGCACCTCGTCGGCCCCGCACAGGTAGGCGAACGCCTGCACCACGCCCACCGTCTTGAACTGCCGCCGGTCGCCGGGCTGCACGCCCTCCTTCGCCAGCTCCTTGAGGATCACTTCCAGAGCTTCCCTCGCCTCGCCCGACCACGGCAGCGACAGGGCGTGTCGCCGGGCCTCCTCGACCTCGGACGGGCTGACGGTGGTGGACAACTTCGGGGCGTGGTCGCGGGTCCACAGGAGCTTCTGCCGCCCGGCCTGCGAGCGGATCGGCGACACCGACTTCCGCAGCAGGAACCTGTCGCTCAGCGCGGCCAACTCTTTGCCGGTGTCGGGCGACGCCCACTCGTTCGAGGCAGCCACGCACAGCTTTAGCGGCACCGCGCGGATCACGCCATCGCCGGCGTCATACACCCGCTCGTTGAGCAACTTCAGCATGACGTTGAGGATCGCGCTCGACGCCTTATACACCTCGTCGAGAAACGCGAAGTCGGCTTCGGGCAGTTTCCCGATCGTAACTCGGACGTACTTGTCCGCCTTGAGCGCGCCGAGACTCACCGGCCCGACGACCTCCTCCGGGGTGGTGTATTTGGTGAACAGGATTGAGAACTTCGAGCCGCCGGTCCAAGACAGGAGCGAGTCGAGCAGCAGCGACTTGCCGCAACCGGGCGGGCCGACGAGCAGCACGTGCTCGTTGGCGACAAGGGCGGTGAGGACGAGATCCACTTCGTCCTCACGCTCGATGAGCGCGGCGGATAGCTCCTTGCGGGCGGCGGCGAACTTCTCGCGGACTGGGTGCAGGTCGGACGGCGGGCGGTACGGCTTCATTCAGTGATCTCCTTGTGCGGGATGAGGGAACGCCTTCGCACCCACTGTCGGCGAATGCGAAATGCGAGCGGCCCCGAACGCGCCAACTTGGCGCGTTCGGGGCCGCTGGAAAGGGAGGCGAGTGGTAAGGGCCTCCCTCAGTTATTATGACTCCGTTTAGATTGTTTCTTTAGGCTAAGTCGCCTGTGCAAACACCGAGGGCATCTCAGTTGGATGCGGTTCGCAACCTCGACTTCAGACTTCGAATCGCCGCTTGGGCATCCGGCAGCGGTTCTCCGCTCGTTTGCGTATCCGGTGCGATCTCCTGGCCCACTTCGATGGAGAGGTGGGCATCGAGAGAAGTCTCCAAAAACTCAAGAGCGTACCGCACCAAGCGCATTTCCCGTTCGCTCAACTCGACGGCGTTCATCTCGTGTTCCTTCGTGGTTCTGACGGACCTACCCCTCCGAGCCGGCCGCTTTATCTCTTCCCGTTTCGGCCTCACACTTCCTCTCCTGTCATCGCTTCAAGTAACTCGTCGATAATTGGCGTGTAAGTCGAATTGTCCACGCGCCGTGTGTAGTTCCGTTCGTATGTCCCTTTCCCGATGTGCTTAGCCAGCCACTTTTCTTCCTCAAGGAGCACCCACAAGTTGTGCGCGGCTCGCCGGCGGCGCGGAGGCCATGCCGAACTGGGCGGCGGTACGGGTCGAGGTACCGTGGGTACAGTTCGAGCGGTGGCCGACCAGTGACCGTACCGGGCTCGTGAACCGGCTGTCACGGTGGCTGCTCGACGCCCGCTGCCGACAGCAAAGTTACGCCCGGATGCCGGTTTCGATGGAACCGGTCGTCCGGGCCGAAGACAGCCTCAAGAGTCTGTTCACCCCGTTCGGCGTGCTTCGGAACAAGTTCCTGCGACACGCTGGCGTAATCGGGAGTGCTCAACAATGACCGACACACCGTTCAGTACAGACGGCGAGCCGTCCGTCGCGCCGACGGGCTCCGCGCCCGGGATCGCGCCGCCGGGGGCGGTCGCGATGGGCAAGGTTGCCGCGCCGCCAAACAAGGAGGCCACGAGCGAGCTGTTCTATTTTTGGGTCGCGCGCGACCGGCTCGTGGAGCGGACCCAACTCGTCACCACATCCAGTACGCTCGGCGGAAAGAGTGTGAAGTTCGTCGGCCTGGTCGAGGAAGTGTTCCGTCAGAGCCGGCAGCACGACATGGGCGAGGAGGTGGACCGGTTCGACGCCGACACGCGAGTCGGCCCCGTTCGCCTCGGCCGGGTTCGGGTATGCGCGGACGACCATCCTGCGTACCGAGCAACTCTGCCACGCCCCGCCGGTCGAGGAGAGCACCGTGTACCTCGGCGGCGCCGCGGACGCGGAGAAAGGGTACGGGTTCGACCGCATGCGCCCGGAGAACAAGTTGCCGGTCGGCCTGTTGCGGAACGGTGGCACCGACTTCGCCGGCCCCGCGATAATCGACTTGGCGTACCTGCTCGGCGAGAACGGGGGCCACCTGAACGTGAACGGCATCGCGGGCATGGGTACGAAATCGAGTTTCCTGCTCCACATCCTCCGACTGCTAATCGCGTGGGCGAAGCAGACCGGCAAGCCCGGCGATACCGGTCGCGTGCGGATCGTCCCGATCATCTTCAACGTGAAGAATTTCGACCTGTTTTTCATCGACCGCTGGAACAAGAACTGGGAGGCGGGGTACGCGGACGACTGGAAGCCGCTAGGTGTCGAACCTGAGCCGTTCCGCGACGTGAAGTTCTACGCGCCCCAGGAGCGCAAGTCGGATAACCCGATCCGTACCGGGCGTGACGGCGTGGTGGCCTACAGCTGGGGTCTCGCGGATGTGATTGAGTACGGGCTGTTCCGCTACCTATTTGCGGACGATGACCTCGGCAGCCCAAACTTCGGCGGTCTGGTGAGTGCAATCGAAGACCGCCTCACCAGCGACACGTCGGAAGGGCCACGGCTGCGCGGCGACGCCCCCCAGACGTTTGATGAACTGCCCGACTGGCTTAACGAAGACCGCATTCAGCGCGAGTTGGACTCACCACACCCCGGCACGCGGGCCGCCCTAGTGCGCCGACTTCGAGGGTTACTGCTCGACAGCGACGGCTTGCTGCGACGCGACACGACGCGCGGCAAGCCGCTCCCGATTCCGAAGGAGGAAGTACCCGGACCGCTGGTGATCGACCTGTTCGGGGTGCGCGACCAGAAGATGCAGCGGTTCGTGGTCGCGGCCGTTCTGAAGCGGCTGATCGACTTGCGGTCGAAGGAGCCGGTTGAGGGGATGCGGTATGTAATCGCACTGGACGAGTTGAACAGGTTCGCTCCCAAGGGGGAACACGACCCCATCACGCTGATGATCGAGCGCGTTGCGGCCGAAATGCGGTCGCAGGGCGTCATCCTCTTGGGCGCACAGCAGGAGGCGAGCCGGGTGTCGCCGCGAGTTATTGAGAATGCGGCGGTCCGCGCCGTGGGCCGCAGTGGCACGCTGGAACTGTCCGCCGACGTGTGGAAGTTCCTCAGCCCGTCGGCACGGTCGCAGGCGGCGCAACTCCAGGAAACGGACAAGCTCATCGTGCTTCCGAGCTTCCGCGCACCGATGCTGGCGAAAATTCCGTTCCCGCCCTGGGCCCTGCGGAAGGAAGAGTCGGCCACGCCCCCGACACCGTACGTCCCGGGCGACGACCGATTCGCCGCCGACACCATCTAACGACCGGAGTTCGCCGTGAAACTGCTCCACACCGCCGACTGGCACCTGAACGACCGGCTCGGCCCGGTCGACCGCACCGACCACCTGCGCCGCCGGGTCGAGGAGGTCGCTCGCATCTGTCGTGACGAAAGTGTTGACGTGTTGGTGATCGCGGGCGACTTGTTCTCTGAGCGGGCGGAGGTGTCGTCCCGCGTGAACCAGGTGGCCGACTCGTTCCGCCACCTGCGGAAGACGTTCGCTGAATTCTTCGCGGGCGGCGGCATCGTCTTGGGCGTCACTGGCAACCACGACCAGGATGGTCGGGTGCGCCCGTACCTCGAACTGGCCCGCGCCGGGATGGACATTACCGCGCCGCCGCTATCCCGCGGCGGGCATTTCCAGCCGGGCAAATTGTACCTGCTTGACGCCGCGTTCGTCGGCCGGGTGCGGGACACCCGCGAAGGGTTTGACGTGCAGTTCGCATTGATCCCGTTCACGCCGCTGAGCCGCATTCAGACGGGGGCCGAAACCGCGAGTACCGCGGCCGAACTGAACCGCCCGGTCGCCGCGAATGTCGCTGACCGGATCCGCGACCTGCCTAACCAGCCCGGTTACGATGCGAACCTGCGGACAGTGCTGGTTGCGCACGCCCATGTCACCGGCGCGGACGTCGGCAAGGGGACGTTTCGCGTCAGCGAGTCGTCGGACGTGATCCTCGACGCGGCGGCACTCCCAAGTGGTTTCGATTACGTCGCGCTCGGCCACATCCACAGATACCAGTGCATCCGGGACCTGGAACACATCTGCTACTCCGGCAGTCTCGACCGCATGGACTTCGGCGAGAGCGGCGAGAAGAAGGGCATTGTACTGGTGGACATCGGACCAGACGGGCGACGCGGCAACCCGCGGTTCGTCGAGATCGAAGCGACGCCGCTGGTCGAAGCAACCATCACCAACGCCGCGACCGCAGCCGCCGAAATCGCGACGCAAGTGAACGACCCGACGGCCGCGGTGGTCCGGGTAACGGTCGAGGCGCTGGCCGCAGAAGCCGGCAGCGCGGTCGACCTCACCATCCGAGATTCGCTGCCGAACGTAGCGAGCGTGACGCGGCGTGCGATCGAATCGGTCGCGGCACCGGCCGCGCTCGCGGGCGGGACCGTGCGCGAGCGGGTGCTCGAGTACCTCGCCGCCTGTGTCGATGCGAGCGACCCACAACGCGCCGACCTCATTCGACTGGCGAGCGACTTTCTGGACCGGGAGGGCCACCGATGATTCCGCAGCGGGTCTATCTGAAGAACTTCCTTTGTCATGGCGAGCAGATATTCGACTTCGGCGGCCACTCAGTGTGGCTGTTGCACGGTCCCAACGGGGTCGGCAAGTCGGCCGTGTTCGACGCGATGATCTACGCCCTCTTCGGTGAGCACGAACGGCGCCACAAGAGCGGCACCGCGGTGGCCGACCTAGTCCGCTACGGCGAAACCTCGATGCGCGTCGAGTTCGACTTCGAGTACCGCGAGCGCCGCTACCGCGTGTGGCGGACGCGGGAGCGCAGCGGGACGGTGAGGCAGGGCGTCGGCGAGTTCCACACTGCCAGCGGACCGCCGCGCCCGATCCCGAACGTCAACAGTGTCGCCGAACTGAAGAAGTGGGTACACGACACGATCGGGCTGACGTGCGAAGCTTTCACGTCCGCGGTACTGCTACGCCAAGGCGCGGCCGAGCGGCTAATCGACGCCGCCCGTGACGCGCGGCGCGATCTGTTCCGCAGTATCATCGACTTGGAGCCGTACATCCGGCTGCACCGTGCGATGGCAGACGAGCGGACCGGGCTGACGCGGGTGGTCCGCGATGCGGAGGCAGAGCTCCGCAACGCGCCGGACGTGAGCGACGAGCAACTTGCCGCGGCGACCGCCGCACTGGGGGCAGCCGCAGCGGCGTGGGAACAGGCGCAGGTGGCCGAAGCTGCTGCTCGTGAGCGTCTCGGCCACGCGCGGGTGTGGGACGCGCTAATCACTCAGCGGGAGGCGATTTGCCGTCAACTGGCGGAGGCTCGCGACCGTACGGCGCGGTCGGATGAACTCGGGAAAGCGGTCGAGCGACTACGCGAGTTGCGCCAACTCGTCCCGGCGTTGGAGCGGGTGGCGACCTCGCGCGCCGCGACCGCGACCGCCACCGCAGCCCACGCGCAACTCGTCGAGAAGCTAAACGCGGCTACGAACCGGCGCGACGAGCTCGACGGCGCGTCGCGGCAGGAGCGGCAGAAAGCGGCGGCCGAAGGCGAACGTCTTCGCACGCTGGACGGCGAAATCGCGATCCTCACCGGCCAGCGCGACCGGCTCACCGAGCAGATCGCACAGGCTGACAAGGCGGCTGACCTTCACTGCCGCCTGGCCGAAGCGCGGGCGAGGGTGTTCGATGCCGACATGGACGAGCAACTCGCGGCGGCCGAACGCGCGCTAACCGACGCGCAAACGGCACGCGATACTTTCCAGCCGTTTGAGATCATTCATCAGAGCCGGACCGCGTATCGTAACGCGACGATCGCCGCCCGCGCGGCATCCGAGGCCGAAGTTCGGGCCGCGGCGGACGTGGTGCGGCTTCAGGGTCAGGCGGACGACTCGCGCCGAGCATCGGAGCGCGCCGCGAGTCGCGCCGAGGAGGCTCGGCAGGCGGCCGCGCTGGCCGATCGAGACCAGGCCGACGCTCGCAAACGACTGGAGCGGTTCTGCTCGGCCGCGGGCGCGGCGACATGTACGGAGTGCGGTCAACCGGTCACCGCAGCTCACGCCGCGGCCGAGCGCCCGCGGCTCGAAGCCGCCGTTTGCGCAGCCGACGCCCATGCCGCCCGATATCGAACCGACGCGGACGCCGCGACGGAGGCGGCGACGTTCGCGCGAACCGCGGCCGACACCCGCACGGCGGAGCGGGTGGCCGCCGAAGCCGCTCGCGAGGTCGCCGCGCGCGACCGTCGCACGGCCGAAGCGAGGGCGGCTGATGCCCGTACGGCCTTCGACAACGCCTGCGACGAATTGCCGCCGGAGATGGTCGCGAGGGTCGTAGAGATCGAGGCCGACGGATTCCCGTCGGAAGCCGACGCCCGCGACGCCCGTAGCCTCGGCCGTCAGGTGAAGAGCCGAACGACCGCCCGCGACGTGGCCCGCTCGCGCTGCCAGGAGCGCGACGATACGAACAGGGAAATTGCCACACTTGAGGACGCGATCGCGGTGGTCGGCGCGCCGCCAGATGTGAGCGCCGCCCGTGCGGAGTTGGCCGTGTGCGGCGAACGCCTCACGAGCCTGGGCACGCAGCGCACCCAAGCGGAGCGGACACAACAGCGCGCGGCGGCAGCCGAACTCGATTTCAACACGCGACTGGCCGCTGCCCTGGGCGAAATGACTCGATTGGCCGGTGAGGTCGGTGGTGCAGAGGCATCGGCCGCAGCCGCGCGTGCAAATCTCGAAGATGCGGTCGGCGCCCTCCCGCCGGAGCCGCTGAACGAGGATCCGGTCGCGCTCGCCGACGAGTTGCAGCGACTCGAAGCGGGGAACGTCGAGCGGGAATTCGACGCACTGGCCGAAGACCGAGCGCTTCAGGCTGGTCGCGAGCGACAACGCGACGAGACCGAAGATGCGATCAGGGATCGAGTGCCCGAGGACGCTCGTCGTCCGGCAGCGGAAGTGGAAGTCGAGGTGACCGCTGCCGAGCGGGCGACTCGCGCCGCCGAGAAAGCCCGCGATGAAGCCCGCCGTGGCGCCGAACACCTGAGCGCACGCCGTACCGAGCGAGATGCGCTCCGTCTGCGTCTCACCGACGCGGAGCGCGACCACGCGCTTTACACCCGGCTGACCGACCTACTCGGCGCGGAGGGTATCCAACTTCACCTCATCCGGCAGGCTGAGCGGCGAATCGTCGATTTGGCGAACGAAGGGCTGGGGCGCGTGTCGTGCGGCGAACTACGGCTCGAACCGCCCGACCCGGATTCGACGGAGGCCCTAGACCTAAGTGTCCGTCGCACCGGGTGCCCGGACCCGATCCCGGTCGGCAACCTGTCCGGCGGTCAGAGGTGCCGCGTCGCCATCGCGCTTGCGCTGGCGGTATGCCGGTTCGCATGCGGCGAGACCCAACCGCTCCAGTCGCTCGTCATCGACGAGGCGTTCGCCAACCTCGACCGCGACGGGCGCATGGCGATGATCGACGTGATCCGTGACGGTGGCCTCGCGGGCGGCGCTCTCCAACGGATTATCATCGTGTCCCACCACGAGGACGTGGCTGCCGCATTCCCGGTAGGTTACCGGCTCGAAAACGTAGCCGGTGCCACAGTAGTCGCTCGTTTCTGAGCTTGTGGAACTTGATGGCGAGTCTCCCCCATTCGCCAAGCGCGGAGGGGAGACTGGCCCGACGAATCGAGATTACATCTGCTGGTACGGGTCGTTGAACACGTGCGGGCAACGAGCCGGTAATCGGACGTGATTCGAGCTACCTTGCCGGGAGGCTTGCGCTCTTCTGTCTCGTAAGCGTTCACGGATCGAACTGCTGAAAAACAAGGCATTTGCTGGTCCAATCCCTCCATTTTGGGGCGTATTGACACCCGGTTGACCCCAAAACGCCTTGAAATCAAGAGTTTTGACCCGTGAACGCTTACTCTGTCTCGGGTGAGCGCGTGATGCCGGAACATGCTGTGTCGGCACCGTCTCCCATCAGATTCTGTGGGTGCTAGATTCAGAACTTGTGAGGGCGCAGCGATGACGAAAGACGAACTTTTTCAGCAGCTTACTGCCGGCGGTCTGTTTCCGATCCCCGTCGAGGGAGGAGTTGAGGCCGACGACGTGGCGGGCATGCTGTTCCTCGGCGAGGTTGCGGGCTTCATCGAGGCGGCCACGGTGCTCGGAAGCCGCTGTGTGTTCGTGGCAAGTAAAGTTCTTGATGAGGCGGACTTCCTTCACCCAGACGAAGCGCAAGAGGTCGGTGAAAACCACCCTGCTGAGGGAATACCCCCACTGCTCGAACTGACCGCACTTCAGCCAGCGCTCGATGCGTACAAGGAGCGGCTCGCCGAGCACTGTGCACACCGCATGTGGGTGCAAGTGCCGGGAGCCAAACTGGAACTGATCGTCCGCGCTTCTTGGTGGGAGAAGTTTTCGAACTTGCGCGACGAGGCCGTCGAGGCAATCAAACGAAAGCGAGATTCGGTGTGGGCCGAGCGAGAGGAGGAAGACAAACGGCGGGCCGATGAGTTACTTGTGCGGCTACGGGCTTTCATCGACGACGCGGAGTTCGTGAAGTTGCCGACACAGGTCGCGATGCAAGCGTACGCCGTCGAGCAGGTGCCAGAGCTCGAAAAACTGGGGGACAAGACTTTGCGCGCGGAGATCCGGGCACTCGACGGGAAGATCAAGGCCAAGGGGCTCCGCGCCAAGAAGACGACTCCGACCACTCCTCCCGCACCGAAGCCTGAAAGTTGAGGTGATTGGGATTCCGGCCTTTGGTTGCTTTCGTCAACGCTGGTTTCGGGGGCAATGCTGCTGCCCCACACAATCCCGTTGGATTATCAGGGACGACAGCGATCAGGTTCAGCCGAGCCTGCCGGCAATGGGCTGTCCAGCAGCTTGCTCCTCACATTCAGCATGCAACAGGTGCTGTCTCGAGGTACTTCGATCAACCGCTGGAGCGCCAAACCGGGCTCCCATACACTGGTCGGGATCCTGCGTCGAATGACATTGGTGCGCAACTGATAACTGCCAACGAGCAGAGAATCGCCGGTGGGAACGCTAACACCCTTCCTCCAGAGCCAATTCCGGCGACATGCGCCGGCGGGGTGGGAGTGTGCGTCCGAAGTCCCGTTATTGCCGACCGAACTCACTCAACTGCTTGGCTACGATCCCCGCGCCGATGTGGTTCTGAGCGACCCGACGACCCGATCGCGGATCTGGGTCGAGTTCGAGGTGAGCCGCGCCGACCCCGTCGCGAATCACGCGAAATTCGCGACCGCCCACCTGTACTCGCCGCAGACCCCCGCTGACCACTTCGTCTCCATGGTCAGCCCGCACATCGACCGCGGCCGCCGCAACCTTGCGGCGGCCACCGTCCGACTCATGCGGCGGGTCGGGATGAGCGCGTTCCAGACCACCCTCCTACCACTCGCTACCCCGGCTGAGGTCAAACGGCTCAACCAACTACCTGCCGATGTACTTGACGGCGAGGGCGTGGACGTCGTTGCCGAAGTCGGGCGGGCGCTTGCCGTTGTCACGCCGGTAGGCCAGTGGGGCCGATTTGATGTTCATCTCGTCGGGGATCTTTTCGACGTGTTCTCCAACCTCCGGGGATGGAACGACGACCTGCGGACGGTTGACGGCCGGCGCGCTTGGGGGAAGCGGTCGTGCACCTACTTCGTCTACGACCCCGCGTCGCGACTGTTCGCCCCGTCCAAGTTCTGCGCGTACGTCGCGATCCACCCCACAGCCGATCGAACCGGGATTTCGTCCGAAGCGCATCGCATGTCGGTGTCCGCTTACGCGGACCTCAACGACGGCACACACGTCATGGACGGCCACCGGGCGTGGCAGCATCTGGTCCGCGAGTTGGGAATGCGTGCGGTGACCGACGAGGACGCGGTTACCGCTCGTTTCAACGAATGGCTCGCAGGCTGCGGGAACCTGATCACGATTCGTGGCGGGAAGCCGACGTTCCTCCTTCCCCCGTCTTGGTACGTCCTGGGGTGATCCCTTGTGTCAGAGAGGTGGCGATGGGCAGGGAAATCACCGGACGGCAACAGACCGGCACGCAACCCGAAGATCTGTTCAGGGGATTGTTCGCCGAGGTCTTCGGCCTTGAGAAGGCATGTCTGCTCGTTCCACCGCATCCGGTCACCGACAGCTACGGCAACACCGGTGTCCTCAAAAGCGAAATCGACGTCTGCGGTGCCGAACCCCGCCAGTTCGGTCATCGTGTCCGATTGACTCAACTCGGAGTTATGGAGGCACAATACGCACTCGCGGGTGTCGCTGTGCTTGACGCCGAACTGATTGTCACCGGCGCCCCACTTGGTGTTGTGCTTCCGCGTCGCCTCGTTGCCCAGCGATTCGAGCTGTTCGAGGACCTGCTCCGGCGCCGGGGCTTTGGCCGAGCCCGATCTGGTGCTCTTCGCCGGCGTCTCGGCTGTCGGCTTCTTCGGCAGGGTAAACCTCGCTAACGTCACGCCGCGTCTTCGGACCGTTTCGGCCCGCGCGGCGCCGGGATGCGTTCCCACCACTCGTGCGCGCACGACCGGCAGCGGTACTTGGTCTCGACGAACTTCCCCTCTTCGACGTTCTTCCTGGCCCAGAACATGTAACCCTTATTCTCGCACTTCGGACAGCAGCGGCCGGGGCGCTCGAACGGCGTCATTCAACGGGCTCCGGCAGGCTCGCGGACGGGTCGGTCCGGTTCGCGGGGGGACGTAATCGACGCGGTGAACCTGTAGCGGCCCTGCGCGGAATGATGACGAAGTGTTGTCGCTGGACTGACCGGTAACCGGATGGGTCAGATGACCTCTGTAGATGAGCACTGATCCGAAGAAGGCCGTTGGGGTTGACAGCGACGCAACTCCCAGGATGATCGGGCAACTTTACTGACTGGGTTGCCCGATGCTGTTGTCGCAAAGCACGTCCCTCAACCTGTTGAGCCGCCTCCGCGACGGCGACCCGGAGTCGTGGCGGCGGATGAACCACATCTACCGCCCGCTCATGCGGGTGTGGCTCCGGCCCCGCGGGCTCCAGCACGCCGACATCGACGACCTGACCCAGACCGCACTTGCCGTCGTACTCCGTCGGCTCCCGGAGTTCCGACACAACGGGCGCACCGGTGCATTTCGCACCTGGCTCCGGGTGATCGTCACCAACGTGCTCCGGGACCACCTGCGGGCGGCCGACCGCCGACCCGGGGACGACGAGCGCCTCCTGGCCGACGTCGAGGATCCCGACAGCGAGTTGCACCGGCGATGGGACGCGGATCACGATCGGATCGTCCTGTTCGGGCTGATGGAACTGGTGCGCCCGGAGTTCCTCCCGGCCAGTTGGGACGCCTTCCGGCGAACCGTGCTTGAGGGTCAGACCACGTCCCTCGTCGCCGCCGAACTCGGGCTGACGCCGAACGCCGTGCGGATCGCCCGGTCGCGGATACTGGCCCGGTTGCGGGAAGAGGCGGAAGGATTCGTGGAGATGACGTGACACGTTCGGCCCACGACCGGCCATATCTTTAACGGAACCAGGACGTTTCCGTTACGACTGGCCGGAGTGCCCACTTTGACTGCCCTATCTATTGCCCACCCCGATCCGAACAACCTCGCCGCCTTCGCCCGCGGCCGGCTCACCGCGCCACAGGCGACCGCCGTGGAGCGGCACCTCGAAGGCTGTGAGGCGTGTGGGGCGCTCCTCGACGGACTGCACCCCGACCCGTTCGTCTCCGCGCTCCGGCACGCGGCCCAGGATCTGCCCACCCGCACGGACCACGCCGAAGGCGTTCGGCAAGAGATGCCAGTGGTGGCCCGGTACGAGGTGCTCGAAGAGGTCGCGGCCGGCGGGATGGGGGTCGTCTACAAGGCCCGCCAGCCGGGGCTGAACCGGACGGTCGCGGTCAAGATGGTGCTCGGCGAGCACCGCCCCGGGCGCCCGGAAGTTCACCGCTTCCTGGTCGAAGCCGAAGCGGTTGCGGCCATCGACCACCCACACGTCGTTCGCGTGTACGAGTCGGGCGAGTCCGACGGCCGACCGTACCTCGTCATGGAATACCTCTCCGGGGGCACCCTCGCCCAGCGGCTCCGGGAGCGCGTTCGCCTCGCCCCGCACGAGGCCGCCGTGCTGCTCGCAAAGGTCGCGCGCGGGGTTCAGGCGGCACACGACGCCGGGATCGTTCACCGCGACCTGAAGCCCGGCAACGTGCTGTTCGACGACCGGGATGAACCGACGGTCGCGGACTTCGGCTTGGCCAAGCGGGCCGGAAGCGACCTGACCCGAACCGGAGCGGTAGTGGGCACCCCGGCGTACGTCGCGCCCGAGGTCGCCGACGGGCGGGCGAAACTCGCCGGCCCCGCCGCGGACGTGTGGGCCCTCGGCGTCATCCTCTATCAGTGCCTGACCAGTGAGCTGCCGTTCGACGGCCCGGACCCGTGGGCGGTCCTGTCCGCGGTCGCGAACCGGAACCCGCGCCCGCCCCGCGCCTTGATTCGCGCGGTGCCCCGCGATCTCGAAGTCATCTGCCTGAAGTGCCTCGCGAAAGACCCGCGCGACCGGTACGAGTCGGCGGCCGCGCTGGCCGACGACCTGGACCGGTTCCGGGACGGCAAGCCGGTCCTCGCGCGGCCGGCCGGCCCGGTCCGATCGGGGGTCAAGTGGGCGCGCCGGCACCCCGCCATCGCGGGGCTGTTGCTCGCCGTCGCGGTGGTTTCGCTCGTCGGGTTCGGACTGGTGTTCGCGCAGTGGGTCCGGGCCGAAGCCGCGACGAAGCTGGCGACCGACCGCGCCGACGGTGAGGAGAAGGCGCGCCAGAAGGTCGAGAACCAGAAGGAGGAACTGAAGGCCGCGCTCGATGCCGCGGAGGACGCCCGGCGGAAGGCCGCGGAGAAGCAGAAGGAGTTGCAGGCCGCGCTCGACTCGGCCGACCGGAACCTGTCGTACCACCAGATCGCCCTCGCGGACCGCTACCTCCAGGCCGGCGACGCGGTCCGCGCCGACCGCTACCTGGACGCGTGCCCGCCCCACCTGCGGCGGTGGGAGTGGTTCCACCTCAAGCGCCTCGGCCACCGCGAGGTGATGCGACTGCCGGACGGCGGCCAGGCCCGGTACAGCCCCGACGGAAAGTCCATCGCCACCCTTCAGCGGGAAGCGGTCGCGGTGTACGACGCGGTCACGGGCGCGAAGCGGCACGAGTGGCCGTTGAAGAAGCTGCCCGAAAACCACTACTACCGAACCACCGATCTCGCTTACAACCCGGACGGCAAGACGCTTGTCGTTGCCGGCAGCCTCTTCCGCGACCAACCTCTCACGTTTGCGCAGATCCAGGCTGCCGGCGGCGTTGCGCCGGTGCGGGGCGAATACGAACCGCTGGTCGCCGTACTGAGTACCGCCGACGGCACCGAGCAAACCCGCTGGACGATGCCGCTCAAGAGCGACATGCAATTTGACTGCCGGCTGACGTTTAGCCGCGACGGCGCACGCTTCGCGGTCGCCACGCACTACTACACCAGCAATGGTGTCACCGGAACCTGGGTGTACGAATCGGCTGGCGAAAACCTCGTGAAGCACCTGAAGGACGCCGGGTTCCACGCGGCGTTCAGCCCGGACGGCAAACGGCTCGCCTACACCGCGCGGGTCCAGCCGGCGCTCGAACGCAACGTGCTGTACGACAACCTCGCCCGCGTCTGGGATCTGGACGCGGACAAGGAATTGTTCACGGTGCGAGAGAAGCTCATGCCGTGTACCGGGCCGCACGCCTTCAGCCCGGACGGCAAACTGCTCTACTCCAAACACTGTTACGACCTGATC